>Ga0209536_100006756_pt1 | contig 17474 bp, 3 predicted proteins | sample DeeMarSeWOR28_12_FD_187461 | JGI IMG/M metagenome (GOLD analysis project Ga0209536, IMG submission 187461) | Marine sediment microbial communities from White Oak River estuary, North Carolina - WOR-2-8_12 (SPAdes) (version 2) | ecosystem: Environmental > Aquatic > Marine > Intertidal zone >... | reverse complement strand
CCTGCCGAGGGCGGTGAGGACGAGATCCCCTGTCCGGAGTGCGGCACCATGATCAGCAACGACGCGGTCATGTGCTACGCCTGCGGCGCCAAGATAGAGAGCAAAGAGGAAGGCGGCGAGGAGATAGAGGTCAAGAAGGTCGCAAAGAAGCGCGTAGTCTAATCCTCGGATCGGTCAAAGGGATTGCCATTTTATGTCAGCTTCAGCCTTAACTATTTATTATGATATATTTTCAAAATTAGCCTTGTAAAATGGTTATTTAGTGGTTATAACCACTTTAGGTTTATATAAGAGCCTAGGCATAGGTGAGATTAAGAAGTTATAAGAGGTGATTCTGTGAAGGGTGGAATCAAGAGGAAAATCGTATGGGACAAGAAAGGTGTGAGCGAGATCGTAGGCACGATTCTGATGCTTGCGATCACGGTAGTTTTGTTTTCGAGCATAATCGCATGGGTAGGCCAGATACCTGCTCCGAGGGAATCCTTCCACGTGGAGTTGGACTGCTATCTTGAACCGGCCGTGCCCAGCGATTGGGGTCACGGAGTGAACTTCACCATGCTGCACCAGGGCGGTCAGGAGTTAGACCAGTACTTCGTCAAGGTCTACCTGACCGTGGACAACACCCCGCTGTCGTTCGACCAGCCGGATGGTTTGATCGATGAGGACGGCAACACAGACTGGGGCGTGGGTGAGAAATGGAGCCAGAATATCACAAAGATCATGGTCCCGACACTCCAGGGTCCGGCCAACCCGTCGACCTTCAGCGTGATGGTCGTCAACGTGGAGAGGAACACTATCATCTGGCAGGAGACAATCGGAGAGGGTGTGAACAAGTTCGCTCCCATCATCATCGACATGTGGATAGACAGCGACCTGGGAACGCCCAACGTCCTTGACCCGGGCCCGATATCGTACACCGACCCCTTCAAGGTGTACGCCAGGGTAGTGGACCCCGAGGGCTTTGACCCGGATTTCGGCCTGGACGTCAACAATATTTGGGTGAACCTCAGCGCCGTGTACGGGCCATCCGAACCCCCGGTTCAAATGATGGATGCGGTCGACCCGTACGACGCCATCAACGATGACGTGTATGTGGCCCTGCTGGACCCACCGTCCATCGATGTCGCGACACCGGGTAACTATTACTTCATTTTCAACGCCTCCGACCTGACCCAGCCAACACCCATGAGCACCAAGAAGCTCAAGCTCTTCCCCATCGGGATGCTTGTCGGGGATAATCCGCAGATAGAGGTCGTCGAGATATCGTTCGACGACCCAGAGCCGGTGAACGGCGACACCATCACCGTTACGGCAACTCTCAGGAACAAGGGCGGCGCCGGTGCCCTGGTGGACGTCCTGTTCTATGACGGTGAAGAGACCCTGCCGGCACTCATTGGCCAGACCAATGCATCCATAGCCGCGCAGGGCGAGGTGGATACGGAGATCGAATGGCTGGCAACCCCCGGCGGGGTGCACATGATTGTCGTGAACGCCTCGGTCAACGAGACCTATGCGAACGATCACGGCATCTTTGACCCGTATCCGCAGGACAACGTCGGCTTCCAAAACCTCACCGTGATGCCGAAGATATTGCTGGTGGACGACGACAGCGAGATGAACGACCAGGGGCCGAAGGACACGGTGTCCTTCATGAGAGCCTCCTTGGAGGCCTCGGATTATGATTACGATTTCACGATCGTCGGAGCCGGCGACGGTCCCGGCTATGACTACGGTGAGACGCCCCTGATGGATTATGACATTGTCATTTGGATGACCGGATACCAGACGCTCAACACACTGACGGAGAGCGCGGCCAGCACGACCGACGACGTCGATAACCTGATGAAGTTCCTGGACGCCGGAGTGGGTTCAGGCAACGGAGGCAGCCTTTGGCTGATATCCCAGGGATTCTGGACGGAGGCGGCGGCCGACCCGGGATTGATCAACTTCGCACTCAACTACCTCAACGTTCCGAGCATGCCGCCGACATCCATCGCCCAGTTGCCTATGGTGCTCTACGGCAACGATACCCACCCCGTCACCGATGACTTCGTGAGCAAGCCCATCGAGACCACGAACAGGGTCACGGGAGCCATTTACGAGAGGTCATACTGGTGGGACGTTCCATCAGTTCCGATGGGCAGGATGGCCCTGAACTCCAGCACCCAATGTTATGCCGTGAGCTATAACTCCGACGAGGACCTGGGGAACCCGGTCGAGGATTCTCGGATATTCACCCAGACCTGGGACTTCTCCAGGATAGAGGACACTGCCACCCAGGCCCAGTATACTTACAAGGTGATCAAGTGGCTGGGCAACATCACGACCAAGTACACGAAGGACGTGGCCATCTCCGAGCAGACTATCGAGCCTGAGATAGTGTTCTACAAGCAGGAGGTATCGATCAAGTTCGTGGTCAGGAACAACGGGTTCAACGAGTACCAGATGCAGGACGACCTGTACTACAGGCTGAGGATACTCGACATCAACGGCAACGAGCTCCAGCCGCCCGTGCTGGTCTACCAGCAGATAGACTACCTCGGGATACTCGAGAACAACACCAGGACGTTCTTTTACAATTGGACCCCGCAGGAGATAGGTTACCACAGGCTGGAGATCAAGGTGGACCCGGACAACAGGATCACCGAGAGCAACGAGTGGAACAACGAGATATCCAATTACCTCTCGAGCGGAGAGCTGTTCGTTCAGTATCGTATACTGGTAGTGGACGATGACAATTCATTCAACAATCTGGGCAGGATCGGCATACCGCCGGACGTGCAATACAACGAGACCCTCCAGGTGACCACGGCGTTGGAGTACCTGAACGAGAGCGGCAGGTACACGTTCGAGCAGTTCGTTGTTGACCAATCCACAGGCGGGGAAGGGCCTTGGTATGACGTGGGAACCGTTTCCCTGAACAAGTACAACGCGGTCATCTGGGTCACGGGAGACGACGTGAATCCCCTACTTTTGAGCGACAAGGAGAACATATCCGCCTATCTCAACCACGGCGGCAACTTCTGGCTCATTGGAACTGGTCTGTGGACGGTCAACGGTTTCACCGACCTCTTCTCGCAGGATTATCTCAGGATCAACTCTGTCACGGTGAACACCGGCACGGTCACGAGTTATCGGGGTGTTAAAAAGGACCCGATATCACACGGCATGGAGTTCGAGGGCTCCGCTGACGTCAACCAGGATGCCCTCGTCCCGGAACCGGACGGCATGAGACCGGGAGGTGAGGGCTTCTTCTACAACGATGATGCGATGACAACCTACAATTCAATACGTTATGAGGGCGAGGACCTAACGAACGTCACCTCTTACCGTGTCGCGACCTCGGCCTGGCTCCTCTCGTCCCTCGACGACAACGTGACCAAGGCGGAGATAGTCTTCATGATGCTGAGGTGGTTCGACAAGCCGGAGGACAGGATGGAGGCTCGGGTGACGGATATGGACGTCTGGCTCTCCGACGAGCACCCGCAGCTGGGAAGCGGCTACGTGATCCAGTCGACCATCCACAACACGGGAGGTACGACGGCAAACGTGCTCGTCCGATTCATGGACGGCAGGACACAGATAGGCTCGGATTCGATATCGGTCTCGCCTGACCAGACAACAACAGCGGAGATCATCTGGATACCGCTGTATGCCGGTCAGAGGACACTGAGCATCCTGGTCGACCCCATAGCAGAGGTGGACGAGATATTCGAGTGGCACAACAACAACGCGACCAAGGACATCTACGTCTACTTCTTCTGGGACGACATGGAGAGCGGCTCTGGGAAATGGGACCACAGCTCCACCATTCTCCTCATCAACGGTGAAGAGCCGTTGGAGTACTTCTACGGGACCGCCTTGGACACGAACATCCTGACGAACTGGGACGAAACCCTGAGCCTTGGCGTGAGACAAACGCTCAGCACTTACCACGGTTACGACTCCTGCTACGTATTGGAGGAGCCGCCCGGCGGCGCCGTGGGAACAAGGGTGCCCATCGACGTTGTGTTCGCGCTTGACACCTCGGGCTCGATGGGCGGTGAGATCGGCGACCTGATAGCTGCGACCAAGCTCTTCGTAGGTCAGTTATCAGACTATGATAGGTGTGCCATCTATACCTTTAACGGAGCTGGAGGCGTGTTGCTTCAGGAACCCTATGCCTACATGACACAGCTCAACAAGGAGGCTTTCAACGCCACCATTGACACCTTCACGGCCAGCGGCATGACTCCCTTCTATGATACCCTGGGGACCGCAATGCAATATTCTCAGATCAACATACTCCCCGAAAGGTTGGAGTTCGTCATCGGTATGACCGACGGCGAATCCAACGAGGATGACGATTACAGCCCCAAGGCGAACTGGGGTGACACCACCACACAGGGCGGAGGTTCGAGCGGAATAGGCACATACGACGGCCTGCTCTTCCCGCCCGCGATGGTTTACACGGTCGGTTTGGGTATAACACACGACCCAAGCTACCCGACCTCCAGCGACGACCCGCCGTGGAATAGGATCGGACCGAACCCGGTCACATACGAGATCGAGTACGACATCTGGCACTGCGCGGATTCCTCGCCCGAACCGCTTCACGACGCCGGCGGAAAGTACGGCGAGAACGCGACGACGGGCGACGACAACGTGGGCCATTACTATTACACCACCAACCCCAACGACCTCTCCAACATCTTCCAGGGCATCTTCACCGAGATAACGCAGGTGCAGCTGGAGGGAGAGAACCAGACCAAGGGCGGCGGAGTATTGCCAGGTCCACAATTGACCGTATCACTGTTCTCGGAGACCTTCGTCCAGGACGATGTTGACTGGTATGGTGACGACAGCGGTGACGGCGCCGCCTCGCAGGAATGGTGGTTCGTCCAGGACAACAACGGCGACACCATGGTCGGCGATTATGACGGAGTACCCGACAACAGGTGCGTGCTAATCAGGGATGCTGACGACGGATGGGGAGGCGATTACATCGAGGGCAGATACAACGGCGGCAACAACTGGTTCGACCTCACCGCTTACGCCCCCAGCTGGTATGGGTACCTGAACTGGACGGCAAGATCGGTAGGCTGCGAGGCCGGTGACGAATGGCGCGTCGAGGTCACGAGGAACGGCGGTGGCGGATGGACGGTCGTCGAGGGCCCGTACGCCGGCAACACGCCGGGTGCATGGACGCAATACTCGTATACCCTCCAGGCCGCAGATTTCGCATCGACCCAGTGGGGCTTCAGGATCAACACTTACAGCAGCGCAGACAGCGACCACCACTGCTTCGACGACATCACGTTGGAGGTCACCTACGATCCCACATCTCCTGTGATACTCAGCACCGTACCGGTGAACGGGGCCACGGGCGTGGCCCTGAACCAACAGATAGTGGTCACCTTCAGCGAGACCATGGACACGAGCACCGTCACCTACAGCTGCACGCCCGACCCGGGCGGTTGGGTCCCGGCCTGGTCCAGCGGCGACAGCGTTCTGACGCTTGACCACACCTTTTTTGGCATGAACACGCTCTATACGTTCGAGATACTCTCGGGAACGGACACGGCAGGAAACTCCCTGAACAACACGGGAGCGCCCAACCCCTGGACCTTCACGACCATCCCGGACACGTTCAATCCATACATCATGAGCACCGACCCTGTCGACGGCCAGGGCGGTGTGTTCCCGCTTGATTACCCGGTGGTCATCACGTTCAACGAATCGATAAATCAGACGACGTTCGACTTCAACTGCACTCCAGATCCGGGGGGTTGGACGGCTTCATGGAGCGGCTCGGGGGATGTCGTTACACTAACGCACAGCCCGTTCGCGGCCTCCACAACGCACACCATCGAGGTCACCTACGCCGAGGACCTGAGCGGCAACTTCATGGGAATCCCGTCCGTGCCCAATCCCTGGATATTCACGACAGGGACAGATATCTGGCCGCCTAAGTTGACCCAGACCAATCCCTATGACACCCAAATGAACGTCCCGGTAAACCTACCCGTCCAGATAAGGTTCAACGAGTCGATGGTGCCGTCCTCGGTCACCTTCACCTGCACCCCTGACCCTGGCGGTTGGATAGCATCCTGGCAGGACGGCAACAAATGGCTGACCCTCATGCACTTCGACTTCGATGAGAACACCCAATACCAATTCCACGTGACTGCCGCAATGGACCTGGCCGGCCTCGGCCTGGTGGCCAATCCGGCTTTAGCAAATCCCTGGATTTTCACCACCGGCGAGGAGGCCATACCCATGGCCAACTTCAACAAGACGGCCGTGACCCAGACCATGGACCTGACAGATTACGAATCGGCCAGGCTCAGCTTCTGGCACAAGTACAACATCATACCGGGGGCCAACGGCGGGTTCCTGCAGGTCGGCTACAAGACCTCACCCACAGGGAGCTGGAAGTGGAGGTATGTGATCCCGGCCAACGCCTACACCGGAAACCTGCGTTCCAGCGTCTGGGTGAACGACTCCTTCGGCCAGCGCATATACTGGTGCTGGAACGGTGTCAGCAGCAAGGGAACCTTCGACTGGGATTACGTCTCGGTCGAGCTGCTCTCGTTCGTGCCCGAGTCATACCGCGAGGAGGTGAAGGTAAAGTTCAACTACACGCAATACGGCGGCGGCACCGGCTACGGCTGGTACATCGACGACGTGAGGGTGAAGGTCAGCCGCGCCGACAGTGACTGGCCTTCCAACTATACGAGCCTGCAGGATATATGGAACCTCACGACCGCGGACGCCCACAGCGGTAATTATTCGTGGTCCAACGTGGACCCGGTTACAGGTCTCATGAGACCCGGGATCGACAATTACCTTCGCACAACCCCGATCGACCTGACCAACGCCAGGAACGCCTACCTCAGCGCCTATCTCAAGTTCAACCTGAACACGGCCAGCGGTGCACCGCCGGACGGCTTCAGGGTCGAGGTCAGTGATAACGGCGGGATATCGTGGGTCCCGATCAACTTCGGAGTCAGGTCGGCCTGGGGCGTATCCGGTACCGGCAACGACATCGACGACGGTTCGATCGACGGCCGGGCATACACCGGCCTCTGCGATTCGGGCAGCGCGAGCGCCGACGATTATTGGGTGGAGGCGAACAGCCTTTCGAGGGTGAACGTCGACCTGACGAGCTTCTCCGGCAACGCCATCCAGATACGCTTCAGGGTGGTCACTTGCAGCCACACATCTTACGCGCACGATGCAGGCTACGCCTTCCCGGTCGGGGAGGAGTTCTTCGGATTCTACCTAGACGATGTGCAAGTGTACGGAGAAACTATTATTACAGGGTGAGAGGGGGTGAGGTAATGAAAATAACTAGGAGAAAGGCTTGGGACACAACCGGCGTCTCCGAGGTAGTTGCCACCATACTCACCCTCTCCATCACCGTGGTATTGTTCTCAACCATCATCACCATGGTCAACACCTTTCCGACGCCGAACGATAACGTGTACACGGAATTCAGCGCCAACATCGAATGGCTGGAGCCGATGGACGGCGGCGGGGCCTACATCCGCATCACGAATACAGGCGGCGTCATCATGACCCGTACTTGGTGCAGGATCATCCTCAGCGTCGATAACACGACCCACAATCTGTACACCAGAGGCGTTCTCGGAGTCCAGGATTACGGCTTGGGCCCCGGGGTAGTGGGTCATAAGGGTCCGGACAACGGGGACTTCGATTGGGACACCGGCGAGATATGGACGATCAGGCAGTACCCGGCGAACATCACGGAGAAGTCGGACGTCGGGGTGATGATAGTCGACCTGCAGGCGAACGCGGTCGTCTGGACGGCCACTCTGCTCGGGAAGAAGAACCAGTTCGGCCCGATCATATCCGACCTGTGGGTGGATTCGGACGCACGGACATTGAGGCGCGACCCGGTCAAGTTCGGCACGAAGTTCTATTTCTATGCGACGGTCAGCGACCCTGACGGCGACCTTGACGCCAGCTCGGTACGGGCTGACCTGTCATCCGTGAACATCCTATTCAACAATGTTCCGTTGTACGGCATTGGCAACAGGACCTTCCGCAGTGACGAACTGGACGGACCGCAGGAAGGCACCGTGCCGGTAGGATATCACATGGCCATCGTATACGCCAATGACACGAACAATCACTACAGCTCGGTCACGGGCAGGATACCCGTCGGCCAGGACCTGGGCGGCCAGCCCAACCTGGTGGTACACAAGAGCGACCTGCGGGTGAGCGACCTCAATCCGACAAACGGCCAGGACATCTCAGTGACGGTCACGGTCACGAACTACGGGGGAGCGTGCAAGGCATCACTACAGTTCCACGACATCGTGGCCAACGTATCGACCCTCATAAATAACGAATCGTATAATTTCACAATAGCCGAGGCTCCTGCCCAGCACACGAAGACCATTACGTTCACCATCAAAGGCGGCGGCCACCACGTAATCAACGCCTCCGCCTACCCGGTCAACGCCACCGACTTCAACCCGCATAATAATTACAACACCATCGACATCAACGTCATGCCCACCATACTCCTGGTCGATGACGATTCAAGGATGGCCGACGGTTCGTGGTACGACACGGTCAGCTACATGAAGGCCTCGCTGGACGCCTGCGATTTCAAGTACGACGTATACATCGTCAACCCGGGTAACGACGGCCCCCACTACGAGTTCGGGGAGTACGCCCTGAAGAATTACGATATAGTGATATGGATGTGCGGTTACAAGTCCACCGGCACCTTGAGGGCCAACGACCAGGTCCACATCGAGAAGTTCCTGAACGATTTCAACGGCGGGGGAGTGAACGGCGGCAGCCTGTGGCTTATCGGCCAGAACCTCTTCGACGATCCGGCTGTGGCCAATTCGTTCTATCAGAGCGTACTGAAGGTTGACAATCCTTTGACGGTCACAAACACGGCAGGCCCGACGTTGCTCAGGGGCGTGGCAGGGAATCCGGTAAGCGACGACTGGAACGATACCGCCTCCTGGATACCGGTTGTGCAAAGGGTTACAGGCGAAAATGACAGTTACGTCATTGACCCGGACCTGAGCGCCGGCGCCGAGATCACTTTCGAGACCTCGGATTCGAGGGCCGATGCCATCAACCACGAGCACGACACGACCGGAGCAAGGCAGGTCTTCTTCCCGTTCGAATACTCGAGGATAGAGAGCATAGCCGACCAGACCCAGGTGACCTTCAGGGTCATCATGTGGCTCGGTAACATCTCGGCGAAGTTCGGCAAGGACCTTGCCATAGCCGAGCAGACCATAGAACCCGAATACGTCTTCGTGAACCAGTACGTCAACGTGACGGCCGCCATCCGCAACAACGGTTTCAACACCCTTAGCGACGTCAAGGCCATGTTGATAGTGGACGGCACACCGGACAGGAGCCACCACATTGACAATCTAACGGTGCCCGGAATGGGCGGCACGATAACTGTATCCACTCTCTGGAAGGCGGAGGGAATAGGCGTCCACATTCTGAAATGGATGGTGGACCCGAACGACCACATAGAGGAGACCAACGAGAGGAATAACATGGTGTCCTCGTTCGTGACCTCTGGTAAGGTCTACGTGAAGTTCAGGATACTCGTTGTCGACGACGACGGCAGCACCAACAACCTGGGTTCCCCGTCGCCCCTCCATAACGAGACCAAATACATCACCGATTCGATACAAAGGCTCGGATACGAGTACGAATCGCCCAACGGCACCAACACCGCGTACGTTGTCGGGATCGGCATGGACGGTCCTTCGTATGATATCGTCCAGGACTACAGTGCCGTGATATGGGTGACCGGATGCGCCCTCGGAGGATTGACCAACAACGATAACATCACGCTGTCCCAGTACCTGCTGAACAACAACGGCAGCGTATGGCTCGTAGGCGAGGACCTTGGTCTTGCCGGCACGTACCTGGCAGAACTGATGGGCATCCAGGGCGTCATACCCGATTCGGGCCTGCCAGCCAGGGCGATAGGCATGTACGACTCCCCCGTCTCCCACGGCATGGACATCCCGCTTCTTAACAGCCCGGCGGCCGACATCCTGACACCCGCGGCAGACGCCGAGGGCGTGTTCTACCAGGACCAGGCGACCGGTCAATTCTGTTCCGTTATGTACGACCCGGGAGAGTACAAGGGCATCACCTTGGCAATGAACCTCTCGGCACTTTACGGTTCCTCCCCGGGGCTCATATCCGGTGACAACGCGGTCGACGAGCTCGCGTACATGATATTCCATTGGTTCAATTACCCTGAGACGAGGAAGGAAGTGCGCATAACCACGATGGATTATTCGGTCTCGGACGAGCACCCCCTGATAGGCGGGGCCTACATACTCAGGGCTAGGGTGCACAACGTAGGCGCCCAGGAGACGAGCCTTCTCGTGCGGTTCATGGACGGCAGCGTCCAGATCGGAGCCGATTCAATCACTGTCGCGCCGGACCAGACCACGAGCGCGGAGATAATATGGAGGCCGTTGTTCGCGGGTGCCCGGAACATCCGCATCCTCATCGACCCGGTGGCCGAAGTGCCCGAGATATTCGAGTGGTTCAACAACAACATCTCGTTCGACATCAACGTCTACTTCTTCTGGGACGACATGGAGAGCGGCAGCGGCAAATGGACGCACTCGTCCACTATAATGAACATCAACGGCGAGGGTCCCCTTGACTACTACAGCTCCTACACCAACCTGTTCACGAACATCAGCACCGATTGGGACATGAGCATGTCAGAGGGGATCATCAACACCACGATCACGGCCAAGAGCCACCCCACCTCTTTCCACATACCGGAGGGCGGCGGTTTCTTCGGCCAGATCGACGTACTCGTGAGTTTTGCACTTGACGATTCGAGGTCCATGTACATGCCCGGTCCTAATGATGAAAGGCTTAGTGTGGACATGAATCCATCATATGATACAAACGGCGATGGCATCCCGGACAATGACGTTACATGGCTTGACAACGCGAAGGACGCCGCATTCGGACTACTCGAGATGCTCTCCGATGACTCCGTCGTGGTCAGTGTATGGGACTTCAACGGCAATCATGAAAGGCGCTGGTGCGGGCCGACAGATGCGTACGGCGGTCGGATACCGACAGACAATACAACTATAACGTTCTACGACAGGCCCCCGATAAGGATGGGCGACATGTATCCGAGCATCATCAACGGAACCAACGTCACTGGCCGCCAGTATATCAGGGACGAGATCAGGTTAATGGAGAACCCCCCCGGGCAGACCATATTGTGGGATTCCATCGGCGAAGCATACCTTGACAACAAATGGTGGACAGCCGCCTATCCGGAGCTGGATCCTGTGGTCATAGTGCTCTCGGACGGAGCCGACCTGCAGGCCTCCGACACCTCGGCACCCCAGCCCCAGAAGTTCGAGGCGGGGAGCGAGTACTGGTGCCCATGGGGCAATGAGTCGGACGGCATGCAATATTACGAGATGCACCGCGGGAAATACACCTTCGACATGTACAATCCCGATACAACCACCCAGTGGCTCAGGGCCATGGACCACGGCGGCTCGATCATCAAGGACAGGGTTGGATTACTCTATGCCAGTATGAGGATATTCACCATCGGCCTTGGATTGGAACACCACGACCCCGTTTGGCTGCCCCAAATAAGCAACTGGCCCGGAGAAACGCTTGATAATAACAATGCGGTCTGCACTGACCAAACCCCCTTCGACGACCCCACTCCATGCCTTGAAACGGGTACGGTGGAGTACAATCTCTGGCGAATAGCCAACACTACAGGCGCCGAGTACTTCTATGCCCCGACACCGGACGAACTGGTCGAGATATTCATACAACTGGGCGCGATGCTCGCTACCGGCATCAACCAGACCAAGGGCGCCACGCCTATGCCGCAGGTCAATCAACTTCACAACAACAGCGATAAATGGGCGGTCACGGACTCCTTCAACCTGACGAACCTTGAGTCGGCGACCCTTTCGTTCTGGCAGAAGTACAATATCCTGGCCGGAGGCCACGGCGGATACATACAGGTCGGCTACAAGGACCCGACCGTGGACGGCGTTGACGATTGGGACTGGAAGTACCTGATACCGTCGGACGCGTACACCGGCAATCTGAAGAACGACGAGTTCATCTACGACGATTTCGGCACGAGGGTGTTCTGGTGCTGGAACGGATTGAGCGGCGAGGGCACTTACAAATGGGACCACATCAGCGTCAACATACTCAACAACGTGCCCGAGGCATACAGGGATGAGGTCAGGATCAAGTTCAACTACACCCAGTTCGGCGGCGGGACCGGGGTCGGGTGGTTCATCGACGACGTCAGATTGGTGGTTACGAGGTCCAACTCGGTCTACCCGGTGAGCACGACGCATGACATCTGGAACCTCACCGACGCGCAGGCTCACAGCGGCAATTATTCGTGGTCGAACATAGACCCGGGCACCGGTCTCATGAAGCCGGGCATCGACAATTCCCTGGTCACGGCGCCCATCGACCTCACCAACGCCAAGAACGCATACATCAGCGCCTACGTGAAGTTCAACATCAACCAGGACAGCGGGGCACCGCCCGACGGCTTCAGGATCGAGGTCTCGAGCGACGGCGGAAAATCCTGGGCGGCCATAAACCTCGGGGTGAGGACATCGTGGGGCGTGTCAGGCACGGGCCTGGACAGCGATGACGGTAACCCCACGGACGGCAAGGCCTATACCGGACTATGCGACTCCGGGGACCCGGTCACTGACGATTACTGGGTGCACACGTCGTCCCTTTCAAGGGTGAACGCCGACCTGAGCGCTTGGATGGGCAAACAGGTATACATCCGCTTCAGGACGGTCACGTGTTCCCACCCGTTGTACCTTCACAGCAACAACCACAGGGTTGCGGACCCCGGCTTTGGCGGGTTCTATGTCGACGACGTCATAGTGCACGGCGAGACCATATTCGGTTGATCCATCGGAGGTCAAGATGAGACAGCGGATTCTCAGCGCAGCGATAGTCCTCGTTCTCCTGTCCAGCGCGGGCCAGTTCACAACGGGTCAGGCCTCGACCGACGATACAAGGTCGCTGGAGTTCACGGGTTACCTGAATTACTCCGACGTCAAAGGCATGCTCGGTGACTTTGCCGCGGAGTACGATGATATCACCGACCTTCGGGTACTCGGAAGCACGTACGAGGGCAGGGACATACTGGCCTTGAGAGTGACCGATAATCCCGAGGACGAGGAGAACGAGCCCGACGTGCTGATAATCGGCGGCCACCATGCCGAGGAGCTGCCCTCGGTCGAGGTTCCCCTTTACGTCCTGGATTTCCTGGTCACGAACTACGATACCAACGGAAGCGTGAGGAGGCTCGTGGACACCAGGGATATCTGGTTCGTCCCGATGCTGAACCCGGACGGCCGCGAGCACGTGCTCAACGGCTCGACATACTGGCGCAAGAACCGCAGGCCCATCGACACCGACGGCGACGGGACGCCAGAGGGCTACGGCGTTGACCTGAACCGCAACTACGGCCACCTGTGGGGGCAGCTGCCCGGAGCGAGCCACAACGTGAACGACCGGGACTACTGCGGCCCGGAAGCCTTCTCCGAGAACGAGACGCAGGCCATCAGGGACCTGGCCTTCGGCCAGTTGTTCGATATCTCACTTTCCTACCACACGTACGGTGAGGTCATATATTATCCATGGAACAACAACATCGACTCGACCAACCCTGACAGCGGTCTCCTTTCGGCCATAGCCTCGGAGCTGGGCGAGCGGACAGGTTACACGCCGACGCAGGGCTATCTCCCGCCCCTTGGCTATCCGACCACAGGAGATTCGGATGACTGGTTGTACGCCGATACCGATTGCATGGCTTTCACGATAGAGCTGGGTACAGAATATCAGCCGCCCTTGTCCGAGGTCGAGCAGATGTGCGGGGACAACCTGGAAGCTGCCCTGTATGCAATCGACATCGCGGATGACCCTGAGCGCGCCCAATTGCCCGATTGGACCTTCATGGCCTACATGGCAGCCGATCCAAACGACCCTTTCGACAGCATCATCGACGCCGCAGTCGACGACCTCAACGACATGGAGTTCTCGGGAAGCACGTCCGAGGTCAACATCATCGCCCTGCACGATAGTCTGCCCTACGGTGATTCTGAACTGTATAGGATACTGAAGGACCCGAACGGGCTGAACGGCAGCATCATATCCGAGTCACTGAACGATTACGGTGCCATCATCGACCCTGTGACGAGGGAGCTGGACATGTCAGACCCGGGGGTGCTCCGCTCCTTCGTGGAATGGACGGTGCAGAACTACCCGGCACAGCATTACTTCCTCGATATATGGAGCCACGGCAGGGGAATATTGAGGGGCTTCGCCTCGGACAAGACCAGCGCAATGCAGACCAAGGAGATCGGCACTGCCCTGGAGGGCTTCGACCTCGACGTTGTGGGTTTCGACGCCTGCTCAATGGGCCATTTCGAGACCGCCCACGAACTGATCGGCATCGCCGACGTCTTCATAGGCTCGGAGGCCGAGGAGCCCATTGCCGGTTGGGATTACAAGACCTCCATTTCCAGGCTGGTGGACGACCCGAACATCACACCCTACGCTCTGGCAGACGCGATCGTCGGCGACTATCTGGCCATGAACTCTGCGAGGGATTACATCACCAAGTCTGCTATCGACCTCCACGTGTACGAGACCGGTTTTCTTCCCCTGTTAGGGGACCTGCTCAACGTGTTCCTCGATTTCGCATACCATGATTATGCCCAACTCTGGGAGGCCAGGAACTACACCGACGACTCCTATTCAACCTATCAGCACTCGGTCGACCTGTTTGAATTCCTGGAGAAGCTCTCCGAGCTCGACATCTCCGAACCGCTGGCCGACAGAGTGTCAAATCTCCGTGAAACCGAGGAACCCCTGGTCATCCGCTCGGGCCACGGCACGACCCACACCCGCGCAGACACCATGGCGGTCTATTTCCCGAACGCCCTCGACAAGTCCGATCCCATATCCGCGGATTACCCGGGCCTGGCATTCGCCGCGACCCTCTGGGACGAGTTCCTGAACGAGACCAAGTCTCCGGTTCGGACACCCAGGGTGATATCTTATCAAGCCCCGGTCATGGACAATATCACGGGCCCATATGCTTTCACTGTCAACGTTGATTCGCCGGACACAACCGAGGCGGAGTTCCATTACAGGCTGAACGCCGGGACCTGGTCGATGAAGCCCATGACCTCCGCATCGACAACGTATACATGCACCCTTGCCGGCCAACCCAACGGAACGGTCATTGATTACTATTTCCTTGCCAGGACATCGGGAAGGGAGGTCACCGAACCCTACGACATGAAGTGGACGGGCAATGATTTCCACCAGACGGTCATAGAAGCATATTGCGATGTTGCGGTCACAGGAATATCAATATCCCCCATGAACCAGATACACAACGACACCCCGGTGACGATTACGGTGGAATGCAGTAACAACGGTCCCCAGGATGCCTCAGTCAACATAACGGCAGAGCTGACAGGAGAGGGCCAGACGATCGGGCTCGGTCACGAGCAGGTATCACTGACCTCCGGCTCCTCCCGGACCGTAGATTTCCACTGGGTGGGCATCAACGGGACCTGGTCCCTTTCTGTAGAAGCCGCGGTCGACGGGAAACACGACATCGACCTGGCGAATCAGGACTCGACCTTCACCATCGAGGTCACGCCCCTGGAACCCAATGTAGCAGGAAGCGGCCTTGGCGACTGGGCCTACATCCTCATATTCCTGATGATCATGACCTCGATACCATTCTTGGCCTTCATTGTCCTTCACAGGAAGGCCCGGGTGCGCAGGAGGGAGTTGATAGCGAGGTCGCTGCGTTCCGCGAGGCAGATGATTGCCACCGCCGAGGAGTTCGACATCGACGCGTCCTCCTCCTACATGATGCTGGCCAAGGCCGAAGTGGCCCTCTCTGAAGGCAGATTCAACGAAGCCGAGCGATTGGCAAGCGAGGCAAAGGAGAGGGCGATACTTGCTGTCGGGGGGGAAAAGTGATCGGCCAAAAATCCGGCATAAAAAAGCATAGATTATTTAGGGGCGTTAAGCCCCTAAATAGAATCGTTTCAACTTTAACAACCTATATATATAGGATAGAGTTTACAGAGAGTAGAAAGTGTTTGTGTTACTCATACTTGGGGAACTACAATCAAAAAACAAGGGGTGAACCCATGAAAGGGAAGCAAAATTCAATCGTGAAGAAGCTTGTGAGCGCGTTTGTATTATGGTGCATGGTCGTCGGAAGCACTTTGACGGTGGTCTTTCCGCTGGCCGGTTCGAGCAACGTACCGGAACCCGTGCCATTCAGCATTCCGCAATGGATAAACGACACATTTGAAATAAGGGATTTTGGAGTCTATGATAATGATGGTCCCATATATATTGGACCAGGGGGTACCCTGAAAATTGTTAACACGACATTGAACTTCCTCCAGGACGCCATGACCGATTACGAGATTACCGCAACAAACGGCAACCTCATCCTGGAGAACTCAACCATCACCACCGGAGCCAGCTACCTTGTCAGCTGGGACCCGATGTTCGACATAACCCTGACCGACTCGAAGCTGGAGATGACAGGCCACTCAGTACTGGCCTTCCCGGGCTCACTGACCTGCACGAACACGGAGACCTACATCAACGATTCCTGGATAACAGCCATCTTTCCCGATGGTGACCATCCCGAGCAGATAACAGACCCATGGGCCCAGGACTTCCCGACCTTCACCGACCCAGGTATAATAGAGAACTGGGCTCCAGCCTGGTTCACTGACAGCACGGACGACGGCCCTGTCCTGACATTCACGAACTGCGACGACGTGACGATCGCGGATTCGAGGATAGACGAGCTCCTGGAGGACACGACCCTGCCGAGTCCGGGGGCGTTTACTGTTGAATTTGTACCACATTCAACACTTGATGGAATAGATAATGTGATGGATTTATGGTTTAATGACGGAGCATTTTACTCAATTACATTAACTCCTCCACCACGTCAACAATTAATAACTGGAGGTTTTAACACAATGGGTTACACGGATGCACAGTATACTGTATTAGGTGTTGAATTATTTGTAGATTATAGTACATCAAATGATGGTAATAGTGGTTATAATGGCACTGATTTTGTACGCTGGGAAGATGGAGCTCCCGCAAATTTATTCCAGTTAACAAACAATGTTATCCAAGATAATAATGCGATATCATTAACTCCCACTCCTACATTAGGCCAAATGAACACTCTTAATATTACTTTCGAAAACACAGAAGGAGATGCGGACGCCAATGATACTGCTAATTTTGATTTATTACAGCTAAACGTCACACTTCAACCGAATTACCCACCATATCCGCAGCTCATCACCGTGGATAACTCGGATATATCGATCATCAACAGCTATGTGAGCGTGGAT
>Ga0209536_100006755_pt1 | contig 17476 bp, 11 predicted proteins | sample DeeMarSeWOR28_12_FD_187461 | JGI IMG/M metagenome (GOLD analysis project Ga0209536, IMG submission 187461) | Marine sediment microbial communities from White Oak River estuary, North Carolina - WOR-2-8_12 (SPAdes) (version 2) | ecosystem: Environmental > Aquatic > Marine > Intertidal zone >... | reverse complement strand
AAACTTGGCGAAGATGCGATCCATGGCGTATTCCGGGATACCGGAGCCCGTGTCTTCAACGACCAGATCGACGCGATACTCTATGACAGCGGCCTAGAGGTCGACCGGGATACCAATGTCGCCGTCGCTGTCGGTTTCGACGGCTTGCAGAGCCACCATTACGATGCCCTGGGAGACAGTATCACGCGGGGGGTAGGCGACCGGTATGCGACAGACAACCTGGCGGTCAGTGAGCAGCGCACGCTGGGCGTGTCGGGATGGCCCGCGCTGCTTGGCGATTTGCTGAAGACGGCGACCGGCCAGCCGAACCTGGTCGGCAACGAGGGGATTCCCGGCGACCGGGCAGACGATCTTCGCTTTACCCGCCTGGGATCCATCGTCGAACGGAACCCGGACTCGGATCGCGCCCTCGTTACGATCGGAACGAATGATTCGAACGACTTCAGTACCACGTCGCCCGCCGTACTCGCATCGCATATCCAGGGCATCATTAACTTCCTGCAGGCGGAGGGCAGGGAGCAAATCTATGTATCCTTGCTGCCGCCCGTCTGGGGCGGAAGCCTGGATAGCCCGTATCCGGACCCCCTCGATCCTTCGGCCACGCGTAACCAGACGATCATCAGCTACAACGCTGCCATCGAATCGCTCGTTCCCCAGGCCGGTGTACTCCTCGGGCCCGACCTGTTCAGTTGCTTCCTGACGCCGACGTCGAATCGATTCAGCCTGTTCGAAGACAGTCTGCATCCCAATTCGCTTGGTCACGCAATGATTGCCGCATTATGGCGCGACGTGATTCTCGGCGGTCCCGTGACGCTGCCCATGGATCCCTGCCCGGCGCCGATCTACATACTCGAGGACCTCGATCCCTATGCCCACGGCCACAAGCAGAATTTCCTGGAGGTGGGCGATGCTTACTACACGGATGAGGTCTACACGCTGCAAAACATCCCCGAGGAACTGGAGGGTGGCGTCTGGGTCAGCATGGCAAATGCCGACAACGCCAATGCGGACGCGGATTTCCTGTCGTTCGACGCGGGTGCGGGCCCGGTCACGGTCTACATCGCCTACGATCCGGCCGCTAATCCGCCCACATCATCGACGCACGCGTTCTCGCCGGTGGCGTTGACGGGATCGCTGGATGTCTCGGACCCGGCGGTGGGCACAATGGCCGTCGTAGCAGCGTCGGGCGTGTCGGGTACCGTCACTATCGGCGGAACCCGGTCCGGCGGCGGTCCCGAACCCCGGCAGGGCTACCTGGTTATCGTCGTTCCGTAGGGCTACCCGCCGCGGTTCTGTCGTGATCTGCGTGCCTGCGTGGAAGCGGCACGCAGATCACTAGGCGTAGTAATCGTAGTAACTCGACTTGAGTTTCTTCTCCCGCGCCCGGTTCAGAATGACGCCGAGGACATGCGGGCCGTTGGAATCGTGCAGCAGCTCGTGGGTTTCCGCGAGCGCGTCCCTGCGGCACGTCCCTTGCCCGACAACGAGGAGGAGCGCATCAAGGAGCGGCGATATTGCAATGACGTCATCCCCGGCCAATACCGGCGGCAGATCAATAATCGTGATCGTCTTCGGGCCGAATCCTTTCAGCTGCTGACTGAGCCACGCCATCTCCGGGGACGACAGAATTTCCGATGAATCCCGGTGCGGGTGCTGGTTCGTCATTATCGCAAGCCGTTCTTCGTTCGGGCGAACGAGTATCTCCTCGAGTTTCGCCGTACCGTCAAGGAAATTCGAGAGATCGAACTCGGGTTCAATGCCGAGAATCTCGTGAATCGACGGACGCCGCAGGTCCGCATCGATCAGGATCACATTGTGATTCACATCCTTGGCGAGGCTGTACGCCAGGTTGAGTGCGGTAAGCGTCTTGCCTTCACCCGGGCCGGCGCCCGTTACCCCGAGAACGCTCCAGTTCGACGCGCGCAGTCTTTGCAGGACCCGCGTTCTCAGGACCTTGTAGTATGTGTGTTCCGGTGCGTCGGCCTGTGCCGCGATGATACGGTTGCTGGCCAGGAGGTCTTCATCCGGCACTACAGTCTTCAAGCGGGAGAAATCGAGTGAATCCCGAGACAGGTCAGAACTGCGTCGCAGCGGGACCGCGCCATCCTTGCCGCCGGAAGTCGCGGCCTTGCGATTCTTGGATATTGCTCTTTGAATTCTGCTCATTATCGGGCCCTGATATTAGAAGCTCACAACCTGGATGGCGATCATGTAAACGAGAATGACAGTGAGTGCAACGACGGATGACGTCCAGACGATCGTTCGATTTCGCTGCTCGGCGGCCGTCTCGAGCACCGGTATTACGGCGATCGGTGGCATACCGGTTATGAGCCTGAGATCCCTGGCGCTTCGTACACGGGTGTCTAGCGACTCCGAGACGACGACAGCGGCTACCGAAACGCCCGTGGCGAGAATGATGCCGAGTATGATGATCGCCAGACGATTCGGGAAAGCAGGTGACACCGGCTCTGTCGGCTTGCGTTGCAGAACGTAGCGCTCGCCTTTCTCGGCAAATTCGAGGTCGCGGGCCTGCATGGCGGCAAACTTCTTGTCCCTCACCTCGTTGTAATCCTGTACCGCCTGGTCGTATTCCCGTTGCAGTGCCAGGTACTCTCGTTCAACCTGCGGAGCTTCCACCAGCAAACCTTCGTACTTCCTAATTCTCTCCTGCAGCGACCGAACGTTTCTCTCGAGGGCCGCGATGTCGGCCTCTGCCGCGTCTATCTGGACGAGGAGGCTGATATATTCGGGATTGTCAGGACGTGACGCATTGCCGCTGCGCTGCGAGGGGTTCGACTCCGACGCCGCAAGTTGTTGTTCGAGCAAATCAACCTTGTTCGCCAGCGTCTTGACGTCGGGATGACTGTCGGTGTATCGCTGGCGGGCCGCCGCATACTCGCGCCGGGCGATCTCCAGTTCCTGTCGTAAAATGGCCGCCTGGCCGGACGAGCTGCCCCCGCTCAGGAGTTCGATCTCGCGCCGGGTCGTTAGCACGTCAGGATGGTTGGGTCCATACTTGGCTGACAGCTCTACGAACTGCTGTTGGAGCAGGCGCAGCCTGTCGGGTCCGGCAAGGATCGTCTCACCGGTCTCGGTGAATATTGGTGCGTTCGGGCTGACCTTGGAAAGTTCTGTCTGCAGAATCTGCCTGGATTCACGCAAGTCCCGGATCTCCTGCTCGACATCATCGAGCTCCCGTTCGGCGCGATCCATCATCTGCAGATTCACCATGCGAGACTCCGGCAGAGCCCCCGAGTTCTGCTCTTTGAACTCGGCCAGCTTGTTTTCTGCCTCGGCGATCTTCAGGGACAGGCGCTCGACATCACGTTGAAAGAACACAACGATTTCTTCCACGGACTGATTGCGGCTGCCCCGATTCTCTTCGAGAAACTCCGTGGCCAGCACGTTCGCAACGCCAAGGGCTTTCTGCGGTGTTTCGCCGTAGTAAGACAGATCAAACGCGATTGTCTCGCCCTGATCCTTTACCGTGACGTCCTCCCGCGCCTGGATAGTAATGATCTCCACGTCCCGGCGAAATTCGGAGACGGCAGCGGCGATCGATACCTGGGATACGATATCGTCATAGAGATTGAATTCTCGGATCCACTCTTCGATGTTCTCTGCCGCAAGAACGCGATCGCGAATTCTCTCGATACGCAGATCGGTATCATCATAGCTGACCGTTGTCCGGACCATGTTCTCCGGAATCTCGGGGTGCTCGATTGCTATCCTGGCCGTCGATCGGTATTGATCGTCCATGAACAGCGCGCTGAATACGACGCCCAGTGAAACAACGGAAAATGCAATAAATAATGTCGCACGGCGCCGGTAAAAAAGTGCAACGTAATCCTGTAAGCCGGTGTTTGCTCGGTCCATTTTAGTTATGCTTCCTGGAATCTAGCGTCAGCAATGTCTCTGCCCGCAATTCAGGGCACGAGGACGATGTCCCCGACCTCGAGCAGTATGTTTTGCTCCAGTTTCTCGCCTTTGACGATGTCACTGTAACGGAATTCAATAATTCTCTGCTGGCCATTTCGTCGCCTGAGAATCTTGATGTCGTTCAGTTGGGCGAATGGAGTAACGCCGCCCGCGATGCTCAACGCCTGGATCACATCGACCCGGGGATTTACGACGAATTCACCCGGTGTCTTCACCTGGCCGAATACGAAAATCTTATTTCCCCTGGCTTCCGCGACCATCACGGTAACCACGAGATTCGGTATATATGACGCGAGTTGCGCGGCAAGTTCCTGGCGGATGGCATCGACTGTTCGCCCCTCGGCCCTGATATCACCGCTCAACGGGAAAGAAAATGCACCGTCCGGGCGCACTAGAACCTGGCGTTGCATATCCGGTTCTTTCCAGACAGATATCTCCAGCAGGTCACCCGGGTTGATCGTGTATGGTTCACGGTGATTGGAGTTTTCCTGTGCCTGGACCGGCGTTGTGCTTAGCAAGACCGTCACCGCCAAGAACAGGGATACGAGACCCGTGGCAGTATATGAACCTCTGGCCGTCGAGAGCCCTGCAAGCCAATATTTATTAGGAGAATTGGTCTTCTTCACTCGCTAAGCCCTTGTAATTTCGTCATCTACTCGCCAAATACTATCAGAATTCGAATCGGCATCCGACGCACGTCGCGCGGCGTCATTTCACGGCACAAACGGACATTCCGGTTTGCCTAGCTGGTCGCGGTTGCCGCGGGTCGAATTACATAATTCAGCCTCGACCGCTGGCGTGCGCGCCCGCATCTAGTCAACCAGGTCGTTGACCAGTTGGTCCAACTTCCACCGGGTGCCCGCCACGTAAACGCCTGGAATGCACGGTCACGACTACTCTGCGAGCGCTCCCGTCCGTCCGGTCCCTTGCTTGAAACCGGTATGGTAATTTCTTCGGGAGGGCGATCGGAGGCCTTTTTCTATCTGGAAGAACGGACCCCGCTCGAACTTTTCTTATTTAGTTGGTAATTTAGCATTTCCTCGATGCGAGTTTGTGACCGACTTCACATTATGCGTCTCAGTTTTGCAGCAAAATTAATTTGCCGAGAATAATAACTCTAAACATTGGTTCTGAATTCACCTTGTCAGTTGGAGCGTACATAGGTCCAGCACTTGCCCTCCTGCTAACGAGCGCGCTTATTCTTTGGTTGAAGCCGCTCGCAACAGTCGTGGGCCTTGTTGACGTTCCGGACGCCCGCAAGGTCCACAGCGGTGAGATACCGCTGATTGGCGGGCTTTCGATTTTCATTGCGGTGTTCGCGGCCGACGTCGTTGCTGAACTGATCGTCCCCGGCCAGTCCGGCGCCATGGATTACGGTGGTTTCTTCCTCGCCGGCATGCTCCTGGTGCTTACGGGAATGATTGACGACTATCTGGACCTGTCGGCGACGCATAAGATGGTTATGCAGATCATTGCGGCGCTGATTATGGTTTTCAGTGCGCAGGTAGTGCTTCAGGATCTCGGAACGCTCGGTATCGCACGGGACGCGATGTCACTGGGTATCATGGCAGTTCCGTTTACCGTATTCGCGACCGTAGGCGTCATAAACGCCATCAATATGTCAGATGGCCTCGACGGGCTCGCGGGCAGCCTTTGCCTCGTTAGTCTGTGCGGCTTCTTCCTGGCCACCGCCCTGTTCGGCACCGGCGAGGATGCGAGCCTGTTGCTAATGCTGATTTGCGCGGTAACCGGTTTCCTTATCTTCAATTTTCGTATCCCGGGGCGGTCTGCTGCGCTCGTGTTTCTTGGCGACTCTGGCAGCATGTTCCTTGGCTTTGCCCTTGCCTGGTTTGCGATCAGGTTCTCCCAGGGCGAAGACCGGATCATGCCACCCGCAGCGGCCTTGTGGTTTCTCATGCTGCCGCTGTTCGACGCCGTCTCGATGACTATACGACGCATCATGAAGAGACGCCCACCGTTCGGGGCCGACAGAGAGCATCTGCATCACATATTTCTGCTGGCCGGCTTCACGGTGAGTGAGACCGTGCTGATCCTGGCTTCGATCGCACTGCTGGGCGTTGGGGTCGGGCTTGCTGCAACGTACTTCGAGATTCCAGACGTTATCGTTGCCGGCGGTTTTGCGGTCCTTGGTCTGATGTACCTGCGGATGATCGTCAAGTCGTGGGAAGTACTCCGGTTCTTGCGGTATTCGATCAATCGCCGTACCGGCATCAAGGATCGCCGAGTACTGCCGGACAGACGCGTCAACAGCAACGTCGCCTATTTCGGACTCGAGCGCCGATTAGGGCAAGACAGAAGAACGGACCTCCGCCGGGGCGAGGACGGCGACTCGGACGTTCCCGTGCGGCGCAGCGGTTAGCGCCGGCGATCGCTCGGTGATGGGCGACAAAGTCCGCGGCGTGCAGAGAAGCCTCGACCGATTCGGTCCGGCTAAGACGATATACAAGATTCTCGATAGAGGCCTCGCGCGGCCTCTCGGTATTCATTTCTACCGGATAAGGGTTCGGGACGTACGAGCGGGCGGTAATTCGCTCCCGGATATTCCAGGCATCAGCATTCGAGAGTTGGATCCGGAAGAACTTCCAGAACTCGCACGCGACCCTGAATTACGCCTGGCACTCGACTTTGTCCATGCAGCCATCCAGCGTGGTGATCGCGCGTTCGGCGCTTTCGACACATCGAAACTGATCGCCTATGCGTGGCGATCAACCAGCACGGCGCCGCACCGTCATGGTGTCTGGGTGCAGGTAAGCAGCCCTTACAGCTACTCCTACAAAGTATTTACGGTGCCACGTTATCGCGGTCGAGGCATCGCTCCCGGCCTGATACTCTTCGGCGATGCGCGAATGCTGGAGCATGGGTGTACTTACAGAGTCGGTTTCGTTTCATTGACGAATTACTCGAGCCTGGCGCTCAGCGAAGCTATTCATTCCAGGTGGGCGGGGTTGGCGGGCTATATAAGGAAGCCAGGTCGTCCGGTTATATTTCACACCAGGGCGGTAAGAAAAACCGGCTTCGAGTTCTTTGTGCCGACATGAGCCGGAGTTTTCCCGACTCTCGTTATGTCAATTGCCAAACCGGCAAAACGGGTGGATGAGGGGTATACTGACAACCAGGAGTTCAGCGAAAAGCCAAGCCCGCACCAAGACGGGAAAGGATGTGGCATAAGATGAGCGCTTTCAAGATCGGTGCATTTGTGGCCGTCGTCGGTCTCGGCAGCTATTTTGTTTATTCGGCCTGGTTCTCGCCCGATGGCTCGACCCAGCTGTCCTGGGCGCCTCCTACCGGCAACGAATCGGAAGAGAGCGCTGATGACCTGGCAGGCTATGTCATCCACTGCTGGAGTGAGACCCGACAGCACACCAGCACCGTGTACGTCGATGATCCGACCGTTACCAGTTACGAAGTGAAGAGGCTGTGGCCCGGAGACTACTTTTGTGCCGTGACCGCGGTCAATTCGGATGGTTCGGAGAGCGCATTGTCCAACGTGCTCGCCACGACGGTGAAATAACCGTCGGGATCCGAGGGCCCTGCCGCGCCCCCGGGGCGGGGAGATCTTAACGGTCGACCGGATGCAGATCGATCTTCTCATCTGGATAATCTGATAACATCTGACTCTCGTTCAATTTTGGTTTGTGGTCCCGACCCGGTCTCGAAATCGAACCCACCATGCCCGTCCGCACACGATTTGCGCCCAGTCCGACTGGCGTGCTGCACTTGGGTAGCGTTCGCACGGCGCTATTCTGCTGGCTTTTTGCCCGTCACCATGGCGGACAGTTCATATTGAGAATCGAGGATACCGATCCGGAGCGATCGACGAAGGAGAACGTTGACGCGATTCTAGACGGGCTCGCCTGGCTCGGGCTCGATGCGGACGAGGGGCCATTTTTCCAGACGAGCCGATACGATCGTTACAGGGAAGTCATCGACCAGTGGCTGGATGAAGGAAAAGCATACCACTGCTATTGCACCAGGGAGGAACTCGCCGAATTGCGTGAGCGGCAGCTGAACAACGGCGAACGGGTGCGCTATGACGGTCTTTGCCGGGCTCGAACGGAAGCTCGTAAAGGTGTCGACCCGGTTGTCCGTTTCAAGAATCCGCTGGACGGCGAGGTTGTTGTCGAAGACCAGGTTCGGGGCAGAGTGGTATTCGAAAATGCCCAGCTGGATGATCTGGTGATTGCCCGATCCGATGGCTCACCAACGTACAATTTTTCTGTGGTCGTTGACGACAATGACATGGGAATCAGTCATGTCATTCGTGGCGACGACCATCTCAACAATACGCCGAGACAGATGAACATGCTGGAGGCCCTCGGAGCGAAGCCGCCGGTCTACGCGCATCTGCCGATGATCCTGGGATCAGATGGTGCCAAGCTCTCCAAGAGGCACGCCGCAGTGGACATCCGCGAGTACAGGGACCAGGGATACTTGCCTGTGGCAATGCTGAACTACCTCGTCAGACTCGGCTGGTCGCATGGTGACCAGGAAATATTCACGCTCGGCGAGATGATCGAGTATTTTGATATTGTCGACGTCAATCACTCGGCCTCGTCATTCAACCCGGAAAAGCTGCTGTGGCTCAATCAACAGCACATCATGGCGACACCGGTAAAGGAGCTTGCTGACGCGCTGCTGCCGTTCCTCGTCAAAGCCGGCCTGGATCCGGCCGAGGGCCCGGATCCCGTCCATATTGCGGAGAGCTATCATGAGCGCGCCGAAACCCTGTTGCATATGGCTTCGAGCGCGCGGTACTGCTATGAAGATTTCGACGGCATTGACGAGAAACTGGCCAGAAAATACCTGCGGCCCGTGGTTCTGGAGCCTATGATCGCTGCGAAGGACGGACTGGCCGCTCTCGAGCACTGGGGCCAGACCGCAATCCACGAGGTTGTCCTTGGTGTAGCGTCTGACTACGAGATCGGCCTGGGTAAACTAGGGCAACCGATGAGGGTCGCGGTGACAGGCGGACCGGTATCACCGCCGCTCGACGTCACATTGTGGCTCGCAGGTCAGCGACGTACGGTGGAGCGGCTGGAGCGCGCTATCGACTATCTCGAGGTGCGCGCGGCTGCGAGCGCAGACTAGCCGTGGCGCATCCGCCATCCGAGTGATGCTCCAACCCGATGTTTTAAATGATAAAAAAAGCGGGTTCTTGACTATTATTGCCAGCCTTCGTAAAGTGCGCGACTCCGTGGGGCTATAGCTCAGCTGGGAGAGCGCTTGCATGGCATGCAAGAGGTCGGCGGTTCGATCCCGCCTAGCTCCACCAACATCGAATTAGTATCCGTCCTTCGTCCCCATCGTCTAGAGGCCTAGGACACCGCCCTTTCACGGCGGTAACAGGGGTTCGAATCCCCTTGGGGACGCCACTTTAACCCCAGTTTCGGTTAGGGTGGCCAGGTCCGGGGCCACGCCCAACTGCTGCCCGTCAAGTGCAGCACTTTGGACCAACTGCCGAAACACTGCTGTACACTGCTCCAAACAGATGCCCTCGAGCTCCGTACCATTCGCGTGCAATCGTTTTGCGAATCGTCGAGAAGACCCATGCGTTCCAGAACGGCGTTCCGGCTTCACGTTCGCTACAGAACGCTTTGTTTACTGCCGCGAGGCTGGTACACCGACAAATATTAAGCGGTTCCCGCTCTACCTGGCAGAGCCTTCTTCGATAAGTGCCTGCGCAACAGAGGTAACTTCGACTGAATAGTTGGTCTCAATTGAAATATCTATTAAGGCCGAGTGCTTTGTGAATCGTTTCAGCGACCAGTTCCTAACTTCCGATGGAGTGATCGGCAGGTCCCAGAAATATGGAAGACTCGAGTGCCACCGGGCGAGGTTGGCTCGACCGCAGTCCGACCTCAGAATCAGGCGCCCGATGATTCGAGTCGCTGCCCACGGGTCGAAGAATCATCGATTGGGCTACTTGCATGCCGCACAGGATCGGTCTCGTAATAAAGTAGCGTAGCGATATGAAACAGCAATTTCAGGTCTCTGGAGCGTTCGGCCAGAGCCACTTTGTCCGACGTTATGCGCTCGAATGCGTCCTTGTCGACAAAATCCCAGAGGGTCGATGATGTTGAGTCAAGTGACATCGTCCGGATCTTCGTGCGCTGTGATTCAAACCAGCTTACGCGGTGAAAGGTCGAGTCGTCATACGACAGTCTTGGTTTGGAGATTGCAGGCACACCAGCCTGACGCTTTGCTGCACGAAACCAGCGCCTGCCTTTCTTTTCAATAGCCTGACCAACGTGATGAAGTAATGCATTCTGCGAATACCAGGAATCTTTTGCCAATTCAACAGAATGGAGCTTGGGAGCCAGAAAGCGTACGAGGCCATAGTGTAACGGTTCCGTGCTGCGTTGCGACTGTTTAAGCGACAAAGCAGCATCGAAAAATGCGCGAGTGGCATACGGCGAAAAAGTGTCCCTGGATGCAGCCAGCGCGCGACCATTGTTGCCGAGCCGACGGCCGTCAACAACAAAATTTCCGAATATGTCTGGCAAATCCACAGCGTCTACACCATTGGCAATTTGATCATCGATCCAACTCGTTTGCCAGGCGTCTGCCATTGCCCGCGGCTCGCTACGGATCAGCCCTGCAGTGTTCAAGGGACGACCCTGCATCAGCTTTTCGAAGACAATCTGCCGGTTCATGTGCCTTCGAAAGATCGGCATCCTTCCATAATATGACCGAGCCAACTCTCCACAAGCGCCCCAGATATAGACTTCCTTGTTCGCTGTTTCCGATGAACGTGAACGGACGATGCCGCCCACAAGGTAGAGGCTGCGCATGCCGTCAGTCGCACGTATCGATGGCAGACAGCTATTGTCCCAGTTGTCCTGAACGTCGGCACTGCTTATCGTTGTCACATCGTGCCTGAGCCCAAACTGCACGGCAATTTTTCGTGCGATTCGAACGTCATCGCCTTTTTCCTCACCAAACGTGGAGTAACGCGCCTGAATTCCTGCGTTCAGCAACAGTGCCGCGATGACCCTGGAGTCCTTCCCCCCCGTCAGGGGACAGTTGAGGTCACGGAAATGTGCTGCGAGGCTTCTCAACGGTGCCTGCATACTAGATGCGAGATGTTCGAACCGCAGATCACGCAATATTCGTCGTGGTTGAGTGGCGACATCCACTAGAGAATAGTACTCGTGCCGGATTGGCTCCGGGTTGTTCACTGAAAAAGTCCAGCGCTGCGCCGGTGGAACGACCCCGATGTCCTCGCGCAAAGTACGGTCGCCGACGACAGTCCCGAGAGCCAGATACATGCTGACGCCGAGTGCGTCGAGCGCACGGTATTTTGTCGACCGCTCGAGCAAGTGCACGCTATTAGAGACCATCCAGCCGCTTCCAACGCGAGTATAGTAAACTGGCTCGCCACCGAGCAGATCCGTTTGAATTATTATCGATTCCGGAGATCTGGTTGCACGAATGACCGCGTAGGTCCCTTCCAGCCGGTCACAAACGTTCTGCCAATGCTGCATGAGATTGGCAGATTCGTGAGCCCGGCATTTATCTTCGGGATCAACGGGCAATCCCGTGTACAGGGTCATGCCGTCGGTCGATTCGTGAAAGTACGTTCGTGGCCCTATCGCAGCGTTCGGAATGGACATGGCAGCTATCCGGATCGCTTTGCTGGCGTAAGTCCGAAGAGTGCTGACGTCCAGGGAAGGGTAGACCGATACCATCTGCCGCAGTTCTCGTTCGACCAGGGGAAATTCGACACCGGTTAAATTGAATGCGACGACATAAAGATTCATTTCGCTTTGTTCTCACTTGAGACACGAAGAGAACAGTGTCAGTAGACATTATTGAAAGATTACAAACTATAACATTCGGCCGTCTGTCCGATCTCGACCTTCGTCACACATCTCTTTTCAATACTGTCTTCACCGCCCAAAAGCGACTCCATCTTGCTGGAGAGACATCACTGCAAACAACGAGTATGACGATTGGCGGAGGTATTTCGGGCCGGAGCAGACCATCTACATGGTGCGGGAGGCCGAGACCAAGCTGGGCGGCGGTAGAACGACCGGCGAGTTCCGCCGTGAGCCGGGAATTTCCGAGCGGGTTTCTAACGCTGGTGCTACCAGTGAGGTGGCATACAGGTCTCGTAAGTAAAGAGACTCCAGGATCTGGAGCCGAGAGCGGTCATCTTAAGAACGTGGTCGCCAGACAGGCATTGAATAAGGCGATCTTCGCGGAAGCCCTGAAGGGAAAAATACTAAGTCCCGGCCGACGACGGCCGCCAATTCGCTATGGGCAGCAGCTGGGTGTCTCGAGGAGCACGGATTTGCCGTGCCCCAGAACGGTCATGTTCGAAACAACGTCGGACGCTCGCAGTGCCCAGTGAGGAATTCACTAAAAAACGGTCAGGCAGCGCGGCTCATGAGGCGATCGGCCGCGAGCTCCGCAGATGATCAACTGGGCGGCCCTGCTGGCGACCGCTGCGCAAACAAAGAACATCGCCTGTCACGTTACGGATGGCCTCATTATCAGAGGGAAATCAGATACTCGAACGTTCAATCAAGTCTGTATGACGAGATAGTTTTCAAGGCCCGTCCTATCGATAAGCCCGAGCTGCGTCTCGAGCCAATCGACATGCTCTTCTTCCGATTCGAGAATTGAATCGAAAATATCACGACTGACATAATCCTTGTGGTTCTCACAGTACGCAATGGCTGCCCTGAGATCCGGAATAGCATCCATTTCCAGGTCCAGATCACATTGAAGGATTTCCGGCACGTCCTCACCGATACGTAATTTGCCGAGATCCTGCAGATTAGGCAGCCCCTCAAGGAACAGAATACGTTCAATAAGCTGGTCAGCGTGCTTCATCTCGTCGACCGACTCTTCGTATTCCTTATCTCCCAGCTTGTTGAGTCCCCAGTCCTTCAGCATGCGAGAGTGCAGAAAATACTGGTTGATCGCAGTGAGCTCATTCTTGAGAACCCGATTCAGGTGCTCGATAACGGTGGGATCGCCTTTCATTATTTTCTCCGAAACGGAAGAATCGTCAGTGCGAACATGATAAGGGCAGACCACGGTTTCGCAACCGTGTTGAGGAATATTGCGCGTTTCTCCGAAGTCAGGTCGGGGAGGGGACGTAGACCCGGGGACCGCTATCGCCCAGGATCTCTTCGTCGAGGATTTCCTGAGCGGTGCGCGCGCAGGAGCCGCAGCCGGCGGCAACGCCGAGAGTGCCACGTAGCTCGTACAACGAATTCACGCCGCTACGCGCGGCACGCCGAATCTGCTTGTCAGTGATTGCATTACAAACGCAGACGTACATGGCGTATCCAGACTTGATTCAATTCATTAATTAAATTCTAAATGAGAATGATTGTCAATATCATTACGTACAAACCGAGACATCGAGCGCATTGTCAAGCCTGATCATCCCAAAATGTGACATAAGTCAAGAGATTGAATTTTGGGGTTTTTTTTTTGAGGTGCCGTGGTACTGTACTTGCATCGAAGCCACTATCACCATTTAAAAGGACTTAACACAGACCTGACTCAGGACTGAAAAGGGCAAACCAATCGAAAGGTTGGGACGCAAAACCACCGGTCTACGGGCGCGAGCCTACGACAGCGGGGTTGCCGGTTCGAAAGCGTCGCATGGATGACGATCACTAGCTCGATTCCTGCCGCTTAATTCCTGGCCAAGCGCAAATTCGCTTGCTGCGCCTCCCGCCTCGTGGCGCTAATCTGAATCCGCCCCGACCGATTGGCTTGCCCGCCTGAATTCAGGCAGGAGCATGCTATGAAGGGAACTCAGGGGTTTGGCAACTCACTATCAAGAGCCGCGATCATTATTACAGCGGCAATCTCACTGGCAGCTTGTTCATCCGGTGGCGAAGGCGACTACGACAGTGCATGGGTAGGCGATATCAATTCGGACGTGGCGGTGTCTGGCAGCGTCGGGGACGGGCCTACGGTCAATGCGACCGTCACTATCCGCAAGAACAATGGCGAGGAGCTTGCGAGCTTCAAGAGCGACACGAGCGCCTCCTATAACGTCGAACTCTCCGTGAGTCAGCGGCATTTTCCGCTGCTGGTTGATGCGACGGGCGGCACCGATATCGTCACGAATGCGGCCCCGGATTTCGTGCTGCGAAGCGCCGTCTTGTCTGCCGAGGGCACTGTAACGGCAAATGTGAATCCGTTTTCGACTTTCGCTTACGAGATCGCTAGGGACCTGAACGGTGGTCTGACAAGAGAAAATCTTATCGCCGCTGAGAAAATCGTGGTTATCGCGATGAACAGTGGTCTCACGACGCTGGTGAAATCCGGGCCGATGCGAACACCCGTCGATGAGAGCAACGTTGCTGAAATGATCAAGGCGTCAGAGACGCTGGCCGAAATTGTCCGGAGGACGCGTGACGCACTGAACGAAGCTGGACACGAGACGACCGCCGATGCGGTTATTGAGGCGCTCGCGTCCGATTTGATCGACAAGGTGATCGAAGGCAACGGCGGTCCGAGAGCGGATGCTCGAACGGCAGCAGTAGCGAATGTGGCGACCGCGCAGGTCATCCTCGAGGCAATGACTAACGAGTTGCGCGTCAATGGTGTCGACGCAAGCGATGCGATGCGCAGCGCAATACAGCAGGTCGCGTCGGGTACCGCTCAGCCGAGCCTGGATGAACTCGGTATTACCAGAGAGATGATCGACCAGGCCAGTGTAGGGCTGTCGGCCGCTTATGCGATGAATGGCGACAGCCGCATAGCCAGCCTGATGCAGACAGTATCGGGGTTGCAGCACGGCATGGAAACCGCCCTTGTTCGAACGATGGTCGCCGCCGACCATAGAGCCTCGCTGGGCGTACTGGCGGAACTGGCTGCCGCGAGCGACATGGCGACCGTGGAGCTGATCAACAGCGTGGCTCGAGACAGCGAATCCAACGGCAGTGCTCAGAATCGGGCACCGACGATATCGGGACGTCCATCCGCATCGGTGCGTGCAGGGTCACGGTATGAATTCGTCCCAACCGCAAGCGACCTCGACGGCGATCCGCTCACCTTCAGTATCGAGAACAAGCCGGCCTGGGCCTCGTTCGACACATCCAATGGTGCCCTGTCCGGCACACCGCAGACCGGCGACGCCGGTTCTTATGAGGGCATCACTATAACCGTGTCGGATGGCGAACTTTCTGGTCGTGTGGGACCGTTCACGATCACAGTGACGACGAATAACTCGAGCCCGACGATCTCCGGGACTCCGCCGAGAAGCATTACCGCCGGCGAGACCTATTCGTTCACACCGCGGGCCAGCGATCCGGACAGCAATACACTGCGTTTCTCCATCACCGGTAAGCCTGCGTGGGCCGATTTCGACGTCCTCACCGGGAAACTGTCGGGCGTCACCTCCGACGGCGATGTGGGCACATACACGGGCATCTCAATCTCGGTGACAGATGGCACGCAGACCGCGAGCTTGCCCGAATTCTCGATCCAGGTTCTGGCGTCCGGAGCAGCGACCGGCTCAGTTACGCTCAGCTGGAGCCCGCCGACGCAGAATGAGGACGGCTCGCAGCTGTCGGACCTGGACGGTTACCGGATCTATTGGGGCCGCGCCGGGGAGAGCCTCGGACAGCCGGTTACGATCGACAATCCGAGCGTCACCCGCTATATCGTCGAGAACCTTGCGCCGGGAACCTACGAGTTTGTTGCAACGGCGGTCAACAGGGCAGGCGTCGAGAGCCGTTTCTCCAACGCGATCACGCGCGAGGTGCGATAGGAAAGGCGCATACCTGACCATTTGGCCAAGTAATTTCCGAACTTTTTCCCGGTGTCAGGGAGGTTCGATACCCCTTATGTTAAGTTCGAGCATTATGTAAAGCATAAGAATCGCTCGATTAGCCGCAATTTGGGGGAAAGATCTGTGAAATCAGGTTCGACAGTCAATCTGTCGATTCGGCGTGTCCGATTCAGGTGCACGCTCGCGACAGTCCTGCTATCGATGGTATCGCCCGTTTTCGCATTGCCTTCAGGTTCCCATCTCGAAGGCAGCAGTCCACCGCTTTTCTCTCATTCTTCAGTCGCCATGGCGTTGTATACGCAGGAACCGCTGGTCGTATTTGCCAAGAAATCGGATAAAGGCGGTGGCGGAGAGTCCGGCAATTCAGGCGCAGACAGGGGTGATGACAACGACAAGGACGACAAGGACGATAGGGAGGACAAGAAAGACAAGAAAGACAAGAAAGACAAGAAAGACAAGAAAGACAAGAAAGACAAGAAAGACAAGAAAGACAAGGAGGACGACGACGAGAACGACGAGGACAAAGAGGACGAAACGAACGAGCGGCAGCGTAATGACGATGAAGATCGGGATCACGACGCCGACGAAGACGATACCCGTGAGGGGCACGGTCATGACAGCAACGAACGTCATGATCATGACAACGAGATCGCGGATGAACGTCACGATCACGACACGGAAGAAAACAAGCACGACCACGCGTCCGACGATGACCGGGAGGATTGCGAGCCGGACGAAGGGGAGCAGGGCCACGACTCGGAAAATGAGCAGCGCGAAGAGGACCAGCGCGAACAGGACCAGCAGCGCCATGGTGATGCTGATGCCGCGAGTTCGGAGGACAGCAGCGACGCAAGCGAACCGGCTGAAGAAATCGTCGCAGACGAATCCGAGGACGAGCCTGCGCCGGCCGGGAACGAACCTCTGCTCGAACTGTCCGGAACGCCGCCGGATTTCGTCACCGCCGGTGATCGTTACGCGTTCACGCCCGGCGTCGCAGGCAACGGCGACTCGACGCCAGTTTTCTGGATCACCGGCCTGCCTCCGTGGGCCAGCTTCGATGAAATAACCGGGGAGCTGTCCGGAACACCCCGGAGGACGGACGTGGGCGTCTATGACGAGATCACGATCTCCGCGACGGATGGCGTGACCGAGACCAGCCTGCCGCCGTTTTCGATCGCTGTCGGGTCCGCAGCCGGCACTGTCACGCTGAGCTGGACGCCCCCTAGCGAATATGAAGACGGCTCTCCACTCATTGATCTTGCCGGCTACCGGATCTACTGGCGTACCGCGAGCGGCAGCGATAGCGATTCGATAAAGATCGACGATCGGGACTCGTCGGCGATCGTGATAGAGAATCTCGTCGCAGGCACCTACGAATTCGAGATGACGTCCTTTAATGCGGACGGCATCGAGAGCGCCCGCTCCAACACGGTTACGCGGATCGTGAAAACCGGTGCCGGAGTAGCTGACGAAGCGGGTGTTGTCGCATCGGAGCCGTTTCTGCTGATCTCCGGTACTCCGCCCGAAGCCGTGACGGCTGGCGACCTGTATCTATTCACGCCCGGCATCGAGAGCAGCGGAGAAACCCCGCCCGTGTTCCTGATCGACGGCCTGCCGCACTGGGCCGGCTTCGACGAGGCCACCGGCGCACTGTACGGCGCCCCCGATGAAGCCGACGTCGGGCTCTACGAGGCTATCTCAATCGCGGCGACGGACGGCGTCGTCGAGACCAGCCTGCCCCCCTTCACGATC
>Ga0209536_100006753_pt1 | contig 17478 bp, 15 predicted proteins | sample DeeMarSeWOR28_12_FD_187461 | JGI IMG/M metagenome (GOLD analysis project Ga0209536, IMG submission 187461) | Marine sediment microbial communities from White Oak River estuary, North Carolina - WOR-2-8_12 (SPAdes) (version 2) | ecosystem: Environmental > Aquatic > Marine > Intertidal zone >... | reverse complement strand
CGCATGAATTCGGCTGAAGTGGGCAATAATATTAAGCTGAATCATACCTTTCCTGACCTGCCTGCATTAACTGGTCCAGTTGCTAAATTAGTCTAAGCGGCCATTAGCACCATGTAGCCATCGATGACCGCTTTTGGGCACAAAAGAGAACTTCCGCTCACCTTCTACGCTAATTTCATTGTGAACCGCAGGTTTTTCAGAAACTTCATATTTACCTACTGGCGCAGTACTAGGAAATCTCCGAACCAAGAAACAAAGTACCCCCCCCTCCCGATTGGTCCTGTGTGCACACACGAAACACCCCCACCTGGCGATCTCCTCTGCAGCACTTACCCGCCTACCGAATGAACATAATCGGGGATTATCCGCCATTCCTTCGGAACGGTTCGCTTCGCCGGATAACCACGACTATGTAAAATCGGCAGGCTACCTCTCTGCCATCCATTGGCTTTTGGGCGCAATCTTGTGATTCTTCCCAACCAGGCACTTCGGCCTGCGGGCTTCCGCGCTCAGCCTCCGCCTGCGGCTCCGGCTGGCGCCCGCCCTCGGCCTCGTGCCAGTAAAGGAGTTGACTTTGCCCTCTGCCAAAGTACAAACCAACCAATCCCACCAGGGTTGCCAAACCGACCAAGCCAGAATCTGTCATTCCTCTATATATCCGAGCTAACTAGTTTGGCCGCTTTGGTCAGTTTGGCCACCTTGGTCAGTTTTTACTCTGGTAGGGGGTTGGAACTCGTCATTCAGGGTGTACCGCTTGGAGTTATTTGCGCCCGGATCGGTCTCTGCATGCCATTCATCCCCCTCGAGGCTGTTCAGCAAATTCCGAACACGCTTCTCACCCGGGACGTTGAGGTCACGGCCCTCATAATGACCGCGAACTTGGTTCACCAGATTGGATTGGTTTATGCCGGGGCACATACCAATCTCTTGGCAAATGACCCCCACCAAATCCGAACTGCGAACTCGAATACCCTCTCGAAGTCTTGCTTGCTGAATGTCTGTGTCAAACGGCGGGCCAAATTCAACGAGGTTGTCAGCAAGGGTCGCACCGAGCTTTATCGTGAAACCCCAATTTTGCGAATACATTGAGCGGGACTTCTTGACGATTGCATTTACATTTATTTCGCTGCCGTCTGGTGAGGCGGCATGATCCAGGCAAATTAATGAATCGGAATCATCCTGAATTTCTTGAGTGCCTGCAAAGCGTGGTAATCCATCATCGTCTCGGTCTTTGGTGGCATGTCCCAAGATGAGAACTGTGCCGCCTTTCATCGAGATTTGGCGCAAGCACGCGAATAATTGAACGTTCCCTTTTTTGTGATTTACATCTCCGCCAGGCGTAAATTTCTTAAACGTGTCCAAGACAATTACAACGTTTTTCAGGTCTTCTGGCTTTCCTTCCATGGCAATCCATTGAATGGTTTCCTGCAAACTTTTAAGCGTAGTCCCTTCCGCAAGCAATGATTGAATAGTGAATCCGGCGGCATCAGCCATTTCGTAGTAAACCTTCAAGTCTGTCCCCGAGACATCAACCTGGAAGTAGTAAACTTCATACCCCGCTCCCGCAGCCAATGAGGCGACAGCCATCGCGGCAGTAGTCTTGCCACATCCGGGAAAGCCATACCAGTAGGTCAATTGGCCTTTCATGATTGGGACTTCGGGGACGAGCAGTTCAGCGTTCTCGCATTCCATAATATGTTCGCGCCTCAAGGCACTTGCCTCCAACATTCTTTTCCACTCAGGAATGTCCACGACTTTTTCGGAATTTGGCTCCTGCTCCAATTCCTGCTGTTCGGTATCCGGATTTTTGGTCAGGTCATCGATTACATCCATCACATTTTCATTGTCGCCCGTTGTGGGAGTGTCAATATCAATCTGATTCATGACCGAACCTCCCCGACCAATACTTGGGCGCGGGATGCAGCCGGAATAGCCTGTAGATCGTCAAATTGGGTCGCTACAGAGCTAGGTGTGGATCTTTCAACCCGTTGTCGCGCCCTTTCACAAAGGTCCTGTTCACTCAAGCGCCAGTGTTTCAAGAGTCGCGCAGGGAGTGATTTACAGGTAATCGGGCGAACGGAATGCAGCGGGCATTCTTTGACGGTACAGCACGCGATCTGCTGTGCTGCGGATCCTGCGTCCGAAGGATCGTGCGTGCATTGCCTGCACTTCGCGTTTATTGCTTTTCGAACACGTTCCACAGATTCCGAGGTAATCCTTCGAGACCGGCCGATCGTGTAACTGTCCAGCTTCCCCTTCCTGATCATCAAGTAGATGGTTGGCGGGGTGACCTTGAATTTCGCTGCTGCTTCTTGAATTGTGTAATCAGAGTTGGTTTGCATCGTTTGCTCCTGTGCAAAATTGCGTTAAGCACAAACAAACATAGCGATCAGAAATTAAATAACAACATTAAAAACAATAGGATAGGAAGTTGCCGGGACGTATTCGGGAGTTCCCGGGAGGTTGTCGGGAAGCTTGGGAAGGGAGGTGCGGAGGGTAGTCGGCCAAACTCGCCTTGACGGCGAAAATCAAGCCGAGGTTTCGCGGTATTTGGAGAGTAGATTGCTAAGAGTTTTTTCTGGAACGGACTGCTCCTCCCCCTGCCAATCCACCCATTGCAGGTGCCATGATTCATCGATCTTGATTCTGGTGGCGGTGGATAGGAATTTTAACCCAGGTATTCGCCAATTCCGGCAAATAGCGACAGACCATAATGCCGGTTGATCAGCAGTCATTTTGCACGAAATGCGAAAGAACCCGCTTTTTTAGCTGCGGGAAATGACCCCGCGCTCGCCAGGTTCTGGTGCCAGGCCGAAATTCGCTCTGGGTGCGACACCCATTCGATTTATGCGGCATGGACCGCGGGCATCGCAATGGCCGCGGAATTCGGCGAAAATGGCGGGTATTTTCTCCGCTCTCCGGCGCGACCAGAGGCGAATAAATGAAAGTAAACAGCATGCGTCTGCTGGACCGCTGGGTGGGTTCGGTGATCTCGGCCGTGCTCACGGCAGTGCGCAAATTTGCGGACCTGTTTCGCCGCATGCCGACGGACCCGCCCCGGCGCATCCTGATCGTCAAGCTGGTCGAGCAGGGTGCAACCGTCATTGCCGAACCGGCGCTGCGGCGCGCGGTCGAGATGGTCGGCCGTGAGAACGTCTTCATGGCCGTGTTCCAGGAGAACCGTTTCATCCTCGACGTGCTGGACGTGATGCCGCGGGAAAACGTCATAACCATCCGCAGTGACGGGCTGGTTACTGTTTTCGTGGATACCTTGCGGGCCATCTGGCGGATGCGCAGGGAAGGCATCGACGCGGCCGTGGACTTCGAGTTCTTTTCCCGCTATTCGGGGGCGCTCACCTACCTGAGCGGGGCCCGGCGCCGTGTTGGGCTGCACTCCTTCGCCGGCGAGGCGGGCTACCGCGGTGACCTGATGACGCATCGCGTCGGTTACAACCTGACCCTCCACGCCAGCCACATATACCAGGTGCTGATCGAGGCGCTGACCGTGCCGCCCGAGCAACTGCCGGCAATGGGCTTCCGGTTGCCGGCCGATTCGGCCCAGTCCGCTTTTGTCGTGGACGCAGGGGAAACCCGCGAGGTCGAAACGCTGTTGCGGCAGATTGTCGGCCGCGATTCGATTCCGCCGTTGATCCTGCTCAATGCGAACTCGGGCGATCTCCTGCCGTTGCGGCGCTGGCCCTCCGAGCGCTATGTCGAGCTGGCGCAAAGGCTGCTCGAGAAGTACCCGGAGATGATGATCGCGTTTACGGGATCCCCCGACGAGCGCGCGGGCGCCGAGCACATGGCGGCGCTGGTCGATTCCGACCGCTGCGTGAGCATGGGTGGCCGCACCACGCTGCGCCAGTTGCTGATCGCGTACGGGCTGTCGGAAATCCTCGTCACCAACGACAGCGGCCCGGCACATTACGCCAGCCTGACCTCGATCGACGTGGTGACGCTGTTCGGCCCTGAGACGCCCACCATCTTCGGCTCCAAATCGCCGCGCAGTCACATCCTTTGGGCCGGTTTGCCGTGCAGTCCGTGCGTCAACGCGTTCAACCAACGCATCACCACGTGCACCAACAGCCTCTGCATGCAGGCCATTTTGGTGGACGAGGTCTTTGCGATGGTCTGCCGTGTCTATGACCAGCGGCGCAGTGCGGCCAGGGCTTGATAGACTGGTCGCCAGCGGATGATGCGTTCCCCATGAGGCTGATCCGAACACTCTGCAAAAATACATTTTCCGGGAATGGTTCTGGACATTCCTCGCGGCCACGGTGGTGCTGTTCATCGTCATGGTCGTGCTTGCGCTCGGGGAGCTGCTCAACGACATCGCCGGCGGCCAGATTCCATCGGGCCTGCTGTGGACCCTGATATTCCTGAAGCTGCCCGAGGTAAGCGGAACCATTCTGCCCTTCTGTGCCTTCATCGCCGTGATCTGGGGCCTGGGGCGGTTGTATCGGGACCAGGAAATGGCGGTGATGCGGGCCAGCGGCTTTCATTGGAAAATGTTGCTGCTGCCACTGTTCCGGCTACTGCTGCCGGTTGCCGTGGTGCTGTTGCTGGTCGGCTTGTTCCTCTCGCCGATGGCGGCGTCCACCACCGCCCAGAAGCTGGAAGAGGCATTTCGCAACGCTGCGGAGTGGGGCCTGCAGCCCGGCACCTTCCACGTGCTCAGGGGCGGTGACATGGTGCTCTACGTGGAGTCGGTCGACAAGGAGGGGCGTACGCTGGATCACGTGTTCATCCAGCAGCGCGACGCCGAGCGTGAGCAGGTCTGGGCGGCCGAGAAAGGCTATTACTGGCTCGAACGGGACACCGGCGATCGCTACCTGACGCTCGAGAACGGGCAAATCACCGAGGGCGGTTCACAGGCGCTCGACTTCCGGATCATGCGGTTTGCCCGTAACGACCTGAAACTCCCGCAACTGCGGGAACGCCACAAACCGAAAGCGCTCGAGGCAACATGAAGCGCCGACCTGCTGCTCTCGGTCCGCTCGCTTTGGGAATACCTGCGTTTCCTGGGTGAGAACCGGCTGGACGATACGGTTTACCAGGAAGCGTTCTGGGAGAAGGTGGCCTATCCCTTCTCGGTCATTGCGCTCGTGCTGGCAGGCATGCCGTTCGTCTTCGGGCAGTCGCGCACGCACAATGTCGGCATGCGCCTGTTCCTCGGCATGACGGTCGGCGGGTTGTACATGATCGCCAGCTTGTCAATCCAGAAGATCGGCGGCGTTTACGATGTGCCGGCGTCGATCACCTATACCTTGCCGGTTCTGCTGCTGGCGGCTGTTGCGATAGCGGTCCTGCGGCGTTCCGTTTAATCGGCCGCTGCATTTCTACTGCGGGCAATCCGGTCCGGGCTCTACGGTTTCTCCATTGATGCTCAACGATATCACCCGGCCTTCGATGTGGTTCCCGCCTTCCTGGCCATGCTGCATCAGCACCGGCACGAAGTCGTGGTCGTCGGCGTAGAAGGTTCGGGTGTAGCGCGTGTTGCCCTCGCCGCGCACTTTCTCGACGATGTGCACGTTCATGCAACCCAGCGGCGTTTGCACCGCTTCCACGGAGCGGGTCCTGAAGTGCGCATCTTCGATCTCGTCTTCGTCGACCAGCCTGAAGCGCCATTCATCCTCACCTCGGGCGAGACCTGCACGGACCAGCAGCCCGATGGCGGACTCGTCGAGGACGCCCGGCTCCAGCGCGAGCGTCGACTCGCCCTTCGGATAGACGGTGTGAACCATTCCGTTATCCCAGTCGAAGTCCGCCGACCAGTGCATTTTCTTGATGGCCCGGACGTTTCGCTCGTAGTGCAACGGTCTCGGCACAGAGCCGTCCCAGTCGCCTTCGCCGGTCGAGTTCTCGCGCAGGCCCAGGAACTTGGCCAGGCCCCTGGTGCCCGTGGTAGCGCTCGCCATGGTCCACTGGCCGTTGGCCGAGGTGAAGGTGAAGGTCAGTTCGCCCATCACCTTGTCGTTCCGGGATAGTTCCAGCCGGGCCTCGAAATCCGTCGGCCGTTCGGCGATGGCGAGCGAGGGGATCAGCAACACGGCCAGCCAGGCCAGTAATCGTGGATTCGGTTTCATCTTTGGGTGATCGTTGTGGTCCGTGTCCGAGGTTAGCGGTTCAGGGCGGTCTGGTCGAGAGTAACCCGGACTTCATTGGATTCGCCCAGCCGACAAAGGTTCAGGCCCGCCGGATCACAAACCCCTGCGCGAAAGTCCTGACATGAGTACAATTCGCCCCTGGCTCCAGGGCTGCAGTTGCGGAGAACCGGGTGCGTACACCGAATACGAGACACGGGCAGGGGCCGACCTTCAGCATGCTCTGCATGCTGCTGGCGGTCCTTCTGCTCGGGGCCGTGCCCTGCCTGGCGCAGGACCGGGCGGCGGCTACAGGTCAGCAAGAGCCCGCTGGCTGGGATATTGACCAGTGGTACGTGTTTACCTCGGTATACACCAAGCACTTCAACCCGGATCCCGACCACGTCAACAACCAGAAACTGCTTGGGCTCGAGGTGCAGATGCAGAATCACTGGCTGTTCGGCGTGGCGGCCTTCGACAATTCCTTCGGACAAAACAGCCAGTACCTGTACGCCGGCTACAAATGGAGCCTGCTGCGCTCAGACTACTGGTATTTCAAGTTGACCGGTGGTTTGCTGCATGGCTACAAGGAGCCCTACGAAGACAAGATCCCGATCAACGGGCTGGGCGTCGCTCCGGCCGTGTTACCCACGCTTGGCTTTCAATACAAGTTCCTGGTGGCCGAGGTGAATCTCGCCGGGCTGGCCGCGGTGACCGTAACCGCCGGTTTCGCGTTTTAGGCGAGCGGGTGAGCGTAGCAATCGACCCCTGCCGGCAGGCGGCGGCTGTTGCTCAGGCCAATTGCAGCCGGTCGCGCAAATCCGCGAGCCGCTCCAGGTCCTCGGGCTGGTACATCGAGGCAAACCTCAGGTAACTGTGCCGTGGCGTGTCCCAGGGCACCACGGCGAGATCGAATTCATCCATCAGCCGCTCAGCGGCCTGTGCGGCCGAAGCCACCGGCCTGCCGCCTATTTGCGCGGGTGTCGGACAGATCGCGTACACCCCTGATGGGGACGGGTAGGGTTCAAACCCCAGATTCTTCAGTGTCGCCCGCAGTTGCTGCAGCTGGTTCGGAAAGAACTCACGCAGCGACTGCAGCCTGTCGGCGTCGCGCAGGCACAGGGCGGTGGTCTTTAGCTGCAGGACACTGAGCGGCGACCAGGCGAACTCGCTGTAGGTCGAGATGCCGTGCATGGTTGCAGCCGAACCCGCCAGGAAGGAGACGGCAATCGGCCCGATCGGCACCAGCTTGGCAAACGAGTGCAATTCCACCACCTCACTGGGCGAATCTCCTCGCACCTCGCTGTTCAGGAGCGAAGTGGGTTGCTCGTCGTAGACCAGCGGGGCATAGGTTGCGTCGTTGAAGAGGACCGTTTTCGAATCGCAGATGGACTGCAGGCAGGAAATCGTTTGTGCGGACAACACGGCGCCGGTCGGGTTGTTGGGGTAGTTCAGCGCTATGACGCGCGGGGCGCCGCCTGCGTACGAGGTCAGATCAGGTGCGAAGCCGCGGTGCGGATCCAGCTCGAGCTCGTGGATCAGCGCGTGCCGGTGCGCCGCCAGGCGCGCGAACGCCGGGTAACCGGGTTCGGTGACGCATACCGGCTGCCCGGGCTCCACCGCACAGGCGAGGAAGGCACTCATGGCCGCCCTGCCGCCCGGTGCCGGGACAATCAGCGCGGGGTCCACCTCGGCGCCGTATTCGCGGCTGAGGAGTTCTGAGGCGGCCTCGCTGAACTCCCGCGTTTCGACCGCGCTGGCGGATTGCATGGCCAGGCCCACGTTGGCGCGGATCCACTCATCGATATAGCCGGGCATCGGCACGCGACGCCTGCCGATGGCGAAGTCCAGAGCCTTGCCGCGCCGTGCGGCGAGCTTTTCCTTGATCAGCGCAAACGGGTAACGGGTTGTCACATGATGCCCTCTGATTCTGCGAGTTCGGCCGCGCTCTCGCTGGATACCGGCCGCGACAGATGTCGATTCAGCGCCGCCAGCACCAGCCAGCCGATCGGAATCCACATCCAGAATGTAATCAAGCGGAAGGCGGCAATCGCCACGGCGAGGTGCTCGACCGGCACGCTGCGCAGGCGCATCGACGCGCCGAGGAAGCCCTCGGTGGCGCCGATGCCCCCCGGCAGACCGGTGCCTACCCCGAGCACCGCGGTGCCGGGTCCGAAAAACAACGAGTCCCAAAGCGTCATGTTGCCGGGGAGCCCGGCAACGACGACGTGCAGGGCAAGGCCGTGGGCGAGCCACCCGGTCATGTCGACCACGATGATGGCCAAGGTCGGCCAGGCCCACCAGAACGTGGCCGGGAGGTGCATGCGCGTGTGGGTCAGCTTGCCGCCGATCCAGTTACCCATGAACACCGCGAACGCAATGAAGGCCAGCACGGCGAAGGGCGCTGCCAGCGGCAGCAGCCGGTAGACGATCAGGCCGCCGAGCAACGCCAGTACTGAAATGCTGTCCAGCACGAAAACCACGGCCTCAGCCTTCAGGCACTCGCCGAGGCTTGCGCGCTGCAACTTGGTCATGGCGTCCGGCCGGATCAGGCGCCCCAGTTGCGCCGGGAGCAGCAGACCGGCGCGGCCGGCCAGGAATGCCGACGCCCCGCCGCGGTCGAAGGCGCGTATTTTGAACCGGTGGTAAACCCACATCCAGGCGATGCCCTCCAGTGCGACATCGATCACCGAGATGGCGATCAGTAGCGGAATGATCGCGAAATGCTCCCGCCAATAGGAGACCACGTCGCTCCAGTCGCCGGTGGCGAAGCGGTAAATTCCGAAAATCGTTACCACGCCCAGCAGAACGAAGGCGCAGAGTCGGGTGTACTTGATGATCCTGGCTTTCACTGTTTGCGTGGTGCGAGGGCCCAGCTATTGGCGTTGCTAGAGGTGCTGATCATGGGGCCGCCATCAGGTTCGCGCCGGTGACGGGTAAGACCGAGGCGCAAATGCTAAGTCCAGAGCAGGCGGTGCGTCAAATATCCATGTCAGGTGTGGTAATGTGAGCGCCCACGCTGTTCACGGGTTTCACCACAATGGCCATCGCCAGACAACGTATCCATTTACCTCCGGCGGCCTGGCGCAGCGCCCTCGTATCGCTGCTGCGCGGCGACATGGCGGACGGCCCGGCCATCGCCGAATTCGAGCAGGCTTTTGCGGCCTCGATCGGCGTTCCCGATGCGGTGGCGGTCGCCTCCGGGCGCGCCGGCCTGCGCTTCCTGTTCGACGGCTTGAACCTCGAGCCGGGCGCGGAAGTCATTTGTTCCGCCTTCGGCTACCCGGTCATTCCATTTCTCGTCAAACAGCTCGGTTACGACCTCAAGTTCGTCGACTGCGAAATGCATACCCTCGGCATGGACCCTGCCGCATTGAAGGAGGTCATCTCCGAGCGCACCGCCGCGGTCGTGGTGACCCATCTTTACGGCGTGCCCTGCCGGGCCGATGAGATCGCGGAGATAACCCGCGCGCACGGAGCGTTGCTGATCGAGGACTGCGCCCACTGCTTCGGGGCGTCGGTCGGCGGCGTCAAGGCCGGCGCCATCGGCGATGCCGCTTACTTCAGTTTCGAGACCTCCAAGGTCATCAATACGATGGGCGGTGGTATGGTCACGATGCGCGACCCGGCTCTGGGCGAGCGGGTCCGCAAGGCGATCGCCGCCGAGCAGCCCAAGGGCGCCGGCTGGCTGTTGAAGCGCCTGTTGACGACCACCTTCGAGGCCACCGTGACGCACCCGCTGGTTTTCAACCTCGGGGTTTACCAGGCCTTGCGTTGGGCGCCGCGGGGTGAGGCGGACCAAGACCGGTTCGCTTCGGGCTATCACGGCGACGAAGTCTCGCTGGCCGGCAAAATGGGTCGCTACACCAATTACCAGGCCAGGCTCGGCCTGCAGCAGATGCAGCAAGCCGAAGCGCGTGACGCCGTTCGCACGGCCAATGCCGAGCGCCTGATCGGCCAGCTTAGGGACCGCTTGCAGTTCCAGGAACCCGCGAGCAGCGAAGTGAAGGCCAATTACATGCTGGTCTCCTCTCTGATGCCGAAGATGCAGGAGGTTTGCTACCAGCTCCTGCGCGCCGGTATCGACACCAAGCACCACTACATGCGGGATTGCAGCGGCATGTTCGAAAGCGGCGGGAACTTCCCCAACGCTGCACGGGCAGAGCGGGAAGTGTTACACCTGCCGGCGCATCCTGAACTGTCGACCGACCAGATCGATCGGGCCGCCGCGAAAATCGCCGCCGTGGTCGACGCCATGGGCGTTTCCAGACAGGCAGACTAGCCGGTCAGGTCGTGGTCGGTTTGATCAGACGCCGATACATGTCGGACTGGAAGAGTTCCTCCGGGTCGAGGCGGCGCTTGAGCGCCAGGAACTCGCGGTAGCGGGGAAACAGCCGCTGGAACTGGTCCCGGGTCAGCACCGTGTCCTTCGCCAGGTGGACTTTACCGCCGTACTCGATCACGCATTCCACCAGCTGCTCCACGAAGCGATTCATGCGCTCGACGTGGCGCCGCTTCGGGTGTAATTCGAAATTCAGGCTGTACCCGTCTTCGCAGAACGAAATGGTGTAGTCGTCCATCCGGTGCACGCGCACGATCACCTTGGGCGGGCGGCAGGGTGAGGCCTGGACCAGGCCGATCATCCTGCAGATGGCCGCCTTGGCGTGGCTCCGCGGGACTGTGACTTGCAGCGTGTAGCCGCGTGGCCCGCAAACGGCCGAGGCGGATGGAATGATGAAGCTCGCGTCGAAGTTGTAGCGCAGAAAGCTTTCGACGTTATCCGCGGAATGCAGGCGGTGACGCAGGCGGCTGTAGTGAAAATAGAAGATGTTGAACGAGGTCACGGAAAGCCGCTGGAACTGCAGCATGGTGCTGACGATCCAGCGGGTGATCGGAGCCACCATCCGGGACTGGCGCAGGCGTTTTTGCAGGCGCTCAAAGCTGCCCGCCACCTGCAGCTTCAGCTCGTCGGGCGTGCCTTCGCGCTCGACCCACTTGGTGGCGTGGACGACCGCACGGCCCAATTGGTCGCCCCTGGCGGTGGGGTCCAGCCATATCACGGCGAAGTCGCTGTTCGCCTCGACCCACTGCATGTGATCCAGCAACTGGTCGATGTCGCGCAACGGCTGGCGGGTAATTTCCAGGAATGGTGAAGGAACACGCTGTAGCTGCAGCGTCACCTCGACCACGATGCCCAGGAGCCCCATGCCGCCGATGACCGACCGGAAAATGTCGCCGTCCGTGCCGCGATCGAGTTCGAGCAACTCGCCGCCGGCCGTTAGCAACTTCAGAGACACGACCTGGTCCCCGAAATTGCCCATGCGCCAACCATCCCGACCGTTGACATTGCCGCCCAGGGCGCCGGCGACCGTGATGGTCGATTCCGAGGGGATCGATGCGAGAACGAAGCGTTTGTGCAGCACGTGCCGCAGGACGTCGATCATGGTCACGCCCGGCTCTACGGTGAGCCGGCCCGTGTCTGCGTCAAAACCCAGGATGCGATTGAATCCGGACGCATCCAGGATCACGTTCTGGTCGTTGAGGATGATGTCGCCGTAGCTGTAAGCACCCCCCCGCGGGCAAAGTGACAGGCCCTGCCGCCGGCAGAAGTCGACCACTTCCCGGCATTGGCCTTCGTTGCGCGGGCGCGCGACCAGGCAATCGGCTCGCTGGGAGCCGATCAGTGCGGTGACGGATTCCCAACGCATGGAATCCGGCAGCGGTTCGGAGAGTTCGGGGTTCAATGGATTCTTGGTGGTTGGTTGAGGGTTTCGCGCAACTGCGCAGTGTTACCGGCGGGATCAGCGGGTTGAAACTGCGGACATGCAAGGCATGGCAGTATATTATTAGCTTTGCTTTCTTTCAGGCAAGCACTCGCAAGCGGTCCGGCCCACGAATTCGTTGATTTCACGACATATCTCCTCACAGTTAACCATGGATTCATCCAAAACAGAGCGATTGATCATTGAGCATCGGACCCTGGTCCTGGTGCTGCTCGGGGCCGTGCTCTATGTCGCCTTCATCGGCCTGCGCGACCTGTGGTACCCGGACGAGCTGGACATCGCCGAGGTCGCCCGTGCCATGTATCTCAGCGGTGACTGGATTTCGCCGCGCCGCATGGGTGTTATCTGGGTCGACTATCCGCCCATGATCTACTGGGCGGGCACGCTGTTCTCGCACCTACTCGGCGAGATGTCGGCATTCTCCCTGCGCCTGCCGAATGCCCTTGCCGCCGTCTCCACGGTGGTCATCACCTGCGCTGCCGTGTCGCGCTGGTTCGATGCCCGCACCGGGTTCTGGGCCGGGTTTGCGCTGCTCACTTTTCAGTATTTTATGTACCAGGGCAACAGCTACCGGCCCGATGTCCTGTTCACGCTGATGATCACGGCCGGTTTGCTGGTCTATGCGCAGGGCGCGGGCGAGCGTCCCCGGTGGTCGCTGCGCGCGGCCGGTTTCGCGTTCCTGGGACTGGCCATGCTGTCCAAAGGCCCGTTGGGCCTGCTGTTGCCCGGCCTGGCCCTGACCCTGTGGCACGGCAGCCGCCGCGAGTGGCTGCGGGTCCTGCAGCTGGCGCCGCTGGCATTGATCTCGCTGGCGATCTACTTGCCGTGGTTTGCAGCTACCGCCGAGGCCATGGGTTGGAGCAAGATCCTCTACGAGCTCTATGCGCAGAATTTCGAGCGGTTCCAGGACGGCTCCATTCGGGGCCATTACAATCCCTCGTACTTCTACTACCTGAAAAGTTTCTGGCTCGACCTGCACCCCTGGTCCTGGCTGTTGCCCCCGGCCATTTGGTGGATCGTACGCTCAGGCCGGTGGCGCGACCCCAAAGTACAGCTCCTGCTCTGGTGGTTCGGTTCGTTCTTCGTGTTTCTGAGCATCGCCGAGACCAAGCGCCAGCTCTACCTGCTGCCCGCCTACCCGGCGGCCGCGATGTTGCTGGGGCCATGGCTGGCGAGCATTGGCCGGCAGGACCAGCCAACACCAGCCGACGCGCCGGGGACTCGACCCATACGCATTTATGCTCTGATCCTGGCGGTTGGTTTTGTCGCCGTGGGACTTGCGCTGTGCCTGCTGCAGTTTCGCTACGCGGCCATCGTCGGGGCCAGGGACCTGAGCGAATCGATGCTGGAGGTGGCCCGCCTGGCACGAATGCCACTCGCCGTCACCGGAGTCGTGATGCTGCTGTCCGGGCTGTGGATGGGGCTGGCCTGGAAACAGGGCCAGGTTCGCGTGGCGCTGCGGCGGATCGCCGTGGCGCATGTCGCCCTGTTCATCGTCCTGCTCAGCCTGGTGCTGCCGGCGATGGAGCCGAACAAGAGCTATGCGCCCCAGAGCGCCTGGATTCGCGAGCAGATCGGGTCGGAAACCCATTTTGGCATGGTTTATCCTGACGGTTCCAAGGCGAGCACCGGCAGAGTGCATCCGGCGGGGGTGGCCAGGCGCGGCGGGTTCGCTTACCACACCGGCGCGATGGTCGATCTGCTTTATTCCCAGCAGGAAGTCGATGACTTCTTCCGTGAGCACCCGAAATCAGTGGTGTTGATCCACGAAGGCTCAGTTGACCTGGTTTTCGCCGGACGGGAGGCGGAGTGGCAGGCCCGCGTCATCGGTGAGCTGAGCACCGGATCGCATTACTACATCGTGGTGCGCGGGCCGGAGCAGCAAGCGGTAAAACCCGGTGCAAGGCCCGCTGGGCAGCACTGACCGTCCGCATCCGGCAAGCGCGCTCGCCCCGCCGTCTGCTCAGGCGCTGTCGTTCCTGTGCAGCCAGGCGAGGTATTCGCCGACACCCTGTTCCACGGTCCGAAATGCCTTTTCGTACCCCGTGGCGCGCAAGGCGCTGACATCGGCCTGCGTATAGCTCTGGTAACGTCCCTTCAGGTGGTCCGGAAAAGGGATGTACTCGATGTCGCCGTGGCCATGAAAATCGATCACGGCGTGGGCGACGTCGTTGAATGTCTGGCTGTTGCCGGTCCCGAGATTGAAAATGCCGGATACTTGCGGGTGTTCGCCCAGCCACAGGTTGACGTCGGCGACATCGGCGACGTAAACGAAATCGCGCCTCTGTTCGCCATTCCCATACCCATCGCAACCCTCGAACAACCGCACCGTGCCGGACTCGCCAATCTGTCGATCGAAATGCCAGGCGACACTCGCCATTTTGCCTTTGTGCTGCTCGCGCGGGCCGTAGACGTTGAAGTACCTGAGCCCGACGACCTGGCTGGCCGCGCCTGGCACAAGACGCCGAACGTAGCGGTCGAACAGCGCCTTTGAGTATGCGTACATGTTGAGCGGCCTTTCATTGGCCGGATCCTCGTGAAAGACCTTGCCGTCGCCATAGACTGAGGCCGAAGACGCATACAGAAACGGCACTCCGTGAGCCAGGCTGTAATGCAGCAACAGCTTCGAGTACTCGTAGTTGATATCGAGCATGAAGCGGCCGTTCCATTCCGTCGTGTCCGAACAGGCGCCCTGGTGAAAAATGGCCGATAACGGGCCGAAATCTGAAAGGCGGTCCAGAAAATCGTCCTTGTCGACATAGTCGAGAATCTGCAGGTCCGCAATGTTGATGAACTTGGTGCCGTCGGTGAGGTCATCGACAACCAGGATGTCGTCGTGGCCCGCGGCATTCAACGACGCCACGATGTTGCTGCCAATAAAACCCGCGCCACCCGTAACTACGATCATCCCCTTATCCTCAAGGTATGCTTTACCCAGCGCTGCATCAGCCCGAAATTTTACTCACCAGTGCTGAAGTGCTCTTGTCCTCGACCAGTGGCACCAATACCACGTCGCCGCCGCATGCTTCGACCTCGGCGCCGCCGACCACCTGGTCCTTGCTGTAGTCCGCACCCTTGATCAGGACATCCGGCCTCAGCGCCTCGATCAGCTTCAGTGGTGTCGGTTCGTCGAACAATACCACCGCATCGACCGCCGCCATCGCCGAGACGACCAGGGTTCGATCCTGCTCACTGTTGATGGGGCGCTTTTCACCCTTCAGCCCGCGTACCGAGTGGTCGGTGTTGATGCCGACGATCAAACGGTCTCCCTCGCGCGCCGCGGCGTGGAACAGGGCCACGTGGCCGGCATGGATGATGTCGAAACAACCGTTGGTGAACACGATTCGCAGGCCCTGGTTGCGCCAGTGCTCAACCAGCAGCAGCAATTCGTCCAGTTCATAAACGGTCGTGGGCGCCGTGTGGTCCTCCGAACGCAGGGCCCACATCAGTGCGGCCTTCTCGATGGCTACCGTGCCGGCGCAGCCGACCACGTAACCCGCCGCGAGGTTGGCCATGTGCAACATGTCCGCGAAATCGAGGCCGCCGAGCATGCCGGCCACGATGCTCGCGATCACGGTATCGCCGGCGCCCGATACATCGAACACCTCGCGCACCTTTGCCGGCGAGTGGATCGTAGTGTCCCTGCCGACCAGGGTGATGCCACCCGGGCCGCGCGTGAGGACCAGGAATCGCAGTCCGAGCGATTCGACGAAGCCGCGGGCAGCTTGCAAAAGACCGGCATCGTTGGTGGTCGCCATCCCGCTGGCCCGTGACAACTCCAGCAAGTTCGGCGTTACCGTGGTGGCGCCCGCGTACTTGGAGAAATCCATCCCTTTCGGGTCGACCAGGACCGGCGTCGCCGACTCGCGGGCGGCCGCGATCAAACGCTGGCACATGTCGGCCGACAATACGCCCTTGGCGTAGTCGGAGAGGATGACGGCATCCGCCGGTAGCATCGCGACAACGGCCTGGAACAGGCGTTCGCGGTCGCCAGCGTCGATGTCCTTCAGGTCTTCGGAGTCCACCCGCAATACGTGCTGGTGCCCGGCCGTAATGCGGGTCTTGGTCACGGTCGGACGATCGGACAGCGACACCGCGGCCGAGGTGTCGACCCCGCGGTCGGCAAGCACCGTCAGCAGGCGCTTGCGATTTTCGTCTTCTCCCGTGAATCCGGCAATGGCCACTTCCAGGCCCAGGCCGCGCAGGTTGAGCGCGACGTTGCCGGCGCCGCCGGCCCTGATCTCTTCGCTTTGCGGATTCAGGATGGGCACGGGCGCCTCGGGCGAAATCCGCTCGACCCTGCCGCTCATGTAGCGGTCCAGCATCAGGTCGCCGACCACCAGCACCCGCTTGTGGCCGAAGGAACCGCGCACCGCGGCGGCAATCTTCTCGTTGTTTGGCCTGGTGTCATCCATGGCAGACCGATGCCTCCACCCAATCGCAGAGCAGGTGACCGATCAGGATGTGGGCTTCCTGGATACGCGCCGTCACGGCGGACGGGACCAGCAGGCAGTGTTCCGCTATGCCGTGCATGGCGCCACCGTCGCCGCCGCCCAGCGCCACCGTAATTGCGCCCTGCGTGCGCGCCAGTTTGAGCGCATCGATGACGTTGGGGCTGTTGCCGGATGTCGAGATGCCGACCACCACGTCTCCGGGCCGGCACAGTGCTTCTAGCTGCCGCGAGAAGATCCGGTCGAAGCCGTAGTCGTTGGGCACCGCCGTCATGATCGACGTATTGGTAGTCAGCGCGATGGCCGCCAAACCCGGCCGTTCCCGGCTGAAGCGACCGACAAATTCGGCGGCCAGGTGCTGGCTGTCCGCGGCGCTGCCGCCGTTACCCATCCACAGGATCTTGCCGCCGCCGGCCAGGCACTTGGTCATCAGCCGGGCCACGGCTTCCAGGGCGGGCGCCAGCGGCCGGATGCCCTCGACCACTTCGAGGTGCTCATCGATGAGCCGGTCGATATCAATCATCGCGCTTCCCGCAGGTATTCAATTTCGCGTGCAAAATGTGCAAGATCCTCAAACTCCGGAATGCCCGCCGGCCGCTCACCGGCAAGACCTTTGCCGGTTGTAACCAGCGCGGCCCGGCATCCTGCTCTGCGGGCCGCTTCGATGTCCCTGTCCGAGTCGCCAACCACCCAGGTGGCTGCACACTCAAACCCGAAATCCTCGTGCGCCTGCTCGATCAGTCCGGGTCTGGGCTTGCGGCAGTCACAATCGTCTTCGTCGACATGCGGACAGACATAGATTCGATCGATCCTACCACCGAATCGTTCAACCTGGCGCCGCATCAATTCGTGGATCGCCGTAAGCTCCGATTCCGCCAGGTCGCCACGACCCACGCAGGCCTGGTTGGTGATGACGAGCACATGATAGCCCTTGCGATTGAGCTCTGCGATAGCCTGGGCCGCACCAGGCAGCATCTCGAAATCGGTGCGGCTGCAGACGGAGCCGGGAAGATCCCTGTTGATGACCCCGTCCCGGTCCAGCAGTACGCAGTGCTTGACGCTGTTCATCTTAGACAAACTGGTATACCGCGATGAAATGACAGGCGCTGCCGACCAGGACAAGCAGGTGAAACAGCGCGTGGTTCAGCGGGATTCTCCCAG
>Ga0209536_100006752_pt1 | contig 17478 bp, 13 predicted proteins | sample DeeMarSeWOR28_12_FD_187461 | JGI IMG/M metagenome (GOLD analysis project Ga0209536, IMG submission 187461) | Marine sediment microbial communities from White Oak River estuary, North Carolina - WOR-2-8_12 (SPAdes) (version 2) | ecosystem: Environmental > Aquatic > Marine > Intertidal zone >... | reverse complement strand
GGCGGTCCTGCTCTCCATGAAGACACTGCCCTTCCCCGCCACGATCCGTCACGAATTCTGGAAGTTCCTGGACCAGGTGATGGTCACAGTGAACCAGTACTCAGTGATAAACGAGGAACTTGACGAGCTCATGGAGGCCTCCTTCGGGGGGACCGAAGCTGGAAAGGTCGAGGAGATGATCAACAACCTCGGTCGGGAGGAGCACAAAACCGACCGGCTCCAGTATGAACTGGTCCGGAAGCTGCTGTCCATGGAAGAGGAGCTCGGCACCCTCAACGTCCTGATGTGGATGAAAGTCCTGGAGGCCACCGGCAATATGGCCAACAGGGCAGAGAAGACAGGGAACCGTCTAAGGCTTTTCCTCTCAAAATAAAAAAGGGTGTGAACCCTTTTTTTTGTGGGCTGAATATCCTAGACAATTTTCAGGGGTCGGCAGCGCAGCTGACCTACCTCAGAACGGCCGATAATGGATAGAGGAACAGAAAGTCTATGTTAGGGTTGGAAGCCTGGGTTTTCTGGGTTGCCATGGCGGCCTGCGCCTACATGGCCTGGAACATCGGTGCCAACGATGTGGCCAACGCCATGGGGACATCCGTCGGATCCCATGCTATTACCATGAAGCAGGCGGTTCTCCTGGCTGCCGTGTTCGAATTTGCCGGGGCTTTTCTGGTAGGCGGCCACGTCACCGACACAGTCCGGAAGGGCATCGTTTCCACAGAGATCTTCCAGGGCAACCCTGAGATATTTGTCCTCGGGATGCTTTCCGCTCTTATCGCCGCTGGCGTGTGGCTCAACCTGGCCACCTTCCTTGGCCTGCCGGTCTCCACGACCCACTCCATCATCGGCGCCATCGTCGGATTCGGCCTCCTGGTAGGAGGGATCTCGGCCATCCACTGGGGCAAGCTGGGCTCCGTGGTCATGAGCTGGGTCATCTCGCCCTTGTGCGGAGGACTTGTAGGCTGGATCACCTTTTCCTTCATAAAGCGGACAGTACTGACCTCCTGGAACCCGGTGAGAGCGGCCAGAAGGGTCGTTCCCATCCTCATCTTCCCTGTAGCTGTGATCCTGGTCTTGTCCATGCTCTACAAGGGTCTCAAGAACCTGAAGCTGGACGTTCCCTTCCATCAGGCACTTGTGATCGCTCTTTTGGTCGGCTGCCTGGCTTTTTTCACCATGAAGATTGTCCTGGTGGCGAAACTCAAGGACGTTCCTCAAAGTCGTGCCGACGCTTTCGGTCAGGTGGAAAGGATATTCGCCTACCTGCAGATAGGGACTGCCTGTTACGTCGCCTTTGCCCACGGGGCTAACGACGTCGCCAACGCCATCGGCCCCTTCGCGGCCATCGTGGCTGTTTTAAAAAGCGGGGACCTGGTCATGAAAGTGCCGGTACCCATGTGGGTCCTGGCGCTGGGCGGCGCGGGTATCGTCGTCGGCCTGGGCACGTGGGGATACCGGGTTATCGAGACGATAGGGAAAAAGATCACATCGATCACACCCTCGCGAGGGTTTTCCGCCGAGTTCGCCACCGCGACGACGGTCCTGGTCTGCTCCAAGCTCGGACTGCCCGTTTCCACGAGCCACACCCTGGTCGGTTCGGTCATCGGAGTGGGACTGGCCCGCGGCATGGCGGCCCTCAACCTGGGGGTGATCCGCAGCATCGTCAATTCCTGGATCATTACCATACCCGCCACAGCCGCTGTCACGGTCCTGATCTTCCTCGTCCTCAAAGCCACAGCGCTCTGAATGCACGGTGGCGGCACGCCGTCGAACCTGTTAACCTTTTTCTAACCATTCCCTGACGGGAAGCTCATGCGGGCCTGACACAAGTCAGAGAAAACCGCGAGGTGTTTTCATGTCAAAGGAAAAGATCCTGGTAGTGGAGGATGACGAGGACATCCAGGAACTCATCCGCTACAATCTGGAAAAAGAGGGGTACAGCGTATTAACCGTTACGACCGGTGAGGCGGCCCTCGCCACCGGGAGGAAAGAGATGCCGGAAATGGTCATCCTGGATCTCATGCTACCTGGAATAGATGGCCTGGAAGTCTGCAGGCGCCTTCGCAGCGAACCTGACAAAGGTAGAGTGCCCATTATCATGGTGACCGCCAAAGGCGAAGAATCGGACATAGTCACGGGCCTGGAGCTGGGAGCCGACGACTATGTGGTAAAGCCCTTCAGCCCGAAAGTGCTCCTGGCCCGGATCAGGAACGTGCTGAGAAGGGCTGGTCTGGACCAGACCGAATCCGCGGAAGCTGGACTAGACAGGCACGGCATCCACATTCACCCTGGACGGCGCGAAGTCCTCGTCGGAGGCAGCAACATAGAATTAACCTTCACCGAGTTCAACATCCTGCACTTCCTTGCCCGCCGGCCGGGATGGGTCTTTACCCGTTCACAGATCGTCGATGCGGTGCGTGGTATCGATTATCATGTGACCGAAAGGTCTGTGGATGTGCACATCCTCGGTTTGCGCAAGAAACTGGGGGATCATGGGGATATCATCGAAACAGTGAGAGGGGTGGGGTACAGGTTTAAGGAATAAACTGGTATAGGGAAGTTGGAATACAGAAGGTGGAAGGAATAATAGTGCATATAATTAAAGATTGATTCTCCCTACATCCTTCGTGATTCTTACTTCGGAAGTTAAGGAATTTCCATTGTCCCGCAAACGCCTCATTTACAGACTCCTCCCCATTTACCTGCTGGTCACGGCGCTGGCTCTGGCGGGAATATCCTGGCTGGGCGCCAGGGAGATGACCCGGTTCTTCTACGGCCAGAAATCGAAGGACCTGAGATCCATGGCCCACGCAGCGGTGCTCAGCGCAACGACGGCCCTCAGCGCTGAGGATTTCCTGGACATCAACCCGAGGCTCGACAGCTGGTGCAGCAGGTTCGCGGAAGGCACTACCACCAGGGTCACCGTTATCCTCTCCTCGGGCCGCGTTCTCTGCGATTCCGATGAAGACCCCGCAAAGATGGACGACCACTCGACGCGCCCGGAGGTGAAAAAAGCCATGGGCGGCGAGGCCGGCTCCTCCATCCGGTACAGCTACACCCTCGAAAAACCGCTCATGTACGTTGCGGTTCCCATGGAGAGTCTTCCCGATATTGTGGCAATCATGAGAGTCGCGGTACCGGTCTCCACCATGTCCCAGGCCCTCTGGTCCGTGAGGCTTCGCCTGATCCTGGGGGCCGTCGCGGCGGGTCTACTCATCGTCGTCACCACGGTCCTGCTCACGAGACGCATCACCTCGCCGCTCCAGGAAATGAGAAATGGGGTGAGGAAATACGCCGAGGGCGATTTCAGCGCCAGGCTCCGGTCATCTTCCACGGAAGAATTCGCCGAGCTGGCTGAAGAAATGAACAGCATGGCCAGGCAGCTCGACGACCGCATCCGCACAGTGGTCAACCAGAGAAACGAACTGGAGGCGGTCCTTTCCAGCATGGTGGAGGGCGTTCTTGCCTTTGACGCCGGGGAGACCCTGATCAGTCTCAACCAGGCCGCCGCTGATCTTCTGGGGATCTTGCATGAGTCTGTGCTCAATCGGCCCATTCAGGAGGTTATTCGAAACTCCGCCCTTCAGAGGTTCGTTTCAAGAACGCTGGAAAGCCACGAACCGGTTGAAGATGAGATCGCCCTCTATAACGGCGGTGAACGAAACCTTCAGGCCCATGGCACTCCGCTCACCGACGTGAGCGGAAACAGGATCGGTGCCCTGGTGGTGCTCAACGATGTCACCAACATCAGGCGACTCGAGAATATCCGGCGCGAATTCGTTGCCAATGCTTCTCACGAGATCCGCACCCCCATCACCTCCATCAAAGGTTTCGTGGAGACGCTCCTCGAAGGCGCTCTGGAGGATCCGGAAACGGCCCGGCGCTTCCTGGCGATAATCGGGAAACACTCTGATCGACTCAACGCCATCGTAGAAGATCTGCTGAGCCTCTCAAAGATCGAGATGGAAGCAGAGACAGGGCAAGTCTACCTGGAGGAGGGCCGCATCCTGGATGTACTGGATGAGGCTGTGGAAGCCTGCCATGCAGGCATCGAGGAAAAAGGGATCAGAATCGAGATCGATTGTCCGGTCGAGCTGACCTGCCGCATCAACCCGTCCCTGCTGGTCCAGGCCATCATCAATCTCCTTGACAATGCAGTCAAATTCAGCAGCGAAAAAGCCTTTGTCGCCCTGCGCTGCAAGGCTGTGGAAAAGGGGGTCGCCATAAGCGTACAGGACGAGGGTCCCGGCATCGAGAGCGTGCACATCCCCAGGCTCTTCGAACGGTTCTACAGGGTGGACAAGGCCAGGAGCCGGACCCTGGGGGGGACCGGTCTCGGTCTGGCTATCGTCAAGCACATCGCCCAGGTCCACAACGGTGAAATAAAGGTCCAGAGTCAGCCCGGGAAAGGCAGCACCTTTACGATCATATTGCCGGGCTGAAATACAATCTCAAAATTCAAATTTCAGATTAAGTTCAAGATCCAGAAAAATTAAGCGCACTGGTGCACGCGTGCGCCAGTGCGCTTATCTCCATATCTCCTGTATCTTATCTCTTTTTAACTTCCCCTTAACCTTTTCCTAACATTCCAACCGCACTATTGAGACCTAATTAAAGGAAAGAAATAAATAACGGACCGGTTCCAACCGGCCACCAAAACCGAAGTACAGGTTAAAAAGAAAGGAAGAAAAGATGAAGAAAAGGACACTTATTGCAGCACTGGCTGTTGTGACCATCCTCGCTTTCGCAGGTGCCGCAGCAGCTGACGTCGTGGTGGACAAGAACCTCCCTACCTACACACCGGTCAAGGGAGTTTCCGGATCCATCAAGAGTGTGGGTTCTGACACCCTCAACAACCTTATGACTCTCTGGGCCGAGGGGTTTAAAAAGATTTATCCCAACGTCTCGGTAGAGATCGAGGGCAAGGGATCCTCAACGGCTCCCCCGGCTCTTATCGCCGGCACCTCCAATTTTGGACCCATGAGCCGGACCATGAAGGACAAGGAGATCGACGAATTTGTGGGCAAGTTCGGCTACAAGCCCGTTGCCCTGCCCACCTCCATAGACATGCTCGCTGTTTATGTGAACAAGGACAACCCCATCAAGGGAATGTCCTTCCCCCAGGTGGACGCCGTGTTCTCCAAGACCCGAAAGATGGGTTACGCAAGAGATCTGACAAACTGGGGGCAGCTTGGCCTTGCAGGGAAATTCTCCAACCTGCCGGTATCCATCTACGGCCGGAACTCCGCCTCCGGTACCTACGGATATTTCAAGGACAACGTCCTCGGCAAGGGTGATTACAAGGACTCCGTCAAGGAGCAGCCGGGTTCTTCCGCTGTTGTTCAGGGCGTTGCCACAGATCTTGGCGGTATCGGATATTCCGGGATCGGCTACCGGACCGCTGATGTCAAAATTGTTCCTCTGGCAAAAAAAGAGGGAGGCAAGTTCGTCCCTGCCGAGCCGCAGTTTGCCTATTCCGGTGAGTACCCCCTGGCCAGATTCCTGTATGTTTACGTCAACTTCAAGCCCGGCAGCGTCCTCGATCCTCTCCGGAAAGAGTTCGTGAAGTATATCTTCAGCAAACAGGGCCAGGAAGTGGTTGTAAAGGACGGCTATCTCCCGGTGTCGGCCAGGATCGCAGAAGAAGCACTCAGGTCCGTGGGCATCAAGTAGGACAACCATTCATTACAGGGTTACTAATCCACGAGCTTGTTGTTAATATGGGCGGCGGCGCGTCAAGCCGCCGCCCGCTTTCTAACTTTACAACGGGAAACAGAGCATGAGCCATCCGGAAGAGTTCACCGGCCGAAAGCGGAAGAAGGAAACACCCTGGACCGTCAAGGCTGGTGATTTCTTTTCAAAATGGATCATCACCATAGGTGGTGTGGGAACCGTGGCAGCGGTTTCCACAGTGTTTGTTCTGCTCCTGTGGGTAGTTTTTCCCCTGATCAGACCGGCCAGCCTTGGATCGGAGCACCAACTGGAACCACCCTTCCGTAACGTCACCCCGCTGCACACCCAGATCGACGAATATCGAACCATGGGCTGGAGCCTGCTCCCGGAAGGCCGCGTTGCCGCCTTTGGTCTTGATGACGGGACTGTTCTGGAACAGCGCGTCGTTTTTCCGGACCTGAAGATCACCGCTGAGGCTTTTTCCCTTACATCCCCGGATATGATCCTGGGTTTTGAAAATGGGAATGTCGCCTTCGGTAAGGTGACCTTTGAAACAGGATTCCTCGACCGGCAAGAGGTCAGCGACGAGGTAGCATCCCTTTCCGTGGGGGAATTGGGCCGGATCGGGAGCGCCATGGTCCAGAGGATCTCCAGGGAGCAGTTTCGCACCCAGCGTCTTTCCCTCTCCTTCGCTCAGGCGGTCCAGGGAGACTCCGATAGCCCCGTCATCCTCGTCGACCAGATCATAGACGGCACTGACCGTGTCTATGTCGTCTTCCACGAGGATCGGACCTTCCGCCTGGTCAGGGCCGAAGAACGGGAGAATATGCTCACGGGAGAGTTGACCATCTCCACCGAATCGGCCACTCTGCCCTTTGCCGCCGCGGATCGCGAGGACCTTCCCTCCTTTCTGGCTCTTTCCGGGCTCGGGGACTCGGCCAGCATCGCCTGGCCCGACGGGACCCTGGTCCGGTATAACACCCGCGACTTTAACAGACCGTATATTCAGGAGATCGTCGACCTGGTGCCGGAACCCGGCGGGACTCTCACCGTTCTGCGTTTTCTTCTGGGACGTACGACCCTTTTGACGGGTGATTCAACCGGAACTGTCAGGGCCTGGTTCCCGGCAAGGACCTCGAGCACAGTTCCGGGATCCGACGAGGATCATCTGAGACTGTTGACAGCCCATGAATTTAAAGGGGATTCACCTGTGACTGCCATTGCATCTTCATCGAGGATGAGGATGATCGGAGTAGGGCGCCAGGACGGCTCGTCGGACATCATCCATGTTACCAGCCACAAGAAAATGGGCACCCTGCATCCCCCCGCAGCTTCGGGCCCCGTCCTCGATATGATGTTCGCACCCAAAGACGACGCCGTGATCCTTGGCTACAGGGACGGCATCATAACGTGGGATCTGGATCCCGGGCACCCGGAGACAACCTTCAGGTCCCTGCTGCTCCCCGTGTGGTATGAGGGAGCGGCTGCCCCCGAGCACGTCTGGCAGTCTTCTGCAGGTACCGACGACTTTGAACCCAAGTTCGGACTCATACCTCTCATCTTTGGCACGTTGAAGGCAACGATCTATTCCCTGCTGTTCGGGGTTCCCATCGCTCTCATGGCAGCTGTTTTTACAAGCGAATTCCTCACACCGAGGACCAGGAGCCGTGTTAAACCGGTGGTGGAGCTCATGGCCAGCCTTCCCAGCGTCGTCCTGGGTTTTCTCGCGGCTCTCGTTTTCGCTCCGGTCGTGGCAGACATGCTCACGGTTTTTCTGGCCGTATTCGTGACCATGCCCCTGTCCTTCCTGACGGGGGCCTACCTGTGGCAGACCCTGCCGCATGGGTGGACCATCAGAATGCAGAACTGGCGTTTCTGGTTCATCTTTATTCCGGTGCCCATGGGTATGGGACTGGCCTTTCTGGCAGCCCCGATCCTTGAAGGCGTGTGTTTCGGAGGAGACATCATTTCCTGGCTGGATGGACAGCTGCCCGGCACCTGGGGGGCCTGGACCTTTCTCATGCTGCCGCTGACCGCCATGGTCGCCGCGTGGCTTAACGGGGTAAGGGTCAGCCCCTGGGTCCGCCGTCTTACTTCCGACTGGTCCAGGACCCGATGCGCGTGGTTTGACCTTGCGCGTTTTGGCGTTACGGTTTTTGCCATCCTGGCTGGGTCAGGAGCTCTCGGAGGCATACTCGACCTCCTCGGGCTTGATCCAAGGGGAGGAGTTTTCGGTACTTATGTCCAGCGAAACTCCCTCATTGTCGGGTTCGTCATGGGTTTCGCCATCATCCCCATTATCTACACCATCAGCGAAGACGCCCTGTCGGCTGTCCCTGAGCACCTGCGGTCCGCCTCCCTCGGAGCCGGCGCCACCCCTTGGCAGACGGCGGTGCGCATCATCATACCCACTGCCATGAGCGGGCTCTTCTCCGCCATCATGATAGGGCTCGGGCGAGCTGTCGGTGAGACCATGATCGTTCTCATGGCCGCGGGCAACACGCCCATCATGGAGATGAATATCTTTAACGGTTTCAGGACGTTGTCGGCTAATATCGCCGTAGAGCTGCCCGAGGCCGTGGTCAACAGCACTCACTACCGGACCCTTTTCCTGGCGGCCCTGGTGCTATTCCTCATGACCTTTGTTTTGAACACATTGGCGGAGATCGTCCGGCTCAGGTTTCGAAAGCGGGCCAGCGAACTATGACGACCACGACTAAAAATGATGTTAAGTCCGAACCGGTGAGCCGGCGGCGGAGAAAGCGCTCCAGGGCATCCCTTTTCAGCCAGGGCGAGCCCATGGTGTGGCTTACCGGCGGGGGGCTCGTTATCTCCCTTCTCATGATTGTCGGGCTGTTGGTCCTTGTGCTCTTTCATGGCATGGGGACTTTCTGGCCTTCCGAACTGCCGCGTTTTGTCACCAAAGACGGCCAGGTTGTCATGGGGGAGGTCACCCGACAGCAACGGTACGAGGATGAGGACAGTGGTGGGCGGAAGCTTGTGAGGACCGGCAACTTTGATCTTTCCGGAGAGCATTTCCGGTGGATCGACGACAGCTCCATTGTGGATCGGACACTCCCTCCCTGGGCCCTTGTGATCGAGAGGACCGAGTGGGGGATCTTCTACGGTTTCCCCAAGGCCTTTATCTTCGAAGGCGAGACTGTTGCCGCAGATCCAGCCGGGGTTTACGAAAAATATCAGGAATACCATAAGGAGGTCAGCGAGCGCAGAGAACGCAGACGCAAACTCGAGACCGTAGATGTCGGGAAAGTCAACCACGTGCTGGAAAAAGCCCGTTTGGCCATCAAAAGCGCGGAACTCAAGTACGGCAAAGGCTCACCTTCCTGGGAGAGAGCGACGAAAGCCTATGAGGCCGCTGAACAAAGAGCCACCGAGGATTTCAAGGACATCCGCTTGAAGATCGATGCTTTGAACCGGTCCAACGCCCGGTATGTTATGCTCATGGAAACAGCCCAGGGACAGGAGAAACAGGTCCCCCTCGCCGGAATTGTCCGGGCCTATCCCGCCAACAGCCTGGACTTTACCGGCAGGACCACTATCTACCTGGCCCGATGGATCGAGTTCCTTGTTGATGAACCGAGGGAGGCCAACAGCGAAGGTGGTGTTTATCCCGCCATCTTCGGTACAGTGGTCATGACCCTCATCATGTCCCTGGCCGTAATGCCCTTCGGGATCATGGCGGCCCTTTACCTGAGGGAGTATGCCAGGGCAGGCACCATCATCAGCATCGTGCGCATCTCCATCAACAACCTTGCCGGGGTCCCGAGCATTGTCTTCGGTGTCTTCGGCCTCGGGTTCTTCTGCTACTTTATCGGGGCTTCCATCGACCAGCTGTTTTTCGCCGAGCATCTGCCCAATCCTACTTACGGCAAGGGTGGTGTCCTCTGGGCGGCACTGACCCTCGCCCTGCTGACCCTCCCGGTGGTCATCGTCGCAACGGAGGAGGCGCTTTCGGCAGTGCCTAACTCCATGCGGGAGGGATCGTACGCCTGCGGCGCCAGCAAGTGGCAGACCATAAAGCGCATTATCCTGCCCAGGGCCATGCCCGGCATCATGACGGGGATGATCCTCGCCATGGCTCGCGGTGCCGGGGAGGTGGCCCCTCTCATGCTGGTGGGTGCAGTGAAACTTGCTCCCGAACTGCCCATCGACGGCATCTTTCCCTATATCCACGCCGAGAGAAGCTTCATGCACCTCGGTTTTCACATTTACGACCTGGGTTTCCAGAGCCAGAACAGCGAAGCGGCGAAACCCATGGTCTTTTCCACGACACTCCTGCTCATCGGCATTGTCTTTCTCCTCAACGTCGTGGCGGTACGCCTCAGGACCCGGTTGAGGAAAAAGTTCGAATCAGCGGCTTTTTAGAGGAAAGGAACAGATCCATGGCTGAGCAACTGGTCGACAGCGTTAAGGAAGGTACGGGTGACGCTCATATGAGCCGCCTGGCCCTCATTGCCGAGGGGCAGACCTTCCCTACCGATGTCCACGACGAACTGAAAAGAGAAGAACCTATTCTCGAGATCCGGGATTTTAACCTTCATTACGGTGAAAAGCAGGCGCTTTTCGACGTGGAGATGAAAATATCCAAGGGCCTGGTCACTGCTCTTATCGGACCGTCGGGGTGCGGCAAGTCCACTCTGCTGCGGTCGGTCAACCGAATCAACGACCTGCTCCCCACGGTCCGGATAAAGGGTGACATCCTTTTGAACGGGGAGTCCATGTACGACCCCGGTGTGGACGTCATTGAACTGCGAAAGCGGATGGGCATGGTCTTCCAGAAGCCCAACCCCTTTCCCATGAGCATTTACGAGAATGTGGTTTACCCTCTGCGCATTGATGGTGAGCGCAACAAGGACATTCTGGATGAAGTGTGTGAGACAAGCCTCAAGGGGGCGGCCCTGTGGGAGGAGATGAAGGACCGGCTTCATGAAAGCGCCTTGGGCCTTTCAGGCGGTCAGCAGCAGCGGCTTTGCATAGCGCGTGCTATCGCTGCTGAACCGGAAGTCCTCCTTATGGATGAACCTTGCTCGGCACTAGACCCCATCGCCACGAACAAGATCGAGGATCTCATAGAACAGCTCAAGGGGGACTATTCCATCCTCATCGTGACCCACAACATGCAGCAGGCCGCCAGGACCAGCGACTACACCGCCTTCATGTACCTGGGACACCTCATCGAATACGGTCCGACGGACAGGATATTTGTCCGTCCCCACCTTCGTGATACCATGGACTATGTTACCGGACGTTTCGGTTAAAGGAGGCTGCAGATGACTCTACTTCTGCACAAGGAGATCGAAAGGCTCAAAAAAATGCTCCTCGCCCTCATGACGGTGGTTGAGGAGAATTTTAACAAGGCTGTACTTGCCCTGGAAAATCGCGATTGTGAATTGGCTCAGCAGGTCATTGCAGGGGATGAGAATATCGACGAGATGGAAGTGGACCTGGAAGAGGAGGGACTTAAGATCCTCGCTCTCCATCAGCCCGTGGCCATCGATTTGCGCTTTATTATCTCTGCCCTTCGCACCAACAATGAACTGGAACGCATCGGCGACACTGCCGTTAACATTGCCGAGAGGGCCACTTTCCTGTGCGGTGAACCACCCCTTAACCTTCCCGTCGATCTTGCAGGCATGGCGGACAAGGCCCAGGTGATGCTGAGGATGAGCCTGGATGCCTTTGTCAACATGGACGTGTCCTTGGCTGGCAAAGTCATCAGGATGGACGACGAGGTCGACGAGATGAACCGGGAGGTCTTTAAAGTGATCTACCAAACGATCAAGGAGATCCCGGATCGGGCCGAGGCACTTATCCATACGCTTTCGGCAACGCGGCACCTCGAGCGCATCGCAGACCACGCCACCAATATCGCAGAGGATGTCGTCTATTTGGTGGAGGGAGAGATCATAAGGCACCAGGCGGAGGATTTCAGCGGAGACAATTAAAATCCGGGAGGACAGCAAAGTTATCAGATCTGCTGGAGACCATTTACGAAGGCCGGCCCACAAGGGCCGGCCTTCTTCATATATAGAAAGTGAGGGGACATCAACCCCACCTTTTCAGGATGGACCTATGATGTTAGATTACATGAAAATAAATAGAAGGACAGATGATGGCGCTTAGAGGAAAAAAGGCCGAGAGGATCATTTACGAGGAAAAGCCCCAGTGCGGCCGCTGCGGAGCTGGCATTGTCGGTGTGATCCCCAGACGCTGGGACGGGAAACCGATGTGCCGGGAGTGCGCTTTCGAGCTCGAGCAGGCGGCATTGAAGCCCGGCGGCCGCAAGATCGTGAAGCAGGAGGAAAAGGTCCCCCCCACTCCGGAGGAAATTGCCAGGCGAACCACTCTCCTTGTCATCCTGGCGATCGTCCTCGTGATCCTCCTGTTCCGCATCTACACCATTGCCCCGCTGCTCCAGTCGCCAAAACCCCTTCGTCTGGGAGTGAAAGCGACGGATGCCCTCACTGACAGATGCATTGAAAAACTGTGGGTCCTTTCCAGGGATCTCCAGGAGAACCATCTACCCGACACACTGCCCGTTTGCCCCAAGTCGTCGAAACGATACATCGTTGCCGAACTTGAAGAGGATATCGTCATCAGTTGTCCGACGCCGGAGGAACATGGGCTTGAAAAGCTCAGCGTAAGCCTCGGCTTCCCGATCCCGTTCGCTTTGGGAGAAGAGGAACAATGACAAGGGATTCCGGGTTTACCCTCATCGAGCTTCTCATCACCATGTCGGTCCTCGGGGTGATCATGTCTTTCGCCATGCCGTCGTTTATGACCAGCGTCGACAATTCAAGGGCCACAACCTGTCTTCTCTACAGGCAAAACATTCAGGTGGCGGCAGACCTTTACGTCAGGATGAACAATCTTCAGATCGATGACCCCATGCCCAGCATCTCCACCCTGGTATCCGAGGGACTTCTCCCCGTTGTGGACGAATGTCCCCTGGGAGGGATCTATGTCTGGAACAACAGTCAATACAAGGGCCTCACGCAGCCCTTTTATCTCTATTGCTCCATCCACTTCGCTGCGCCGTAAGAGGGGAAGTTCTATCGAGGTTTGGGAATTGAAGATTGAGGATCAAGGGCCAAAAACATTTGCATCTGAAGGACGATATGCTTATATTTGACGCGTAATGATCAATTTTCAGCCCTTGGTTGCCTTCCATTTGCCTTCGTCATTCAAATTATGAGATAATCCAAGGTTGAATATCGGACAGCTGAAAGGTCTGTGCCCCATCGTCAACGCAGGGCGGAATATACGGCCTTAAGGCTCAACTTGAGGACAGTCTTTTTAAAAAAAGAGTTGGCTTGAATTATGAATAACACAGATGCCAGAGATCTGAGCCCGGTTCACACCTTCTTCATCCCGGTCATGGGGATAGGTTTTACCATCGACACCCCCCTCAAGATCGCGAAATACGGGGTCTCTTCGGTGATCTCGCTGGTGGACGACTCCTTCATAGAGCAGATGCGCAGGTACCACAGCGAAAAGGCCGGCGAACAGTACGAGCAGATCGGCCGCAAGGAAGAGGATTACCGTGCCAGGCGCATTACCGCTTACCTCAACCTTGTTGACCGGCTGGTGAAAAGGCAGGTCGAGGAACTTCAGGTCTCCCCTTTTGAAACAGGCAGCGAGATCACCCGCTATTATGAACTGCTGCCTGAGACCGAGCTCAAGGCGAAATATATTCAAATGACCAGAACCAGCGATCCGGTCGAGAAGGATCTGCTGGAGAAGGAACTGCGCCTTGCGGCCGTACCGGGTTCCATAGACGTCAATATCATGACCAAAGTCGACCGCATGAACTACCGCAAGGGTGCGGTTCTGCCGCCGGAATATTCCGACACCCGTTCGGCCCTTCGTGGATACGCCAACAGCACGCTGCGATCATCCATAGTCCTTTCCGCAGGTCTGAACCCGCAGCTTTACACCTACATCGCACACTTTGAGGATTTTTTTCCCAACCTGGAAGGCAAACTTAAAAAACAGATCGTCCTTAAAGTCAGCGATTTCAGGTCTGCCGAAGTACAGGCAAGGTTCCTGGCCAAGCGCGGTCTCTGGGTGTCGGAATATCGCATTGAATCCGGGCTCAACTGCGGAGGTCACGCCTTCGCCGCCAAGGGACACCTCATGGGGCCCATACTTGAGGAGTTCAGCAAAAAGAAGGACGAACTGGTTCAGCAGACTTATGACCAGTACTTAAAAGCCCTGCCAGCCCAATACCAAGGCTCTGTCACGGAGCCCCCCAATGTCCGCCTCACCGTAGCCGGGGGGATCGGCACTGCTGACGAGCACCAGTTCCTGCTCAAATATTACGATGTTGACAAGGCGGGCTGGGGTACTCCGTTCCTCCTGGTACCGGAAGTGACCAATGTGGATGATGAGCACCTCAGCAAGTTGGCCGAGGCGACAGAGGATGACGTTTACCTCAGCGCCGCGTCCCCGCTCAAGGTGCCCTTCTGGAACCTGAGGACCTCGGCAAGCGAAGAGACCCGTCGAAGAAACATCGTCGAGGGCAAACCAGGCAGCTTATGCCCCAAGGGCCATGGTGCCATCTTCGACATGGAGTTTACCAAGGTCCCTGAATGCATCGCGGCCAGGCGGTACGTGACTCAGAAGGTTGACAGCCTGGAAAATGCCGATCTGACGGAAGATCAACGTGATTGGCTGGTGGAGGATGCCCTCGCCAAATCCTGCATCTGTCACGACCTCTCAGGTGGCGCCTCCATCAAGCTGGGGATCGACCTGAACGCCACTCCTTGTATCTGCTGCGGGCCCGGTATCGTCAATTTCTCAAAGATCGCTTCTTTGGAGGAGATGGTGGGCCACATTTACGGCAGGCTTTCCCTGCTGACCAACTCCGACCGGCCTCACATGTTCATCAAGGAGATGTCTCTGAACATAGAGTTCCTGAAGGATGAGATCGAAAAGTTCAAACTGGAACTCACCACCAACGGAGCCAAGTATTTTCAGGAGTTCAAGGAGAACCTTCTCAAGGGCATCGACTATTATCGCAAAACAGCCGAGAAGTTCGTAGAAACCAAGCGGACAAGGTTCCTCGAGGACCTGAAGGCGCAGAAGGAAGCCTTAGAACAGCTCTTCGCCTCCCTTCCTTCGGAGATGCTGGCCGAGGCAACGGGTTAAGAACGAATCTCAAATCCAAAATCTCAAATCTCAGAGAAGACCCCGGTCAGCAAACCGGGGTCTTTATTTAAGGGCAGTATGATTCCACTTTTTGAGATATGAGATATGAAATTTGAGATTAGCCTAAATTAACCACCACCCTCCCCTTCACCTTCCCTGCCAGGATCTCGTCGATCTTATTGTCCAGCTCCTCCAGGGTGATCTCGGTCACCGTTTCCTCCAGGTGGTCCGGCTTCCACTCACCGGCCAGGCGCTTCCAGACCATCTCCCGGGGCTCCATGGGAACTTGCACCGAGTCGATCCCGAGGAGGCGGACGCTCCTCAGAATGAAAGGGTAGACGTTCATATTGAGGTCGGGTGATCCCACAAGTCCGCAGCATGTGACCACACCCCCGTACCGGGCAGCTTTTATGAGGGCAACCAGGGTCTCTCCTCCTACCACGTCCACGGCACCGGCCCACCGCTCTTTCATCATGGGACGGTCGGACCCTTCCAGAACGGCCTCCCTGCTCATGACATTTTTGGCCCCCAGGGACATGAGGTATTGGGCCGCATCCCCCTTGCCCGTTGCAGCAGTGACATCATATCCGCCGCGGCCCAGGATGGACACCGCCAGGCTGCCCACGCCGCCGGTGGCTCCTGTGACGACAACCTCTCCGTCATCCGGGCCGACCCCTGCCTGCTCGAGACCCTGGACGCACAGGGCCGCAGTAAAACCCGCCGTGCCCAGGGCCATCGCCTCCCTTGTGGTAAGACCCTGGGGCAGCCTCACCGCCCAGGAGGAGGGGACCCTGATGTACTGCCCGAAACCTCCGGGGGTATTCATGCCCAGGTCGTATCCGGTTACCAGGACATCTTCTCCCTCACGAAAGGTACCGTCCCCGCACCACACCACCTGGCCGGCCGCGTCGATACCGGGAGTGTGGGGAAATTTTCTTGTCACCCCCTTGTTGCCCGTCGCGGACAGGGCGTCCTTGTAGTTAAGGGAGGAGTACTGGACCCGTATCAGAAGATCCCCCTCGGGAAGATCCTCAACGCTCCTGGTGACGATCCTGCGTGAAAAGGTTTTGTCCTCAGTTTCCTCAACGAGCATACAGGAAAAGGTTTTCTCTGGCATAGTTATACCTCCCGAAGGTTAATACCGACAGATGTATAGACTAAGATTTTTGGGGTTACGTGTCCAATGGAGAATTGAGAGTTACTAACCTCAATTCAGGATCGCCTTCCCCACCATGAAAATCCCTAACAGTATCAGCAGAACATTAAGGATCCTCCTGTAGGCCGTCGAGTCTATCCTGCCGAAAAGAAAGGAACCTGACAGCACACCCGTAACGAGGGCCGGCAGGCCCGAAGCGAAGTATATCAGGACCTGGTCTGTTATAAGGCCGTTTACAGCGTGAACCGAGCTGATGCAGATCCCCGAAATCAGGAAATACCCGACGAGGACGGATTTGATGGAGTATTTTCCCCAGGGCTGCTGCATTGTGTAGATGATCACCGGGGGACCGTTGGCGCCAATGCTGCCTCCCAGAATCCCGGACAGGAACCCGAAGGCCCACGCCCATCGTTCAGGTATACCGCTCTGAGGCGCTTTCGATCCGAACAGGTAGAGAGGGAAAAGGATCAGCACGAGCCCGATCACCACTTCCAGGAACTCCTGAGGGACACTTTTCAGAGCATACACACCGAAGATGATCCCGGGCACTGCCGGGAGGAGCAGGCTGCGCACGCGCAGCCAGTGGAAGTGGGCGCGCAGCTGCGTGGTGAGAATAATGCTGATGCACAGCGCCAGAAGGCAGATGAGCGGTACGGCAGCCCTGACATCCAGCAGGATCGTAAGCAGGGGAAGGCCGACGAGGACCGATCCGAAACCGGTAAAACCCTGGGTGAACCCGGCAAGGAAGATGATCAGATGGAAGTAGACATTCTCAACCATGGGGTCTCATCATGGCGCAAAGCGCTCGCGGGCTCGAGTTCCAACTTCCATGTTCCAGGTTCCACGGTCCAGGAATGATCCTTGTCCCACACTTCGCCACAATTTTCCTTTCAAGGATGACGGTTCATTGTTCACGGATTACGGATCGTATAACACGAATTAACAATGACGGAAGTCATTTATGAGATATAATTTATCCTGTTGTGATTTTCCCGTCCGGTGATTATATTTTGTTGCCTTAATGATACCGTGCGTTAAACCAATCGCATTGTGGAGAGTCTGATAATAAGATGACATCGCTCACCTCCCTGACACGCCTGCGCCGGTTGCCGGGAAGGCTATTATTAAGCTCTGCTGTTTTGTTCATGACGGCTTTTCTCTTTTCATGCGCGCACACCGGCACCTCTGAAACTGCCCAGCCCGAGATCTCCCTCCCTGAGACCTACTCCCTTTACGAGGGGGCGGCACTGTCGCCTGACCGCTGGTGGGAGGGGTTCGGGTCGGATGAACTCAACGCCCTCGTGGAGAGAACACTGGCCGGGAGCCTGACCCTCAAGTCATCCCTGGCCCGGCTTCAGCAGTCCAGGGCCCTGGCTGTCCAGGCCGGGGCGGACATGCTGCCGGATCTTACGCTCAATGCAGGAGTTTCAGAAACCCGCAGGAGCATTGATAATGAGACCACCACGAGCCGCGCCAAAAGC
>Ga0209536_100006751_pt1 | contig 17479 bp, 19 predicted proteins | sample DeeMarSeWOR28_12_FD_187461 | JGI IMG/M metagenome (GOLD analysis project Ga0209536, IMG submission 187461) | Marine sediment microbial communities from White Oak River estuary, North Carolina - WOR-2-8_12 (SPAdes) (version 2) | ecosystem: Environmental > Aquatic > Marine > Intertidal zone >... | reverse complement strand
CGTGGAGGCCAAGGCGAAGGAGATCGAGGAGGAAGGCCGCCGCCGGAGCATGGTCGTCACCTGACTGTCTGGCTTTAAATAAGGATAGATCCAATTCATATCCAGTTTCTGGAGACCATGGAGATGAAGAGCAAGGTCTACCACATGGACGACCGCTACAGCGGCCTCCCTTCGAGCATACCCGCCAAGGCTCAGCAGCTGTTCGACCACGCAGAGCTGGGCGAGTGCTTCGACCCTGGCGACACCGTCGCCGTGAAGTGTCACATGGGTGAATGGAACAACTCGGCGTACCTACGCCCCATCCTCGTACGGGTCATCGTGGACAAGGTGAAGGAGCATGGCGGCAAGCCCTTCGTCACCGACACCACCACGGCGCCCTACTACTTCTACGGCGGCCGCAGCACGGCCGACCTACATCTGGAGACGGCGGCCAGGAACGGGTTCACGCCTCAGAGCATGGGGTGCCCCATCATAATAAGCGACGGCATGTACGGCACCGACGACGTCAGGGTGGACATCCCCGACGGCCTCCTCCTCAAGGAGAGCTACATGGCCAAGGGCATCGCGGACTCGGACGCCATGATCGTGGTGAGCCACTTCAAGGGCCACGGCAGCGGCGTCTACGGTGGCAGCATAAAGAACGTCGCCATCGGCTGCAGCAGCAAGCGCGGCAAGATCGACGTCCACCTCTGCCTCCACCAGACCGTGGGCTGGAACAGCTGGAGCTTCAACGGCGACAACTGCCTAGGCGAGGAGTGCCCAGACCACGTCCTTTGCGACAACATGTGCCCCGTCGGCGCCATCAAAATCAAGAAGGACCACGCCGAGTGGGACGCCGAGGCCTGCATAGGCTGCCTCGGCCACCAGCGGCCCCTATTCAGATGCGACCTCTGGGGCCGCGAGAAGTACGAGGACTGGCGTACATGGTTTCTAGTCGCCATGGGGGACGCCGCCACGGGCTACGTCAGGCACATGGGCCCCGAGAACGTCGGCTACTTGACCTATGCCATGGACATCGCCCCCGCCTGCGACTGCGTCCCAGGCTCGGACAGGCCCGTAATACCCAACCTCGGCGTCCTCGCGTCCCGCGACATGGTGGCCATCGACGTGGCGGCTCTGGACATGTCGGTGCAGGCGCCCGGCATTCACGGCAGCAGAGCCGAGGAGAAGGGGGTGATGGAATCGGGGGTCGAGAAGTTCACAGGCATCGTCGGCATGAGCCAATGGATAACGGCCAACACGTGCAGGCTGCTGGGAAGCGGGTCTATGGAGTACGAGCTCGTCGAGCCCCTTGTCTCGGAGGACGAGGCATCGTTCGCCCACCCGCTGTTCAGCCCCGAGACCCCATCAGGCTACTACCTCGCCAAGGGACTGAGGAAGTTCGGGTCGTGGACGCCCCCCGGCGGTTTCAAGTACAGGGACGAACCCAAGGTGAGCATAGAGGAGCTCAGCAAAAGGTAAACCCTTTTTCCCTTATTATCTGTGGCAGGTCATATCGAAAAAAAAGCACTAGTAAAAACACGTGCGACCTGGTAGCGGAGGGCATGTTTAACTGAGTGGCGGGTCTGGAGGGATTCGAACCCTCGGCCAATGGCTTAAGAGGCCACCGCTCTGACCTTGCTGAGCTACAGACCCTCGGCCTACGAACAATTCACGAGCCCAATTAAAAATCTTTCACAAAGATAGAGCATATATAGGAACGCATCCATATCTGAGTGATAAAAATGGTTAAGATAGAAGGACACGAGTTCCCGGAAGACCTCTACTACCACAGGGACCACATGTGGGCCCGGCTGGAGGGAGGAAAGGTTCGCGTCGGCTACAACGCTTGGGCCGCAGACGCCGCCGGCAAGCTCGTCAGCATCAATACCCGCCCGGCGGGAAAGACGGTAAAGGAGGGCAAGACCCTGGGCAGCATCGAGAGCGGCAAGTGGGTGGGGAGCCTGAAGATGCCCCTCACAGGCAACATCGCCGAGATCAACCCGGGTCTGTCCGAGAAGCCGAGCCTCATCAACGACTCACCTTACGGCGAGGGCTGGGTAGCCCTGATCGAGCCCGAGAACCTAGAAGCCGAGCTCAAGACGCTCATACTTGGCAGCGACAAGGCAACACTCGAGGCCTGGCTCAAGGAAGAGATAGAGAAAGCCGGAGTATAGCCGCTTGGAGAAGTGGCGGCTACTAGACCTAGGTGAAGCCGAGCCGTACACCGCGCAGACCTTCTACGAGGCCGTCGCTGAGGCCGTGCACAGGGGGTTGAGCCCTAACACCCTCATACTGGTGCAGCCTGCGGCGCCCTACGCGTGCATAGGCTACCACCAGGACCTCGATAAGGAGATCGACCTAGAGTTCACCGAAGCCGAGGGGTTACCCGTGATCCGCCGCAGCCAAGGAGGCGGAGCCACATACCTCGACAGCGGCCAGGTCTTCTACCAGCTCATTAGCAGAGACAGCGAGGCTGTACCCCGCAACGTGGACCGTCTCTTCGAGAAGGTCCTCGGCGTCACAGTGGAGGGCTACCGGCGGCTGGGGGTGCCCGCTGAGTACAAGCCCTTCAACGACGTGGTGGTCGGGGGCCGGAAAATAAGCGGCAACGGCGCCGGGATGCACGAGTCCGCCAGCATCCTCGTAGGAAACTACATCATGGACCTGAACTACCCGCTCATGGCCAGGGTTCTCCGGGTGCCCGACGAGAAGTTCAGGGACAAGATGGCCAAGAGCATGGAGCAGTGGGTGACCACCCTCAAGAGGGAGCTGGGCGAGAGCCCGCCGCCGGAGCACATCAAAGAGGTCTACGCCGAAGTTTTTCAGGAGTTGATGGGGGTGACGCTCGTCCCGGGGGAGCCCACCAAGGAGGAGCGGCGAATCTACGCCGAAGAGACTAGGCCAAGGCACACCAGCCGGGAGTGGCTCTACATGGAAGCGCCCCACGGCAAGCCTGGGAGGGCCGTTAAGATCGCCCACGAGGTCAAGGTCGTGGAGGCGGACCACAAGGCCGGGAAGCTCATAAGGCTCAGGGCCGAGGTCAAGGGAACTGTGATACTGGACCTTCGCGTCACGGGGGACCTGTTCGTGATCCCCAAGGAGGCGGTAAGGGCTCTCGAGGCGGAGCTAGTCGGTGTTCATCTGGATGAGAGCGAGCTCCTCGAGAAGATAAAGAGGTTCTACAAGGAGAAGAGCCCTGAGAGTCCCGGAGTGACGCCGAGGGACTTCGTCGACGCGTTGATGAAGTTAAAAACGCTTCTCTAAAATTTTCTAAAACGATCGTAATAACTTGCTCTATGCAGGATATTAGGGAATATTAGGTAAGCTACTTCATTACGCGGATCTTGTTGGGCTCGACGCCCGCCTCGAGAAGCTCCATGAGAGTCATAGCCTCGCCCTTTACCAAGCTTATCTTCTCTAAAGCACCTTCGCTGAACTGGAAAGCCGCCACCTTCAGAGGCTTGCTGAGGCTACCAGCCGCCAACACCTTCCCCGGCACCGCCACGACCTCCCCCTCCGCCGCGTGTCTGTCGATGCGGCTAAGGTTCACAGCGACTCTTCTCCGCTTGGGCTTGTCAAGCTCCTCCGCGAGCGCCCTCCAGATGGCTTTACCTGTCTCATCAGACGCCTTCATGAGAGCCTGTATGGTGTCCTTGAGTGTCTGGTTCTTCATTACTCTACGTCCTCTCCTCCTTTGAATTCCTCGTCCCCTTCCTCTTCTTCGTCGTAGTCTCCTGAGCCCACGCTGTATAGCTTGCCCTCGTCGATCTCAGGCAGCTCGAAGTCACTTATCTCGTCGTGAAGCTCGTCTGCCTCGATCTTACCGCCTAGGGCGCTGAGCTTCTGCTTCAGTATATTCACTGCCTCCTTCACTATACGCTCCGGTAGAAGCCCCCCGTTGGACTCAACGGTGAACAGAAACTCGTCCTGTTTAAGGCCACCCATTATCTCCTCGTGGTCTACGAGCCCCCTACAAAAGCGGCATCTCTCGAAGCCTTGGATGTCGATGACCTTTAGCATACCTCCCTCTAGAATAGCTACACCATCCCCACACTCATTTAGGCATTTTTTCGTGGCAGCCTCGTCACCTACTTCGACGAGAGCCACATTCTGATAGACGCACATCGAGACCGGGCTCCACTTAGCGTGCACCTTACCTTGGCCCAGCTGAGCGTACGCCTCAAACTTGATGGCCTGCCCAGGCGCAAGCTTAGCGAGTGGAATGCGCTTACTAGCGGGAGCAATAGAAGGGTCCTCCGGGACCAGGTCGCCGCTGTAGACCGTCACGGTGTCGTCCTTAGCCTCAACGTCCATTGTAAGCACGGCCCTGCACTTGGGGCACCCCAGCTCCGCTTCGCAGTCGCACTCCTCTGGGAGCACATAGTTTTCGAGGTTGGTCTTCAGGGGCACGAGTCCTATGCGGTGGGCTAGGATCTCGTCTGGCACGAGGCTCGAGTTGTCGAAGTAGAAGATGTCGTCGATGGTCATCATAGGGACCTCGGCGACTATTGTGCGGCGCAAAGAGTTCGCGAAGGCGGCGTCCACGCCTTCCACCAAGAACCTTATGGTGTCCTCGTTCAGGCTGACAATTTTAGTCTTCAAGGCTCCCCGGGGCTCCTATGGCCTTCTACCTCTCCTTCCACCTGGCTTCCGTGTGCCGTCGTGGGGGATGGGAGTGGTTTCCTCGATCCTTCCGATCCTGAAGCCGCTTCTGGCGAGTATCCTGATGGCTGACTGCGCCCCTGGTCCAGGGGTCTTGCTGCCTATGCCGCCCGGTGCCCGTACCTTGATGTGGATGGCGTTGACGCCCTTGTCCTTGGCGATGTCTGCGATCTGTTGAGCCGCCTTCATGGCCGCGTAGGGGCTGGGCTTTAGCCTGTCCGCCTTGACGAACATGCCTCCGCTGGCGATGCCGAGGGTCTCGGCACCGGTCAGGTCGGTCATGTGGATGATCGTGTTGTTGAAACTGCTGAATATGCGGACTATGGCCCATCTCTCACCTTCACTCATTGTCTTCTCTCCTCCGCTAAAGCCTCCTCGGCCTCTAGCGTCCTCCTGAGCGGGTGCTCAGGGTTGTGGTAGGGGCTGGATAACGCGTAGTCTAGGGTCCCCTCGTCGTCGATCTTAACCTGATAGCTGGGAGAGGTCACTTTACGGCCGTTGATGGCTATGTGGCCGTGAGAGATGAGCTGACGCGACTGGAACAGGCTTGAAGCCATGCCTCTCCTGAATATGTATGTCTGGAGTCTCCTTTCCAGAAGGTCTTCTACGCTTAGGGTTAGAACGTCCTCTAGACGACCGTTCTCCATGACCAGGCCACGCTTGTGGAGCTTGTAGATGAGTTCTTTCTCCCTTCTTTCACGTTCAGCGGCGCCCAGGCTCAGGAGGTCCCTGGCTCTGCCGCGCATGTGGGATAGCTCGGTATGGGCCTTCCATAGCTCGCGCTTGTTCCTAAGACCATACACGCCTATGGTGCGTAGCTCCTCTTTCAAGGCAGCTGCGTCGTAGGGTCGTTTAGGGGTGTTGTAGGTCTTGTGCTTCTTCTTCGGGTCTCCCATCTATCTCACCTATCTCTGCTGCTGCCTCACCCTGCTGCGGCTGACGCCTACGCTGCGGCCCTTCCTGGCCGTGGTCTTGGTTCTCTGCCCCCGCACCTTCAGTCCTTGTGCGTGGCGTTCGCCTTTCCAGCTTCGCGTCTCCCTCATCAGGTCTATGTCGTCTTTGACCCTGAGGTCTAGGTCGGATGCCAAGAGGTGCAGGTCGTCCCCCGTCATAGGGTCTTTACGCCTGTTCAGCATCCACTTTGGCAGCCTGACGTCCTCCGGATCGCTGATAGCTTCTTCGAGCCTTCTAACGTCCGCGTCGCTTAGGCTGCCGAGTCTCTCGGTCGCGTCAAGCCCCAACTGCTTCACGATTGCTCGAGCGAGTCGTATGCCCACGCCTTTTACCTCGGTTAGGGCATAGGGCACCATTTTAGTACCATCTATGTTGGTGCCGTGGAGCCTGACAATGTAGTTGAATTCTCTGGACACTCTGAGATCTCCCTGTCAGTGTAACAGGGCTATGGCGATACATCTTATTAAAAGATTATGTTAAACGTGGGTGCGACGTTCCCCCTTGTTTTTGACGAATAGGGGTCAGTTCAAGTCGATGCTGCCGATGGTGGTGTCGGCTGATATGCTTATCTGGATCTCCTTCGCGTCGTAGCCCACAGTATCCCCGTTTTTCTCCCGTGCCTTGTCTACGCTGTAGCTCATGTTGGGTAGGTTGACGTCGATGGATCCGACGCTTGTGTCCAGGTCTACGCTGTACCCGATGTCGGCGCCGGTGGGTAGGTTGAGGTCTATCGCGCCGTTAGTGGTGCTGAACTGGTGTTCACCAGACACGGCCCCTAGCGTCATCTCTATTCCCCCGTTGGTTGTGCTGAAGCTCGTCGACGACGCGGTGAAGGTTCCCGTTATCGCCCCGTTGGTGGTTTCAACTTGGATAACGGAGGACTCAACGTCTGTGAGTACCACCTTGCCGTTGGTTGTGTCGATCATCAGTTCATAAAGCGACAGGCCCAGAACGCTTATCTCGCCGTTCGTGGTTTGGAGGTTTATCTCTTCGGCTACGCCCTCGGGGACGTATACGTCGACGATCACGGCGTATTTGCTCCACTCCGACGACGAGATTGGGAAGTTGAGCGAGATCCTCTGCGTAGTTCCCGACACGGAGTCTTCCAGGCGGTGCGTGAACCTTTCCAGGTTCGCCTCCGCCTCAGCCGTGGTTCTGCCTCTGGCCTTTACCTCGATGTCAAACTTGACTTGGTCTCCGGGCCACGAAGACACGTCGATTCCGCCGTTTACGCTTTCAATGTCCAGCGTGATGCTCTCCGCTGTGACCGGGGTGCTCAGCGTGAATGTATCCGTCGCCCGGTAGGTCCCCAGATCTACGTCGGTGAACTCGTCGGTGATATCGGTTATTATTCCGAAGCCTTGGGTGATGAACAGGGCTAGGAAGAGGCCGCCTACGAGTCCTCCGAAGAGCCCCTGTATGGGTGATCGACGGCGGCCTCTAGAGAGGAGTGCGTTTATTATGATGCCGGCGCCCGCCAATATGAGAAGGTATCCGATCATGTCCACGTCGGCTGTTATGTATCTGAAAACGTACCATCCGACGCCCAGTCCCAGGAGGAAGCCCCCGAAGCCCATTCCTTGGTCGCTCATTTAACTCACTTATGGTTCTGACGAGAGCGTACAATATATTCCTATCTTGACGATAAGTGGCCCAGAGAATCTACGTGAAGGGGGTTCAGGAGATAATGTGTCTCTGGCCCTCAATGTCTGTTCAAATCTATGAATATTTTGTATAATCGTAACCTGAAAGAGATGGGGAGTGGTTACTCGTTTATCACTGGGTCTCCGTAGGTGAGAAGCGTAATTGTGCTCTTCACGTGATCGAGGCGCCTGACGTTGTTGAAAACGACCTCTTTGACCCTATCCATGGAGTCGGCCTCCATCTCGATGATGAGATCATAGATACCGTATAGACTGTGTATGGTGGTGATCTCCTTTACGCCTTGGAGAGCGTCGATGATGGAGGCTTCCTGCCCAAGCTCAGCGTTCAGAAGAACATAGGCTTTCATCTTAACCAAGAAACCAGTGCTAGCACATAGTATATCTGTGTTTTGAAAAAAGGGTAGCTAGAACTCACCCTTGACAAAGTAGAAGAATACTCCCGAGAGCACGGCAAGTAACACGAACACCAGGAAAGCGAACCTGTAGCTTCCTGTGACGTCGAACATATAGCCTGCGAAAACCGGGCCCACCACGTTTCCTATCATTTTGAATGGGGCCATGGCGCCCGAAATCGTTGCGAAACGTTCACGGCCGAATAGCTCGCCTCTGAAGGCCATGAGCAGGGGGATTGCGCCGCCGTAGGCCAGCCCGTAGATTACCAGGAACGCGTATACGTGAACTATGTTAGACGCGTAAGCAAACACTAGGACGCCTAGAGCCTGAGTCAACATGACGGCGGTCAACAGCAGGCGTTTGCTGAAGAAGTCTCCGAGTGTGCCGAACACGATGCGGCCGGGGATGCTGATGAGTATCATGAGACCAAGTATGGCGGCGGCGGCCTCCTCGTCGATGCCGATGGACATCAGGTGAGGTATCTGGTGTAGGACCAGGGAGCCGAGGAGGAAGCTACGGAAGGACTCTGCGAGGAGAAGCCTTAGGAAGACGGGGGACTTCAGAGCGTCCTTGACGGACGCGTCTCTCTCCGGCCTCGCGTGTTCAGTGGCTCCGGCTTGTGAGGGATCGGGGTCAGGGGAGTCACCATCTGGCAGCAGACCCATGTCCTCGGGCTTGTTGCGGAATATGAATGCGAAGGGTAGGCCGACGACCCAGAAGGTGAGGCCGCAGTAGATTGCGGTCATCCTCCAGCCGCTTACCGTTATGGACTTAGCCAGCAGCGGCACGATGAGGGCGCCCCCGATCCCCGCCGCTATCGCGTAGACGCCCATGGCCCTGCTGCGCCTCCTTTTGAACCAGTGGGTGATCATGCTCGTCATGGCGTGGCTGAACCCCGTGTTGTAGCCGATGCTCAAAAGCCCACCGTAGACGAGGTAGAGCATCAGTATGCTATCGACGTAGACCATGGCGATGAAGCCGAGGCCCGTCATGAAGATGCCGAGGGCTAGAAGCCTGCGGGCCCCGTACCTGTCCACGAGGTAGCCCACCACTGGGCCCTCTACGCCTCCCTCCAGCCGGGAAAGACTGACGGCCCCCGAAGTTATCGCGCTGCCCCAGCCGAACTCCCTCTGTAGAGGGGTGTAGAACACACTGAACCCGTAGAAGTACATGCCCGAGGCCAGGCCGTGCAGCAGGAAGGTGCCCAGAAGTATCCAGTAGCCGTAGAAGATGTCGCCTATCCTTCTCCTCAGCCCCATAGTGACGCCTCAGGTTATTCCCTTACTCACGTTCACCCACTATATAGGGTTACCCGGGTCAATCAGCCAGCGTCCTGAGCCAGGCCCCTAGCGACTCTATCTCCCTCAGGGAAAGTCGTGTGACTCTTCTGTCAAGGGTTTCGACGGGGACGGCCGACTCGGCGATAAACGAGGCGGCCTGCCTCTTGGTGTCGCATATCCCGACCCGTATCAGGGCCTCCCTCAACGCGTTCTTGGCGAGTTTGTCGCCCTGCGTGAAAAGCTGCTTGAGCGCCTCATCCGCGGCCGTGGATGACTCTCTGGGGACCAGGGATATGATACAGGTCTCGGTCCTCGGCTCAGGGAGGTACGCAGAAATCGGCACCTCCATATGGGTCTCTTGGTCGTAGAACAGCTGCGCCTGCAACGACAGCTTCGAGTACCCTAGTTCGCCTGCCCTGGCCTCAAGTATCTTGGCGAAGCCGCTAGGCACTATTAACGTCGCCGACTTCATCTCCATCCTCAACGTCCTCTGTAGGAAGGCTTCACATATCATGTAGGGCAGGTTGGAGACCAGCCTGTCGGAGCGGGGCAACTTCTCGTGAAGGGCATCCCCGAGGACGACGTCGAGGTTAGGGAAGTGTTTGAGGCGCTCCCTGAGGACAGGGATATACTTGGGGTTCTTCTCTATGCAGAGCACTGTCTTCGCATGCCGTAAGAGCTCCTCGGTTATGTTTCCTACGCCGGGGCCGATCTCAAGGACCATGTCTTCGCCACCTACCCCTGAGAAATCTATGAGGTTGGCTATGACTTCCTCGTCGATCAACTGTTGCTCGTCTAGGGAAGGGTCTAGGTCGATGTTGTGAGTTGATAATAACTCTTGGGTCCTTTCTCTGAGCATGGCTGCGTGCCTAGAGGAGGTAGCGAGGCTCCCCCTTGATGGACTTCACCAATTCTAGGGTCTCCTCGACTTCCTCGTCTGTGCCTTCTACAAGTATTCTGACGGCTCCTTCGGCGCCCGCGATTCCACCAGCGGAGTAATGGTACGCGTCGACTCCAGTCAGTATCGCCATAGCCTCTATCTCGGTGACTATGGTGCCTGTGATGGGCCACATCCGCGGTCCCTCGTAGTCCTCCTCGGAGGTGAGGAGGTGAAGCTCGTTGATGTCCTCGTAGGTCAGCTTCTCGAGGCCGACGGGGATTATGAACTGTATCTGTTTCCCTATTATGTGGCCTATGGTGTTGCCTATGGTGGCGCCGTCCATCCCGCCTATGAGTATTCCCGCCACGTTGTCATCGTAGTTCAGTACGTTGGCTCCCTTTATGTAGACGTCGCCCTTCTTCATGTCCTCGACGGCGTTCACCCGGTCGTACTTGGGCTCAACCTTCCCTTTGACGAAGACCACGTCGGGTATCTTCTCGCCCTGGGGCTCGGGGCTCCTCTCGGGCTCGTCCGGGGTCGTTATGCCGCTCCTGTAGCAGCGTTTATCGATCTTCCTACCCCAGAGCTCCTCCAGGACGTAGGCGTTGGTGGTGCCTGTGGCGACCACGACGGTGCCGTCCTTCATGGCCCTCTGGACCTCGGAGAGGGCAGCCACCGCCTTGGCTATGAGCCTCTTGGACTCGGCTACCGTGAGAACGAACTGTCGTTTCATGTGTCTCTTAGAGACGTGGGAGGTAATTAAGGTGAATCATAAACCGGATAAGAGCCACGGGGGTATGGGTTAACGATGCTTGAGCAGGCCCTCCAGCGCGTCGAGAGGAACCTGGGCGACTGGCGGAGGAGCCTGGAGGACCCCGCCGGCGCCCAGGAGACGGTGTACGAGTCGCTGCTGGACGACTACGCGAAGACCGAGTACGGCCAGAGGAGCGATGTGTTTCCCGTGGCCAAGTACAGCGACCTGGTGCCTTGGATTGAACGCGTGAAGGGCGGAGACCATGAGGCGCTGCTGGCTGAGAAGCCCATCACCTGGGTCATGACTAGGGGAACCACTGGGGACAGCAAGATAATCCCTGTGACGCCTCGGCACATGGACCACCTTGTGAGGGGCGGCTCAAGGGCGGTGCTGAGCCACGCGATGGGAGAGGGGGGGCTGGAGACGCTAACCGGCGGCGTTCTGAACCTCCAGTTCCCCAGCAACGTGAGGGCGATGAACGTGGGCGGCGAGGAGGCTGTCTATGGCTTCAGCTCGGGCACCTACGCCAAGCTGAACCCCATGATGGCTGGGCTGCGGCTCGTCCCCCGTCAGGAGGAGATCGACGTACTGGACTCCGGCCTCTCCGAGGAGGGCTGGGAGAGGAGGTACGAGTACATCTACAGGGAAGCCAAGGACTCGGACATCGTCACGATAATGGGTGTCGCCCCCGTCCAGACGGGGTTCGCGCGCTACATTGAGAGGCGGCACCGCGTCCTACCCCGGGACCTCTGGCGCCTGAAGGTGATATTCAGCACCAGCGTTGCGAAGATCCAGACCAGATACGCGCCATGGCTTAGGCGGCTGTACGGCGACTGCCCCGTCGTTGAGATGTACACCGCCACGGAGGGGGCCTTCGGCCAGCAGATGGACGGCTTCCCATACTGGGTGCCCAACTACGACCTCTACTACTTCGAGGTGGGAACCAGGCGGGGCGTTAAGATGATGCATGAGCTTAGGCGCGGCGAGTGGGGCCGCCTGATAGTCTCGACCCCGTTGTTCCCGAGGTATGAGATAGGGGACCTCGTGGAGGCCATGGGGACCAACTATTTCAGGGTGTTCGGCAGAGACCGGCCTTTGACGGTGCTGGAGCACGTGCTCTACAGGGCCGCCTTCGGCTGGGCTCTAGGGTAGCGGGCTCTCGGACCTAGCCATCAGGGCCCTAGCGACGACGACGAGCCCCATGGCGATGAGGAGGACCGGCCACCACTCATCGAGGTCAAAGGATATGCCTGCGCCAATGAGGGCGACGAAGCCTCCTCCCACTATATACCCGAAGCCGTGTTCTAAGACCCCCGACTGGCTGTAGGCCCAGAGGCCTCTGAAGACTATGATGAGTCCCAGCCCCAGCAGGAAGATGCCGCCGAAGTCAGCCCATCCGAGTAAGCCAGCGTTTTGGAGGAGCAGGCTCAGCCCAAGCCAGACCACCACGAGCCCGCCCATTATGGCGGCCTTCTCGTCTTCTTTCTCGCGCTTCTCGTCTTTCTCATCCTTCTCGTTGCGTCTGCGGACGGACCTCACCGGCCTCCTTCTCAGCGAGTAGCTGCACTTGGGGCAGTACTCGTCGTCCTCGCTGATCTCTTCGCCACATTTAGGACAGAACGGCATTTGTTTAACCCTATTTAGATTGATTCGCGATGGTTGTTTATTAAAGGTTTTCAGGCTTTCCCTCTTCTGGGGCTCTCACCATGCCGTAGAGGGCTACGCCGATGAACATTAGCAAGGAGACCGAGAGCCAGCCGAGGCGGTAGCTGAGGGTGTAGTCCTTTACGTAGCCCAAGGCGTAGGGGAGCGCCAAGGCGCCGAGGGAGGCGAAGGTGTTGTGCACCCCTGAGATGCTGCCAGCCGCCTCGGTGCCGAACACGTCGGGTATTATGGTGAACGAGGGACTCCTGACGAAGTTGATGAACCAGCCCAGTATGAGGACGGCGAGGTACATCCATAATCCGTTAGGCCGCCACGCGAAGAGAAACACGTCGAGGCCCAGAAACGCGAAGCTAGCCATGAGTACGTTCTTCTTGCCGAACCTGTCGGAGACCACGCCACCCAGCGGGTTCGACAGCATTCCGGCTAGGTTGAACAGGGAGAGGGCGCCGCTTGCCGCCAGGACGCTTAGGCTGTACTCCTCCTTGAGGACCAGGGGCAGCCACGCGATGTAGGTGTAGTAGCTACCGAGCCGGATGAACTGGGTCATGGCGAGTAGCCAGAAGTTTTTATCCCTGAAGGGTAGGTTCGAGAGGCGCAGCCGTCTGTCGTTGGAGTCGTCCCTGTCCATTAGGAGGAGCCACACGGCCACCCCCGCCGCCACGCCTATGGCTCCGGCGGATCTGATGGTCAGTCTCCACCCGGTGTCTATGCTTATCAACGGCACCGCCCACGCCGCGGCGACGAGCCCCAGGCTGCCACCGATGTTCAGCACCCCCAGGGCTGTCCCCCGTTCCTCCGAGTTGAACCACGCCGAGACGAGGCGGACGCTGGGCACGAATATGCCTGCGCCAAGGAGGCCGGTGAGGAACCTCGAGGCCATAGCGAATGTCACGGTGTGGCTCAGTCCGAAAAGCACGGTGGAAGCGGAGACCCCGAGGACGCTGAGGGTTATCGTGGGCCTGCTTCCCCTGCTGTCGGCCAGCATACCCCAAGGTATCTGCCCCAGCATGTACCCCACGAAGTAGGCTGACATCAGCGCACCCGACTGGGTGTAGCTTAGACCCATCTCGGCCTTTATGGTCTCTAGGACGTTGCTGTACGCGCTGTTCATGAGGTTCAGGGTGGTCAAGGCCAGGAACCCTCCGACGATTATCCTCCTGTGCCTTAGCACCCCTGCTCCGGTCAATCACGCATCCTCCACAGTCGCTGAGATGACTGACGCCATTACCCCATCGAATAAGGAGGCTATTGTATAAACCTGATTATTAAAAATGAAAAGAAAAAAGCTTAGATGATTAGTCTGCCCATCTCGTCCGCCTTGAGGAGGTTCTCCCAGCTGGCGGCCGCGGTCTCTTGGATTTCGGCGATCTCATTCTCGGTCATGTGGCGGAATCTCGCCTGTGGTTTGAGGTACTCCGTCACCGGCTTCAGCTCCTTGGGCTTGTAGTTCAGCTTGAACTTCTGGCCATCCATTATCTCATAGAGTGGCCAGATGCCGCTCTGAACGCTGGCGCGGGCGATCTCGATGGTCTTCGCCGGGTCGAACCTCCAGCCTACTGGGCAGGGGCTCTGTATTATGAGCATCCTGAAGCCCTCTATGGTCTTCATGTAGTTGACCTTGGCTATGAGGTCCTCCGGGAAGCCTACGCTAGCGGTGCCCACGTATGGTACGTAGTGGGCCGCGAAGATGAACGGGATGTTCTTCTTGGGCCGCTCCTTGCCCCTGCTCTTGGGGCCAACGGGGTTGGTGCTGGTGATGGCGTACTTGGGGGTGGCTCCGCTCCTCTGGTTACCCGTGTTCATGTACGCCTCGTTGTCCTTGGTGATGACGATGATGTTCTCGTTTCTCTCAGCCGCAGCACTAAGGCCCTGCATGCCGATGTCGTAGGTACCGCCGTCGCCGTAGAACCCCACAGCCATCACGTCCTCGCGACCGATGGCCTTGAGCCCACGAGATGTGCCCGTAAGCTGTGCTCCACCGCCCTCGAAGACCGTGCTGGCCCGCGGGTGCGATGTGACGCTGTCCGGGCAGCAAGGAATTCCGTGCCTGATTACGTTGGGGCCTAACGCCTTGAAGGCTAGTCTGGCAGCCAGAGCCGCTCCACACCCCTGGCACGCGCTACCGGGGGTTATGGTCAACTCACTCATCGGTATCTGGGCCCTCGTGATTCTTTCACTCATTCTTCATTTCTCCTCCATCGTACCTCTTAAACCCATGTCACCTGCTCCACGGTGCCTCCCTTGGCGGCCTTGAGGATCTTTTCTCCGATCATCTCGAAGTCGCGGATACGAACCTCCTTTCCGCCCAGTCCGGCGTGGAACTGCAGGGTAACGGGCTTTTCCTCTAGATCGTACAACGAGTCCCTTAACTTGCCATAGGACGGCCCGCCCTTGCCTGGGCATACGCTCCTGTCGACGACAGCGAAGCCATCCAGCTTCTTGGCCCACTCTTGGAGGTCCTTCACCGGGAATGGTATGAAGCTCCTCAGCTTGATGAGACCCACCTTCTTGCCCTCGGACTGCATCTTCTCGACTGCAGCTTTACAGGTGCCAGCGATGGTGCCCATGGCCATGATGGCGCACTCGGCGTCCTCCATCATATAGGGCTCGATCATGCCGTTGCCGTAGCGTCGGCCGAAGGTCTTCTCGAAGCTATCCATGGTCTCCTTGAGCACGTCCTCGATCTTCAGCACAGCCTCGTGGTGGACCTTCCAAGGCATCTGGGGGTCTCCGCCGCCCCAACCCCTCGCGAAGGTGGAGGGGTCCACCTCGTCCGGGAGAACGCTTGGCATGGCTTTGTACGGCGGCAGCCACTTGTCTACCACTTCCTGTTCAGGGATCTCCACGGGCTCAGCCGTGTAGCTGAGCACGTATCCGTCGTAGCCCACCGCGATGGGTATCCGTATCCTCGGATCCTCGGCGACCTTGTAGGCCATGAGGAGGCTGTCTAGGATCTCCTGGGCGTGCTCTACATACTGGTGCCCCCAACCTGTCCACTGCTGACTCATTAGGTCGCTGTGGTCAGGCTGCATACCCTTGTAGCCCCTGTGGACTATTGCCATGACGACCGGAAGCCTTGCGCTGCCTGTGGTCTGCATCGGGTGATGCATATACAGCAGCCCGGGGCCGCTGGTGCACGTGAACGTCCTTGCTCCGACCCTTGAAGCGGCCTGCACAACTACTTGGCTCGTGAGCTCGCCCTCGACGTTGACGAAGTCGAAGTCCCACTCGCCGGCAGCGTACATCTCGCTCAGGTACTGTGTGATAGTCGTCTGGGGTGTTATCGGGAAAGCGCTGGCCACTTGTACACGCGCTAGCTTGCACGCGGTGGCGGCAGCCTTGTTACCTACCATTACTTCGTATGACATCTTTCTATGCCTCCACTCTCACCATCTCGATAGCTTCTACTGGGCACTCGTTGGCGCAGAGGCCGCAGCCCTTGCACTTTCTATACTCTATCATGGGCTTCTTCTTCTCCTCGTCCCACTGGATGGCGGTCTCGGGGCAGAATATCCAGCAGCTCTTGCAGCCGATGCATTTGTCGACGTCTACCTCTGGAGTGAATACGCGCCAGCTGGAGACGTCCTTAAGTACGCCGTAGCCGCCTACGTGTATGTCGACCTTCTCCGCTGGGGCGTCCTTCACGACAGCCTGGATGGGGCCCTTCACCTCCTCGTAGCTTCTTCTTACAGCGGCAATGTTCATGTCGCCCAGCCTTCCAGGGAAGTATTTCTTTATGGCTTTCTCGATAGACTCTACCTTGAGTAGGCCGGTGACCTTTGCGAAGGCGCCTAGGATGGCTGTATTGGTAATTGGTCTGCCCAGCGTCTCAAGGGCGATTGTTGTTGCGTCAACCGTTGCGACCTTGAAGTTTCCGCCTATCTTGACTTCCTCCGGACCGTAGGCGGTGTTTAGAAGAACCAAGCCGCCTAGCTTGAGGTCGTCGACTACTGCCTGCTGTTTGGCGATGAGCGGGTCTAGGACTATGCTGATGTCGGGGTTGTGGACTAGGCTCCTCTCCCTGACGCGCTGGTTATCAAGCCTGACGAAGGCAGTAAGGGGCGCCCCACGGCGCTCTGTACCGTACATGGGGATAGCCTGGGAGTACTGACCTTCTTCGTATGCCGCAGTGGCGATGATCCTTGAAGCTGTTACCGCTCCTTGGCCGCCCCTGCCGTGCAACCTTATCTCGATCAAAGTGTTCCCTCTTGTGAATCGTTACTCTACCCCATATCGGTTATTAAGAATAACGATTTCACAGAGAACGATCTATGCTAGCATTTAAAGTGTTCTAAGAATGTCACGCGTAACCATAAATAATCTAAATACTTGGTTTTGTCCCCCAAAAATGCGATACATTTAGGTTAGTTGTTTAACCTTTTTATTAGACGATATATTAAAGTGTTGGACTAGTCATGATGGCTGAACGGGAACAGGGCTTTCGTAAGATGCTTGAGAAGAGCATCGTCGAGAACATCAAGATCGAGCACCAAGTGGTGCTCAAGGGGCAATACCAGAAAGCCTACGATCTGTTACGTGACAGCCTCGACACCGGGATAACGCCTTGCTTAGTTGGGCCCCCCGGCGTCGGTAAGAGCCTCTTAGCACGCAAGGTGGCAGAGGACACGGAGCGCAGCTTCCACGAGGTCTTCTTCGACGAAAACGTGACCCCCAGCAGGCTCATCGGGAGCTTCGATCCCGCCCTCGTCGTCAGGAATGGCAGGAACGTCAGCAGCTTCGAGCCAGGGCCCCTCATCAGGGCCATGGTGGAGGGTGGCCTCTTCGTCGCCCAGGAACTCAACAGGGCCACCGAGTTCTGCCAGAACAGCCTCATCAGTCCCTTGGAGGAGCGGCATTACCACCTGTTCCCCTTGGGTATGATAAAGGCCCACGAGAACTTCGCGTTCGTGGCAACCCAGAACCCCATCGAAACAGCCGGCACCTACAGGCTGAGCAAGGTCCTCGTCGACCGCATGGGCTGCTGGATAAGGCTCGGGTACCCGACTAGGGAGACTGAGATGGAGATCATTATCGAGAACACGCCAGCGTTCAACCTTCCGACGAGCGCGCTGGAGAAGATATACGAGATCGTCGACGAGACCAGGCACACATCATCCCTAGAGGTCCCGGCGTCGCCCCGCTCAGGCATATTCCTGACCAGACTGGTGAATCGCTACCTAAACAGGTTCGAGAACGAGGACGCCGCCATCAGATTCTTCGCTCCGGCGGTGCTCGGGAAGGAGAT
>Ga0209536_100006750_pt1 | contig 17485 bp, 15 predicted proteins | sample DeeMarSeWOR28_12_FD_187461 | JGI IMG/M metagenome (GOLD analysis project Ga0209536, IMG submission 187461) | Marine sediment microbial communities from White Oak River estuary, North Carolina - WOR-2-8_12 (SPAdes) (version 2) | ecosystem: Environmental > Aquatic > Marine > Intertidal zone >... | reverse complement strand
ACTTGAAGCACATCTTTCCAAGTGAAGTCATCACGCCCATCGAAGCGAGCGAAAACTTGTCGCATGAATTCCAGGTCTTCGGGAGTATCGACTGTCCAGCGGTAATCGCCGAAGTCGGTGGTGTGATGCAGTTGGGCGACTTTAAATCCGCGTTGCGAGACACCTTCCGAAAGCTGACGACTGACGGCTGAAAGCTCTACCCCTTCGTACAGGTAGGGCAGCACATGTTCACGGTGGAAGGTCTCTGTTGATTCACTCCAGGCTTTTTCCAATGCAGCAAAGGTGCAAACTTCTGTATCAAGACCAATTGGGTAGGTTCTGCCCCAGGGCGGCGGCAGGCGATTGCAGACAAAGTCAAACGAACCTTCCAGCAACGTATTGACACAATCATCTATCAATGTCGGATCAATGACCGGGCAATCAGCAGTGATGCGAACTACCACATCTGCGTTGGCATCCTTTGCAGTTTGATAATATCGATCCAGCACATCGTGCAGGTTTCCCCGCGTGAATGGGATGCCGCTAAATTCGCAATACTCGGCTACCGGATCGTCACTGGAATCAGTTGTGGTTGCGAAAATCGTTTCGGTAACGGTAGCAGCCCGCGAGGTCCGAATGAAGACGCGCGAAAGCATGGGCTGGCCCCCAATATCCGCCAGAATCTTTCCCGGCAGACGCGAGGAACCCATGCGTCCCTGAACGATCGCGATAACGCGAGTCGACATATGCGTTATTGGTCTGTACTGGTTGAGTCTGATTTGGAAGCAGGGGGTGGCGCAGGCTGTTCGGCTACAGCCAATTTTATTTTATGTTCATCCAGGCTGGATTCGAGTGCGCCAATCTTCTTGCGGTTGCGTGCATTTGACAGGCTGCTCCTGATCCGTCCGGGCGCCATAATCAGCACACCAAGCAGCAAACCGACTCCTACAGCGACCAGAAGAAACAACGCCAGCGAGCCATCCACCGCGTAGCCAAAAAATGAAACTGTAACTATCATGGTGTTTTCGAGCGCAAAAAAGACTGCCACGATGGCGATAGCCAGAGCTAAGATCAATGCAAATACCATAGGAACCTCCTGAATTTATTTCAACTGCATAGCCTGTTCATAAGCTTGCATCAATTTATCAGCGTTTTTCGTCCAATCAGCACGTTCTTCTGCCACTGCACGCGCCGCACGGCCAATTTCAGGCAAGGTTTTTCGCTGGTCAAAAGCCTGCAATATCTTGGTTGCCAGTGCGTCCGCATCCCCATCGGGGAACAACCAACCGTTGTCGCTCTCGGTCACCCATTCCTTATTGCCAGGGATGTCCGAAACCAGGCAAGGCAGGCCGCACGCCAGCGCTTCCATTAGCGAGACCGACGAGCCGTCCACGTGTGTCGGGCTGATATAGACGTCAGCCCAATGATACCAGCGTGGCAGCTCAGTTTGTGAAACTTGACCGCCAAATGTGACGCGATCGAGCACGCCGCCATTAAGCAGGATTTGACGGATGCGCGCTGCTTGTGAGCCGCCTCCCAGCAGCATCAGACTCAACTCGGGCCTGCTCTGTGCCGCCTTGACAAATGCCCGTACCAGAACATCTATCCCGTAAAGCGGTTCCCAGGCACGGTTGCAGAAAAGCGTAAAGGCGTTTTTCGGTTGGTCCGTTTTGCCCGTTGACCAGTCCTTAGGAGAATAATGTGCCAAATCCACGCCCCAGGGGAAGACGATGGTACGGTTGGGGTTCATACCATAAGCAACGGCTTTATCGCGCGTGACCAGCGCGTCACTGGTGAAATAGGTACTATTGTGTAAAACGTAACGCGTAATTCTCTCCATCCAGCGATTTTTGTGAACATCCTGTATCAGATCATAACCCCAAGACATAGTCAGAATCGGGCGGAAACCTGTCAGCACGGCAATGAAGGCGCATGTTTGGATAGGGCCGGCATGAATCAAATCGGGTTTGATGCGCTTGATAACCTGCCGCAGGCTCATCACCAACTTCGGCACATCCCGCCAACGGAACTCGCGCTGTCCGCCCGCCCACTGGACAATCTCCACTTCGTCGGGCACGGGGCGGTCTTCCACTTGCCTAAAATTAGCTTGCAAACGGACGTGATAAACTTGATGCCCGCCATCTCGAATTGCTGAGAGAAAGCGGTGGTCGTGAGGGCTGTAATCGTTGGAGAAGTAGAGGATCTTCATAGTTTATGTGCGAAGTGCGGGGTGCGATGTGCGACTCAATTTCGGCGTTGAATTGAGCTTTTGAAGACACTTACCATTGCTTTGGTTTTGTTGGCTTGCTCATCGGTTTCTTTGAAAATTTCGGGATTGATATGGCCTGCATCTAAAGCAGCGTACAACAAGGATTGAACTTCAACAGCAGAGCGGCGCACACATCCAAGGAACCGAGCAAATTCTGCATGAGAGTCGCAATCAAATCCTTCAGCGATATTCGCCATCACAGAAACTGCAGCACGTTGCAGTTGGTCACGCAAGCCAAAATCTTTTGAAAGTGCGCCTTCTCTCGTCGTAGCATAGATTTGCTTCGTCAAAATCCGCGCTTCCTGCCACGCTCGAATATCTTCAAATCGGTTGATTCCCATTCAACACCTCGCACTTCGCGCGTAGCACATCGCACTTATTCTCCTAAATCCGTCCAACGCAATTCTTTTCCAAGCGGCATATCAGACAGGGCCTTCGTACCAATCACATTCTGGATCTGATCAGGCTTGATCGCACCAGGCGTGGCGGGACGCAGTACATCGATCATCTCGCGGGTAAAGGTTTCACCGGTTTTAACGTCTCGGGCCGCACGCAGGCAACGGCGCTGCACCACCTGCGTATCCTGTTCGTTGGCAGCAATGAATTTATCTGCTGAACCAAGTGCACGTTCCAGCAGGCGAGTTTCTTCAACCATATTCGCCCATTTATCGGGATCCATCGCAAACTTATGATCCGGACCTTCGCGGTCGTTGCTGTCGGTGAAGTGTCGTTCAATCACACGCGCGCCTAAGGCAACCGCTCCCACAACCGGGGCAACTGCATGGGTATGATCTGAGAGCCCCAGAACCACATCTGGGAACATTGTTGCGTAGGTTTTAAGAACATTTAGATGCAGGTGATCGTAGTTATCTGGGCTGGCGGTGTAATTGGTATTGCATTGCATCAGGCACAACTGCTTATTAATCTTTAAAATTGCGTGTACCGCCTTCTGCACCTCGCCAATATTCGAGGCACCAGTAGCAACGAAAAACGGTTTGCCCTTGCTTGCCATACGCTCCAGGGCTTCGATCCAGTCAATCTCGCCAGAGCCAGCCTTGTACATCTCTACATATTGATCAAGAAAATCGATCGATTCAAAATCGTACGGAGAGGAGAAATAGTCAATTCCAACTTCGTTGCATTCCTCGCCCAAAGTTAGGCTCCACTCAAATGGAATGGACGCGCCCTCGTAAACCTGAAAGACAGACTTTTTCCAGGTAGCCTGGTGCGAAACCTGCCCACCGTTCATGGATTTAAAGCCATAATCCGAAACAATCTTGGGGGCGCTAAAATTCTGGAACTTGGCCGCGTCCGCGCCGGCTTCTTTCGCCAGGCGGATGAGCATTTTCGCCCGTTCCAAATCGCCATCGTGGTTGGCAGCGATATCAGCGATGAAGTAGGTCGGGTGGTTTGGGCCAATGGTGTGTGAGCCGATTTTGAATTCCATGTTTACCTCCATTTGTAGGGGCGAGGTTTTCCCGCCCAATAGTTGGGCGCGGTCTCCGCGCCCCTACGCCTGTGTATAACTCCGCATTTTCTGTGGATAACCTTGTTGAAGCTGTGTATAAAACTTCTCAATTCCGGTGGATACGCCGGGGATTGTGAGGCCTAAGTCCGTGGATAGCTTGTGGACAGACAGTCGCAAGTTGTGAGAACGTTTGGCTTTTAAGCCGGATTCTTCGACAGAAATGGGGATAACTAGCTTTGGGTCGAATCCAAACTGACGGGCGATCTTCACCCCGAAGTCATACTTGGTCAGCGCTTCGGACCCAACGGTATTGTACAACCCCGAAAGGCCTTTCTCCAACATCCCGACGAGAGTCTCTGCCAGGTCGTTGACGAACATAGTGCAAAACCAAACGTCAGTGAAACCGTTGGCCTGTTTTCCCGTTGACAGGTTGTTGTAGAAGAATTCGGACAGGGAACGGAATCCGGATAGACTCCAGCCGAAAAAGTTGACTCGTGCTACCGCCGCATCAGCATTGGCCGATAAAACTGCTCGCTCACCATCCAGCTTGGTCTGGGCGTACACGCCAAGCGGGTTGGGTTTGTCGTCTTCGGTGTAGATACCGTCTTTGGTGCCGTCGAAGACCGCGTCGGTGGAGATGTGGATGAGCTGGATACCCCGTTTGGCACACACCTCCGCCAATTCGCCGGGCAGGTCGGCGTTGAGACGGCGGGCGCCGTCCGGGTCGGATTCGCAGGAGTCGACATTAGCGTTGGCAGCGGTGTGGATGACGGCATTGGGACGAGTTTGGCTAATTAAACGGGAGCAGACTCCGGCTTCGAGCAGGTCCGCTTGAACCAACTCAAAGGGCGTATGTGCTAATTTACTGCGGTCTACGCCTACGATGGTGTGAGTCTCGATCATCCCTAAACTAAGATTGAGACCCAGCAAACCGCTTGCTCCCGTGACGAGAATACGCATTTAGCCTTCCAGTTTGCCAGCCATGAAAAGTTTTTCGAATGGAGCAACAAATTGTTTGATGCCATCCAGGTCGAGCCACTCGCTGTTGTTGTCGCTGGAATAGCGGAAACCATCGGGCAGAGATTCGCCTTGGTAGGTCATATCTCGTTTCCAGAGTGTTTCTGGGGGTTTGACAATGAACATGCCGTCACGCTCTACGGTGCCTCGGGCTTCGTCTTCAGAGATGAGCACCTCGTGGAGCTTTTCGCCCGGGCGGATGCCGATAATGTCGATTTCGGCTTCGGGCGCAATGGCTTTTGCCAGATCGATGATGGTGGTACTGGGAATCTTCGGGACGAAGACTTCCCCGCCTTCCATCTGTTCGATGCAATTGATGACAAAATGCACGCCCTGCTCGAGGGAGAGCCAGAAGCGTGTCATGCGGTCATCAGTAATGGTGACTTTCCCACTGGCGCGCTGCTTAAGGAACAAGGGCACCACCGAGCCGCGACTACCCACCACGTTGCCATAGCGAACGCAGGAGTAACGCGTGGCTTTTCCAGCGGCATAGGCATTGCTCTGAATAACTAGTTTTTCGGCGGCTAACTTGGTGGCGCCATACAGGTTGACCGGGTTGACAGCCTTGTCGGTGCTGAGTGCCAGCACCTTTTCAACGCCAACATCCAGGGCAGCCTCGACCACGTTGCTGGTACCGATAATATTGGTCTTGATGGCTTCCATCGGATTGTATTCGCAAGCCGGGACCTGCTTGAGCGCGGCGGCATGCACCACGATATCTACACCGTGCATAGCTCGCACAAGGCGCTCACGGTCGCGCACATCACCAATGAAGTAACGCAGACGCGGGTCATTGTAGCCAGCCACACGCATCTCGTGCTGTTTGAGCTCGTCGCGGCTGAAGATGATGACCTTTTTGGGGTTTTTCTCTGCTAGCAGGATCTTGGTGAATTTCTTGCCAAACGAGCCGGTGCCACCGGTAATGAGGATAGCTTTATCTTTCCAATCCATAATTTCTCCTATTTCACGGCCATAAACAGGCCGGAGTCCTTTGTAATGAATATTTCGCCTTTAGCCTCAAGCAATTCTTCTATTTCCTGGCGGATTTTTGCCAATGCAGATACAGATAATTCCTTTGCTCTATACGTTGATTGAATAAAATCCATCAACGGTTCAACTTCTGTAATACGAAGATTGTCATCATAACGTTTAATATCAACCTGCGAAAAAAAGGGCGTCAGTTGCTCAAGCCCGTTATTGAGTGTAAATGGATTGCCAAACGGTTCAAAGTCGGTCTCAGAACTGACACCCTTGAGCCAATTAACTATCTTGGTGAGGTGCCCATCACCAACGGTGGTGGCAATCAAATGTCCACTCTGTTTGAGAACACGTTGAATTTCTGTTAATCCTTTAGGGCGATCAGGTAAATGGAAAAGCATATGGTTGGCGATGACAATATCGAAGGTTTCATCCGGGTAAGGGATGGACTGTGCATCAATCTGCTCGAACTTGAAAGCGCGACCGGTGACAACCATGTTGCGCCAGGCAGCATCCACCATCCCATCCGATAGGTCACTCAAGGTGATGCTCCAGCCAGTCGGAATGCGGTCTACGCACTCTCTCCACATGTAACCGGGGCCGCATCCCAATTCAAGCACACGTGCGGGGCTGGGCAAGGTTTCCAAAGTGTCGAAAATCCAGGGGAACCAACCATAAGTATTCGTACTGAAGCGACGATGAAGCTCTACGCGAGCATTCAGATTTGATGAATCGCGATACTGCTCATTTTTGAGATAATGCGGATCTGTGAATTTTGACATAACTTTACTTCCGAATCACGATCATTGGATACTGTCCGTGCTTTCCAAAAAAGCCTGGAAATTTTTCTTCCTTCCAAAAGATCACGCGCAAGAAAAATTTCCCGCCAAACTTTGGCTTCACAAACCAGCGCATGAAACGCGGACTCAGGCTGCGCCAAGGATAGATTTTGTAATCCACCGTGTCTTTGAGTTCTTGATTTAACCAGCGAGGGGTCAACTTTTCAACAAAGGTTCCAGCCTGATCGTCTTCTTCGGACCAGTCTTTTTTGCGTTTCAGCCCACGCCCGGAGAGCAGGCGTCCCAACTGGATGAAAGGTTCAGCCATGCGCATCAGCAACGGCTCGTGCCAGCCATTGACAATCACTGCGCTACTTTCAGGCTTAAGCACGCGATGTAACTCAACATAGGCACGCTTATGTTCGCTCAGGGGCAGGTGATGGATAGCATGCATGGAGACTTCACCGTCGAAAGCATCCTCTTTGAAGGGCAGGTTGGCAATGTCGGCCACTACGTACAATCCACGCTCGCCGAGTCGGATTCGGGCTTCGCGCAGGGCGGTGATCGAGATATCCGCACAGACGCGATAACGGTAATCTTCGGAATACATCAAATATTCAGGCCACTGCACGGGGCCAGAGCCCGCGTCCAGCAGGAAATATCCGGAAGGCGACAGATGTCGCTTGACACGTAAATGACACTTGTGGATGTAGTCACGCGAAACAGGCCGCAAGTCCTCGTAGCGGGCGTTCTGGTACAGCCCATCACCGACTTGCGACCAACCGATCTGGTCATAGAATTCGCGTACCTGTTGCTTGGTGTTGGTCATAATTCCGTTTGGCATGGTGGTAGGGACTCGACACCCGCACTGCGCGCAGGCGCAAGTATATATCGTGTCCCTACCAACCAAATAATTACCATTTTATAGGCTCACCGGCCAGATAATCAAACGTCTTTTTGTATTCAACTTGGCCTTCTTCTGAAAGCACACGCTCCAACGGCCAGATGTCCACGTCCTTCCAGAAGTGCATCAGGCGCCAAGGAAAGGGCATAGGGAAATCGAAGAAAAAACGATAGGCATAATTCCAGGCGGTTTCAACCTGCTCTTGACTCAGGCGATATGCGGGTAGATCAGATAAAAGGCAGTCAAGCATAGCATAGTATTCGTCCCAACTAGACGGGTCAAAAGTGAATCCGCGTCCGCGGTAATGTGTGTTACCTGCCAGGATGACCGGCACGCCGCGCATTGACATTTCCATGCCGACCGTGGTCGTGTAAGCCAGTCCCAATCCGGCAATTTCCATGCAGTCGTATGTGTTGACCTTTTCGTCCGGGCCAATCACTTGAATGTGTGCGGGGTGTTCCGGCAGGGCGCGCTCGATCACGCCCAATATCGAGGGGCCTTTCATCAGACGCTCACCAGGATGCACACGCACCACCAATTGCACATCATCCCGCTTTGCAAAATACTGCACCGTTTTTTCGATCCACTCAGCCATCGATTCGGCAAAAGCATTACGCCCCAGCGTCAGACTGTCGCCCAGCACGTTGGTCGCCAGCAGCGCCACCGGGCGCTCGTCCAGGCCCAGTGTCTCTCTCAACTGCTCACCACCCATCGAAGCAACATCCTGCCAGAAGCGCGTGCCTTTTCCATATTTCTTGGCGCTCGTGCGGGCATCTTCCAATGCGGCGATCTCTTCGCGCTCGGCATCGGTCAGTGGGGTCTCACCGCGCGCTGCCCATAGCGCATCCGTGTTTTGGTGCATGACAATGTTATTCTGAGAGAGCCAGATCTGCTCGCGTTGGTCGTTGAACTCGTAGGTGACGGTCTGCAAATCCAGATAACGAGCCACCTGATAAAAGACGCCCAACTCGGTGACCAGTCCATTCGGGACGAGGACAGCGTCCGGGCGTTCATCCTGTAAAAGAGCCAGTGCCGTTAACGCAGCAGACCGGTTCATTCTCAGCCGCAGCCTATATAACTCGGAATCCCGATCGAAATCCTCCACCTGAAGCGTATACATCGTATCGAAAGCGGAGGCTGTTTCGACGGCATTTTCCATCTCAGCAGGCAAAGATACTATCTTACGCGCTTCAAGCAGTGAGACAGATTTCACCAACCCGTCCATCGAGGACAGCACACGTTTGGTGTACAGATCCTGCCGCCGCAAATCGAAGGGATTCGTTTCCTTGCGCCAATCGCTGTAGGACAGATACGCAACCGTGACATCACATCCCATCCCGCGCAAGGCCAGCCCGATCATAGCGGCCTGTTCTACCCAATAGTGTAGGGTAGCGAAGAGCAGGAGCTTTTTGCCAGCGGGCGCCTTCTCGGCGTATGCACGCACCTGTTCAACGGCGGTAGGCAAATGCGCAGCTAATTGTTCAAGGTTATAACGCGTACGCGGGCGGCCTTTACGAAGTGCATCGTAGAGGTCGGCGGTAAACGGCATCTGGCCGAGAAGCTGTTTGATAGATGATGTATTTGCCATAGGATCTTGTCTAAAAAGTCTAACAAGTCTGTCAGCCGGACAAGTCAGACCAGTAAGACTTGTTAAACCAATAAGTACTATTCAACTTTTTCGATGTTCCAATCCAGCCGCGGGCGGATCGGCCCCTGGCGCGGTTCAGCCCATTGGGTGCCGGGCGCACCGGAGATGTCCACACTGAAGGCCAGGGCTTGCTCATCCTGGAAATAGCGTTGCACACCGAAGGTGCTGGCGTTGACGCCCAGTGAGTAACGGCCTTCGTTGAGCAGATCGGCGGGCAGGGTGCAGCGGCTGATGTAGTGACCACTGTCGCGCGCGCTGAATTTTTCATATTGCTTAGCATCGTCGGTATCAAAAGCTGTGATGATGTACTCGCCGCGCATGGAACTAAGATAAAAACCGACGCGTAGGCCAGTGAGCGGCGCTTCGAGACGGTATTCCATCTCAACTGTGACCGGCTCGATGGAGCGAACAGTGTCAATGACTTTGCCCTTTTGGTCTTTCAGACGCATGGCTATTGGGCGGAAAGGAGCAGCGTTGGGGGAGATTTCGTCCGCATCCCAAAGACGCTCGCCGGCTTGCGCTTGCCCAGATGAAAGATAGTAATCCACAGCTTGTTGCGTGGGGCCACGCATTAGCAATTTGCCCTTGTCCAGCACGATAGCTTCTTCGGTCAGGCGCAGAATGGCGGACATGTTGTGGCTAACGAAGAGTACGGTGCGTCCCTGCTGGGCCACGTCACCCATTTTACCGAGGCATTTCTTCTGGAATTCGGCGTCGCCAACGGCCAGCACTTCGTCCACGACCAGGATTTCGGGTTCAAGATGCGCTGCAACAGCGAAGGCCAGGCGCAGGTACATACCCGATGAATAGCGTTTGACGGGCGTATCAATGAACTGCTCAACTTCGGAGAAGGCCACGATCTCATCAAATTTGTTTTCGATCTCGGCGCGTTTCATACCCAGAATCGCGCCGTTCATATAGATGTTTTCGCGGCCGGTCAGTTCGGGGTGGAAGCCGGTACCAACTTCCAGCAATGACCCAACCCGTCCGCGCACGGTGACAGTTCCACGGGTCGGTTCGGTGACGCGTGAAAGGACTTTGAGCAGGGTGCTTTTGCCCGCGCCGTTACGTCCCACAATGCCGAGCACCTTGCCTTCTTCCACGTCGAAAGAAACATCGTTCAGCGCCCAGATGTAGTTCGGCTGGTCTTCAAGAAGCGGCTGCTTATTGGCCAATGCGCGTGCCCAACGAATGGGCGCGGTGGCGGTATCCACAATGACATCACGCAGCATCCCATATTTAAATTTGGTGGGGGCCGCACCAATCTTATAGCGTTTACCCAGATTTTCTACTTTGATGGCTGTTGTCATTAGATCGTATCCGCGAAGGTGCGTTCCATGTTGCGGAAATAGAACAGCCCTGTAACAAGAATGACCAGAGAAATGCTGGCTGAAACCCAGAGCGCCATATCGGGGCCGTTCCCAGCGCCGAGCAGCGCCCAACGGAATCCGTTGACAACACCCGCCATCGGATTGAGCGAGTAGACCAGTTGCCACTTCTCAGAAATGACATTGGCGGAGTATGCCACCGGCGTAATGAAAAGCCAGAACTGGGTTAAGAACGGCAGAGCGTAGTTCACGTCACGGTATTTGACATTGATGGCTGAGAGCCAGAGCGCCACCCCCAATGCCGTGACAATTGCTAACAGCATAAAGAGTGGTAGCGCCCAGAGTACATTCCAGGCTGGAGAAACTTTGTAGTAGAACATCAGCCCAATCAGTATGACGAAGGCAATGGCAAAGTCAACAAGTCCCGCCAGCACGGACGCGATTGGCAATACCAGTCGTGGGAAGTACACCTTCGTGATCATGTTGTTGTTGGAAGTCAGAGAACGACTGGCCTGATTGAGCGCCGCTACGAACAAGCCCCAGGGCAGCAAGGCCGTATACGAGAAGATCGGATACGGGATGCCGTCTGTAGGTACTTTTGCAACAGACCCAAAGATGAAGTTAAAAACCAGCATCGTCATAACGGGTTGGATGACCGCCCAGGCCGCACCCAACATAGTCTGCTTGTAGCGCACTTTGATGTCACGCCAGATCATGAAGAAGACCAACTCACGATACACCCACAAGTCGCGCAGGTTGAGCGCAGTCAGACCAGTGGATGGCTTGATGTAGATGGTAGTTGGTTCGTGTTTTGTGAGTTCACTCATAAGATGAATAGAGAGTATATGAATAGAGAATAGTGAGCGGAAAAGACCGATTTCTACTCCCTGCTCTCTATTTTCTCCTTATTTTCCCTGAACCACTCGATCGTCCGACGCATGCCCTCTTCAAACGGAACCTGTGCCTGCCAGCCAAAATATTCCTTCGCGCGGCTGACGTCAAGTCCGCGGCGGGGTTGACCGTTTGGTTTTTCGGTATCCCAGACCAGCTTGCCTTCAAATCCGGTCAGACGGATAATCATTTCAGTCAGGTCTTTGATCGAGATTTCGTAGCCAGAACCCAGATTGACAGGTTCTTCGCCATTGTAACTTTCTGCGGCTGTGACGATGCCATCCGCGGCATCTTCCACGTATAGGAATTCACGCGTTGGTGAGCCGTCACCCCAAGCAACCAGTTCCTTGTCGCCGCGCTCCTTTGCGTCCAGCGCTTTGCGGATCAAGGCCGGGATAACGTGCGAGGTCTGCAAATTGAAGTTATCGCGCGGGCCATACAAGTTGACCGGCAACAGATAGATGGCATTGAAACCATACTGCTGACGGTAAGCCTGCGCTTGCACCAGCATCATCTTCTTGGCCAGACCATACGGCGCGTTGGTCTCTTCAGGATACCCGATCCACAAGTCATCTTCCTTAAACGGAACAGGCGTGAACTTGGGATAGGCACACACTGTGCCAATCGCCACGAACTTGCCCACGCCGCGCTGGTAAGCCTGGTGCATCAACTCCACACCCATCATCAGATTGTCGTAGAAGAACTCCGCTGGATGCTCGCGGTTGGCACCTATGCCACCGACATTGGCAGCGAGATGGATAATCACAACTTTTTTGGCGTCAATTCCATCAACAATTGTATTGTCAAACAAACGTTGGATGGAATCGCGGTCGGTCAGGTCGTAGTCTTCGATGCGCGGAATATAAATATCCGTTGCGCTGCGCTCTTTCAGCTTAGCAATCACAAACGAGCCTAAAAAGCCCGCCCCACCAGTAACAATAACTTTTTTGTCTTTCCAGAAATCAGACATAGCTTTTTCTCCTTATGCTTGCAAGCTCAAGCGTTTACACTTACTGCACAATAAACTGCGCGTTCCTGTATTTTTCATCAGTTGGATCACGAATAATTCCAGATTTCAAAACGTGCAACACCTCACGCACGCCATCATCAACAGTCAAAGTGGTTTCGAAGCCCAGTACTTCGCGGATCTTCTTGAAAGACACCGTGATATCGCGCATATCGCCGCCAAAAGTCAGATCTTTGTACTCGACCACCGTTTCCGGCATGCGCTTCAGAACCAACCCCACGATCTCATCTTTGGTGTAGTTGCCATCCGGCGTGCCCAGGTTGAACACCTGTCCGCGCACCTTTTCTTCCGGCGCTTCTAATCCCATGATGATGCCGCGCACCGTATCACGAACGTGTACAAACGAGCGTGAGTAGCCGCGCTGGTAGATAATTAGTTCACGTTTGGTAAATGCTTCCAGCACGAACTGGTTTACGATCAAATCAAAGCGTGTGCGCGGCGAAATGCCGTACAAGGTCGCAAATCGGAACGACAAAGGTGCGGTTGGCGCGTCCTTTTGGCCCAATAAAAATTCTTCCGCCGCAATCTTTGTCTCTGCATATAAAGACTGGGGATTGAGCGGGGAGTCTTCGGTGACAGGCTTGCCGTCCTGCGATAGGCCATAATTGCTATACGTGGACGCGAACACGCATCTTTCCACGCCCAGCTCTGCTGCCTGCCCAAAAACCATTTTCGTGCTCTCAACGTTATACCGCCAGGCCACTTGCTCCCCGACAGCCTGACAGGCCGGAAACCCAACAATCGCTGCCAGATGCACAATCGCGTATGGAACCGGCCACCCCCCGCGCACATTGTCGCGAATTGCGCGCGGATTGGTCACATCCGTTTTGACAAAGTTGAAATTGGGATGATGCAAAAACCCCAGCAGCGACTCGCCACCAAAGAGCAAATCGTCAAGGACAGTCACACGGTAATTGGCGCGTAGCAGTTCCGAGGTCAGGAGAGAACCGATATAGCCCGCTCCACCGGTGATTAAAACATGACGTTGATCATTCATCCTTGGTCTCCATGTTCAGTATTACTTTAAATCCCTTTACTTCCAGGATAGGCACGTTGTCATCCTTCACAATCTCGACTTTTTGTTCCAGACACGAAAGACGACAAATGTCAGCCACATCGCCATCCCCTATCAACCGAACGCGGTTGAAGCCAGCTTTTTTGACCTCGTTTAGATGCACTTTCACGCGTTGGCGAGTTTTTCGGTAGATGTCGAATGAACGCTCGATATAGTCCACCGTCAAGCGGGCGCGCAGGGCAATGCCTTCAGGCGTGATGATATATTTGAGTTTTTTGCGTTCAGCTCGCTCGACCTTGAGGGCGCCTTTTTCGATCAGGCGTTTGATATGCCAATTGACAGTGCCCACAGCCACGCTAAGCTGGGTAGCCAAAGAGGCCTGGGTTACATCAGGATCGCGCTCGATCTGCTCGAGCAAAGTCAGTTCACGGACGTTTTCTTCAGGGGTTTCCATTTCAAAATTCAGTCGCTGAATTATAACCGAGAAAGAGGCGCTGTCAATTATTCAGTTCTCTGGGAATTGGCGTAGAGTTTCCAGATTTTGGGGAGTGTCTGGTTTTATAAAGCTTTACAAAATGGGAGTTTTTGGGATCAAGAGCGATCAGATAGTAACCATCACTTGCAGTTATGGTTATTGTCGCATACCGGCTCACGGAGTGGACAAACAAGTGGGGCATCTGGAACACGAACATAGATCGCTTCGGGTTCATCCAAAATGACAACAAAGGCTGCGTCAATATAATTAAGATAGGAGGTAAGGATGGTGCTCTGTCCTACTTGGCAACCTCCAACGATCACTTCTGCGGCATCCGGAAAATTCAGTTTCGGTTCATCAAAGGGAAATACCACAGGCTTATCGCTGTCGGGTAAAAGCAGGGTAAATACCAGGCGTGGGTAATCTCTCGCTGTATACGCCGTGATTTGGCCAGGCAGGATGGGCTCTCCCTGCCCATAAGAATAATAACGAGGATAAAATCCGCGTCCTGAAATCAAGAGTGCATCCTGGTTGCTAAGAAACTCTTCCAGTTCCAGCCTTGACAATCCAGACGCATCAAAGAAAGAGATTTCATCTAGTTGTTGCATGAGGGTATCTGTTGTTGCTGGCGGATTTTCCCCTGGCGATGTAAGTTCGATTGCCGGGAGCGCAGCTACCATCAAAAAGAATGGCAAAATAACGAGGCCAGTTTTGCCCCAGTTAATTTTGTCATCTGCCCTGTCATACTTACTGACCGATGTTCCCCTAAAAAAATCATCCGTTTGAAACCCTATCACTGAAATGAATAATCGTATTATTTCAACTAACCCTATTGCATAATAAAAATAGACCACCCAATCCACCGGCACAATATAGCGCCCACCCGATGTGCGCGCAAAAGCATTTGCAAGATTGTAGAACAAGAACACCAATAAGGGCACAAAAGCAACAAAACCAATCCGTTTCCACGCAGTTCCAATCCCCATCGAGAGAATAATCAGATTGACTATTATAAATATTGCCATTGAACCTGAAATTTGTCCCTGCCATGGATTTGTAATTCGATCCCAGTATGGATATTTTTCTACAACATGCCGTAAATCATCTAAAACAGGAGATGGTGGAAGAATTAGCATTGAAGTTATTAAGTTGTGTACAAAATGTCTGGGGATAAATTGATACTGCTCCAGGATATTATTGTTTTCCGTCTGAGATTTTATTGTGCCAGTTCTCAAGGCTCTGATAGTGCTAGATGAGACAGCTCTATTTTGGTCGATATGGCTTTGAGGCTGATAGCGTTCTTCAATCACGCTATCGAATCTTCGCATGAAAAACAAAGGTTCTCCGGCAACCCACTGGTTGCGCCACATCCAGGGGGAGACCGTAATAAAAAAGGCAACAACTACTACAAGGAAATCGCGAAGCGCACGTTTCCAATGTAGCTTCCATGCTACAAGCCCCGAAATAAAAATAACTGGAACAATAAAAAAAACATGCGTCCGCAGCAAAATACCGATTCCGATAGCAGCCCCAACGCCAGAAAGGTAATACGCTTTGGAATTATAGTTTTTTAGCCAAAGCACCAAAAATAAAGAAGTCAGTACCAGAACTACCGCAGTTGGAAACTCTGTCAACATAAGCTTGGGATGAGAGGTGCTAATCCATTTTCCCCCGGTGATGGAATTGGATACCTTAAGAATAGCCAGTGATGCCACCAACAGCCCAGCGAGTTTGCTATGTAATTTTTCGCCCAACAAATATAGCAATGCCGGGAAAACTGCATAAACTGCTGATTGAACGCCGACTGATACAAGGTAATTCTGTCCAAATATCTTATGGATAAGCGCTAAAAACCCCATCAATAATCCGCGATCAAAAAAGGTCCCAAAGAAAAAACCTTTTCCATAGATCGCACTCTGTGCGCCAAGGTCAAACAAGGCTGCATCAACGAAGGGATAGAATTCCTTTGAAGGCAAATAAGGCCCGGGCGCATTGAAGGCTGGCGCAAGCGGGGACCGTATCCAAATTATTGCAGCGATTACCCAAATCCCGACACTTATCATAAGGGAAGAAAATCGAGAAAGGCTCTTTTCATGAAGAAAACGATTGTACAAGAACCACCCAACCAAAGTCGCCGCTATTGCCACCCAAACTTGCCAGGCTAAAATAGGTACTCCAGCCATATTCCAATAAAAGATTTCTGGAGTAATGCCTATTCCTGTCATTGCAACAAATCCCCAAATCACACCCACAATCACAAGTGTAATAATTATTGACTTATAACCCCGCCATTCTTTCAGATCTTTATATGATAGAGCTCCAAAATAGGCCAGAAAAATGAACGTTTGTGCAAAAATAAGAGCTAGCCAAATCAATGCTGGTCTAAGCCGGAAAAGGTATCCAGACAATGCAGGAAACTGATATTCCGGAATTAGAAACAATAAATTTAATATCACTAGCTCAAAAATAATTGCGCCGGTCAAAACATAACGTAGTAATTTTGGTCTTTTATTGATTGCTTCATTCCACGAAACAAGCCCATAAAAATGAGTAATTGCAACAATAATAAAAAACAATGCTAGGAATATTACACAACTGATAATGATAAGTCGTTGAGAGGAGAGCCCAAAGGCTAAGGCGCTCTCTAGCTCAGAAGGTTCCCGTGCAATAAAATATGCCGCTAGCAGTCCTTCTAGCGCTGCAACGAGCAACCAAAGTGAAATAGCACGGTTTGAAATCGATTTGTATATCAAATTCATATTCTACTCATTAATGACGTTCTAAAAAAATGATAATCACAATACCTGCAAGGAGCAGCAGCCCAAAAATTATATTTGCGAACACTGGTGGCAGATAAAAGGTAACAAAAGCTAGCAGGCTCAATAGTATTGCTGTCAAATGGATGGCTAAAACAGCGCGTCGTTCCTCGAGGCCAACTGCTACCAGCCGATGATAGGTATGATCAAGATTGGCTTTATAAACTGGTAAGTTTTGGCGCAACCGAGAGTATACGACTAACGAGGTATCAAAAATAGGCATAGCGACAAGTAGAATGGGCACAAACCATGATGATATTGGAGATAACCCTATCGGAGCATATTCCAATGCAATTGCCGCAACCAGGAATCCAAAGGTCTGGGAACCTGAATCTCCTAAAAATAAGCGGGCTGGCGTCACGTTATAAAAATATATTCCGACGGTTATTCCAAGAAGAATAATACTGATCTCGGTCAAGTTTACTTGACCAGACAATGAAGTAACTAAAACGAAGAAGAGAAAAGCGATACCGCTTATTCCAACAGCAATGCCATCCATGCTATCTATCATGTTCATCGCATTCGTCACGCCAATCAGCCAGAAAAGAGTGAGGACGATATCAAACAATGCAACGGTTGGAGCAGAAAGAAATGGGATTTGCATTGAGCTTACAAAATGCACAGACACACCAGAAGAGATAAGAACCATACTAGCTATAACCTGGCCTGTCAATTTGAAAATTGCCGAAAGCCCACGCACATCATCCAGCAATCCAAAAAGGTAGATAATATTGGCAGCCAATAATAGAACGCGTATAAATTCTTCCTTCCAAAGCCCTAATAATAAACTAAGTAAAAGCAAGCTCAACACTAAAGCTGTCCCGCCTGCTAAGGGCACCGGTTTATCATGTATTTTATGAGCAAATCTTCCTGGAATATCAAGCAAGCCAA
>Ga0209536_100006749_pt1 | contig 17485 bp, 12 predicted proteins | sample DeeMarSeWOR28_12_FD_187461 | JGI IMG/M metagenome (GOLD analysis project Ga0209536, IMG submission 187461) | Marine sediment microbial communities from White Oak River estuary, North Carolina - WOR-2-8_12 (SPAdes) (version 2) | ecosystem: Environmental > Aquatic > Marine > Intertidal zone >... | reverse complement strand
ATGCCTACATACGCAACAATTCCGAAGTGGGAGGCTGGGACAGCTTCCGGGGTCAGATACCTCTGCCCGCCGGCATGGTGACTGTAGCTAACGTTCTAAAGAGGGCCGGCTATGCCACGGGCGCGTTCGGCAAATGGGGCCTCGGAGAGGTCGGCTCGACGGGCGACCCGCTCAACCAGGGCTTCGATCGCTTCTTCGGTTACAATTGCCAGCGCCACGCCCACAACCTGTTCCCCAGGTACCTCGTCAGCGACGCCGGCAAAGTCACGCTCGAAGGTAACACGCGGGGCCTGACAGGCCAAACCTACGCGCCGCAGGCGATCGCTGATGAGCTGTTGAAATTTATCCGCGAGAATAAGGACAGACCGTTCTTCGCCTATTATCCGACGGTCATTCCCCATCTTGCCTTGCAGGTTCCGGAGGAAGACCTCAAACAGTATAAAGGCAAGTGGCCTGAGACACCCTACAAGGGCAAATCGTATCTGCCGCATCCGACCCCCAGGGCCTGCTACGCCGCTATGATAAGTTTCCTGGACCGTCAGGTCGGGCGCGTCATGAGATTGCTCGACGAGCTGGGTTTGGACGACAATACGGTAGTGTTCTTCACCTCCGATAACGGCACGACCTATCTGAAAGGTCAGGTCGATTACGAATTCTTCGACAGCGTCGGGCCGTTACGCGGCTTGAAGGGCTCGCTCTACGAGGGCGGCATTCGCGTGCCGATGATCGTTCGCTGGCCCGGCAGGATCAGGCCGGGCTCGACAACGGCTCACCCCGCGGCGCACTACGACATTCTCGCTACCCTCGCGGAAATCTCCGGGGTGGATGTGCCAAATGAGACCGACGGTACTAGCTTTGTCCCGACGCTTCTTTCCGGACGCGGCGCCCAAAAAAGGCCTGAATACCTGTTCTGGGATTTCGCCGGCTACGGCGGGCAGTTGGCCGTACGCATGGGCAGGTGGAAGGGCATCAAGCAGAACGTGAGCAAAAACCCGGATGCGCCGGCAGAGCTCTATGACCTCCAGAACGACATCTCCGAGAGCAGGAACGTGGCGGCCGATCACCCGGAGGTTGCCGCCAGGGTCGAGAGGATCATGCTGGAAGCCAGGACGCGGCCTGCGGAGAGCAGGTTTGCGTTTGGCAGATACAGAGATTAGGCCTCTGAGCTAAGCGGCGGCAGTTGCAGCGCGCAGGTGTTGTGGGGCGGGCTGTCCTCGTGTATAATTCGTGGACTGGCCTAAGCGAGAAGCGCGGGGCCAAAGGCTGCCGCGGCTCTCTTGATTGCTGGTTGTTGTCAAAAACTAATCGTGAGGGAGTATTAGCTATGGGCAATCTCGATCCTGGCTCTGGCGTTCTGGAGTTCGCACTCTCGAAGGAGGTCGAAGCCTATCACTTCTATATGGCGGTGGCCCGGCGTGTGGACAACGAGAGGATACGGGAGGTGTTTGAGGAACTGGCCGCCGAGGAACTGGAGCACAAGGCAAAACTGGAACTGGAGCTAATGAAGACCGGCAAGGTGGTTCCGGACGGGTATGAATCGGCGTCCGGCCCCGACAGCGATTACATCGTGGACGAAGACAATGCATTGCTGGATATGGATTACAGGGATATGCTTCTGTTGGCGATGGAAAAGGAGAAGGCGGCGTTCAGGACCTACGTGAGCCTGATGGCGCAGACTCGAGATGAGCAAACGCAGGAGCTGCTGCTGGCGCTGGCTGAGGAGGAGGTAAAGCACAAGCTCCGCTTCGAGACCGAATACGATGTCCTGCTCAAATAGTCAACGGAGGGGGCAGCCGTTGCAGTTTTGAGTGCTGAGTTATATCATGTCGAGTGGTAAGCTGAGGCCAGATCTGTCCGCGGTACCGGAGACGATGCTGTGGGCGCTGTACAATCGCGCCTCGGAGGCTGGTCGCGATGATGGCATTCTGCATGATCCTGAGGCCGTACGGATCTACGAGGCGCTGGACTACGAGTACGAAAAGACCTTCGGCCCCGCCGAGCCGACCAGCGCCGTGAAGTCCGCAATGTTTGACGCCGAACTACGCGAGTTTCTGGGCCATCATCCGCGCGGCGTGATCGTCAACCTCGGAGAGGGTCTCGAAACACAGCGTTTTCGCGTCGCCGGCGATGAAGAGTTGTGGCTCAGCGTCGATCTGCCAGAGGCGATTGCTATTCGAGAGCGATTCATCGCTCCGGATGACAGACACCGACATGTGGCATCCTCGGCCCTCGACCGTACGTGGTTCGATGAGGTGCCGGTAGGAAGGCCCCTCTACATTACCGCCCAGGGACTGTTGATGTACCTGCCCGAGGCGCAGGTGCGCATGCTGTTCCAGGACTTCTCGGAGCGGTTTGGGGGCGCGTGGTTTACTTTTGACACGATCCCGAGGTGGTTGTCGCGCAAGACCGTCAAACGCGGCTGGAAGAAAACCGCGCACTACACGACACCAAAGATGCCCTGGGGTATCAACCGTCACGAAATTGCCACGACCCTACGATCTTGGGTGCCGACGCTCGAGGAGGTAACAGAGCTTAGATGGGGGCGATTCCCGCGCGGTGTGGGGCGATGGCTGTTTCCCCTGATGTTCGCTACGCCAATCCTGAACCGCTACGCCCCACCAGTCATCACCCGCGTCCGTTTCAGGATAGGCAACTCTGTTGCCCGCGATGAAACCAAGCTCTAAATCCTGAACAAGACAGCAGGAGCGAGGGAGCAGTGACAAGGCAAAAGGAAAAAGGGTGAAGGGCAGAATATAGAATTCAGGACGGGGGGAAACAGGTGAACAGAAGATCAGGTAACAGGGGGACTCGGGGCAGCAGAGAATCAGCGGATAGGGAGGATCGGAATATTGAACCCCAATGTAAGGAATCAGGACAGGCAAGGAATGTCCAACGCAGAAATTCAGGTATGTGCCTTTGGATTAAGGAGGGCCGAACATCGAAGCAGTGGGGGGCTGTGCGGATCTTTTTGTCAGAGGCTGCTGTCAATCATCGTTATGTGTGGACAGCAGCCTCTGAGACTTCTGCTGCGACTTACTTTGGCAGAACCAAGAGCAGGAATACGAAGCCGAACAGACCTACGGTTTCGACGATACCCATGGCAATGATGATAAAGACCAATCCCTTGCCCTGGCCCTCCGAGATCGAACGACAGCCGGCCGCCCCGATAACGCCTTGCATCCAGGCGCTTAGCATCTCGGCCAGACCGCCGGCGATGCCGATGCCTAACAACGTGCCCGCGTGCATGCTCGTAACGGGGTTTTCACCGGTGATAAGGGGCGACAGGCCGACCAGCATGAGGATGAAGCCGTAGATGGTTTGTGACAGTGGCATACCGGTCAGAATGATATAGGAGAAATTCAAAGGTTTTCCGGCCTTTGCTTCTTTGGCCCACGCCCCGGCTGCAGCCTGTCCCGCAGCGGCGATACCGAGGGCGCTGCCAACAGTCGCGCCTCCCAAAACCAGTCCCATCGATAATTGTCCAGCGAATTCCAAACCTGTCATGATTCATTTTCTCCGATAGAAATATCTTTATCCTGTGCAAAGGGCCGATACGCATAGCCGGCCCATTTAACTCCAACGTTATTTGAAAACTCGAGCATGTTCAATCGCACGCCGTGTGCGAAAATGGCGATAGCCGCCAGGCCGATATTCAGGGTGTGGCCGAAGATGACGATAGGCGCCCCGCCGATCCACGTGGCCGAGTTGGCCACCTGAGCGCCGAGGCCATTGAATGCATCTGCAATGTAGTAACTGGCCAGGCCCACGGCGAACAGGCGAATATAGCTCATGATGTCACTGAAGGTTCCAAGCAGAGGAAGGATGGACGAGGCCAGCCCAATAAGGACTCTCTTGAGCGGATTCTTGCCGGGCTCGGTGAACCAGCTTACCATCGCGAAGCTGACCAGCAGCACGAAACCGACCACGGCGGGAATCTGGTCGGCTCCGATGAACATCAAGTACCAGATAAGAACAAGCATGTCGGCCAGTATCACCGACCAGGCAATCTCGGCGTATGCCCGGACGTCGGGGAACAGTTTGACAGCCGTGTGCACATGTGCCGCGATTAGATGCAAACAGCCAATGATTAGCGAGATCTTCATTACGAGGGCGCGGGCCTCCTCACCGTCCGAACGCCACAGGGGGGCGACGGCCAGCATGGCATTGGCGGCGCCATTGCGTCCGGCGTCGATGAGACTCTGAGGCGTGATACCGAAATAGTTGGCCGTCAGGATGCCCCAAAGCATCGTTGCCAGTCCGAAGATGATAAGCAGGTGAGCGGATGGTTTGCCGGCAGCCCGCACAATGCGCCTGTAGAACGCCAGACCGGCGCCGGCTAAGATCAAGCCGTACCCGGCATCGCCAATGAGCATCGCCGCAAACAGCGGCAGCGCTATCATAAAGAAAGGAGATAAGTCATATTCCTCATAGCCGGGAAGTGTGCCGAGCATATCAAAAAGCGCCTTGATAGGCCTGACCCAGCGCGGGTATTCGATCAGGGTGGGCGGTTGCTCGTTCTCATCCGGAGCCATGATCTCGACCGCGGCGGTGATCTTTCGCTTGCCGAGATCTTCCGCCAGCGACTTGGCCTTCTTGGCAGGCGCCCAGCCCTGCAGCGCGAACAAGGCGTCGCTTGAAAGGCCGCTGTTCTGGACGACACAGAAATCCGCTGAGGCTTGAAGCACCCTGCGCTCTTGTCGTATTGTCTCGATCGTATTTGCCAACGCGGCCAGCCGTTCGTTGTGTCGTTTGAGAGAAGCGTCGAGTTGGGCGGCCTCTTTCTTAACGGCCGGGAGATCAGTGGCCGGCCACGGAATCGGCCTGGCACCTTCGGGCGGCTGGAATCGCCCGGTTCGATCAACCACGGCGATCACCGACCCCTGGCCCGGCTGCTCGGCAACGATTTCGATGCATTCGGCTTCCAGGCCCGGCAGATCCTTATGGGCGACCAAGAAGAACTTTACCTCGATGCCGATCGAACGGAGGTGCTCGAGCTGCCCCAGTTCAGTATTGCCCCATATCCCAAGCTGGTCAGCCAGTCGGTGCAGGGCGGTAAGGCGGTCCCGCTCATCTGCAACTTTCTTATGGATTGAGATGGCTTGCCTGGCCGCATCCAGCGGGTGCAAATCGGGAGCCTCGCCCGATGGTTCGAGCCCCTGCAATATCTGCAGAGCATGGCCAAGGGCGGATATCGCATGGACTATGACATCCTCGGCGACGGCCTTCTCGGGCTCTACCGGCTCGACGTGTACGACTCCAAGTTGGGCCAGCGCATTTAAAAGCCGGTCCTGCTTGCCGCTCTGCGTCACAACATAAACCTTGGACATCGGTACTATCATAGAGCGGTAGCCTCCACGGAGCCTGCATGTTCCTTCTGCTCTAGTTTGGCCTTGGCGATCTTTGCACGAGCCACGCCCGCGGTCATCTGATCGCCCAATGCGATGCGAATCCGGCGAATATTTTCAAGGGTGTTCGGGATCATAACCTTTTCAAAGAGATTGACTCGCTGCATCACTTTCTTTAGCTCAGCTGCCAGCAGATCGAGACACTCCTGCAGAATCTTCAATTCTGCCCTCTGGCGATTGAGCTTTTTCAAATCGGCCAGCGCCCTGTCGACCCATGGCGCGGTGGCGAACAGACTGTAATCATGGCTCGGAAATATGATCTGTTTGAAATGCGGCACGTATACTCCCGCGATGCTGTGTGTCGAAGTCTTAACCGAATTCGGCGTGGCCATCTTCCGGAAATTGACCCCTGCGACATCGTTGTACAGACCGTCATACGCCGAGATGATTCCTTCTGTCTCGCTGACTCTCTGCTGCATTTCACGAACCTTTTGATGGGTCTGCAGTATCGAGGCCTGTACCTGCTGCTGTTTGAGCTTGAGCGTAGGCAGGTATCGCTCAAAACGCTTGAGCGCATCGCGCTGCTGCTTCAGTTCAGTACGTGTATACTTTATCTTTCGTTTCGCCATGTCTCTCGTAAGGTGCGGCTACGACGTTACTGTTTGGAGTTCTGGCTCGACCTGCGGCTTATGACTCTTGTGGCGCCAGTGCTTTTCGATAATGGCATCTCTGATACGGGTTTCTTCCGGCTCGAAACACTCTGCGAGGATTTCCCAGCACTTATCGAGTGCATCGAAAAGCGGTATGTTCAAATTCAGGTCCATTATCTTCTCTTCGAACAGATCACCGTATTTCAACAGCCTCATATCCCATTCGGACAGTTCAAAACCCATTTCGCGTTTTTCGCGGCTTTCCTCACATTGCGCGTAGAGCTGAATGCAGGCGTTCATAATAGCCTGGTGATCGTCTCTTGTTTTCGAGTTGACGAGCTGCTTCAAACGAGACAGCGAGCCGAACGGTTCGATACGACCGTTGCGCAGATATAGCTGGCCCTCGGTGATGTAACCGGTATTATCGGGAACCGGATGGGTGACGTCGTCTCCCGGCATAGTGACGCAGGCCAGCAGGGTCATAGAACCGGCTCCATCGAAATCAACGGCCTTCTCATAACGTCTGGCCAACTGCGTGTAGAGGTCGCCCGGATAGCCGCGGTTCGAAGGCACCTGCTCCATCGTAATCGCGATCTCTTTCAAGGCGTCCGAGAAGGCGGTCATATCGGAGAGCAGCACCAGTACATTCTTGCCCTGAAGAGCATATTGCTCACCGACAGCGAGCGCCAGGTCCGGAATGAGCAGACATTCCACCACCGGGTCTGCCGCGGTATGGATGAACATGATGGTCCGGCCCTGCACGCCGGCTTCGTCGAAACGGTTGCGGAACGTCAGATAGTCGTCGTGGCGCAGGCCCATGCCGCCGAGAATGATGATTTCGGCATCCGCCTGCATGCCGACCCTTGCCAACACATCATTATAGGGTTCGCCGGCGACCGAGAAGATCGGCAGCTTCTGCGAGCCCACCAGCGTGTTGAAAATGTCGATCATCGGAATGCGCGTGTGTATCATCTTGCTGGGCACGCTGCGTTTGACCGGGTTGACCGCCGGCGATCCGATTTCCACCGCTTCGGCCTTGACCTTTGGCCTGCCATCTCTCGGCCGGCCCGATCCGTCAAAGACCCTTCCGAGCAATGCGTCGCCGAATGGGATTTTGAAGGAGTGGCCGAGGAATCGGATCTTATCGCCGGTGCTCACTCCTTCAGTGCCGCCGAAGATTTGGAGGCTTACCTGGTCATCCTCCATGCGGATAACCTGGGCCAGCGAAGTGCCTTGGTCCGTTGTAATTACAGCCAGATCGTCGTAACCTATTCCCTGAGCTTTGACAGTAACGACGTTACCGGCTATCTTTGTAATCTCATCGTAAAATGTTCTCATGTCAGCCGCCTCATGTTATTGAGCGTTGTATTCTAAACGCTGTTGCGAACTCGTGTAATTGTACTTCCACCCGATCAAGTCTACTCTTGCAGATGACTTCAGGCTGTCACCTGCTCAACTTCGTCCTCTGCCTGAGATTTCTTTGCATTCTCCATAAGCGATTGGACATACTCATCGATTTGCCCGAGGATTTCCTTGAAATCACCGCGTTCGGTCTCTTCGTCGTCCTTTATAGTGGCGTTGTCCATGGGCTCGTCCTGTCTGTCGGCCTCGGGGACGACGCTTTCGTCCCAGCGGGCATAGTTCCAGTTGAGGAACATGCTGCCGATCTTCTGGAGCGTATGACGCGCCTCGTCTTTGTCCTTGAAAGCAAAATCCGTCTCGGCAATTTCAAGTATCTTATCGAAGACGAAACGCTGGCGATCCACGGATGTGGCTGCATCCACGTCGTCAAAGGCGTTTTGCTGCAGATAGGCCGAATCGAAGAACTCGGCCTTGAGCATTGTCGTGAAATCTTCGATGGGCGTTCCTTCCTCGCCGACCACCGTCATCATTTGGCGTATCTCATCGCCTCGCCGCAGTATTCGATTCATTCTTGCGACCTTCTCGGGGTCGATAATGCCAACATACTTGCTCCAGCTATCCAGCGGATCAATGGCGGGGTAACGGCGTGCGTCGCTTCGGGCCCGACTCAAGCCATGAAAGGCGCCCACAACTTTTAGCGTTGCCTGAGTAACAGGTTCGTCGAAGTTGCCGCCGGCCGGGCTGACCGTGCCGCCAATGGTGGCCGAGGCCAGTCGCTTGTCGCGAAGCTCGATCACCCCCGCCCGCTCGTAGAAGTTTGCGATCCGGCTTTCGAGATAGGCTGGAAATGCTTCTTCGCCGGGTATCTCTTCCAGACGCCCTGAAATCTCACGCATAGCCTGGGCCCAGCGGCTGGTCGAATCGGCCAGGAGCAAGACATTCAGGCCGATCTGCCGGTAGTACTCAGCCAAAGTCATCCCTGTGTAAACCGACGCGTCTCGAGCGGCTACGGGCATCGCTGAAGTATTGCAGATTATGATGGTCCGCTCCATCAGACTCTTGCCCGTCCGCGGGTCCTGCAGCTGGGGGAATTCTCTGATTGTATCCACGACTTCGCCCGCTCGCTCACCGCATGCGGTAATTATCACGATATCCACATGGGCATGACGCGAGGTGATCTGCTGCAGCACGGTCTTGCCGGCTCCGAAGGGCCCCGGGATGCAGTACGTGCCGCCCCGGACAATGGGGAACATCGAGTCGACAATGCGAACGCTCGTGACCAGAGGTTGGGTCGGCAGCAACCGCCTCTTGGCTACGCACAATGGCCGCTTGACCGGCCAGTTCTGTTCCATGGTGACCGAATGCTCACCTCCTGAAGCGTCGGTCAAAGTTGCGATTTCATGGACAACAGGGTATGAGCCAGGCTCGGCAACGGATTGAACTGTGTACTGTCCCTCCCAGCCGAAAGGCACCATAATGTTGTGCTCGAATATGCTTTCCGGAACACTTCCAAGCGCATCTGCGGCCTGAACCACATCGCCTGGCTTAGCCTTCGGCGTCCAGTCCCACGTGCGCTCGGTATCGAGGGCGTGCATGTAATTGCCCGGCTCAAGGAAGAAGCCAACCTTTTCGGCCAACTGCGGCAATGGATTCTGAAGCCCGTCGTATATCTGACCCAACAGACCCGGGCCCAACACGGCAGAGAGCATCTCTTCGTGGAATTCCACTGTGTCTCCCACGCGCAGGCCGCGTGTTTCCTCGAATATCTGCAGGTCAACCGAGTCGCCGCGAACACGGATAACTTCACACAAGAGCTTTATCCCATCGCTGCGCACACAATAACCCACAGCGTTTTTGACAACACGGTCTTTGGTTTGAGCAACGACCATGTTTCCAAAGACGGCTTTGATTTGTCCCTTCACAGTATTTCCTCACTATCAGGCGATATTAATGTGATCAAGATTATGTCAAACTTGCCTTATTGTGTTTTTGCTTATCGGATAGAATCCGCCGCCAGTGATGCAGAAGCGCAAGCTTGGCGGCATAGACCTCAATCTCACAGGCCGAAGAACTGTACCAGCGGCTACGCTCGTCGAGCCAGTCCCATCGCCACTTGTCCAAGATCTCCAGGGCGGCCAGCGGATGGGCCGCAGCCGACCATGCCGACACCACGTGGCTGTAATCCAGATCCTTGTCGGCCAATTCGGGGGCGACCAGATAGGTAGAAGGGTCCAGTTCGAGGCTGTGAGAACGGGCTATAACCAGGGCATTGCGAAGGCCAACCTCGAATCCAATCCAGGCCTTCAGAAAGCTGCTGCGTGCGCGTCTTGCCACGGAAGCGGCGTGATGGAAGTACCGCGACCAGATCGCATCGATCGACGACCGGCCGCCTTGCTGTTCTTCTGTCGATTCGTCAGGCAAGAGAAAGTCCGGCAAAACAGCCTCGTTTTCCGCCTTATCAAGAGAGAGAATCGCCGAGTCGGCTTCGTCGGGCCCGATTTCTTCGGTCAGCAGAGCCTGGTACTGGGTCAGATCGTCGCTCAGCAGGAGCATTTCAACCGTCCTGACGGGGCCGTTAGAGTCGGCAACCTGCTCCAGAAACTCGCGTTTGCTCATTGGCGGGATACTACCCATCGGCTCCAAGGCCGGAAGAACACTCAACAAATAATCGTATCGACGAAACTCGCTCATTGTCCTTGGGTATTACTCCTTGGTCTCAGCTGCTTTTTCGAGAAACTGCTGGAGTTCGGGATCGATCATCTCCGCCAGCAAGGCCGTGACCGATTCGGTGCTGACCTCCACGGTTGAACCCTCTATTTTGCACTCGAAGCCGGCGTTAGCGAGATTGTGGCCGACATTGATCTGAGCGTTTTGATTCTTGAGCGAGTGTGCGAGCTCTCTGAGTGTGCTCTCCAGGAGTCTGCTTTTCAAGTCTTGAGAGATGTTGATCTCTGCGCTGAGTTTGCTGCCCACGTCGGCCTTTGCGTAAGCAGGGATCACTTCACGCAGCACGTGCGCCAGCGTTTGGTCATCTTTGAGGGCCTGCTCAACATTTAGCTTCAGCAGAATTGCAAGCTGTTGACTGAGTTTCTCTCGAAGCATGTAGACGGCATCGCGTGCGGCCAGTTCCAGGCTCGAGTTCATCCGGGCCTGGACCTTCTCAGCTTCGGCCTGCGCTTCTGCAATTATTCTCTTTGCTGTCTCATTTGCCTCGGCGATGATAGTGTCGGCTTTGGCTCTGGCTTTAGCCTCGATTTTTTCGGCTGCTCTCTTGCCGGCATCCACACCTTCCGTTTCCAATGTCTTAACGAAGGATTCTATGTTTGTAGGCATATGCTCGTTTCCTTAATCTTGTCCACTGACGACAAAGGCCGAATACAGACATTTTCTGTCAAGTCGGATGGATCTCTATGATTCAAGGTGTTTCAACTGCTTCATCTTCTTATGCGCGATGATTTAAAACAGAGAAGTATACCGTTTATTTGGTCAAACGCCAGAGATAAGCAAAAGATTTTTCTTTTTTAGAGCAACTTGTCGACTTTTGCTGCGAGACTCTTGACGTGATCGACGGATTTTTCGAGCAGGGCCCGCTCCGATTCGTTCAAGTCAAGCTCGATGATCTTTTCTACTCCATTGGTGCCCAGGATGGCGGGCACGCCCACGAAGAATCCTCCCACATCGTACTCGCTGTCGCAGTAGGTGCAGCAGGGCAGGACGGTTTTCTTATCTTTGAGAATTGCCTCGGCCATCTTCACAGCCCCGGCTCCCGGGGCGTAATAAGCACTGTAGCCGAGAAGGTTCACAACTTCTATCCCGCCTTTGCGAGTTCGCTCAATCAGCTCGGCGATTCTTTCGGCGTCGAGCAATTGTTCCAGGGGTATTCCGCTAACCGATGTGAATCTGGGCAAAGGCACCATATCATCTCCATGACCGCCCATCAGAACGCACTTGATATCTTCGACGCTCACTCCAAGCTCGGCTGCTATGAACGAGCCAAAACGCGCCGAATCCAGCGCGCCGGCCATTCCCATGATCTTGTTCTTGGCGAATCCGGTGGTCTTTGCAGTCGCGTAGACCATAGCGTCGAGCGGATTGCACACAACGATGACGATGCTGTCGGGTGAGTGCTTAACAATCTCTCGGCAGACATCCTTGACGATCCCAACGTTCTTTGCCAGCAGGTCATCCCGGCTCATTCCGGGTCTGCGAGGCAGTCCGCTCGTTATTATGACGATGTCGCTGCCGGTGCTCTTGTCCCAGTCGACAGTGCCGGTTACGCTGCAGTCGTAAAGCTGGACCGGGGCCGCCTCGGCGATGTCCAGCGCCTTGCCCTCTGCTAACCCCGCGACTATGTCGATTAGCACGATATCGCCAAGCTGTCCGGTTGCTGCTATGTGTGCGGTGGTGGCACCGACGTTTCCGGCGCCGACAATTGTTATTTTGTTCCTTGCCATAAGAGTTCTCTAAACTAAATGTGTTATTGTTTGGTGTTTGTTCATTCTCCCGAGCCGACTGTCCGCAGCAGGAATTCCTCATACTTGCGGTATCGCGAGAGGTTCTTTATGTCGCCGCCCAGACCATGGCCGCCGGTCGGATCGAGAAACAGCTCAATGAGCGTTTCCTTGCCCGCTTTGATGAGTTCACGATACATACGCACTGTGTCCTGATAGAGCACGTTGGAGTCTTCCATGCCATGCACCAGCAGCAGCTTGGCCTTGAGGCCTTTGGCCAGCGGCAACAGGGAGAACTTCTTCAACTCGGCCGACTCAGGTTTGCTGATGCCGATAGTCCCCGATGTGTACCACGAGTTGTAATTCTCCCATTCGGTCGGTCCGGCTCCCGCGATGCCGGCCGCGAAGACGTCTGGCTCGGTGTAGAGACACATCTGGGTCTGGAAGCCGCCGAAGCTCCAGCCGTGTATGGCGATTCTGTTGGGGTCCACGTTGTGGTTCTCTGTGAAGTATTTGACGCCGTCAACGATATCTTCAACCTGGGGTCTGCCGACCCGGTCGAAGTTTGCCTTTTCGAAGAGCCCGCCGTAACCGGAATTGCCGCGCGGGTCGATCGTACACGTGACATAGCCGTGCTTGGCGGTCATGTAGTATGCGAAGAAGTATGCCGAAGACTGATAAGAACCCTCCACGACACTTTTGCGTGTGCCTAGCGGACCGCCGTAGATGTAGATCAGCAGCGGAGGCTTCTCGTTCTGGTTCGGGTCTTGGGGTTTGAACAGAAAGCCATGAATCTCCTGATCGTGTCGATTTAGGTAGCTGAAGAATTCCGGGCGTGCCTTCGTATACTCGTGAGCAGCGGCCGGGTGCGAATCGGTGAGCTGATGTTGGCTCTTTGCTTCGACGTCGATGAAGACCAGCTCTCGCGGCGCGCCGTAACGGGAGAAGTTAGCCAGCACCTTGGTCCCGTCGGGGCTGACGGCAGCATCGTGATAGTAGCCGTCTTTGGGCGAGAGCCGCGTCATCACGCCGTCTTCGAGCGAGACCTTGTACACGTCCAACCGAGAAGGGTGCTCTTTGGTGGCGGTCACGAACATCCACTTGTGATCTTGAGTTATGTCCTCGGGATACACCTCAAAATGTCCCTGCGTCAGAGGCACGTCACTTTCGTACCGCGGGTCGAGCACGTGCAACTGTCGAAAGCCTGTCTTCTCGCTCATATAGACGATGCGGCGGTTGTCGGCCAGATAGTAGGGCCGAATCATGCGCGGCGTCGTGGGACCGCCGGCATGCAAAAAGCGATGCACTACTCTTGCAGGATCTTTCCTGACGTCCTCGTCCTTGTTCTCCTGCTCTTTGTCTGCGTTGTTGTCACCTTCCTTCTGATCTTCCTTTTTCTTGGCAGATTTCTTGCCTCGATCGTCCGTGTCCTCGTCTTCTTCGTCGCCCTTCTTCTCGGGACAGACGGTCTCCATTATATTGACATTGCCCGACGTCTGATCGTACACGGCAAAGACCGCCCGCGACGAATCGGGCGACCATTCCGGTATCTTCACATAATCACGCGGCTGAGAAAGCGTGTGCCGATAGACCTCGGTCAGAACCGAATTCTCCTTCATCAGCTGTTTGAGTTCGAGTAGATAGACCGCCACCTCCTGCTTTTTGATCGGGTCGTCGGAGACGCCGCGAGGTACCTCTTTTACCTTCATAAACCGATCGCGGTACTGGGCGATATTGACCTTTTTCTCGCGTCCACCCGGCTCGGGACCCTCTTTGAGGCTCAGAAACACCATGTGCTCGCCGTCCGGGCTGATCTTGTATTGTGTCATCCGCTCCTTATCGGCCAGCTTGACATAGAGCTGCTCGGCGCTGTGCGACCCGAATCTGACCTTCATCAATGCGTCTTGTCGCATATAGGTATATCCCGACGCATCGGGCAGCCAGGCGACCTGTCGCTCACTGTCGCGCGTCCGGGTCAGCCGGGTCAGTCGCTTCTTGCCGACCTTCCATCGATAAATATCGCCCTTGGAGACAAGCAGCAGCTCGTTTGCCTTGGGGGACCACTCAAATCTCTCGATGCCGCTGTAACGCGGGGCCTTTTCGTCATCGGCATCCTTATCGCTGACCCAGTCGCCGAGCCTCTTTTGCCTTGCAAGCTCTCTGTTCTGCTGTTTGCTTTTACTGCCGTCAGTCTGTTTCTCGCTTGTTTTCTTGCCGCTTCTTCTTTCCCTCCGGGCCCTCTTCTTTTCGGCCGTTCCTTCAGGTGGTTTGTTGCTGTCATCTTCCTTCTTCTTCCTCGGCGCCTTCTTGTCGGCGTCCTTCTTCTTATCTTTCTTCGCCTGCTTGTCTCCCTCGCCGGCCTCCTTTGCCTTCTTTATCCGGTCCTCTTTTACCTGGCGAGTTTCGGCCTGGAACTGTGCCATCACGGACACAGACGTTATGCGCTGAGCCTGATCCTTGGCGACATCATAGACCCACAAATCCGAGCCATGCCGGCGCTCTTTGTAGGGACGGTAAAGATAAGCGGCGTATTTGCCGTCAAAGGAAAACGCCATCGATTGTGCCGAGGGCCCGAAGAAACTCTTCTCCGGGAAAAGCTTCTCCAGCGTCAGCTCATCTTTCTCGCCCTTGCCTTCTTCCTTCGATGCTTTGCCCTTGTCTTCGGCCGTCAAAAGTGTACAGAACGACAAGCAGACAAGAATTATGGTCGTCAGGCTTCGCTTCGACATACAGGTTCTCCTTTGCTTTCGTCTTTACCCTCTGGGGCTGGCCCCACCACAGTTCGCAGGCCGGCTTGAGCCGTTCGGCAAAAACACTTATGCTATTGCCCTCATCGGACTGTGTCAACTCGCCATTCGAGGATGCCGGCTGAAAACTCAGGCTGCAATACCACTTCCAGCCGCAGCGCCGTTGTCTGCACCGGCTCGAATCTCACGCTGTTGAACCTGTCCTTCTCGACGCCGTAGCTGCCGGCTGCGACTATATCTGTCCAGTCGTTGCCCTTCTTGTACCGTAGTTGCCATGACTTTGGAATCCTGCATCCGCCCTTGCCGGTATCATCGAACCAATAGACCGACGCAGCTGCAATTCTCTTAGGCTTTTTGAAGTCGTACTGGACCCATTCTGTTGTTCCCTTGTGAGGCCACCAGGTCATGCGCTGGATGCTGTGGTCGTTGGAGCTTTTCGGCACCAGTTTGTCGCTCAGGGCCGCGACGCTGTCACCGGCCCAGCAGTGCGATGCAGTTGCGGGCAGGGATTTCGGCGGCTCTTTCCACTCGTGGGCGCCGGCGCCCGAGCCGATAGTCGGAAACGCCGAGATTCGCAGCCGGGCGCAGCCCATCGGGATCAGGGTGACATCTTCGGTCGGATCGCTGGATTTTGCCGGACTTGGCTGTAGCTTGCCCACCAGACCCAGGTGATCTTTCTGCCATGCTGGTATCTTCTTGGCGCGAGCACGCAGCTCGATCGGTGCTGCGTCGGTTTCGAAGGGTTGGTTGTTGTCGGGCCAGTCCTTGCGCACGAGACTGAACGACGAGGCTGGCTCGCTATCGTTCAACACAAGTCCGTAATTCCAGGCGGTAGTCGGATGAATCTCCCATGCAGGCCAAACGTCGGTGCCTCCTTCCCGGACATACCTCTCGCCGATCTTCAACGAGTAGGTCAGAGGCCCTCGGTCCACGGAGACACTGCCACCGTTCTGCGTCCATTCTCGCAGCTTGATCTCCATCGGCAGCTTAAGCCCGACCTTGTCTCCATCCGACCATTTGCGGTCGATCATAATGTACGATCGAGGACCGGCTTCTACCGATGTGGCGGCGCCATTGATCGAGAGTTTCGGATTTTCGCACCAGCCGGGTACGCGCAGATACAGTGGGAACTGCACAGGCCTGCTTGCCGTAACGCTAAAGCTGATGTCCTCGTCGAACGGATACTTCGTCTCCTGGAGGATCGAGATCTTTATCCCGTTGCCGACCTTGGCTATAACTCTCGATGGAGCGTACATCACCGCGGCGAGTCCGTTGCCGGGTGTTGCCAGCCACAAATGCGCGGCGTAGTAGGGCCAGCCGTGCCCTGTGTTGTGCTGGCAGCATCGGTGGATGTGCGGGTTGAAATGCAGCATGGGGCCGCCGTTCTGCAGACCGGGCGACTTGGTGTGGCGATCGCATAGGATCATGTTCGGGGCCGTCAGGTAATGCAGCGCCTTGAGGTCGGGGGTGAACGCCGCCGGCAGCGAGTTGAATGCAACGTCCTCGCAGCGGTCGGCCCACTTGGCGTCACCGTTGATCGTCAGCAGAATCTCATGCGATAGCATCATCTCTACCATTCCGCAGGTCTCAACCGCCTGGCGAGGCCCTGTAAATCCGGGCCGGCAGTTCTCATCGCCGCCGAACATCCCGCCGGGGACCTGGCCGTACATATTCCGGATCTTGCGCCAGTTGCGTTCTGCCGCCTCGAGATGATTGCGGTCCTGCGATTGCATGTAGTATGTGGCGGGCTGGCCGAAACCCTGTGACATGTTGACGTTGTGCCAGTTGATCACATCCTTTTCCCACGCGGCCGTGTGCCGGTGTACCTTCTTAGCGAGATCGAGCAGGAACTTGTCCCCCGTCCGGTTGTACAGCCAATACACGCTGTAGAGCAAATCCCCACCCCGCATCCTGGGCCAGTAACCGACCAGGAACCGATCTTCCGGAACGGTCGTCAGATACTTCATGTAGTTTGTCATCAGCTCTATGACCCGCTCATCGCCGGTGAACTCGTGGTAGTTTTGCAGGCAAAACAGCATGATCATGTTGGGCCAGAGGTCTTCACGTCCCTGGAGCTTGGTCGCTGCTCCCTTCCTGCCCTTGTCGGGGCCGAACCAGCCGTCTTGCTTTTGGCTGGCAAGTGCCGCCTCAATCCAGATTTTAGATTCGGCGATCATGCGCTGATCGCGCAGGATGTAGCCGCAGTTGCTGAATCCCTTGAGCCAGTAGGGCGGTTCCTCCCAGCCGTGCTGGCCTTCACCCGCCGGGCTCAGCCAGGCGTTGCCTTCCTTTGCCAGGAAGCGACTGATCTCGGTCAGATGCCCGTGAAAACCATCCGCCTGCAATTCGAGCTGTTTGCGAACCCAGCCCTGAGGTTCAATCGCGCCGACCGGCAGCTTCATAAACGGGCTCGCCGCCAAAGGCGGGCGGTTGCCGACATAGAGATCGTTGCCCGCGTCGGTGCTCGGCCTCTCAACAGCGCGAATCTCTGCACCGGCGGGCGAGCCTGTACCGACAAGCGCAAAGAATGTCGTCAGACCGACAAGCGTGTATTTTGACATCGTTGACTCCTTCAATTTCACCCGGTCAGAAGTCTCCAGGCAAGAACCGTCACGGAATTCTCACCCGATCTTCATTCTTTCTGACAACACAATGGAGTTGTGATTCTAAGCAAAAAGTAGCATGATGCCAATACAAATGCGTTTGGCTCAAATCCGCGATTTCATGTGTGCCATGGGGCACGCAGTGGTTTGCTCAACAATCGATTGGCCTTCTCATCGCCGACAAAGTGTTCTTGGTCCGGGTCCCAGTAGAGTTTGCGCCCGAGTTTCATGGCGATGTTGGCCAGGTGACACACGCTTGCCGAGCGATGCCCCACTTCTACAGGGGCGATGGGGTCGCGCTGCGACTTTATGCAGTCGAGGAAGTCG
>Ga0209536_100006748_pt1 | contig 17488 bp, 12 predicted proteins | sample DeeMarSeWOR28_12_FD_187461 | JGI IMG/M metagenome (GOLD analysis project Ga0209536, IMG submission 187461) | Marine sediment microbial communities from White Oak River estuary, North Carolina - WOR-2-8_12 (SPAdes) (version 2) | ecosystem: Environmental > Aquatic > Marine > Intertidal zone >... | reverse complement strand
CAGCACCTCGCCGACTACCAGGCCTACCTGGCGAACAACTTCGGCCTCGGCATGCAGGTCCGGCTACCACGGGCCGCGGCTTCCGCGGGTTCGTGGATCTGCTGCTGGACCGGGGCGCGGAGGTGCCCGTGTCCGGCACGCCGGGGAGGCTCCTCACCGAGTTCGCGACCGAGAAGGGATTGACGCGCCTGTTCGCGATCCTCGTCGAGCGCGGCGCCGACCTCGGCATTCGCAACGAGAACGGCGGCACGCTGCTCCACTCCGCGGCGAAGGGCGGTGATGCGGGCATCGTCGAAATCCTCCTGGCGCAGGGGATGGACGTGGAGGCGCGCGACCGGTACGGGCGGACGCCGCTCCACTACGGGGCCGAGCGTGGGCGCACCGACGTCATCGAGGCGCTCGTGGCCCGCGGCGCCGACCCCAATGCGCGGAGCGTGGCGGGCTACACGCCCGTCCACGCCGCGGAGACGTACGGCCGTGCGGAGACCGTCGCCCAGCTCGTCCGACTTGGCGCGACCGAGGCCCCGCCCAGCTTCCCGCTGCTCTCGGGCGACTACTACGGCCAGGAGGCTCCCGGTGCCGAGCCGAAGCTCTTCGCGCTCGACATCGTCTCCTCGCACCGGTTCGAGCACGGGACCGTCGTCTTCTCGCCCGACGGCAACGAGGCGATGTGGGAATCCTCGTACGAGCCGAGCGACTCCGGGTACTCCTACGGCCGCCTGCTGACGGCGCGGCGCGAGAACGGGCGGTGGACGCCGCCGGCGTACCTGCCGTTTTCCGATCTGACCACCGGCGGCGACGTACCCCAGTACTCCGCGGACGGCCGGCGCCTCTACTTCGTGAGCATGCGGCCGCATCCCGTGGACGGATCCAGGGACGAGCGCGTCTGGTACGTCGATCGCACGGACGAGGGGTGGTCGGAGCCCGTCGTCATCGACGGCGGCCCCAACGCGCTGGAGCACCACTGGCAGTTCTCGGTGGCCGCGAACGGGAACATCTACTTCTCGTCCACCGCCCCCGGGGGATTCGGGCGCAATGATCTGTACGTGTCGCGGCACGTGAACGGCCGCTGGGCTGCGCCGGAGCACCTCCCCGCGCCGCTCAACACCGAATTCGACGAGGGCTCCCCGTTCGTGGCGCCGGACGAGAGCTACCTCATCGCGATGCGCAGCGGCGACCCGAACGGTCTCGGCGGCGTGGATCTCTACGTGAGCTTCGCCGACGGGGCGGGCGGGTGGACGCCGTGGGCCAACCTCGGCGCGGCGGTCAACTCCGAGGAGAACGACATCTGCGGCCTCGTGTCGCTCGACGGGCGGTATCTATTCTTCAACAGCGCGCGGCAGGGCAACGACGACAACTACTGGGTGGACGCGGCCGTGATCGAGAGACTTCGGCCGTAGGCAATGCCCAATATCCAATCCTGCGAACATCCAATACCCAAGGGGGAGCTTGGCGGGCTCCGTGCTCCTTCCTCGGGTATTGGATATTCCCGCGATTGGGTATTCGTTAGTGCACCGGTTTCGAGGTTCTTCGCATGAGCTGGAGATTCGGGGTTGCGCTGGTCTGCTCGGTCGCGGCGACAAGCTGCGTCCTCACCGTCGACGACGTCGTTCTGCCTTCGGAGTCGGTGTTTGATCCTGCCCTGCTGGGCGTCTGGATGGGCGCGTGGGAGGGGGACTCGGCCACAGCTCGCGCGGTGGTGTCCGATGCCGATGGACAGACGTACCTGATCGACTACACGGCGGAGGACGGTCGTGTCGGATCCTTTCAGGCGCGGCTCGGCCGGCTCGGTGGGCACATGGTGCTCGAGGTCTGGCCTGCGGGCGACGGAGGAGAGACGCCGGTGCAGGCCGACCTGGCAGTGCCGGGGCACATGCTGTTCTTCCTGGACACGATCGCTGACGACCTCCACCTGTCCGCGCTCGATCCGGACCCTGTCGAGCGCGCGCTCGAGCAGGGAGCGCTGCGCCTCCCGTCACGCACCATGGAGGGGCGCACGATCCTCCTCGGCGAGACGGACGCGTTGCGGGAGTCGCTGGAGCCGTTTGTCGCGCGCGGGGACCTGCTCGCCGATCTCGGCATGTGGCGCCGCGTGTCTGATATGCTGCCCGGCGCGGCGGCCCGGCCTTCTCCCGCGGACGTCCCCTGCTTCGAGTCCGCCGCCTGGCGCGACGCCGATCTCCTGTTCCATCGCGACCCGCACTGGGTCGGTGCCGACGTCGCCTCCACAGTCGACCTCGGTGACGGCCGCATCCTCTGGCTCTTCGGCGATACCTGGATCGATCCCTCCGGTCGCGGCACGCGCAGCGGTGCGCGCATGGTCAGCAACAGCGTGGCGATCCAGACCGGCACCGATCCGTCCACGGCATCGATCTCCTTTTTCTGGGGCCGTGCCGCGGACGGGACCCCCGCCGCGTTCGTCCCGGATCGTGCATCCGAGCGGCTCTGGTTCGGCAACGGGGTGCGGGTGGACGATCGGCTCGTACTGTTCATGAGCCGGATCATTGCGACGCCCACGGGGCTGGGCTTCGAGTCGGTGGGGTGGACCGCGTTCCTTGTCGAGAATCCGGACGCCGATCCCCCGGCGTGGCGCGTGCGCGCAATCGAGACGCCGACCAATCCGCTGGGCATCGACGTGGGCTTCGCGGCGGTCGCACGCCTCGGTGAGCACGTCTATGCGTTCGGTTCACCGAACCCGATCAAGGCGCATCCTCTCTACGCTGCGCGGTGGCCGGCGGGGGACGTCCGTCGCGGTGATCTCCGGCATCCGGAGTGGTGGGGGAGCGACCTGTTCGGGTGGGTGCCCGACTCGTCGTCCGCGCCGCGCTGGCCGCTGTTCGAGGACGGGCAGTCGGAGTTGACGATTCACCGGGATCCGGCGCGCGGGCAGTTCCTCGCCGTACAGACCCAGGGCTTCGGGCCGGCGGACGTCATGCTACGCGCGGCGCCCGCGCTCACCGGCCCCTGGACCGCGCCGCGGATGGTGTACCGACCGCCGGAGTACTACCGGCCCGGCGTGATGATCTATGCCGGAAAGGCGCATCCGGAACTCACCGGTGCGGACCTCGTGCTGACGTACGCCACAAACACGTTCGATTTCGGCGAGCAGCTGACCGACAGTCTCATCTACTATCCGCGCTTCGTGCGGCTCACGCGCTGTCGGTAGGGCGGTAAGACGGTAGGACGGTAAGGCCGTAGGACCATCTACGTCGTTGCCGTCCTACCGTTCTACCTCCGCACCGTCCGTCGTGATCGCCCGACGGTGCCACCGTCGAGCGGTGGGACTCGTGCTTCGTTGCAGGCCTCCACACGGTCCCGCCGACCGGAGGCGATAGCCAATCCCCAATCCCAAGCATGTGCAGTGTCCACGGTGGGGGTGCGGGTAGCGGAGCGGGAAGCTACAGCTCGGGGCCCTGCGTCTCGCTCCTGACGCCCATGTCGGGATTCCGCGCCCACATCTCCTGCACGGTGATGGTCGGTGCGCGGCACACGAGCACCGGCACGTCGTTCTCCTCCACGGTCCACTCGGCGGTCACGCGCGTGGCTTCCTCGGCCGAGGGACAGGTAGCATCCACCCACTCGCGCTCCATGCCGACGAACAGCATGACCTCTCCGGGTCTTTCACCCGGGCCGAAGAAGTAGAAGCTCCCCGCCATGCTCACCACCGGCGGGAGGCCCAGCGGCGGGCCGTAGAAGTCGAGCGCTCCGGCCTCGCCGTAGTTGGCGCCGTAGACCACCGTGCGCTCCCGGTCATGCTCGGGCATTGCGTGGTACACGCGTGCGACGCCCTCCACCAACTCGCGCCAGGCCAGCATGTCGCCGTAGTCCTGCGGCAGCGGCAGCACCTCGCCCTTGTTGGTGGTGACCGCCGCCGTCATCCCGGTGGCGGCCGCATACCGCGCCATCAGGGCGGGCGGCAGGATCGGAAGGCCGAAGGGCAGGCTGAACAGCCCGTAGGCGATCACCAGAACGGCGACGGTTCCCTGCGCGAGGTAGCGCACCCGGGCGCGCGTGAGGTGCTGGAGCGTCACGGCGCCGGCGGCGTAGAGCACCGGGTAGATCGGTCCCACGTAATAGGCCTTGCCCTTGAGCGCGGCGAGCACGGCGAACGCGGTGACCGCGATCCAGCCGGCCACGCGGTGCCGCCGCAGTGCGGGATCGACGAACAGGCCGATCGTGCCGATCAGCGCGAGCAGGGAGCTCGGGCCCAGCAGCACCTGCCCGCCGAGGAAGTCACCGAACGTGGTGCGCTGGAGCTGTACGGTGCGGAGGTCCTCCATCTGCCCCAACAGGGGGAAGCCGAGGTTCACCTGTCCCGCGATGCTCGGCAGGCCGATCACGACGGCCATGAGGATCGCGATCCACGGCCAGGGGCCGGTGAAGGACCTTCGCTGGTCGCTGACCAGCAGGCCGACGAGCACCGCCAGGCCGAAGAAGAGGATGCTGAACTTGGTGAGGAGGCCGAGCCCGCCGGCGGCGCCGAGCACGAGCCACCAGCGCGGATCCTGGGTATTGCGCAGCCTGACGACCGCATAGAACCCGAGCGTCCACCAGAGCTGATCCAGCGCCACCGGCATGAAGAGATTTGCGCTCCGCAGGAAGAGCGGGTTGAGGATCAGGGCCGCACCCGCCAGCAGCATTGGCCCCTTCCTCCCACCGAATTCCCGCACCACGAGCAGCATCAACAGCAGGATCGCGGTGCCGGCAACGGCCGGCACCATGCGAATCGCGAACAGCGACGTCTCGCCGAACGCGCGCGCGGCGTTCGCGAGCAGCGCCATCATGGGCGGGAAGTCCATGTGCAGGGGACGGAAGTGCGTGCCCATCGCGAAATACAGGAATTCGTCGCGGTGGAACTCGTACGGGGTGACGAGGTTGGTCACGACGTGCGCGCCAAGCTTGAGTCCCAGGAGGGCAGCGATGGCGCCGAGGGTAACCATCGGGAGGGCGCGGCGGGGGCGAGGGTCGGTCATCGGCGCTCCATCTTGGCTCGGGGATGTCGGCCGCGGGGTCAACCCCCCGGCCGCGCCCGCCAATATAGGACGCCGTGCACCGTTCTTCACGCATGCCCGTCCATCGCTCCGCCTCCGTGGTATCTTGGATCGTAGCCGCCGCAGTCTCGGTCGGGCGCTCGAGGCGGCTCCCGTGCCGCCGCTCACCCTCTCTCCCGCCAAAGGCGGAGACCAGCGATGACCAGGCATCTCACCGCCGCCTGTATCCTGTGCGGCAGTCTCGGCCTCAACGCCGCCACCGCCTCGGCGCAGGCGCCGACGGTGACCGGGTCACCGGCCATCGCCGATACGGTTGCCCACCTGTTCGCCGGCATCGCGGACGCGACGAACGACCTGAACCTCGATCGTCTGCTGGCCTACTACGACGACAGCGAGGCGTTGACGTATGTGGCGCAGGGGCGGGTGATTCGCTCGCGTGCCGCGTTCGGCGATCTCCTCGAAGCCCAGCTCCGCGGGCTCGCCGGCGCGGACCTGCGGTTCCTCGACACGTACGTGGACGTGCTGAGCGACGACGTGGCCGTCGTCACGGCGACGTACGAGTTCGACGCGACATTGCCGGACGGACGGGTCGTTCCGACGGCCGGCACGTACACGTGCCTCTTCATCCGGCACGACGGCCGGTGGCAGGTCCGGCATTCGTCGCACACGTTTCCGGCGTCGCAGCCGTAGGGCGGCGGCGTCGTGCCCGCGCTGATCCCGCGCATCCGTCGAATGTGAGACGCGGAGCGGGCACGCCGAATCCTCGTGTGCGCGCTCCGCTGCCCGGTCGTGTGTCCAAGGAGAAGCGATGAAGGCCTCGGGTCGTAGGATCGGATTCAGACTGACCACCGCCACGGTCGCCGCTGTTCTGTCCACCGCTGCCGTCGCGGCGCAGCATCCATCCGCGGTACCCGCCGACGTGGCCGCGAACGTCCGCGCGCGGGTCGACGCGGGCTGGACGCCCAGCGTCGTGATCGGCGTCGTGGATTCGAGCGGCGCACGGTACTTCGCCTACGGCGAGACCGCGGTGGACGGGGGCACGGCGGTGAACGAGCACACGGTGTACGAGATCGGCTCCATCACCAAGGTCTTCACGGGCGTCACGCTCGCCGACATGGCACTCGGGGGCGAGGTGGACCTCGATGATCCCGTGAGGCTCTATCTCCCCGACTCGGTGCGCGTCCCCGGGACGGACTCGCTGCCCATCACCCTGCGGCTGCTCTCGGCGCAGCGCTCGGGGTTGCCGCGGATGCCGCTCAACTTCGCGCCGCGCGATCCCGACAATCCCTACGCCGACTACGACGCCGCCCGCCTGTACGCGTTCCTCGATGCCTACAAGCTCATGCGCGCGCCCGGCGCCGCCTACGAGTACTCGAACCTCGGCGTGGGCCTGCTCGGCCTGGCGCTGGCGCGGCGCGAGGACACCACCTACGCCGCGCTCGTCCACCGGCACATCCTGGCCCCGCTCGGCATGACCAGCACGATGGTCGCGCTCACCGATGACGCGCGCGCCCGCCTGGCGCAGGGATCGGCCGACGGCCGGCCGGCGGCCAACTGGGACATCGACGCCCTGGCCGGTGCCGGCGCGCTCCGCTCCACCGCCGAGGACATGACGACGTTTCTCGCCGCCGCCATGCGACTGCGGCATACGACGCTCGACTCCGCGTTTCAGGTGGCCGCGCAGCCGGAGTTCGACGCCGGACCGGGCGGCATCATGCGCATCGGCCTCGGCTGGCACGTGCGCGACGGTGCTGACGGCACGCACATCGTCTGGCACAACGGCGGCACCGGCGGCTACCGCAGCTGGGCGGGATACGATCCGGCACGCCGCGTCGGCGTCGTCGTGCTCGCGAACTCCACCGAGAACATCGACGACATCGGCCTGCACCTTCTCGACCCGACGATCCCGCTGGCCGCCGTGCGCACGGCGATCGCGCTGCCGCCCGAGGCGCTCGACGACTATGTGGGGCGCTACCCGCTGACTCCGGTGTTCGCCATCACCGTGACGCGGAACGGCGACCGGTTGATGGCGCAGGCCACGGGACAGGCCGCGTTTCGGATCTGGCCGAGTGCCCGCGACGAGTTCTTCCTGAAGGTGGTGGACGCGCAGATCAGCTTCACGCGCGGCGCCGACGGGAAGGTGGACGGCCTGATCCTGCACCAGGGCGGGCGTGATCAGCGCGCCGAGCGGGCTCCGTGACGCGGAGCCGTGGCACGCTTGCCCCGAGGATGGGAACCGGGGGCGTCGGCGGCACGGTCTGACACGACGCCGGAGCCGACGAGTGCCTCGAACGGCGGGCCGCCTCCGCGTCCCTCCGGCCGACCGATGCGCCGTTCCCTGCCAGATGAGCCGATTTCCGCCGGTTTGCTGTGTCTCTAACTGAAAGGCAGGCACCACGGATCTTCGATCCCCGCCTCGCGGAAGGGGGATGGACCGGACGACTCCCGTCGGAGGTGATCATGTCCCGCCTCAACCGATTCCTGACCTGCGCACTGACCGGCGCGTTCGTCGTCACTCTGTCTTGTGGCGGAGACGGCGACTCCGTGGTCGATCCCGGCGTAGAAGAGACCTTCGATGTCCTGACGGACTGTTCCCCCACGTGTATCGCCGGATTCGTCACCATGGTGGACGGATTCGAGGAAATCATGAAGTGGCTGGCCAATGGCACCGACACCACCGTCGGCGACCGGTCCCTCGATCTGACCACCGGTGCCTTCGGATTCGACCTCGACATGGACGGCCGATCGGGCAACGAGATCCAGTTCCGCGGTACGATTTCGCCGCTCACCGCTTGTGACGATGGCATGGTGAAAGGCGAGGTGTGTATCGCCGAATGGGACATGTTCCATGTTCAAACCAGTGGGCGCGTGGGAGAGGGGACCTTCAGTGTGATCGGACTGGGGCTCTCCTCTGCGCCGTCCTCGACCCCCAGCTTCCGGGTCACCATCGCCCGGGAGAACACGTGGATCGAGACCGAAGACGGGTGCAGACTGGACATCACCAGCGTGGACATGATCGTGCACCCGTTCGGCGATCCGCAGTTGAGGTCCGCCATGGTGCACTTCAAGATCACGTCCGACGGCGTGGTCGACGAAGTGAATGGCGACCTGATCTATGGATATGACCCGTCGGCCGCAACGCAGTCCATGAGCCTGACGGGGCAGTACACGGTGGGGGGCGCCACGAGCAGCATCTCCTGCAGCCTGAACGTCGACACGTTCGCCTTGTCCTGCTCGTAGGGCCTCCTGCGCCGGCCTGCTCTGGCCTGTCGCTGCCCTGAACCCTGTCGTAGAGCAGGCACTCGGCAGGAGCAGATCCGTGGCAGACGCGCTGGCCCGTCTCACGACCGCCCTCGCCGACCGCTACGCCATCGCGCGGGCGCTCGGCCGGGGCGGGATGGCCATGGGAGGTCTCGCCACCGACCTGCGCCACGATCGTCCGGTTACGCTCAAGGCCCTGCGGCCCGCGATCGCGACCCGGACGTCGAGGGGCTGCGCGACCACGCGCCGTGCCGGGAGTTGGTGGAGCCGAAGGGGTAGGAGCCGCCCGGGTCCCTTGACGTCCGGACTGTCCGGGGATTGGCGAGCGGCTATTGGGCGATCGCCCCCCCGAGCCGATCGGCCGCCTCCCGGTAGCCTTCGGCGATGGCCTCGCGGGCTCGATGGAACTCGAGTGAGCGCAGGTGCCCTACCTTCGGCTGGATCAGCAGGTCGGGAGGGTCGGCCTGCAACCGCGCCGTCGTGATGAGCGTTTCCATGATGCTGATCGAGGTGGTCATCACATCGAAGATGCTCGGCAGCGGCTGCCGGCTCCGCCAGCGCCTGATCTGATCGAGCGCCGGAAAACTCGCCCGTGCCATCCGAGCGCTCAGTGCCTGCGCGATCCGGTTCTTGATCTCGGTGACCCGGGTATCTGGATCCTCCACCCGGGGCGGAGCAGGCACCTCGCGGGAAGTCCTGCTGCCCACGACGCCGTGGCTCAGATCCACGGCGATCACGAAGTCGGCGCCCATCTCCCGCAGCACGTTCACCGGCACCGGATTGACCAGTCCACCGTCCACCAGGATCCGGCCGTTCAGCCGCACCGGTGTCAGGATGCCCGGAATCGAGAAGCTGGCCCGCACGGCTTCGATGATGTCGCCCTCGCGAATGGCGACTTCCTCGCCAGTGTCCAGGTCCGTGGCCACGGCACAGTACGGGATGCGGAGCTGCTCGATCCGGGTTTCCTTGACGTGGCGGCGGACGAAGTTCGAGATCTTCGTGCCGTCGATGAGCCCGGACTTGGGCAGCACCGCGTCGTAGAACGACGCGACCTGCTTCCAATCGAGTCCGAGCGCGACGTCCTCCAGGGCATCGACATCCCCGGACGCGAACACCGCACCCACGGCTGCCCCGATACTGGTCCCCGCCACGAAGTCCACCCTGACGCCGGCCTCGGCCAGCGCCCGGATGACGCCGATGTGCGCCCACCCACGCGCGGAGCCGCTGCCGAGCGCGAGTCCCACGGTTCCCGGTATCCGATGCGGAGGTCCTGGCAATGTCATGTCCTGGGCGCGTCCCCTTGGCAGGGCCAAGCGGCAGCACGGCCGTGGCCCGGAGGTGGTGCCACCCGCGCACGCTGACGGAATGTAGCGGCGTCTCGCGGCGCCTGCGTTCTCGAACGGGGCTCCAGTCGTCTTCTGGCGCAACACAGGAAGGCGGGAGAGGAGGCAACCCGCACTTCCCACCCGTCTTGGACCTTCGCGGACTCGACCTGCGTTCCCCATTGCCCCCGTCCGGCACCGGCGGCACCTTTTCTCCATGCGCAACTACTCCCTACTCACGCTGATCCTCGCCCTGCCCGTGGCGGCGTCCGCCCAGGCCCCGCGTGTCGTCACCGCCGAGGACTACGCCCACGCCGAGCAGTTCCTCGGCACCAACACCGCCCAGCTGGTCAGCGGCGTTCCCGACCGGCCCACCTGGCTCGCCGACGGCCGCGCGTGGTACCGGGTCACCACGGCCGACGGATCCGAGTTCGTCATGATCGATCCGGACCGGCGTACCCGCGCCCCGGCATTCGACCACACACGACTCGGCGTGGCGCTGAGCGCGGCCATGGACCGTCCGGTCGATCCCCACCAGCTGCCGTTCCGGAGCTTCGAGCTGTCGAGCGACGGGAACACGCTGACCTTTACCGTCGGCGGCAGTCCGTTCGGCCGTGCGATGGGCATGGGGGGCGGGGGCCAGGAGTGGACCTGCGATCTCCGCGCCTACGCGTGCGCCACGGTCGACACCGCGGGGGGGGCCGCGGCCCGCGAGGCGCCGCCCCGCAACTCGGTCGTCTCGCCCGACGGGCGTCGCGCCGCGTTCATCCGCGACTTCAACCTCTGGATGCGCGATCTCGACACCGGTGAGGAGACGCAGCTCACCACCGACGGCGTGGAGGACTTCGGCTACGCCACCAACAACGCCGGCTGGGTGCACAGCGACATGCCGGTCCTGAACTGGTCCCCCGACTCGCGCCGCATCGCCACGTTCCAGCACGACGGGCGCGGCGTGAGCCACATGTATCTCGTCCGCACCACGGTGGGTGAGCCCGAGCTCGAGACGTGGCGCTATCCGCTTCCGGGGGACAGCGTGATCTTCCGGATCGAGCGCGTCGTGATCGACGTCGAGTGGTCCGACGGACCCCGAGTCGTGCGGCTTCAGATGCCCCCCGACCAGCATCGCTCGATGGTGACCGATCACATCGCCTGCGGCACCGGTATCTGCGACCTGCTCTGGTATCCCGACGGCTCCGCACTCGCATTCGTATCCAGCTCCAGGGATCACAAGCACGCGTGGGTCCGCGTGGCCGAGGCCGCCACCGGTGCGGTGCACACCCTGTTCGAGGAGACGTCCGAGACGCAGATCGGCGACGCCAGCGGGACCGAGAACTGGCGGGTGCTGCACAAGTCGCGGGAGCTGATCTGGTGGTCCGAGCGCGACAACTGGGTCCACCTGTACCTCTACAATCTGACCACGGGGCAGCTCAAGAACCGCATCACGACCGGCAGCGGCAATGTCGAGCGGATCCTGCACGTGGACGAGCAGGCGCGCCGGATCTACTTCCTGGGGCAGGGGTTCGAGGAGGGGCGCGATCCGTACTTCCAGCACCTGTACCGGGTGGGGTTCGACGGCAAGGGGCAGACGCTGCTCACCCCGGAGAACGCGAATCACTCGGTGTCGCTCGCGCCCGACGGTCAGGCGTTCATCGACACGTACTCGACGCCGGACGCGCCGCCCGTGACCGTGCTGCGCGACCGGAACGGCAAGGAGCTGAAGCAGCTCGAGCGTGCCGACATCTCCAAGCTGCTCGCCACCGGGTGGCATCCGCCGACCCCGGTGACCATGAAGGGCCGGGACGGCACCACCGACATCTACGGGCTGATGTTTACGCCCACGACGCTCGACTCGACCGCGAAGTACCCGATCGTCGATTACATCTACCCGGGTCCCCAGAGCGGGAGCGTCGGCTCGCGCAGCTTCTCGGCGGCGCGCGGCGACCACCAGGCCCTGGCGGAGCTGGGGTTCGTCGTGGTGGCCATCGACGGGATGGGGACGCCGGGCCGCTCCAAGGCTTTCCGCGACACCTACTACGGCGACATGGGGGACAACACCCTGCCCGACCAGGTGACCGGCATCCAGCAGCTTGCCCGGCGCTATCCGTGGATCGACGTGGACCGCGTCGGAATCTGGGGGCACTCGGGCGGCGGCTTCGCGACGGCGGGCGCGATGTTCCGGTATCCCGATTTCTTCAAGGTCGGGATCGCGGAGTCGGGCAACCACGACAACCGCAACTACGAGGACGACTGGGGCGAGCGGTATCAGGGACTGCTGGTGCGCGAGGGCGACAGCGACAACTATGCCGACGAGGCCAACCAGACCCACGCGGCCAATCTGAAGGGCCACCTCCTGCTCGCGCACGGCGGCATGGACGGCAACGTGCCGCCGTACAACACGTACCTCGTGGTGGACGCCCTGATCAAGGCCAACAAGGACTTCGATCTCTTGATCTTCCCCAACGCGGGGCACGGGTACGGTCGGGACAGCAACTACATGATGCGGCGGCGGTGGGACTACTTCGTGCGCTATCTCCTGGGCGGGCAGCCGCCGAAGGAATACGAGATCGGGGCCAGGGGACGGTAGGGCGGCAAGGCGGTAGGACGGTGCGTGCTACCCCGTCCTACCGCCCTAGAACCCCCCGCCTCCGCCTCCGCCTCCGCCACCACCGGACGATCCTCCGCTGAAGCCGGATCCGCCGGAGCTCCGCGGCGACGACGCCATGGCGCTCGACGCGCGCGTGCTGAGGTCGGACAGTTGTGCCGAGAAGTGGCCGAGGTTGAATGCGGTGCCGTCCACACCGACGTACCAGCGGGGCGGCTCGCGGAAGATCCCTTCGAACGCCTTGGCCCACTTCTTCTCCACACGGAACGCCATCGCGTATGGCAGGAACCGCTCGAACATATCGGGTGTCCGCATGCGGGCGAAGGTCGGCTCCTCCACCCGTCGCAGGAACTCCTCGAACCCCAGCACCCGCTCCTGGGCCCGGGCACCGGCCACGGTCCGCGCGGGCATGATCCACGCGAACGCCGCCACGATCAGGCCGGCCAGGACCGCAGCCACCACGAACGGCACCGACGTGAGGTTGAACCGGCTCGCGACGGTGCCGCCGAGAACTCCGAGGACCACGCCGACGAGTACGGCGGCGAGCATCCACCGGGTCCGCACCGAGTCCGGCTGCGAGCGGTAGAGCCCCAGCTGCACCAGTCGGGCGAAGATGCTCTCCCGGATCCCGGGGAGGCACTTGTAGAACTCGTTTTCCAGGTCCGACAGCTTCGTTTCCGCCACGCCACCGTCGAACACGCCGGCCAGCACCCGGTCTTCATGGGGCCGCAGGCGCCCGGCGTCGGGCGGTGCGTCCAGTCGGTGGAAGACGTACTCCTGCCGCTTGATCAGGCCGAACAGGTGACTGTCCTCCCGCTCCTCGATCCGGAGATGCCCCCGGACGGCCAGGTCCACCAGCGTCGCCGTGATGTCCCGCATGTCCGCCGAACCATCCATCAGCGTACCGGCCTCGGCGGGCGTGAGCCCGTCGGCCGGCTCGTACTGCACCACGACCGGCAGGCGCTTCGGGTCTCGGCCGACCCGGTACCAGATCCGGAACATCAGAAGGAATACGAGGAGGGGAATCCCCAGCGGCCAGTTGCTCGCCAGGAAGCCCGCTCCCCGCTCCACCACGGTGGGCTGGGTGACGGCGCCCGTGTCCCAGCCCACGACGCCGGTGAGTCCCTCGTGGAAGTCCAGTGGCGTGGGCATCGTCAAGCGGACAGTCGAACCCTCGATTTCCACCTGAGCGTCGCGCGCGGTGGAGCCGTACACCCCGTTGTAGGCGATGGCCCGCACGCCGGTCACCGTCGACGGCAGCTCGATCCGCGCCGCGGCCGCCTCGATCGGCACGTCCCACTCGTCGCCGGTCACGTTCCAGTACAGTTCGTCGTGGTCGGCGAAGAAGCGCAGACCGTTCCGCGCCTTGTAGCGGAAGACGATCGTGCGGGTGGCGTCCTGCGCGCCCGGCACCCAGATCTTGTATTTGATGTAGTGCCGCTCCCGGGCACTCTCGACCCTCAGTGCCGGACCGCCCTCACCCAGCGTGGCACCCTGGGGGTCGAGGCGCAGCGTCCAGTTGAAGCCCTGAGGCGTGTGATACTGGACCGGGATCGTCCGGTAGATCCCGTTCCAGGAGCCGGTGAATCTCGCGGTGATCGACTCCACGACGTCGATGCTCGCGTCCGGGTTCACGGTGATCGTGGCGTCGAACCGCTCGATGGCGAGGGAGCGCTGCGCCAGGGCGGGTGCGGGAAGCAGCGCCAAACCCACGAGGAGAAGTACCAGACGCCGGGTCATGAGGCGACCCTCATATCCACAGGAGGCGGCTCCTGCTCCGAGGCGTCGCTCAGGCCGAAGAATTCGCGGGGGCGGAACCCCATCGCGCGCGCGACCAGCATCGCCGGGAACTGGGCGATCGCCACGTTGTAGTCACGGACCACGGCGTTGTAGTAGCGCCGCGCGTTCTGGATGTGGTCTTCGATCGCGGTGAGGTTCTTCTGCAGCGAGAGGTAGCTCTCCCCCGCCGAGAGTTCCGGATATGCCTCCGCCACGGCAAGGATCTGCCGAACCGATCCCGCGAGCGCGTGCTCGGCCTCGCCTGCGGCGGCGGGTCCGGCGGCCCGAACCGCGCGGGCCCGGGCTGCAACCACCGCCTCCAGCGTTTGCCGCTCGTAGCCCGCGTGCCCCTTCACTACCTCGACCAGCGGGGGCACCAGGTCGTGCCGGCGTTTGAGCTGCACGTCGATGTCGGACCAGGCGTTCCGGCCCAGGAGCCTGAGCCGGGCCAGTCGATTGAAGGTGAAGACGCCGTATCCGGCGACGACCAGCCCGGCGAGCACGCCCAATCCCATGAGAGCCCTCCGTCGCAGACGTGGGAGAGAATCGATTGCCGAAGATGGCAGCTCTGCCGGAAAGGACAAGTGGCGGCGGCTCGGTGCGGAGATCGCTTCCCGGCCGAGCGGCGCACCACCTTGCATCCCGCCGGACCTGGCGTGCTCGCGCTCCGAGGCCTATCGTAGCCGTGGGCCGGTCCTTCGGATCTCGCCGCAACGCCGACTCCTTGGGTCGCCCCATCTTCTGATACGACGGCGCCACGCTCGACGCTCACCGGCAGCACCTCCGAGCGGACGCGCTACGTCCGGGTGCCGTCGCCCCGGGGACCGGTGCAGTTGCCGGGCCCCGAGTCCGCCCGCCCCGAGAGGAGGCGATCATGCCGCTGCGCTTCTCCACCCGTTCCGCAATCCCGTCCCTGTTGCTGTTCGCCGTCATCGCCTGCCAGGACGACGGCGGCACGACCGCGCCCGATCGCGACCCCGTCCCGCAGCCGTCGCTGCAGGTGATGCGGTGCGAGGCAGACGTCGCGGCCCGCAGTCTGAGTTGCACGAATCCGACCCTCACGGCCTCCGAGGGACTGTCGTTCCTCATCGTCGGCGGTCAGCGGGACTACGTGACGCTGGCCTCCCGGAACGTCAGTTACGCGTCCGGGGTCTTCCAGGCTGACGTGCGCGTGCAGAACCGCCTGTCCCAGCCGCTGGGCACCTCTGACGGCAGCACGGTCACGGGCATTCGGGTGTTCTTCCACACGCAGCCGGCAGCAACCAGCGGGACCGGCGCGATCACCGTCGCCAACGCGGCGGGAACCGGCACGTTCACCGCGGCCGGCCAACCGTACTTCGAGTACTCGGAGATCCTCACCCGGTATGGCGTGTCGTCGGAGCAGACGTGGGAGTGGGACGTAGAGGCCGGTGTGAACACCTTCGCGTTCGAGATGCTGGTGGACGCCGAGATCCCCCACGAGACCGGCGTGCTGCGCTGGCGCGGCCGCACCGATCAGACGCTCCGGGCGATGTGGGGCGCGGGGGGCGAGCTGTTCGCCGTGGGCGGCAGCGGTGCGATCGTGCGCTACGACGGCGAGGACTGGTCCGTGCAACGTACCGGTGGCGAGGAGTTCATGGCGGTCGGCGGCACCTCGGTCACCGATGTGTTCGCGGTCGGCCTGGGCGGCGTCATCATGCATCACGACGGGGTGACTTGGACGTCCCAGGCCAGCGGCACTTCGGAAGACCTGCTCGGCGTGTGGGCCAACGCCCCTGACGACGTGTTCGCCGTGGGGACCGCCGGGACGATCCTGCACTACGACGGGAGCGGGTGGAGCACTCAGAGCAGCGGGACGACCGAGCACCTCTCCGCGGTGTGGGGCGCATCCGGCAGCGACGTGTTCGCCGTGGGGGCGGGCGGAACCATCCGGCATTTCGATGGAAGCAGCTGGAGCGGACAGAGCAGTACCGTCACGGATTCGCTGACGGCCGTCTGGGGAAGCTCGGGCTCGGACGTGTTCGCGGTTGGTGTAGGCGGCCGGGTCGTTCACTACGGCGGGACGTCGTGGACACCGCAGATCAGCAATACCGGCTACGAGCTCCTGTCCGTGTGGGGGACGTCGCCGACCGACGTGTTCGCCGTGGGAGCGGCGGGGACGATGCTGTACTACGACGGCTATGTGTGGACCCCGCAGGCCAATCCCTATCTCTTCGGTTTCGCGGCGGTGTGGGGCGTTCCGTCGGGATACGTCTATGCGCTCTCCTCGCACAGCTTCGTCGTGCTGGAGTTCGACGGCTACGGCTGGTACTACCACACCCCTCCGGAGCTCGGGGATGTGGGTGGACTCTGGGCATCGTCCCTCTACGCGGTCGTGATGGTCGCGCACAACGGCGAGATCGCGGTGTTCGACGGCGACGACTGGTATCCCCTGGACGGAGGGGTGGACCACCTGTCGGATGTGTGGGGAGCGGCGGCCGACGACGTCTTTGCCGTGGGTGCCGTGACCTCGGGCGACGGTGCGGTGACGCACTTCGACGGTGCGAGCTGGACCCCGACCACGCTGACTGGAGCGGGATGGCTCAACGACGTCTGGGGCTTCTCGGGCAGCGACGTGGTCGCGGTCGGACGCAGCGGGACAATCGTGCACTTCGATGGAAGTAGCTGGTCGCCGCAGGCGAGCGGCGTGTCCTGGCAGATCAACGGGGTGTGGGGGAGCTCCGCAACCGACGTGTTCGCGGTCGGAGACGGTGGGGTGCTGCACTACGACGGCTCGAGCTGGAGCCCGCAGAGCCTACCCTCGACCGGCGTGAGCACGACCCTCACGGCCGTGTGGGGGTCCGCGTCCAACGACGTGTACGCCGTCGGGTTCTGGGGGGAGATCTTCCACTATAACGGCGCCGCGTGGTCCGTGGTGACGAGCGGGACGATCACCAGCGAGATCCTGCGGGACGTGTGGGGCACCTCGGCCGCCGATGTGTTCGTCGTCGGAGAGAACGGTGTCCTGCTCCACTACAACGGGGTCGAATGGACGCCGCAGCTCACCGGTCTCGAGGGGACGGCCGCACACTTCCTCGGCATCTGGGGTCTCTCGACGGACCTCGTGGGAGTCGTGGGATCGGGTGGTATGCTGCTGCAGGGAACGCGGTAGGGGCGAGCACGTGGCGCCGTCCGGCGATCTGGTCGATGAGCCGGACGGCGCCTGCCTGCAACCCTCGGCCGCAGTGTCGAAACGGAGGAGAGAATGCACGGGTCCACATCATCCGATCGCAAAACGGCTTCAGTGCCCATCCCCGACGGGAAGCGGCACTGGGAGCCACCGAGAATCGAGGAACTCCCCCGTCTCACGGACCTGACCCTGCTCACGGGCAGTCCGATTCCCGGTGGCGGCGGCACGGGTGGTGGAGGGAGCACGGTGTTCTAGGTTGCGCGCGTTCCCCAGTCAATCGAGGTGATCAATGCGCCCATGTCACCGCTTCATGCCCGTATTCGTGATCCTGTCCTGCTGGGCCGTGGGCCTCTCCGCCCAGGATCGCTTCCCCGTCCAGCGTCTC
>Ga0209536_100006747_pt1 | contig 17488 bp, 7 predicted proteins | sample DeeMarSeWOR28_12_FD_187461 | JGI IMG/M metagenome (GOLD analysis project Ga0209536, IMG submission 187461) | Marine sediment microbial communities from White Oak River estuary, North Carolina - WOR-2-8_12 (SPAdes) (version 2) | ecosystem: Environmental > Aquatic > Marine > Intertidal zone >... | reverse complement strand
ATCGTTATGATTGGCGGCATGGAACATATGACCAGGAACTATGGTGCCAATCTCAGGGAGAAGGAAGGAGCCATGAGTGTGAATCCCCGGCTTCTTTCAGATCCGGAGCACATTCTACCGCCTTTTTAGCCGCACCCAGGGCATCGTCAAATTTCGCCAGCCGGCAGTAAATCGTCCCCGTATTCACATAGGCAATCGCTGCCAGATTCGGGTCTGGATTCAGGGCAAGCAGCCTTTGCCACAATTCAAGCGCTTCCTGGTTTTTTTCCAGAATGGTGGCTTGAATCGCCAATTCCCGCAAGGCATTAACATCTTCACCCTTCTCGGCCAGTTTTTTTTGGCCGATATCGAAATAGGTTTCCCCTTTGCGCTCCATCTTTTCTTTATCCAGCCGGCCGTAATGGTGCACCGGAATGCTGCATTTTTTTATTTCGATATTATTTCTTTTCAAGACCGGATCGACCAGCTCATGTACCTCACCTTCAAACCGGATCTGATCCTTGCCGTAAAACAGCCTAACTTTTTCGCTCGGCAGCCAGCCGATAGCCGCTTCCTCATCGGGATATTGTCCATCATTGGGCACCCACCCCACAATGTTAGCCAGTTTGTTATAATTTCGGGTGGTAATGGAATACGCCACGGGTGCCTTGGGTTTCTTTGCGATAATTTTATTGAAATGGTCATAATCCAAAGGTGAAATCACCTCGTCTCCGTCCAGGATTAGAATCCATTCACCGGCTGCTTTGGAAATCGAAAAATTGCGGGCTGCGGCAAAATCATTTTCCCAGTCATAATCGTAAACCTGAGCCCCTAAAACACTGGCAATATCTTTGGATCGGTCTGCGGAGCCCGTATCAACGACAATCATTTCGTCCACGATGGGTTTTACACTGGCCAGACATCTGGCGAGATACTTTTCTTCGTCTTTTATAATCATGCATAATGATACCGGAACCTTTTTCGAAGACTTTTTAACGGTCATCGGCCCCAGTTTCTCTCTAAGCTTCAGAGCGGCGTCTAAGATGCCATCATCAATACCGAACTTAATAATGGCGTCTTCGATTTCAGGCATCGCCATCTCATAGTTGCCCTGCCGGATCAGAAAATCGACCAGCATATATTTTATTTTCTGATTGTTCGGATACAGATCAGCCGCCTGACGCGCAATGTTTTCAGCTCGTGCAAAATCACCGAGCCCTTCGATAAAAGCATGATAATTGGTTGCAATATCTAAATCCGTCGGTGACAGGATGAAACCTTTTTCAAAAAACTCAAGGGCCTCTTCTGGCTGATCTGCTTCCATTTGTAACATGGCTAAATTGGTGTAGGGCTCCCCATAACCCGGATCAGACGCGATGGCCCGTTTGAAATATTTTTCAGCAGAATTGCGGTCATTGTTACGGTAGGCCAGAATGCCGTTTAAGTTTAAGGCCCGCGCATGTGTGGAATCTATTGCAAGCACCTGTTCAATACAGGCCCTTGCCGCTTCATAATTTTCCAGACCTTCTTCCGCATATCCCAAAAGTAAAACTTTTTTTATTTCCGGGTGGCCGTTTTCCGCAGGCATCTCATTTAAAGCATCCTTTGCATCCTGGAATCTTTTTGCCGCCAGCAAGATCGCTGCCAGCGCTAAATAAAGACGCTTTTCTTCAGGTTGAATCCCTATTGCATTCAACACTATATCTACAGCCTGATCAATTTGACCTTTTTGACTTAATTCGTTTGCCTTCGCCAGAAATAGTAACGTCTGAGATACCGGGGCTTCCGGGTTTTGAGTGTCATTCCATCTTTGCTTATACTTCTTTCGATCTTCGCCGGCGGCTACTTTTTTTGTTGAAGCGTTCTTTTTTAAAATGTGCCGATCGTAATGAAAGACAAACGTATCAGCAGCAATCAAATTCTGATATCCCCCTGATGTTGCCCGGCTGCAAAAGTCTTCGACAATTACCTCTTCTGAAACAAACTGTTCATCAAAATATCCGATTTTATCAGGCAAATCCCGCCGGAATGCCAGACAAAAATCGGATAATTTTCGGGTTGACACCCGTCTATATTGGTTTTGTTCATAAAACGCTTTTGCAACGGATTCGAACTCAACCCGGTCGGATGCGTCGGGTTGCATCAACTGCTGGATGCCTGCTGCCCGGTTGGACATGGGGCCCAGGACACCGATATTCGGCTCCAGTTTGAAACACATTTTAAATCCTTTAAGCCAATCTTCCGGTACCGCCACATCATTGTGCATCAAAACAATAATCTCGCCTGCGGCTTTTTGGATCGCATAATTGAAAGATTCAGCGCAGCCTGCCGTTTTGGCGCATTCAATAATGTGGTAATGGTCTTTATCCTTTATGAGTTGTTGCGCCCATTTGAGCATGCCTTTAGTTGCCCCGCAATCGACAAGAAGCAACTCATAAGGCTCAACGGTGTGCTCCTGAATACTTTTCAGGCATTCCTTTACACGGTTTTGGATTCCGTCCAGTCCGACAACAATTGTCAGGATTGTTTGGTTGTCAGCATCCCGGGTTTCAGATTCTTCCGTATTTAGATCTGTTGACTTATTTTTGGCGCTTGAAACAGTCACATCGTTCAAAGCATCCAGTTTTGCCGGTGACCGCTCGACTTGCCGGTTCACCAAGGCCTGAAGATTTTTGCTGGCGTCGTCATTGTCCGGCGCGAACACCAGCACCCGTTTGTAAAATTCTATGGCATCTTCAAACTTTTTAAGCGCCACGCATATGTGTCCGGTAATCAGCAGCGTCTCGACATCATCGGGGTTCGTTTTCAGTATGTTCACATAAATTTGAAGCGCTTCTTCCACCTTTGCCTGTTCGACGAATAGAAAGTCCGCCAGGTTTTTTTGAAAGTTAATATCAGCGGGCATTAATTCAACGGCGCGTTCATAATGACGCTGCGCCTTTTCTTTGTCACCCGTGTGATAATAAAGCACGCCCAGATCATTTTGTGCCAGAGCAAAGTCCGGATAGCTTTGCAACAATTTTTCTAATTGTGAGATTGCCTTGTGTGGATCTCCGTTGTTTAAGAACGGCTGAATCTCCTGATACAATTCCTCGGGTGATTTAAGTTCTGGCGTAATCGGGTTCAGGTTGTTCAATTTATCCAGATTGCTTTGGGCAGCTTCATTCTGCGGTTCAAGCTCCAACACGCGCCGATAAAACACTTTGGCATCCTCAAAATTATCTAATGCCACACAAATATGACCGGTGATCAATAACGTTTCGATGTCTTGTGGATTGAGCTTTAAAATTTCAACATAGATTTGCAGGGCCTCTTCGACCTTGCCCATTTCAACAACGTAAAAATCGGCCAGATTCTTGCTGAAATTAGAATTTCCAGGATCTAACTGCACAGCCCTCTCATAGCATTTAAGTGCTTTTTCCTTGTTACCGCTGCTGTAATAAAGGACCCCCAGATCATTATAAGCCAAAGCGAATTCCGGATAGGATTCAATCAATCTTTGCAGATCTTCAATGAGCTCTTGCGAAGGCTTGGTGCCTAGATTCGCCAAAATAGCGGAATATCTAGTCTCAGCCGATTTAAAATCATTCTTGGATTTATCCATAACTTCCCTTTCGTTACCTAACGGATAGTAGTGAATCGATGGCTCGAACCGGGTATGTTTCATTTCGGCAATACCATAGGCAGAACCATATGGTTTATCGGCCGGCAATCCCCACTTTTCTTTAAATACGCCCCAGTTTTTATGGAGGCTCTTGTTAAGATCTACCTTTTCACCGATAAAGGTTCGATGGCCGAAATGGTGAATAAAGCAATCTCGGGCAATCCAGGACTGGAAACCGGCAATTGCGGCCCTTAAACTGAAATCATCGTCCTCAAAATTCCCAAGCCCGTAACGGTCGTCCATTGCGCCAATCTTGTCGACGACCGCCCGCTTGATCAGCATACAAAACCCAACGACTCGCAAGACTTGCTGGGTCTGCCCTGCATGATGATCTGCAAATTGATTTGAAAATTCAGCCAAACCCTTTAAGGTATTCGTATCATACTCGATCTCTGCTACCCGTTGAGGACCTGAAACATAGTTGGATCTTGGCCCGACGATACCGATTTCGGGTCCCCTCTCAGCACAGGTGAGCATTCGTTCAAGCCATCCGGGAGTGACCACCACATCATTATTCAATAAAAGAACGTAATCACCCCTTGCTGCAGCCATGCCCTGATTATTTCCGCCTGCAAATCCTTTGTTTTCTTTGTTTTTGATAATTTTTATCCTGGCATCCTGACCAGTTCCTGAAATTTCAGATTCCAGAAATTCAACGGTACCGTCTGTGGATCCGTTATCGACGATAATAAGCTCGAAAGGGGTTTGCGTATGCTCAAAGATGCTATCAAGGCATTTTCGCGTATATTCGAGCTGATTGCATGTCAGGATCACCATTGATACCAAAGGCTTTTCTGAATGTTTTGCCGGACTATACGGCGGTGAGGCGAGTTTCGCTCGAATTTTCTCCCTGCAAACCGGGAATTGATGCGCCTCGGCGGCAGTCGCATTCGAGTGATCATTTCGCATACGGTATTCAGCAGTGACTCTCGGAATGTGTTTAAAATCGTAATGCTCAGAGAGGCGGATCCAGTAATCCCAATCTTCTAGAACAGTCAAATTCTCATCGAAGAGCCCGACCCGGTCCACACAATCCCGATGGTGCATCAGATTCAGGATAGGGATATAGTTGGTTTTTCTCAAAAGATCGCGGTCATAATCAACTGAATAGACAACCCGTTTCCCAACCGTTTTATAGGCATCGTTGACCGGTTCCTGACGGACTTCGAACGAGTTGCTGTAAACAACACGGAATTCTCCAGTTTCGATTTCATTCACCAGAATTTCTAAATGATCTGCAAAAATACGATCGTCATCATCGAGATAGGCAACGTATTTTCCGCGCGCGGATTTCAGGCCGGTATTGAGTGCGGCACTGCGCCCTTTGTTCGAAGGGTGCTGCTTGTATTGAATGTGGATCCGTCGTGAATATTTTTCGATAATGTTGTCGATGGTTACGCCGCCGTCGTTGATCACCACCACCTCAAAATCTTTGAATGTCTGGGCGCAAAGACTGCTCAAGCATTCTTCCAGGAAAAACGGCCGGTTCATCGTCCGCACGATGACGCTCACCAGCGGTGTCTGTGTTAAACCCTCGACCGCCCGGTCTGTGTTGTGGGGAAGCTTGCGAATCATGCTGGAACCGGACCAGCTTTTTTCAACGGTTTGAACTGGAATAAGTCGGCCCTCTTCGATGATGATCCCAATTGCGTTGGAAGCGGCAGCGACCACCGGGTGATAAATCTCGGCAACTTCGAACCGACCAACCTGCGGAAGTTCGCCTTTATCAAGGCACTTGTTGATAAGCGCGGCATTATGAGCCGCCGGCCGGATCCTTTCCGAAACCCGTTGGAGGAGTTCCATTCCCTGAGCTTGTTTACCGCTCAGCCAGAGCGCCACCCCAAGGTTGGCAGTCAATTCCGGGCCGGTATAGCCTTTTTCAAGTGCTCGATTATAATAGGTCAGAGCACTTTCAATGTCCGGAAGATCTCCGAAAAGGCAGCAGTTACCCTGATCTGCCAGGCAGGCGGCAACGGCTTTTTCAGGTTCATTTTCCGATTTTAAAGCCGGATAAAGGTCTTCCAATGGAATGGTGTTGCGATAACGCGTCAATACCTGGAGGGTTTCAGCAACGCATTTTCCACGGTTATGATTTTCGATGCTGCGGCTTCGACAGGTATAGAGCCCTAAAATTTCTCCGATGTGAAGCGCTCCGAACTCACGGGCCAATCGGATAAAAAACTCGTAGTCACCCGCCACTGAAAGACTTGTATCGAAATATCCTATTTTTTGATGAACTGATCGACGCCACATGGGCTGGGGTCCGAAAAAAGAAAAAAGCAGCATCTGGCGCAGGTTGAAATTTGGGCGATTGAAATACTGCCTCGCGGTATTATTTTCAAACGTTTCATTTTCTTTATCGGAAATGAGGTTTTCGGCGTATACCGCTCCGACTGCGGGGTTTTCTTCCAAAGCCCGGACCATGATCTCAAAGGCATCTGACCGGTGGCGGTCGTCTGTGTTTGCGTTGGTTATATATTTGCCGGTTGCTGCGTTAATCCCCCGATTCCAGGCTGCATAAACGGTTTCACGCTGATCCGTTTCAATATATTTAATATTCGAAAACTTATCTTGAAATTTTCTTATGACCTTCTCTTCGTTTTGTTGTGAACCGCTGTTAACAACGATTATTTCGAGTCTGTCTGCAATGGTCTGGTTTTGCAAATCTTCTAGACAGCCATTTATGAATCGCTCCGAGTTGTAAGTGGACACAACGGCAGAAACGAGGAATTTTTCAGAAGAATCTTTTTCTGGCATCGGAGTCAAAGCAGCAGTTTCTTCAGTACCTTGATATTTATTAGAAAACTGCTTTGAGCAATTGCCTTTTAATTTCATTAATTGGTTTTTCAACAAGGAATCATACAACGCTTTGTAAGTTTTTGCCTGAATCTCCAGGGCGTATTTATTCTCTGATGTCTTTCGGCACAGGCTGGAAATAGCGGCGCCGCGATCGGATGCAGATAGCGCCCATTCGATACCTTCTAACAGGCTGTCGATATCCGTGGGTCTCGCTAGAAATCCGTTTTTCCTATGCTCTATCATATCCGGTATGCCGCCGATTTTAAAACCAACCACCGGCACACCGCATGCCATTGCCTCCACAACCGTATTTGGAAGGTTATCTTCTAGAGAAGGAATTACAAAAACATCAGCAGCGCTGTACGCTAAAGCAACTTGATTTTCATCCGTTAAAGAACCGAGGTTGTAAATCGGGTGATCCGTATTAATTTGTAAACCTTGCGGAAAATCGCCAAAAGTGAGGACGACCGTCGTATGCTCTTTATTGGGTTTAAGTCTCTTTAGCGCTTCTAGTAAATAGACAAATCCTTTTCTGGCATTGACTATGGAATCGGCTCCGAACAAAATAACTTTGGCATTTTCAGGGATGTTTAGAGACTTACGGATGTCGTTTTTAGGATAAGGCCTGAAGATATCGAGTGGAAATCCGTAAGGTGTAACAGTGACAGGGAATTTGGACAGAAGGCTGCTTTGAGAGACACAATTCGCCAGCCATTTACTAGGTGTAACGATATTTAAATCCAAATTCTGGAAAGCATAATATTTCTGATTCCAATTTTGTCTCGCCAGGTCTTCCTCAATGTTAGACCCTAATTGAGGGCAAGCCCCACAGCACTCCTTATATTTTTCGCAATCCCCGGAATAATGGCAACCACCGGTAAAGGGATTCATATCATGTAATGTCCAAACGATTTTTTTATCTCTAAGCGCCAGAGGGGCAGTCGGATAATCCAGTGCTCCTGCGACCCAATGCAGATTGATAATATCCGCGTCCCTTATTTCCTGAACCTGTTCAAGCTGTATATTTGATAAAGCGTCAGTAAACATTTCGAACCCAGCAGGCCTGTTCTGATATTTTGTCAATTCGGTCTGCCAGCGAAGTATTTGTTGCTGCCAGATAGGGGATTCATAGGTAGAAACATCTAGACTTTGCATCAATGGCCCTGGATATTCGGGAGGAAATACTCTTACAGATGGGTCGCCACTTTTTTTGTTCAGGACAAGCATGGTAGAGTCAACACCGATTTTTTGAAGCCCCTTATGTAATCGATAAGCGGCTTTGCCGGCACCTCCAAAATCCTGTGTGCATAAATGGGCGACTTTGGATTTTTTTTGAAGCTTATTGGAAGTTTTCTTTGCTATCGGAAATTCTTGTGGAACATCATAATATTTTCTGAAATTTTTATAGATTTGTTCATTCACCAAAATTCCATCCGGGAATCTAACCGGTTTTGAATCGGCAATATTAGGCTTAAATTTATCCGTTTTACAACAATGAACACCGGTACCATCCATGCCAATATTTTCAATATGAGAACGTGTAGGATATATATAATAACCGCTGTTAAGATACACCGTCAGCACCCAATTCAAAGTCCAAACGTCCCTAAGGTTCCCATTTATTATTTGCCCAAGCATGTTCGGAATATCGTTTCCACCCTGCTCAAGATCAATTCTCTCAGCAACAGCCCTTTGATACGCCTTTGATAAATCATACTCGAAGCATTCCCATCGACTTCTCCAAGTCGCCCAACCCCAGCTTCCAATTCTGGGAAAAAAGTAAAGATCGTATGGATATTTTTCTAAAATAGACTGCGGCACGGGCACAGTATAACCACTAATGCCAAAAATTTTTTCTTCGTTGCTGTATTTATCTAAACACTTTTCAATAAATTCAAAAAAATATTTCTCTGGAACACAATCATCTTCCAGAAGAATAATTCGATCAAATTTCTGAAATACATATTGCACGGCATTGATAATTGAATTTGCCAGGCCTAGATTATTCTGATGCTCAATAATTGTGGGTTGGGTCCAATCGATTTTTTGTAATAATAGCCTGGTTTCATAAAGACCACCAAGATCCGCGTCGGATTTAGGCCCATCAGAGAAAATATACAGATTTTGAACATTATGCCTCTTTAAAGCTTCTAAAACTTTTTCTGTATGAAAAGGCCGATTGTAAGTTATTAACAAGACTGGGGTAGTATTCATGATTTTTGCTATCTTTTCTCTGCTAGGATCCAGACCGTGGATTCTCTAAACTCATAGTCAATTTGATTTTTCAATGGACCGATTGGTTTTGCACTGAAGCCGGCAGCCTGCATGAGCTCGAAAATGTCTCGATAGGTAAAGAAATGTATGTGACCGCCGTCATAAGGGAAGGAATCAGCGCTGGTCTTTGGAAATTTTCGGCTGCGCACAAAATCTTTTAAATATTTCTCATACAAAATATTCGGGGTGCTCAAAATAAAGTGACCATCTTTTTTTAGGCTCCGATGTATTTTACTTATCACTGATGCAGGATCATATACATGTTCAATAACATCTAAAGCTACTGCTAAATCGAAAAAGCCATCATCATATGGCAAGCTTTCATGATCCAAATCTATCGGGTCGGCACGCTTGTATACTTTTTGGGCCTCAGAAATAGCCTTTTCGCTGATATCTATTCCATAGACCGATAGTTGTGAATCGAGATAATATCCTAGGGTTCCTCTACCGCATCCAACATCAAGTAGTTTAGTATTTCCGCTAAATTTAAATTTTGCTTGTAATAACTCTACACAGTATTCAACTCTTCCTTTGCCATCATTTTTTAGCCAGACCGGATCATTAAGTTTTTCACCCCATAATTCTTCATAGGCAGCCTTGACGGTGTTGTTTTCATTCTTTTTTTTGTTTTGAATCTGATCGATTAAATCTAAAATCTTTTTATCGGTTGGATTATATTCCAAAAATTTCGATAAAATTTGTTGAGCAGCATCCAATTTATTTAAGCTAGCTAAAATTAAGCCATAATTGATTGCCGCATTTCGATTGTTCGGCTCAATTTCAAGCACTTTTTCAAAGTGATATATAGACTTTTCAGCTTCACCGATTTGCCAATATATGAATCCCAAGTCATTATGAGAATCAGCAAAGAAAGGATTCTTCAGTATCGATTGCTGTAATGCATCGATCGCTCCTGCAATGTCCTTATTTTGAAAAAGCTTTTTCCCAGAGCGGTTTAAGTTTTCTGCATCGTTCAAATTATCTTGCTTTTTGAATTTTGAATCGTCCTGAAGCTGATAATGTTTATTCACAATTGTTTTCAATGCCTCCTGTGCCAAATCTTTGTTTGTTTCTATATAGGGAGTTTCTTCTATGATTTGCATTTTATGATTTGCATTTTTAATACTGCCCAACAAAGCACTCGTAGTATCTGCGTAATTAAATGTTCCTTTTTTAATGTATTCCTCATATAAGGCGAGACCGGATGGATCAACAATCGTAGTGGGTACACCGAAAACCAGCGCTTCATAACAAACCGATGAATAATATGTGATATGATGATCTGCAATTTTTAGAAGACTGTAGAGCGGTGAAACGGTTGAATAGTGAATTTCAAAATTTTGGATCCCTTTCTGCGTGAGCAATGCTTTTATTCGGCCTTCGTCTTGTCTGCGGAGAGGGTGCAGTCTTAATAACCATAGCCAATCACTAGGCGAATTACGCATTGTTTCAATTACATGTTCGGGCAGCGGGATTTGTTCATCGAAGGGTTGTAAAGAAACTAATATTTTTTTCCTTTTATCATTTAAAATGGTGCAAAAATCTTTATCTATATCATTTTCAAAAAAACCCGCCTTTCCTTCCAACCAGTTTGCCAACCATCGATTACCCCCTACTATCGGCACATGATAATCAATTGAATTTCGCCGAGATTTTTCAATATTAATTTTAGACTCACTTCCCCAACACCAGAAAAGATCTGGTAATAATTCATATCCGTGAGAAGGGATATTCGTCCAGTATGAATACATACCATGATATTTTCCCTGCTTGCCGTGCTGAATATCAACAGAAACAATTCCAAGTTTTTTGCAAGCATTGATAATAGCCATCGGTATCATATAGTAGTAGCATACAAAAAGTACCGCTTTGGCTCTAATCACTTGAAAAAGTTTTTCAAAATAATGACTGTAACACTCTAATAAATTGACTTGCTCGATAACAGCGAATTCATTCAAAACAATTTTTTTTGATATTTTTTCAAGATAATGCTTGAAGCGGCGAAAATTAGAAATGGATGCTGTGTTATTATCCACAGAAAATTGATTTTTAATAGGGCTTTGCAGGTAGGTAGTTCTTTCAAATCGCGGATTTGTTCTTTCTGTTTCGGGATTCAAGAGTTCAAATTTGACAAAGTTTGAATCTTTTTTGATTAGATCAATAATAGGATCGATATGGCGGTTATAAAATTTACCGTTTGCTTGGTCAGAATAATCCTCAAGACGGGAGAAAAAAGCGAAATCAATGTTTTTATCTGGTTTTAATTCATCAAGTTTATAAATTGCCTTATTCTCTACATAATAGTCTAAAGCAGATGATTTAGCTGAAAAATAATTTATATGTGGATTATTAAGTTGAGTCCATATGGATAGCCTGATCCAGGGCCATATGTTAATATTTTTATAAATTAATGTATTAACATCAAAAGTTTCTTCAATTTTTGTCAAGACTTCGATAACTGATTTATGGTTGCGATTATCTTTCATGAATTATAATTTTATGGTTCCAAAAAATTCTGGCTCATGTTTATTTTAAATATTTTGAATGGAATTAAAGAGTATTCTTTCTGCATTTTTTAAGCATTCAGAATACATTTGGTTACATTCGCTATTTCTTGATAACCGTCGGAACTCAAACTGCACAATGGCGGCCTTTCGGTCGCATCCATTATTCCCATAAAATCCATTGCCGCTTTGAGTCCAATGTGCCAGCCCAGTTTTTTGGAAATATCGAAAAATGGACGTTCATAATGCTCTATAATGTTCCAGCAATTTTTTAAATTTCCATCTATGTAATTTTGGTAAAATCGAACAGCGATTTCAGGAAAAAAACTGCCGACTCCAACTAGATAAGCCTGACACCCCAGGGGCGCAAATTTGAGAAATTGCTCTTTGCTGCCACCAGAAACGATAATAGCGAGCTTTTCTTTTAAGGTTTTTACAATTTCGGTCGTATAATCATCCTCTTTCGAGTCCTCTTTTATGGCGATAACGTTTTCAATTTCAGAAATCTTTTGTAAAAGATCGATGGGGAATAACATTAAATTAGAACCTTTTATGGTTAATAACTGCTGTTCATGTATTAATATTCCTATATTGCATTTACTCGCAATTTTTTCAAAAAAATCCATTATCTGATTATCATTGTAATATCTTTCCGAAAAATAATAACCGATAATATCTGCACCTGAGTCTTCAGCAGAGTTGGCGAATTCGATATTTAATGAAAGCGGACCGAAAATCGGGCCAGCAGCAATCACAATACATTCAGGATATTTTTCTTTGACATATGAAGCGACGGTTTCATTAATTAGCTTCATTTCGTGCGGAATTAAAACCCCAAATCGGCTAGTGTGGACCATAACATGAAAAATTCTTGCACCGCCCAGATAGAGAAAATCCAAATACTTTTTTAAACAATCAAAATCTATTTCGAAATTCTTTTTAAAGGGTGTGACAATCGGAAAAACTGGACCAGAGATTGAATTTTTAACTTGGGTTAAATTCATAATCCACCTTTATTTGCGAAATTTAATAATCAAGTTCTATTGAGTTTCGTTTTAACAAAGTTTCTGCGTATAGCAAATCAGTTTGGTTATCGATATCCACTGAATGCTCGCGAGGCATAGCATGTCCTTTTACTTTACCTTTAAAGTAATTTTTATTTTTTTTAAGTTTTTTCCACCAGGAAATATAGAACGCACCATTAGGTCTAAATATTGGTGTATGATCTTGTGATCTTGTATTACCGGTAACTAAAGGAGATGGATTAAACAAATATTTTAATAGTTTAGAATTATTTTTATATTCGATACTCATTTTGATAGGAAATTCGAATTCAGTAACACTTACAACAGAATCTATTTTTGTACTTAACAATTTAAATCCTTCTTTTATGTCTTTAATTCTGCGAAAAGGACAAGTCGGTAAAAGCAAGGTAATTGTATCAAATTTATTATTCAAATCCTGCCTACCCAGCATTTCAATGATGAGTTCGATAACTTTTACTTTATCTCCCGATAATTTTTTCGAACGCTTTTCAATTGTAATTTCAGAATAATTTTTCGCTTTGTTTAAAATTTCACCGTTATCAGACGAAAAGATTATCTGGTCAAAGCATTGACTTTGAATTGCGGACTCGATGGTATAGCAAATAAGTGGCTTCCCATTTAATTTCGCAATATTCTTTTTGCGGAATCTTTTAGAACCGCCACGCGCAGGAATAACCGCCAAGTTTTTTAAATTATTTGAATTCAATTTTTACTCTATTTTTTTTTATAAAGTTTCATCTACTAATTCATTTCAATTCACAAAAGTTATAAATAACCCAATTTTTTAAAATTATTTTCGATCAAGCTTGATAAGACTAGATTTGAACTTTTAAAATATTGTTTTATTTCAAAAAAAAATTTTGATCTTAAAAGCTGTTCCTTTAAATTTATATATTTTTGCTGTTGTCCATTGGAATTAACCAATTCAGTCTCTAATGTGCCAAATTCCGAATTTTGTGCTCTTACACCTAAAAAATGGCACAAATTTTCAAATTCAGCCTTAAGATTAAATCGTAAATTTTCAGATACAATAATATGGACATTTTTTTCATTAAAAAGATTATTGGTCAGGCACCATAGCCTTAAATAATCGTAGTGTGGAACATTTATTACCTTCTTTCCTAATTTTTTGCAGATGCACTTATTTTGACTGCTGTTTACTTTTTTTGTATCATGACAAACAGGCCAGCTACATGAAGTTGTACCTTCAAAATCTAAAGAATCAATTAGATCATATTTTTCTGAAAACCCATTTTTGTCGTGTATATATCTAGATAAAATAATTTCAGCCTGATTTCTTATTGAAAAAATTATTTTTATATTATTAAAAGCGCCAGATAATTTTTTTATGCGTTTTAGCATGACCCATTCATAATTTGGCCTTAAAAATACCTCGTGTGATATAAGATTGACTTCGTTAAACTCACAATGTTTCAATAACGCTTTTTCATAAAATGAAGCATTAAAATCTTTTTCGAATACAAAATTATAAACCCAGGGAAGTTTTTTGTCGTTTGGAATATTTTCACCGTAACGACGTCCGATGTAATTCACTCCTTTTATTTTATCGAAAATTTTGGTTTGCAGATAAGTAGTAGCACTTTTCGCATATCCTATGTGTATAGCTAATTCCAAAATAAGCTCCATTATGATTAAATATGAAATTATTATCGTGTATTTTTATGACCTATTTTTAAAAGAAAATTCAATTAGATTCATTTTTCCGATTCTGTATTTCAGTCTTTTTTCACATAACAAGGTGTCATGCAGAATGGAAACTTTAAAATTTGCATTTCATTTTCTTTAAAGTATTCCTCTACAGCTGAAGTTTCTCCAGGAAAAACCCCATAATCATCCAAAACCAAAACACCTTCTTTTACGATTCTAGGGTATAAATATTTAAGAATTGTTTTTGTCGGTTCATATATATCTGTATCTAAGTTTAGTAGAGAAATTCGGAGCTCAGGATGCTCTTCAACATATTTCGGAACTGTTTCATTAATATCGCCCGCAATTAATTCTACAAATTGATCCGTATTTTTATATTTTTAAATTTCTATTAGTTGGTTTTTTGCAATGCTGCTGGACCCTGCAGCATCGACAAATTTATTTCTAAATTTGATATCGTCTTCGTAATTTGATTTGGGAAATTCATCAAAAGTATCAAAGCCAATTATCTTCTTTGAAAATGGACTTCCAAAGAGATTTCTAAATGAAGCAAATCTTATCAAAGAAGCGCCTTTAAAAACGCCACATTCCACAATTGCACCCGGAACATGACTGACCATTTTAAATAATTCATAATGCGCCAAAACTTTACTTATTCTGTTGATTGTACACGATAAATAAAAATTATTTTCGTATTCAAACGCTTTCTCTACTTCAGGAATATCAATCACAAAAACTTTCCTTTAATACATAGTCCTTGGTTTATGCCGCTTTGTCATTGAATAGTGTTATAATGAAAAGGAGTTTCAAATGCGTTTTCCAGCTTCTCCAGAGCTGCCCAGAAGCCCTCCCCTTTGTTTTCATGACCTTGCCAAATTTCGGGGATAAAGGATGCTCTGGGGGCTGCAGCATTCAGATCCGAGGCTAGCGCAGAAAAATCTATGTCGCCTTCTCCGATTTGTAGCCCCTCACCATCGACGCCTTTAGCATCTGCTATGTGTAAATGAGCTGCAAATGGCCCAACACGGGAAATAAATTCTTTGAAAGAACCATTCGAATGATTGCTAGCGAGTTTTGAATGAGATGTATCCAGGCATACACGGTAGCCGTATTGCGAGCAAAATTTTTCGATTTCCTCACATTCTACGAATAAATTATGATACCGTTGACCACCAAAATGCCATGGAAAAGGGGGCATGGTTTGAGGAAGAATCTCTACACCGTCCGAATCGATGGCGTTCAAACTTTTAAGCAGGAGATCGTAGTATTTTAGTTTGTCATGCGGGTGGCGTGGAAAGTCCGATGTAAACCCTCCAATGTTAGTGATGATCAAGGGTTTGTTTGATTTTTTAAAAAAAGTTTTTAAATCGCGTGTAATTTCAACAACCCGTTGCAACTCCATTATCGATTGCTGCCGGTATTGCTCATCTTCAGAACATAAATCGAGCGTATGATCACCTGCAAAGAGTTCAGGGCTATGAACCACCAGATCGAGTTCATACTCCCTGTCAAAAAAATCATTGATATCGATCTCTAAATCCTTGTAACTTAGGTGAAACTCAAGAAGATCCAGGTTTGACAGACCGACAATCTCTTTGAAGTCATGATAGCGAACAGGAAGTCCCCAGGGTCTTTTGAAATGATAATTGCGGGCGACAATCTTCTCTTCGTCCAAATCACTCGGATAAAATAAATCTCCTGAATTAAAATTTCTTTTTGCCCGGGTACCGATTAAATCCCTCTTACGGTTAGGCTGAAGCCCCTGTCCAGGGCTTTTAACAGTTATCATTTCATTTCTAATCGTTTTGCCCTTTTTCAAATCACAATTTATCATTAAACTTTTCGACAAACTAACCCGATTAATCATTTCTCCCTGGCTCAAGTGTCGCGATTTTGCCGATCCGAGCGATTGCTCCACCTGTCGAATCCCATCGATCATCATTTTAAATTCTTGCGGTAGCAGACTGACTCGATGGTCATTTCCCTCCGAATTCCGGTTAAGCGTGATATGTTTCTCAACTACTTTTGCCCCCCGCCCAACAGCAGCAATGGCTACATTTATTCCACGCTCATGCCCTGAATATCCAACCGGACAATTACCGATCTCCTTCAGTCTGTCCAAATAATTCAAATTTATATCTCTAAAAGGCGACGGGTATGTTGAATTACAGAGCAACAAAACGTATTTCGCGCCTAAATCTGTAATAAGCTTAACCGATTCAATTATTTCCTGTTCGGTCGACATCCCCGTGGAGCAAATAAGCGGTTTTCCTGTACTGGCAAGCTCGATTAAAAGGTCATGATTTGTCAGATCAGCCGAAGCTACCTTATAAGCCGGCAGTTTGTACTCTTCCAGACTCTTAAGACTTTCAATATCCCATGGCGTGCAAAGGGGTAAAATTTGTTTTTGCTCGCAGTAATCAAAGGCCAAAAACATTTCTTCTTTGGTCAACTGGAATCGAGAAAGAAGATCCAAGGTATACTGAGAGCATAAGTTCTCTTTCTCATCGTTTGGATCGCCCCCATTATGATAAAGGCTCTCTAAATTGCGCATCTGAAACTTTGCGCAATCGGCGCCAGCCTGAACAGCTGCATCAATTAGCTTTTTTGCTGTCTCTAAATTGCCGTTGTGGTTGTTACCAATTTCTGCAATCACAAAAGCGGGAGAATCTTCATTGATGCTAAAATTTCCAATTTTAATACCTTCGCCCGGATTGCGCCTTCTGGCAACGGCAACGAGCCGATGTTTTTCGTCGATAATTGGAACGAACAATATTTTTTCAAGCAAAGGCTTTATTTTTTCAGGATCGTCCTTTGGAGAGGCGTATATGAAATCGCGGTTAATTATGTTAGATACGGGCTGATCAATACTTATCGTTTTTTCTTTGGCCACCCACCTTAAAAAATCACCATTTGTAAAAAGGCCTTCTAATATTCCAGATGTATTGGCAACGAAAATGATCCTGCCTCTGGTATTGATAATTTTCTCTAAAGCGGCTGAAATCGGCTCATGTGCGTATGTAATATACTGGGAGACATCCTTTTCAATTATCATGACGATCTACCGGCTTGAATCATCTTACTATTTTTTTCAATATTTAAATAAAAACAACGGCTTCATCGTAAACCAATGTTGTTTGAGTGCTAACTTTCTCAATTCATAGACTATTTGGGATTTTGATCTGATTTATCAACAGCAATATATATGCCATTAGCACTGAATTAAAATTTCTACATAATTTCAGGTAGATGTGATTTAAAAAGCAAAATAATGCGGAAAAAAAGTCAAAATCCTGACGGCAGTCCTGAAAAATTTGCCTGTTTCAGTGCAGAGTGCGGATATTATTAGCGTAATTAATTTTAAGTAATTGAAATTATATTAGATAATAATTCTAAAGATCGCGGAGAAATCTGCCGATAAAAACTATGGAAAGGACTTTACCCGGATAGGTACATATATGGAATTATTAAGTGTTGGAAATACCGACATATTCTCAGCAACCATCCAGCAGCCAGCTCAGCTGGAATCGTTGGCCAATAATGCGCTTTCAAAG
>Ga0209536_100006746_pt1 | contig 17491 bp, 15 predicted proteins | sample DeeMarSeWOR28_12_FD_187461 | JGI IMG/M metagenome (GOLD analysis project Ga0209536, IMG submission 187461) | Marine sediment microbial communities from White Oak River estuary, North Carolina - WOR-2-8_12 (SPAdes) (version 2) | ecosystem: Environmental > Aquatic > Marine > Intertidal zone >... | reverse complement strand
CGCTGTTCCCGGCAGGTTATGTGATAGATCGCTGGTGGGAAAGAATTGAGCCTATAGCACCGACACCATAATATTTAGAGGATAATATATTCTAATAATATGTTCGGATTAGGTCGTCAAGAAGTAATGGGGGTTGATATCGGCTCGTTCGCCGTTAAGATTGTTCAGTTGCGCAGGACGAGCAGTCAATGGGTGGTGACGTCCGCCGGTGTTGTTGACATTTCGGAAAAAGGCACAGACAGTCCCGGCCGGAAAGAAGCGAACGCCGCTCGGGCGCTCCATAACTGTATGCGGCTAACCGGTATCAAGAGCAAGCTGGCCATCTGCGCTGTTGGCGGGGCGGAAGTCGCCGTACGAAATTTCGAGTTTCCAGTTATCCCTGAAGAGCAGTTAGAAAACGCGATTATGCTGGAAGCCAAGCAGGTCTGCCCGTTCAATACGGACCAGATTGCCGTTGACTATCGCCTGATACCCGATGGCGACAAGAAAACCAGGGGCTACCTTGTGGTGGCTACCGACAGGCTTGTCAAAAGCATTATCCGGCTTACTCACAGGGCACATCTGAATTGCACCATGGTGGATGTCGATGGATTGGCGCTTTTGAATTGTTTCAATGAGATTGAGAAACCTGAAAAGAACCACGGGACCGCGATTTTGAATATCGGCAGTCATTACACAACTTTGGTGGTTGAAGGTGACGGCGGCTGGCCGTTCATCCGTAATTTGAGCTATGCCGGCGATAGCATCATAGAGGGGATTGCCGCTGAGAACGAAATGACGCCGGATGCTGTTAAGGCGATGTTCGCAGGCGATCCAAAAGAGATTAAGGCAAGTATCAAGAAAAGCTTCGAGAGGGCATGTAACAGGCTGATTAACGACATTAATAAGACTGTACGTTATTACGGCGCCCAGCAAAGTTCATCCGACATTAGAAGGATATTAGTCTGCGGCGGCTTTGCCATGTTCGGTGAGCTTGTGAAAATCCTGAACGACAACCTGCCGATGGAAGTTGTTTTGTGGAATCCTTTCGAGAAGATGCGCTGCCAGGTAGGGCGAAATCATCGCGGTGTCCTTGTGAAAAGTATCGTTCGCAAGAATGGCCCCGCGCTGGCCGTGGCTGCCGGTCTTGCCATGAGGGCAATATGATATGCACACAATAGATTTGCTAAGAGGACAAGGCATCCCAGCAAAAACAACTCTGGGCAGCGTAGTCATGATTATCGTAATCATTGCGGTTCCGATTCTCGTCGCAGCCTGGATGGTGGACAGGTATATTCAAAATGAAACCGAGATAGGGATTAAGCAGCAGGCAATAGTCAAAGAGCAGGCAACGATTGAAAAATTTGCGGACGCAGTTCAATTCAAAGAGACACTGCTTAATCAGCAGAAAGCCATACGCAGTAAATTATCAGAAGTTTCATCCTGTCTCGGCAGACATATTCAATGGTCACCCGTCCTGAAGACTCTGGCCGAGAATATGCCTCGCGGGATGATAATGAACACACTTAAAGCTGAAAGTACGGTTGATCGACAAAGAGTGGCAGGCGGAAAAGACCCTAAGCTTTCGGTCAAAAGAACGTTGGTTCTTGATATCAGCGGGACCGAGCGGCGTGACTACGGTAATGAAGTTGAGAGTTATTCAAAACGTCTAAAAACATCTAAGGAACTCGGCCCCAAGCTCGAAAATATCGAGTTCTCGCAGAAGCCCGGCAGCACCGGAGACATAAATACTGTTTCCTATACGATGAATCTTGTGTTCAAATCCGGAACGTTATGAGTCTGTTATGAAGTCGATTTACAGAAAATACTTAAAGATAGGAATTATATTCTGGGCGGTTTGCTTTGTTATATTGCTGCTGGCTTATTTGTTTGTTTTAGCGCCACAGGAAAATCTACGACGCATGACCGACAGAAAGCTCAACGACACGAAAAACCTTGCCCAATCAGCAAGAGAAGCTTCGCAAGAGAAAAACAAGGCGAAGCTGGTTGCGCTGCTCACAGATTCCGGAAACAGACTCAAGGATTTTGTTGTTGACCAGGAAAATGCGTCTAATTTGACGTTGGACATAGGTCGGATATCCAGCGATATCAGACTTAATGCGTTTAGCAGCATTTTTGCCGGTAGCGAGGGGGCAACAAAAACAGATAGTTACAAATATATAAATCAGCGACAGATCAGCGTAAACTTTAATTCGAGTTTCAATAAGTTTGCTGTTTTCCTCAACACTCTGGAGAGAAGCCGGCCGGTTATCTTCGTAGATACATTTTCAATTACTCGCTCCGGCGAGAGTGATTCAGGCCATAAGGTAGATATGAAACTGGCGGTTTTAGTCGGCAAAAATGCTGAACCTAAAGGTGTTGACGGTTGATTGGCTTTAGAGTAGACTCGTAGAAGTCTGGGGAATGTAATTTTCAAGATATTGATATGAGAACGGTAGCAATAGCTAATCAAAAGGGTGGCTGTGGCAAAACAACTACAGCAGTAAATCTTGCCACTGCTTATGCCGTATCGGGCAAGAAGGTCTTATTAATTGACCTTGATCCGCAATCCCACGCGACTATAGGATTGGGCCAGGACCCGGAAAACCTCGAAGACACCGTATATCATTTGCTTATTGATCCGAGCGCTTCAGCCTCGATGTTGGCGATAAACAGCAACGTGGATGGATTGCACCTGCTGCCGAGCAATATTTTGCTTTCCGGCATTGAATTCGAGCTGGCATCGCTTGATGGCAGAGAATATGTATTGAGCAACAAACTTGGTGAAGTGAACGGCTCTTACGATTTATGTTTTATAGATTGCTCTCCCTCGCTGAGTTTGTTGACCTTAAATGCGCTTGTGGCGAGCAACGATGTTATAATACCCGTCCAGACACATTATTATGCCCTGGAAGGTTTAAGGCAGTTGCTCGAAACTATAGACATTGTTAAGAAACGTTATAATCAGGATCTGGATATTCTCGGGATTTTACTGACCTTTGTAGAAAGCAGAACAAAATTGAGCAGACAAGTGCAACGACAGATGAGGGAATTTTTCGGCGATTTGGTTTTCGATACCGTTATTCATAAAGATGTAAGGTTGGCCGAAGCTCCAAGTGCTCATGAGCCTGTTTACACTTATGCCCCGGATTGCAAAGGCGCCGTTGAACATAAAATCTTGGCTGAGGAGATAGGCTGAGCAATGGCAAAAAAAAGAACAGGGCTCCAAAGTGAAATTGCAGGGATTTTTTCCGGTGTACCGGTACCTAAGAAAGGCGGTAAACGTTCTCAATCCGACAGTCCGGCACCAAAGCCTGACAGCCCGGCAGCAAAACCTGTCGATCCGGCATCGAAACGCAGCGGTTCTGTTATTCCGAAACCAGTAACGCCCCAGCCGCAGGTTCCTGTAGCGCCGGTGCCTAAAAAAATAGAGGAACCGCTTCCGGCAGCTCCAAAACCGAAAGTTGTTGAAGTCAAAGCTCCTGAGCGAATTACTAAACAAGTTCCAAAGAAGATACCAAGGCGACGGAAAGATAAAAGCTTTGCTTCAAAATCAGGCGTGAGTTCTTCAAGGCAAAAAGCGGGGATAACATTGTTTGTAATTTTTTCAACCGCTCTTGTTATCGTGCTTTTGCGACCCTATTTTACGTCCAGTCGAAATACGACTTCTCGGAATACTCGACAGGTCGATGCTGGAACTTCAGCTGTAGCTAACATTGAAATTGACTGGCCGGTGCCACCGGTTTATTCTGAAGATCTTCCCGATCCTATGGTCTTAGGCAAAGCACCACAGCCAACTATAATTGAGTCATCCCAAGACATAGTGGTCAGAGGGATTGTCGTTAGCGAAGACCGTAAATATGCAGTTGTTGGCACAAACTACCTACAGGAGGGCGGTATCGTGCCGGGCACGAAAATAAGAGTAATAAAAATAAATCCGAATAGTGTTGAATTTGAGGAGGACGGCAAAACATGGACACAAAAAGTCGAAGGTGAAAAGAGATGAGGCAAAGACTGTAAATGGATGTTATTAGGGGGCAATCTTAGAAAGGAGAATATTATGAAAAAATGTTTGAAGGCCGTACAATTGAAGATGCTGGTGGCTCTGTTGTTGGTACTCAATTTCTGTGTTGTTAGTATTGCGCAGGAAACTGGGGAAGCAGCGGAGGAGGAAGTTATGACCGCCGTAGATCAAAAGATGCTTAAGAAAATAAGCGTCGATTTTCGGGACACGCCGATTGACGATGTCATCATGACCATTGGAAAACAGGTAGATCTGGATATCGTCAAAGGTCCCGATGTTACCGGAAATGTTACAGCCACTCTGACGAATGTTCCACTTAAAGAAGCGCTGGACCATATTCTTTCTGCTTATGGCGCTGGTTTTGTGGCAAGTGAAAACATGATTAGAATCGTTCCTGCTTCACAACTAACAGAAGAAACAGAAAAGTTGGTCAGCAAAGTTTATCGAATCGTCTATGCTGATGTCAAAGAAGTAGAAAAAGTGCTGGCAAAAGTAATTTCAAAGCGTGGTACAATATCTGCTAATCCAGGAACCAGTAACATCATGATTACTGATACCGAGAGCAAGATCGCAGCCATTGATACATTTGTAGAGGAGATGGATCGCAAGACGGCCCTGATACTTGTCGAGGCGAGAATCTATGACATAAGTAACACGGATTCCCTTGACGTTGGAGTCGAATGGAATGCTGGACGTAATACGGGATACGGCACAGGTTATCCAACTTTAGATAGCAGTTCCGGTAGAATAATTGGTGGCCCGGCATCAGGTTTCAGCAATTCCGATCCGTTTGTTAATGGTTCTTTTTCCAGCCCAATAGAGAAAGCGAGTGCGACATCAGTACTGAGCTTTGGCATACTTAACCAACACATCGACATAGATACGCTTATAACCGCAGCTCAGGATAAGGGTGCTGCCAAGTTGTTAGCTAGTCCGAGAATATTTGTACTCGATAATGAAACAGCACACATCAAGGCTATCAGGGAAATTCCTTACCAGCGCCTGCAGCAGGGAGGATATCAAAGCTTTGGGACAACTGAATTCAAGGAAGTTGGTGTGGAGCTTCAGGTTACACCTCATCTTGCAAAGGATGGTTGGATTAGGTTGCACTTAATGCCTGTTTTCAGTGTCCAGTCGGGTAATATTCCGATACCGTTGGAGACTTCAGCCGGAGTAGGTCAGGAAATTCGTACATCTCCCCAGCCAATAGTTGACAGGCGTGAGGCCGACACAATAACGTTGGTAAAAGATGGCGACACCGTTGTGATCGGTGGTTTACGAAAGGAAGAGATTACAACAGAACAGAGTAAGATACCGTTGCTTGGTGACATTCCTATTATAGGCATGTTGTTCAGGTTCGAAGGTGAGGAACGTATCAGCAGCGAATTGGTTGTCTTTATAACTCCGAGACTTATAGAGGAGTCGGTACTTACAGAAACCGAAGCTGAGTATCTGGAGGCAACGGAATTTATCGGTCCCCAGCTTCCAACTACGAAAATCGATCCTGAAACAAAAAAATTAAAATAACTACAAAGAGAAAGAAAAGTAGCAAGTAAGGCCGGATTATACGGTCGGAACCGGACAGTGGGCTTTAGCACATAAAGAGGCCGACAAAATAATGTAAGCCTTGGTTGGTGGTTATTATTGCTCGTATCAGGTACGGGGCAGGTTGTGCGAAAAGTTACACCTGCCCCTGCTTGAGACTCGCTTGAGTATGTCCCCTCTTGTGCAGGAGTGGTGATAGGAATTCAGTATAAAATGATTAGCTGAAATTCGAAAATGAAGGCGTAACTTCGAATGTCCAGAAGTTATTTATTGTAGTTTAGAAAGGGTGTTTAATAATGGTAGAGATAAAAGGGATATTAACCGAGGCTGTCGAGAGAGAAGCGAGCGATGTTCATATTAATGTTGGCTTGCGCCCTATTATCAGGGTGAATACCGAACTCGTTGAGACGGACTTTCCAACCATTACTGATGAGGATGCAAAAGAGATACTTATTTCACTGATTGGGCAGAACAAGTTCGATACGTTTGAGGAAAGAAGGGACTTTGATTTCTCGACAAGTATAACAGATCCGGACCAGCGTTTCCGTGTTAATGCTCACTATCAGCGTGACACGATTGCAATATCATTCAGATTGATTTCAGACCGTGTTCCTACAATTGAAGAGCTGAATCTGCCGGAGAAAATCAAAGAGTTTGCTGATCTGCCGAGAGGACTGGTATTGGTAACTGGGCATACAGGCGCTGGCAAGAGTACGACTCTTGCTTCGACAATAGGGTTGATCAATACAAAATACCGAAAGCGTATAATCACGATTGAAGATCCCATTGAATATTGGCTCTTGAACGATATGTGTATGATAGAACAGCGTGAAGTCGGTTCGGACTGTCCTGATTTCGCAACGGGTCTGAGACATATCCTTCGTCAAGACCCTGATGTCATCATGGTTGGTGAAATGCGAGATTTGGAGACAACGAGTTTTACTCTTACCGCTGCAGAGACAGGGCACCTTGTGTTCAGTACTCTGCATACACCAAACGCATCACAATCGATAGAACGGGCAATAGACATATATCCGGCCAATCAGCAGACGCAGGCTCGAACTATGCTGGCTAATGCCCTGCAGGCCGTTGTTTCACAAACGCTGTTTCGACGAATTGATCAGCCGGGAATGGTTCCCAGTACGGAGATACTGTTATGTACGTCAGCAGTTAGAAACTGCATCCGCGAGAACAGGATTTATGAAATACCCAATATTATTGAAACATCTCGCCGTTTCGGAATGCATACAATGGATAATAGTATCGCCGAACTATGTTTGAAGGGGTATATCGACAAGGAAGAAGCGATATTGCGTTCGAGTAATCGAGCCAAAATGGAGAAGGCGCTTCAACTCGCACGAAGAGTCTAAAGCTTATCCACGGCGAGTCCCGGTTAATTTCGTAAAGCGCCATCCTGTAGAGATACCGAAGAATTAGCAATGTCAGACAATGTCTTCGCTGATAAACATTTCCCTTTGGTGTTTAATCTTGTGCTTTTTACAAATTTTTTAGAAAGGTGGAGATTTTTTATTTATTGGAGTATCATCAATCAGAACTTAAATTGCAATTGGTGCGTATAGATTGATAATAAAGTGCTTTAACTAACAATCGAATTGTACTTGATTTAGGGAGACACGATTTGACGACTGCCGGTACACAAAACTCACTTTTAGTACCTTTCAAGGAGAATCTGAAAAAAGTCATCTATGGCAAGAATGAATGTATTGATGTCATGATTGTTTCGCTCCTGGCTGGGGGCTCTGTTCTTATTGAAGATGTCCCTGGTGTTGGAAAGACAACACTTGCCAAAGCATTGGCAAAAAGCATTGAAGCTAAATATAGCCGGATACAGTTCACGCCCGATCTTTTACCTGCAGATATTTTGGGTTCTTCTATTTATAATCCGGTTAGTGGGGAATTTAAGTTTTCTCCCGGACCAATATTCTGCAATATCCTTCTTGCCGATGAGATCAATCGTGCTTCACCCAGAACCCAGTCAGCTTTGCTGGAGGCAATGAATGAGAGCCAGGCGACCATTGAAGGTCAATGTTATCCGCTATCGAAGCCGTTCATGGTTATTGCTACCGAGAATCCAATCGAGTTCCACGGCACATATCCATTACCTGAGGCACAGATGGACCGCTTTCTTGTGCGCCTGCCCATAGGTTATCCGACGGCCGAAGTTGAGGTCGACATTCTCAAGTCACATGCACATACTGAGCCGCTCGACAAAATAAAACCTGTATTACAGCTTGAGCAGATTAGGCAAATTCAACAAGAAGTCACCAATGTTCACATAGATGATAGTATACAGGAATATATTGTAGAGATTGTCCATGCCACACGTCACGATAATCGTTTTCAACTCGGCATCAGCACACGTGGAACCCTGATGTTAGCTCGGGCGGCAAGGGCACGCGCTTATTTTCAGAAGCGTGATTATGTTATTCCTGACGATGTGTTATGGCTTGTTCCTTATGTGTTGCCGCATCGCATTCTTATGACCTCTAAGACACGCCACAGCGGTGCTACCGCCGGGCAGATTGTTATGGACATCGTTAATCGTATCAAAGTTCCGGTTTGAGAAGCGGTTGTCACGATGATCAGGATGGATACAAAGCTGCATATTTGTATGACCGATGCAGGTAAAATGGTACTGCGCGGGATAGCTTTCGTGGCTTTAGCAGCTCTAGTCGTTCCAGCATTCGGTGTACTTTCGGCATTGCTCTCCTTCTTTCTGATGGCATTAGTCGTTGGATTTATTCTGCGGCCCGGAATCCAGGTCAGTGGCAATTTGCCTGATCGTATCGTAGTAAACCATACAGTACAGTTGAGGTACTTACTTAAAAACATCGGGCATTTTCCGGCATATAATCTTTGCCTCAGGTTCGATGCATTGCCTGATGCGATCGAGCAGGTTGAGAATCGACATGTTGTTTCTCGTCTTGGCCCCGGCGAGACTGCTGAAGTGATCGTTATAATAAGACCTAAGCAGCGCGGTTACTATCGAATCAAACATCCGGTGTGTCAAACAAGTTTTCCCTTTGGATTATTCAGTTTCGGTATCTCGTGTGACAATCAGGAGAAACTTATTGTGCTTCCGGCCTTTTCATTGCTCCGAGATCTTTTCGTACGTCTGAATCCACAAGTTCGCTCCGATAGCTCTGTACTCGCCGGTCGATTGGGAGCATTCCCGGAATATGCGGGAAACCGCCCTTTTTTGCCGGGGGATTCCCAGCGGAGAATTGATGCACGTGCCTGGGCTCGGTTGGCCGCACCGGCCACCAAGGAATACCACGAAAATTTCGACAACTGTACTGTACTTGTATTAGATACTGGATTACCCAAATCCCAATTGACCTTGAAATCGAATGCGAGCAAAGAATTCGAAGCTGCGATCTCTCTTTGTGCTTCTGCAGCATATACAATCAATGATTATTGTCTTATCGATTTGCTACTTGCCGGCTCCGATCTTTATCAGTTTACTAACTGGCCGAGAAAGATGCGTCTGGACAAAATACACGAGATTCTGGCCGGGATTGAGCCTATTATGGATTATGCTCCAGAACAGATGAAGCCGTTATTGGTAGATCGTCTCCATCGAATATCTGAAGTGGTTTTTGTTCTTAATGGCTGGAAACATGCATACTGTCAGTTGCTGGAACTGGCAGACCAAGCCGGATGTCACAGTACAGTTTTTGTGATCGGGGAATCCGGTGAAGTTGAATTAGGCCGGAATAAATTGACCTGGGCCGAAAATATCCAAATATTGTCTCCCAATGAGATTCTGACAGAACAGGTAATATGCTTGTGAAGATACAAAAAACCATCGCTGTAATAATTATACTGACAAGCTCGGTATTGACCGCGCTTGTCTCCAGTGATATTGCATATCCTGCTATCCTTTGTATGTTGGGACTCGTGGGTTTACGCCGGAGTTTAACTTGGAATATCAAGCCGGAAAAACGCATCATTACATCGTTGCTCCTGCTTTTTTTGGCGATGTTGTTTGCGCTTCATTACCGATATATCGGTCTTACCGGCCGCGTCGCTTATGAACAAGCAGCAGCTTTTGCCTGGCAAACAATAGCACGATATTTTCTGGCTTCGATGATACTTGTACTGTTTCTGGGTTCACCGAAACGACTACCATCTTCGCTCGGATTATTTCATATCGCTATTACGATTTCCGCCGGGCAGATACTTTTACTCAATGACATGTATATTGCGTATAGGCTTTTAGAGTTACTCTCGGTAATCCTGGTTGTGGTTTATATAATGTCGGCATATGACTCTACGACCATGCCTATGACGGAACGTATGGGACACATATCACGAGGATTGGCTTTTGGCCTGATACTTATCGTTACAGCAAACTGCGGCTGGATTGCCAGTTCGATACTCTATCGCCATGTTGAGGTTCTTAATTATTTGCCGGTATGGCTCTGGAAAGGGACTGTTGCCGATGATGGTCGGATCGGGGGTCAGGCTCGTATAGGATTCTCCGACAGCGGTAATCTTTCCAGTATTTTTATGATTAAAGGAGATCAGGATCCGACGCCGGCGCTTAGCATAATATCTGATAGTGGTCCGGGATACTTAAGGGCCAGGGCATTTGATATGTATCGTCAATCTCAATGGTATGAGGCCCCACATAAAGAACTTATATTCCCTGAGAAGAATACCCCATTCGGTATGTATTTTGTAGGAGGCAGGAATCTCTTTCGGCTCCATAGCGCAGATGATATAAATTATGAGCTAATGACAATCCGACATGAATCTATGCTTGCTGATGCTGTGTTTACTTCTCTGAGTACATCTTTCATTGAAGTGCAGTTCAACTATCTACAGCGTGATGATAACGAAATCGTTTATGCACCAAATTCGCGAAACGGCCTGAATTATCGGATAGCTTATACGAAATCTGCTTATCAAAGATTTCCCGGGGGTAACCAGAGACGTCGAATGGTAAATGTTCCAAGGAATCTCGATCCACGTATCGGCCAGCTGGCAAGCAAGATATTTGAAGGTTGTAACACTTCGAGTGAAAAAATCGATGCGGTCATTAGACATTTTCGTAATAATTATACATATTTACTCGCTATGGATGTCCCGTCAGATCGTGATAAACTGACATATTTTCTGCTTGAAAAATCCACTGGTTATTGCGAGTACTTTGCCTCCGGCGCTGCGATACTGCTGCGTCTGGCCGATGTGCCTACGCGATATGTCACAGGCTTTCTTGTTACCCAGAAAGATCCATCGTCGGACATATGGGTTGCGAGGAACATGGATGCTCATGCATGGGTGGAAGCCTGGGACCAGGAGCAAAACCAGTGGACGATTGTCGAAGCAACTGTAGGACAGGATCTGACCTCTATGTCTTTAGATGAACAGGTAACAAGTGCTAGAGGTGGTGGTGCTCTTGTTAGTCAGCTTTTACAGGCTATGTATGAATATGGACTTTTTGGTGCTTTTGGCTGGTTGTTCATGTCATACGACCTTCGTTCCAGTATAATTCTAATGACAATATTCATTGGAGCAATACTGGTGATGATTTTATTTCGACGCCGTAAAAAAAGGAAATCCACATTATATGCACATTCGATGGCGATGAAAAGTCCGATACTTATTGATTTACACAAGATTCTTGCAAGGATGGATCGCAAGGTTAAAGCTGCTGCGGGATTGCGTAGAGAACTAAGTGAGACTCTGCATGATTTCTCAGGCAGACTGCGGAGAAAAGAGGCCGATGACAGGCATTGGATTAAAATATCAGACTGGTATCTCGAATATGCCGGGCTGCGCTATGGCAAGAACACAAGCTCTGAACACTTGGAGAAATTACAGCAGCGTGCAAGAAATCTGCGTAATTCCTTATAATGGTTGTTGGATTGAGTTTTAGCTTTATTAAAGCAAAATCTATGAACAAATATTTGGGATTCCTGCAATAATTACGCCATATGTATCGGACTATATGTCTATTTTCGGCATTTTGCATATCGAAACGACGGAGAATTTCTAAAATTCTTATTTTTGCAAAAAAATGTAAAGACTCAAAAGAATATGTCGATAATAACGATGAAGAAAAATTAATAATGTTGAGTGATTAATTCAAAGGAGAATTATTCATGGAATATTTAAACATGATTTTATTAGTTGTATTAGCTGCCGAGCTTTTTCTATTACTCTCAAATCTATCAAGTCTCCGGGGTGAATTAAAAGAACGTCAGGAAAAACTAACCTCTGAACTTGCTGAAATAAAGACATCGCTTCAGAAGTAGTTGATAAAAGCGTAGCAGAAATAAAACGAGTAAATTGAGATATTGACACAATCATTTTGCTGGATAACCCTTTACATGAGCGGTTATCCAGCTTTTTTTAAAACTTCCGTTCGAAATTAAAGTGGAATTTACTAAATGAAGGAGGATTTAACGCTAACGATTGCGCCTTTTTTTTAAGAAGGTGTATATATTAGGAAGGGAAAAGATAAGGATGATAACGGCAAAAAAGATATATCCAAGTATTATAGTAAAACCAATTATTAATCCTGAGAAAATAAAAGTAATGGTAGTAGCAGAATATAAAAAAGATTTTGAAGAAATATTCCAGCCGTTTTTGGTTTCCTTAAGAAATAAGGTGACAAAGCCCATGATTAGGCAAAATAATGCAAAATCAATTAAATAATCTTTAGTTGGATTAATCCAAATAAAATCCACTGGTTTTCTCCTCAATTTACATTTTCAATAGTATAATAATTTCTGCTAACTATCAATGGTATTCTGTTGAAGTTTGTGAATTTCCCGGCAAAAACCAATGAAATCTAATTGTAGTGTCAAATGTTTTTGTCCAATTCAAAGGGCATCATCTTTGTTGATTCATTCACTATTAGACTAAAAGTTCTGGGGAGCAGGGACACATATACTTATCAATTAATATCTCAATCAACCGCAATAGTTTTCAACCGTGGTTTCATTAAAAATCGGATATTGAGATATCTTCTGTTTTTACTGATTCACGATAAGGAATATTCTGTTTGTATAGCTTCAGCCGTTCGCTGATCTTACTGGCCAGTTGTATGTCGAGTTCTTCATTGGCCAGTAGGAGTGCTTTTTCCGCGGTTTCCTGAGCCTGTTCAAATTTTCCCTCCGCTGCATAGGCGGCTGCTAACACATCAAAGTGCCAAGCGCCTGGAAATTCTGACATTTCCATTGCTTGTTCGGCGATTTCTACAGCCCTGGATGTATCCCGCTCCTGCGGGTCCGGGTGAATGGCCAGAATCCATGCAATCCCAAACATCGGGATAGCCATGTCGGATTCCAGACTCAATGCCTGCTCGTAATGCTTAATCGCCGCATCGAATTTGCCTTGCGCCGTTAATACAGAGCCTAAATTGCTTATTGCTATAGCCTGGTCTGGTTTGAGCTGCAACGACTTACGATAGCATTCGGCTGCTTCGTCAAGTTTGCCCTGTTGATGAAATGAGTACCCGAGATTCGAGTGGGCACGAGAATTATGCGGCGAAACTTCGATAGCTTCCTCCCATATAAGCACAGGATTCTTGTAACACTCATTGCGGTGTAGTGTTCTCAGAGTCAGGGCTGCGATTATCGTTATCATGATGCCAACCGGGAAATAGCGTATGAATACTTCTGTAATTGTGCCGGGCGCTGATTTCCCGCTTATTCGGAGCCACTTTTCTGTGTATCGAAAGAAAGCGTGACCGCCTATTACAAATATAAGTATCAGTGCAGCCAAAGGAAGGTACATTCTGTGCTCGAATATCAGGTCTATGATCGGTACAAAGCTCGAAGTGGGAGCGAGTATACCGAAGAACCATACACCCAAATAACTCCATGCGTGGTTACGAATCAATCCCCATGTCGTTATTCCAAGCAAAGTAACAACTATCAGTATTGGTAAGACAAGCTGATCCCAGGCTTTTACTATCGACCAGCCATAGTCAAGGCACAGCTTTGCAGGCCACAGGGACAGACTGATATAACGGACAATTACAATACATTCGTTTGTCATATATTCCAAAACACCGATGCCGGTAGAAAGCCCTGTTTTCTCAGCCTGGTTTGGCAGTACCCACATCAAAGTAATAAGTATAATCCACGTTGATGCCAGTCCTGCGTATAAGCGCCATCGCTGCCGTAAAACCGAAATAAATGATCCGGCACCAAATGTCCGGTCATATAATAAAATTACTATCGGTGCCGTGGCCATTACTTCTTTAGTTGCCATCCCAAGCCCGCAACAAAGCGCCGAGATAATCGACCATGTGGCAGCTCGTCGGGATCGTATAGCTCTAATTGTTGTGTACAACGTCAGCAGATAAAAAAGTCCCACGAGCGATTCACACCGTTGAACAATGTAGGTAACGCTTTGAGTCTGAATAGGATGTACCGCCCATATTGCTGCTGTCAGCCAGGCCAGGATTGTTGCATGCTTTGCGAATCTGTCACGCAGCCGCTCGCATAGAAGAGTCCGCCTTACTATTCCATAGAGAGTAAGTCCGGCCAAAAGATGAATTATAAGATTGAAGGCATGATATCCGGCCATACGGGTGCCGAAGAGAACATAGCTTACGGCAAATGATAATGCCGATAAGGGACGTCCCTGTATCGTGGAAGCCCTGGATTGGAACATAACTTTATCCAGCGGCCAAAGGGAATGTATATTGGGATTAAAAACAATGGCCTGTAAATCGTCGAAGATAAATTGCCCGGAAAAACTGTTACTATAAGCTGCCAAAGTAAGGATAATCAGCAGCAGTATACACCTGGTTTCCTTACTAAAACTTCTTTTACGGGACTTCTCTTTTTTCATTTAGTACAATGTTTGATTACAGACGTTAGGATATAATTAAATAATGTGATTTTATATAATATCTCTTTTCGTCAATTACAATAAACTTATGAAGCCAATTATGAAAAAAAATCGACCGTTTGACAAAATTATTTTATTAAAGGAAGAGTGATTCTCGACAATTATGTCACAATACAAGAGTGTGTTGGTATTGTTGATGATATAATCGATATAGAGGATGATCTGCTGATGAGCCAAAATCTAAAGTCATTATTAGAAGGATTAATAAAAACGCTATGCAGTCACAGCTTGTTTATGACTTTAGTTCTCTTTTATCTCGTAGCGGCTTTGATTGTTACTATAATATACAATACATTCGATAATTTATCGATATCACTTTATTCGAATACACTAATCTTGATGACCACTTTGTTCTTTGTTGTTTATTTTAACGGCTACGCAATATATGTAGTGATTATTATTCGTCCGGATCGTCCGATTAAGTACTTCCTTGACGATTTGAAGGCGAGCCAGCTTACTATGGATCGGTTGTTAAACGCGCTACCGGTTTTTCTTTTCCTTCCGATTTTCATGTCAACCTTTACTTCGTTTAAGACGATGATTCCCGTCGTTAATCCCTTTTCATGGGATTATCGATTTGCTGTATTGGATGCTATAGTCCACGGCGGTATACATCCCTGGCGGCTGCTTCAGCCTGTTGTTGGCTATCCACTATTAACCAGTATAATCAACTTTTTTTATAATCTGTGGTTTTTTGTTATGTTCGGAGTTTTGTTCTGGCAGACATTCAGTCTGCGGAATAAACGTCTGCGTATGCAATTTTTATTGGCTTTCATATTGTCATGGATTTTGTTAGGCACTTTGGCCGCTGTTATATTCTCTTCTGCCGGCCCCTGCTATTATGGCCATCTCGTGGAAGGAAAGGATGTCTATCAGCCACTTATGGAGTACCTGGAGTCGGCCAGAGAATCTTACCCTGTCTGGGCCCTCGGTACCCAAGAGATGCTTTGGCAGTCATACAGGAATGGTGGAGTAGGAAAAGTGACCGGAATTTCAGCCATGCCCAGTATGCATATCTCAATAGTTTTTTTATTTGCGGTTCTGGGATGGAGAACACATCGCATAGCAGGAATCGGTTTTAGCTTATTCGCGATTTTTATTATGATTGGTTGTATTCATCTCGGCTGGCATTATGCAATTGACGGTTATGTGTCTATTGTTGGCACATATTTTATATGGTGGTTTGCTGGGAGACTACTTGGTCGAATGGATGGTTTATGCCTATAAATGTTGTTGAGTGACGGTTCTTACTGATATACTATATACATCCTGCCCGTTTTTTTCTTATTATAGTTGAATTAATTGGCGAACTTTTGTTGGTTCTATTAATAGTTATTCAACAAGCCAGGCTTTACTTACAGGGGATGGAAATTCACCATTATAGTTTATGATTTTATCGCCTGTTCCGTAAACGTAAACGGAGCCAGCTACAATCTGGTTTCCTGTTCCCATGCCAGTACCGCCCAAACGCAACGAGAAGCCGTCTCCATTTCCCTTTTTCTGTTCAGAAGCGGGTCTTTCCTGTGGAAAGTACAGCGTTCCTTCGAGAATTGACTCGGCATTACCGGTAATTTCTGCGTCATTCAAATTCAGGTAGTCCTGCGCGATAATGATACCCTCGTATGGCCCGGACTGTAGCGGTTCCGCTCTTATTATGCCTCCTCCCTCAACAAGACATCGAGTATCATCGGCTTCCCAGTTAGTACTGGCAATGTAAAAGAAAGCCTCGCCAAGACCATCACCATCAGCATCACCGGTGGTGGGATCCACAATCACGTACGAATTCGATAATACCTGCAGCCCGTCCCCATCCAGAATGTAAATACCGGATGCAAGTCGAACCGGTTTCTCCACTGTTCCGCCTTTGAATACCATTCCACCTGAATAATACCCGGGCTGGATTATAGTATCGAGGATGGGATCATTGTTGTTTTGAACATTAATACCGCCTAAATCCGGTGTTGTCCCGATGTATTCGGTAGGTTTGTATTCCGTGGTATTTAACCACAAAAGGGGGTCGGGCATACGCGGCTGTCCCAGCCAGACATCAGTGTTTTCGTAAAGGTCAAAATCTCCTACTTGAGAGAAGCCGTTGGCGACTACGTTTACTGTCTCACAAACAATCTCAGGTGTACCGTTTAGGGTTACACTCACATCATCATCGGTCGAATTTATCTGAATTGCACCATCATCAGGATCTCCAGTCATGTTATTAACTATCAAAGCACCAGTACCCTGGGCGTGAAGGCCCGTTCCATCATCTCTGAGGCAAATCAAGCCGGCTCCGCCCCCGCCTCCTGTTATGGCGATTGCATAAGGCCCGCTTTTTCCCTGCCAGTTGCCTGATAAGTCGAGTGAAAAGACACCGGCCAGTGGCCCGTAATCCAGAGGGACCTCCTGGTTGGCCTGATGACCTTCGCGTGTTTCCGTGTCGCGTGATGTGATGACCGCCAGGGCGTTGACAGATGTCGGATTCTCCGGGTCATAGGGAATAAAAAGATATTGTCCCGTTTCCTCGAAATACCCGTACTTTCCGATAATAATGTCACCATCAGGCAGGTTGTTCTCATTGAGGTTTAATAGAACCGGATCTTTAAAATTGGCAGAGTTTAGCGCTGCAAATTGCTGCGCCAGACTGCGCGCTTTAGTTTGGTCTTTTTTTACCCAGGGAGCGCCAGCAAGAGCTGCCGCATCTGCAGCGTTATGCAACTGGTGATTGACTAAACAGAGTTTTCCTGTATCGATGGATAAACCGACGAACAGGAAAAGTGTGAAAATAATAAGCACTGTCCAGACTAATGCTATTGCCCGGTGGCGATAGTGTTTTGGCGACAGAACACTGTTTTGTTCATACATAGCTAAGTGACATCTCATAACGTATACCTTCCCTCCCGCTCTATGATTTCTTTTTGCGGTGAATCTCTTCATCTTAACCTCCCTGGTTAACAAAGCTTTTTCTAATTAGAATATCCCTAATTCAATGCAATTATACTGGGTTATTATAATAAATAAAGACCGAAAAGTCAAGATTTTAAAAATTTTTTTAAT
>Ga0209536_100006745_pt1 | contig 17491 bp, 13 predicted proteins | sample DeeMarSeWOR28_12_FD_187461 | JGI IMG/M metagenome (GOLD analysis project Ga0209536, IMG submission 187461) | Marine sediment microbial communities from White Oak River estuary, North Carolina - WOR-2-8_12 (SPAdes) (version 2) | ecosystem: Environmental > Aquatic > Marine > Intertidal zone >... | reverse complement strand
CAGAACTTGGGGGTGACCCCGCCGCGACTCGAACGCGGAACCTACAGCTTAGAAGGCTGTTGCTCTATCCCGTTGAGCTACGGGGCCTCCTGGTCAACGACACCGCTCCAGGTCTCTTACCGGGCTCCCGATCCAGATCCACACAGCCAGGGAGATCATCCCGAGTGCAATTTGTAAATATACCAACCTCCCCCCTGACATGCAAAAGCGCGCTTCACCGGAGCATTTCAGGATCCGGCCGGACCCCGAACTGCTCGGCCAGCGCGCGCAGCTGCTCAGGACCCAGCATCTGCCGGATGCCGCCCGAGGCGGCGGCCGTCAGGTAGATGACGGCCGCCTTCTCCACCGTGTCAATGAGTCCGAAGGCCGCATCCAAGTTCCGCCCCGAGGCCACGATGCCATGGAACTGCCAGACGGCACATCGCCGACGCGCAAAGGCCTCCCCTGTCATCCGTGCAAGCTCCGTCGAGCCGGGCAGCACCCACGGCACGAACTCGATCCCCTCGGGGAACGCTACCACGCACTCGGCATGAATCTGCCAGAGAAGCCGCGTCAGACGCCTGGTGTCCAGCTCGAGAATATTGGTCAGGGCAATGACATTCGGTGAATGCGTATGAATTACCGCGCGTTCGATGCCGCCGCTGAGCTGCTTCCGCTGCGCGTGAATCATCAGGTGGGTCAACAACTCGGAGGTTGGCCCCCCGGTCGGCTGAAAGCCCCAGAGCATGCGGTAGGCCCTCCCCGCATCGTCAATTTCGATGATGCCGACATTTTTCTCCGGGTAGAGCTCGATGTTCCGCAGGTAACGGCCCGAACCGGTCACCAGAAAATACTCACCGGCAAGCTCCGGAGCCGCTGCGTCCATGGCTGTCCACTCGCGGGGTCTCTTCGGAAGCGCCTGCATGTCCACGGTCTCTCGCAGCAGGCGCACACTGATATTGCCGGCGTTCGCCTCGGCCCACCCCTTGGTCCAGATGTCCCGGCTGGTTTTGATGATGTCTATGAGAAACGGAGGTATGGGTTGTATCATTGAGTCCATGCGCGATCGTGATGGCGATGATTGCTTCAGGCGATGGCCTCCATACGGCGCTCAAAACTCTCCGGGCATGGTGCTTCGACTGTGGTCGTGCCCCGCTCCGGAAGGCGGAAGGTAATGCTCCCGGCATGCAGCATTAGTCGCGACATCCCCAAGCGGCTTCTCCGGTCGCCATAGAGCGGATCACCGGCCACCGGATGACCGATACTATAGAGGTGAGCCCTGATCTGGTGCCGCCGCCCGGTGAGGGGCGTGACCTCCAGCAGGGTCCACCCGGCAAGACGATCCACCACCCGAAACTCTGTCCTGCAGGCGCGGCCCCGCTCTCTGTCAACGGCAACGCGGCCCGATCCGAACTCCCGGAGCGGCTCATCGATCACACCCTCATCCTCCGGGAGCGCTCCGTAGACCAGTGCACGATAGCTCTTCTCCACCTCCCGGGACTCGAACTGAAGGTTCAGGCTCCGGTGCGCTTCTGCTGTCCGCGCAAAGAGTATGACCCCGCTTACGTCCTTGTCAAGCCGGTGCACAACGTAGAGTCTGCACCCGAGCTGGTCGGCAAGGAGCCCCTGCAGAAACGGGCTTTCCTTGTGCCGCTCCCGGATCGAGGCAATTCCCTCTGGCTTGTAGACCGCCAGTACGTTTTCCTCATCAAAAAGGATCTGAATGGGAGGTGGATGCACGGAATGCTCCCGGCGATGGTCGTTTGCCTCCCCGACCGGGAGAGGCCGTCAGGAATGTCTCGGCCTGAATAGTGATGAGCGACCAGGAAGATGCACACGTTGGCCGCGACCGGCAGAGGTGGCCGGGGTCTCATGCGGAGACCAGTCGGGGCGACTGGATTCGAACCAGCGACTTCCTGCTCCCAAAGCAGGCGCTCTAACCGGGCTGAGCTACGCCCCGAGGAAAACGAATCGGATTAAGCGGTTCTCTCTCCCTTGTGTGGCCGATTACACCCAACTTCATCCTTAGTTGGGATGCAATTTTGTCAACAGCTCGGCCAACAGACGGAACTGCTAAGTGAATATACGGAAGACGTTGTCGAGTTGTCAAGTTGGATTCCTGGTGGGAATTTGATTATCACGCAGTGATTTCAAATCGCGCTCCCACTCGATGCGAAAGAGCGTCGATATAGTAGGGACCCGGAGCCGAGGAGTTATTCTTCTTGACAAATCCCATTCACCAAAGCTAATTTCAGTCGGGGAGAGGAAGTCGCCTCTCTTCTCTCTGGTGACCAAGCGGCTGGCACATTCAAGGCCACATGGTACGCTGCCAATATGCCCATCGGGGTTTATTTCTCCCGCCTGACTGCCTAGGTATCAGGTGATACAAACGTTGCTTTGTATCACCTGAATGGAGTAGGATCCCGCCATTCAGAAGATATTAAACTGTGTTCTTGCTGGCGGCAGAGCAACAGTCTCCCCGATGGGAGGAGGTACAAACGTGACATACCCCGCTCCGTTCTCCCAGCGGAGGAGCCGCAACCTGCCATCACCCAGCGAATGGGAGAATCGAAAGAGCATCTCAGTGGGGTCACCGTTGCTGTCAACCTCCTGAACCACAGTGCTCATACCGGAAATCCGGATCTCTTCTCCTCGGTGCATGGGTGTACTCGTTGAACGGAATGACCTTCCAAAGGGTCCGGAGAATAGGCCGGCAGAGATTCTTACTCGAATCGTGGAACTGTCCACGCGGAGAACTTCCATCTCCGTTGGACCTGCAGCCAACACCTTGATCCGGCCCGGAGCCGGCTTCCCTTGAAGTCTCTTGACAACGGGTATGTAGGCTCCGTAATACAGCTGATCCGGGGGGTTCAGGATCACAAGATCCTGCCCTGAAATCTGATCATCATCTGGCACGGTACTGATTGCTTCCATCATGGAGTCATCTATAGAGTCGAGCAACCAGGCGGCAACTGGAATGAGCAGCGGAGCGATTGCCAGCTTAAGGGCCAGCACCAGAACGACTGCAGCATGAACAAGGGAGCAATGGAAACTACCTGCCTTCACAGATGAGAATCTCTCGACTAGCCTCCCGAGGTAGACCGCAAGAAGCCCGGCCGCTCCCAGGGCAACGAACGAGAGCAAGCGGCCGGAGGGGAACGTTGCCGCAATGGGGGCCAACGAGAGCAGCATTCCAACACTCCAGAAACGAGCGAGACTGCTCGTGCGAATCGTGCGGAGCAACGCAAGGACAACCCCGACAACAACAAGCAGGCAGGCAAGGAGAACCGTAGCATGCTGGTCGGCCGGGACAACATTGGCGAGATCTGCCGGTAGCGAGCTCCACTCCGCCGCTAGCAGCAAGGGAGCGTGCGTGACCAACGAACCCAGAAAGATCCAGAAGTCGGTCATGGGATCATGGTATGTCCCCGAGCCAGCAGACCCGTACCCACCTATGCTGTAGATCAGGAACCAGCTGAAGACCACGCACAGACTCGGGACCATCGCAGTAGCTCGGCTCCGCCTGTGCGCGCCATCAACGAAAAGCGCGTGGGCAACAAGATATCCCACTGCCGCCAGACCCATCTCTCCTGCCAGAAGGGCTAATGCAAGTGCAAGGGGAGCTAGGAATGAACCCAGTTTCCAGCCACCCCTCCTCCATCGGTCATGCCACAGCAGGAAGAGGACCCCAAAGAAAGTGGAGATTAGCACGTGACGACTGGAGATCCAGAGGGCCGGCAGGGCACGGGTCGGATCCGCAGCGTTGAGAAGCGTAGCCAAGCCCGCGATCCATCCCGCCCCGAACAGGGAACGAAAGAGGTATCCGGAGGCAATAATCAGGGCAGCGAACCAGAGAATGCTGTGTAGATGCATCAGACTTGGAGATGCGGGCCACAGCTGGTAGTCCAGCCAGACGGTCAATACGGTCAGAGGGCGGAAGAATGAGAGCCGGAAGCCCGGGCTCGTCCAGAATGGGACAATCCCCTGATCCTTGTATTCCCGCGTCAGCTCGGGGTTTCCATTTGCGATGCCGAACAGATCCATGGGTTCGTAGCTGGAATATGGTGGCCCCAGCATAACCAGGCGCTGCAGGTGATCATCAAGCTGCCACCCCGTCCACACCCCAGGGAGCGCCAGCACGACGGCCAGAAGAGCCGCAAGGTACGGCATTCTGCGATCTTTCAGAATCGCCCTGCAGAGATTGTCGGTGTCGCCGGTCATCTGATCCTCATTCTCCAGGCATACACAAGCAGAACAATGGCCAGGAACGCCGAGCCGTACACCATCGAACAGATCACCGTTTCCAGAACCGAATGATTTGTAAACGCACCCATCATTGTGGCCTGGACAGGATAGAATCCCGGAAGCAGCCGAATGATTTCCTTCTTCTCAGCGGCCGCGTAGATGATGGGATTCTGGAGCCAGGATGCGTCAATATTGGATAGGAGGACGACGCAGAGAACACCCTCCAGTTCACGTCTCACCAGGGAACCAACAAGGAGCCCATAGCAGCCGTAGACAAATCCGCCGGAGACGAATCCGGCAACCGTGGACCAGTAATTCTGAGGCACCAAAAATAGGGAGACAAGCGCTGAGACATAGAGACTCATACTCACAATGAGCCCTCCGAGCACACAGAGTTTCGCTGTCAGGAGCTCTGATGACTTGTACCCGGCCACCATCAACCTCCGGTCCGCCTGCCACTGTTTCTGCACCAGATGCAGCGCAAAGAACGCGGTAAGGAGACACACCGCGGCACACCCGATGAAGACAATGGTCTCGTCCCTCTCATTCTCAAGCTGGACTACTGAATCGCCGACAGTGGGAAGTTCAAACACAATGACACGATCAGGAGTGATGAGCACGATGATCGTGCAAAACAGCGTCGGTATGATGAGCAGTAACAGCACAGCCACTCGGTGACGCAGCAGCTGGCGGGCTGACATCGCCCCATAGATACTCAAGAACTTCAGGCGCATTGGAGTGACCCGTCTTCAATCGTGTAGAGAACATCGAACTGGGATCGTTCGTAGGCGAGGTGGGATACGATCAGAAGGCTTCTTCCTGCTTCTCTGGCCTCCTGGGCGTACTGCCAGAACCGTCTGTAGGAACCGTAGTCAAGTCCTGAGCAGGGTTCATCGAGGATCAGGAGATGTGGAGAATGAAGGACGGCGAGCGAGAGGTTCAGCCTTTGCTGCATTCCTCCACTCAGTTCCGACACACGCTTCCCCTCACATTGTTGAAATTGAAACACTCCCAGGAGATCCTCCGCCGGAGACGGGTTCTTCCCGTTGATTCCATATGCTGCCGCGAACAGGCGGATATGCTCGCCGACTGTAAGCCGTTCATACAGCAGGAGATCTTGCGGACAGTATCCCATCCTGCCTTCCGTGACCACCTCTCCTCTGTCCGGCCTCAACCATCCGACGATGATTTTGAGAAGCGTGCTCTTGCCGCTCCCGTTCTCGCCGATGATGCCGACAACCTGGCCCCGGTGTACGCCGAATGTGACATCGCTCAGGACCCGGTGTTTGCCATACGCGTGGCTCACCCCGCGGACCTGGAGCAGCGTGTCTCTCATCATCTCTTTCATGCATCGTCCTCCCCATCCAGCCTGGGTCTGACAGGTTCGGCTTTCGATCCCTTTAAGACCCGGAGCACGGGCGGCTTCACCACAGGAAACAGAATACGCCGGAACGCCTTCAGGATGTGCCGCGTCACGCTGCTCTCCGAGCGCAGATAGAAGTATCCCGGTATGAACTCAGCACCCATTCGTGACTTCACCCACTCTGATGTCTGTCCCAAATCCAGTGTCGTGCAACCCTGTTCAATGGCAGCTCTCACGATTCCATAGACGAGGTTGAAATAGACGTCATACTGATCCCTTGAGGCGTAGTCCAGTCCTGTAAGCAGAAACGTCATGCGCCCGCTTGAGACCGCGCACAGTGCGGCTCCAAGGACCTCGAGACCCCGGGTTACGGCAATCATCTGCAGCTCGCCATCCAGGTTGGCATTGAGGCGATCGAAGAAGTGCAACGGAAGGACCTCGAGCTTGACGCCTGCCCGCCGCATGACATTGGAATAGAGCTCGTGGAACCGCTGCGGGGAACAGATCTGGGTGCCCCCCACAACCAATCTGGCCTCCCCGGCAGGCTGGGCGCCCCTCGATTCCTTCCCGGTGCCAGGCAGTCCCACTTTCTTCATGCTCTTCAGGATTGGACGACGATAGCCGTGCCGCATCTCGGCCAGGTATGCATCAAACGAGCTCCACCGCAGCGGGAGCCGTGCATAGGGCAGGCTCGGGGCCCGCATGAATCCGTGCTTGCACAGCTCGTCCATGACCGTCGTCTCGTCGCTCATGAATTCCTTCACGCACAGGAAGCGCGTGCCCTCGAGACGAGCAATCCACTCCATTTCTTTCACGAGTCGGCCGATGACGGGACGCGAATCGACTCCGGGGGCGAAGGCGATGGAATGTTTCCCGATGGAGATGGGGAGCCCGCAGAACAGCACTCTCAGCCTTAACAAAGAAGGGACGAAGCGGCGCAAGAAGCCGATTGTGCGCTGCATGGCGCCGCTGAGAAAGAGGTCAAGACTAACATCGAAGCAGGACAACGCGGCCGTTCCGACAAGCTGCTCACCCTGATAGAGTAGGAGGTACCAGAATTGGGCATCACCGTGTCCATCCTCCAGCGAGCGGATGAATCGATGTGTATGAAAGAGGTCGACGTGTGCATTCAGCGAATCCCACAAACGTTCGTCAACCTCACGAATCGAGCGTACCCGTTGGACCCTGAGAGAGGACTCAGGGCCTGATTCTCCCGTCGCCTGCCGCACGGCCGACTCGTCGCGAAGGATGCTGGACTGATGGCGCGGTCGACAGATTGCACGCTGCTCAGTGCTGTGCATGTCCGTTCCTGCTAATGCGATTGAAAGCCGCAATGGTGTGGTCGAGGAAATCTCCGTCCTGGGCGGCTGTCGCACACAACCGCAACCGTGCGGAGCGGCGAGGGACCGCGGGGCTAACTACTGCGTTTACCAGGATACCCTCTGCGAAGAGCATTCGCGAGAGCCTGTACGCCTCCTCATCCGGTCCGACGATGACAGGGATGACAGGGGATGAGGAGCGTCCGGTCTGAAAGCCGAGCTGTGTCAACGCTTCCCGCAGGAGCGTGGCGTTGCCGTGGAGGTGACCCAAACGGGAAGGCTCCTCCTGCAGAACGCGTAGCGATGCCCGCGCAGCTGCCACCGCAGGAGGGCAAAGCGCTGCTGAAAACATGAATGCTCCCGCGCCATGCTGGAGATAGATGATCAGGTCCCGTCTCCCCGTCACGAAACCGCCATTTGAGGGTATCGCCTTTGAGAGCGAACCCATCCAGATGTCGACGGCCTCAGGCGGGAGCTGGAAATGCTCGTTCACGCCTCTGCCGGTTGCCCCGAGAACGCCGAACGAGTGTGCCTCATCCACCATGAGGAACGCTCCGTGCTTCTCTTTCAAGTATAGCAGCTCCGGCAGGGGGCAGATGTCACCATCCATCGAATAGACACCCTCAACGACAATGAGGGTGCGTCGGCCGTGCGGTGATTTCTTCAGGGCGGATTCGAGAGACTCCATGTCATTGTGCTGGAAGCGCATGACCATCACTTGTGCGAGCTTGCAGGCATCAGTGATGCTCCGATGAGCGCGCTCATCAAGAATCACCTTGTCGTCAGATCCCAAGAGGGATGTGATGATCCCAAGGTTCGCGAGGTACCCGGAGGTGAACGTGAGAGCGGCATCGGTTCCCTTGAAGGCTGCCAGTTCATCCTCGAGCGCCCGATGGAGGGCCGTGGTTCCGGTCAGGAGGCGAACACCGCCTGAGCCCGTCCCGAACATGCGGATGGCGTCGATCGCTGCTTCCTCAACTGTCGGGTGCCCGATGAGTCCTAGATAGTCGTAAGTTGAAAGCATGAGGATCTCCTCACCGTTGAGGCGGACGCGAGGCCCCGATTTCCCTTCCAGTGCCTGCTGAAAGGTGTAGAGGTCGGACCTGGCTCCCCATCCCACGACCTTCATCCAGCGTCGTACGGCCGTGCTGTCGAGCAGTCCATCTTCTTCGGGTCTCCACTCTGGATTGTCGTCAAAGTATCCGCCAAAGGGGTCGCCGAGGCGGTGGTGAATCTCCTCGAGCCTCGCGACCCACGGCTGCTGAATCGGATGGGGTATCATGGTGCACCTTCTTCCAGGACCGGCACAGGCCCGGTGGATCGGGAGTGGAAGGGTGTCTCCCTGGAAGGGAGACTGGCGATGTCTCTCCCTGTCTCTGCAGTCCGCCGATGAGCCTGTGCCGAGTGATGCTGATGAGCATTGATGAATTGGAACATTATCTTTACCGCGCCGAGCCAGAGTCTGAGGTATTTCCGGGACCAGACAGGCGGTCTGGTACGCAGCGTAAGCCGGTTCGCACGACCGATGTCAAGAAGCGTCTTTGCATAGAGCCCGAGGAGCGAGCGATAGAAGCGTTTCAGAGGCATGCGGGTCGGAAGCACACAGTGTGAAAGATCCCATAGAGCGTGCGCTTTCCGGCTGACGACGATCTTCTCCCGGTAGTCCTTCCAGATGCGGGTCCCTGGCAGAGGAGTCAAGGGGGAGATATTGACGTAGTAGAGCCCCGTCCCCTGGATGAAGCGCCAGAGACGGTGCCAGTCTTGGGGGAGGTACTCCGGCAATGGGATTAGCGATCCGTAGGTATCCACCCCGTTGCGCCGGAGCACTTCCACAGCCCGGCGATTATGGTCCACCGTACAGTGTTTGTTGAGGGCATCCAGCTCGGTATCCGTTGCGGCCTCCAGCCCAACGATGACGGCCCGAAGTCCAAGCGCAGACCACTCCCTGATGATCTCCTCGTGTTCGGCGACGAAATCAGCGCGGGCATAGACCAAGAATTTCTTCCGAATCTTCCGTTGCCGAAGAAGCTCTGCAATGCGCGCCAGCCGCTCAGGATTGATGAGAAAGATGTCATCGACGATATAGATCTCATCGGGCTGAACCTGCGCGAGCTCTTCGACGATTGACTCTGGCGAGCGCCAGTAGACCATTCCATCGGTGACCCGACAGGTGAAACAGAAGTCGCAGTCGTACCAGCATCCCCAGGCGGTCTTGACGGTCGCCACAGGCTGATGGAAGAGATAGTAGTAGCGGTGGGAGAGATGCGCCACCAGATCCCGCCGCGGGAATGGGAGGGAATCGGGCCGAGGCATGTACTCACGGTAGGCAGTCCTGATAACCTGGTCCTCCCCCGCCGGGAGTGCCAGCCCCGGAATGTCCGCAAGCGGCAGGTGCTGCTCCACGGCCTTCAGGATCTCAGGCATGGCCGATGTCCCATCGCCCAGGACGATGCAATCGATTGATGGATCGCTGAAATCCTCCGGGACCGCGGATGCGTGTACCCCGCCCACCACGGTGATGCAGGATGAGCTCCACTCCTTCACGCGACGGCAGAGGCGTTTCACCTCATCGACACCGGTGATGTAACAGCTGGTACCGACGACATCAGGCCGGAAGCTCCGCAGCCGGTTATCCAGACCCCGCTCGATGAGTAGGTCAAGGATCTGGACCGCGTGGCCCTCAATCCCGGCAGCGACATACTCAAGCTCGAGCGGCTCGCAGATCATCACATGCTTCAACCCGATGGTATGTCGAGGAACGGGCGGGCGGATCAGCAGCACGTTCATTGCGCGTACTCCTCAAGCATTCAGTCATACAATTCCAGGACAGATGCGGTGATGAACATGACTCCGGTAGTGGAGATTCACCGCCCACACCACCCCCCGCATGTAGATGTCGAGCGAGGCTCGGTTGCGGAGGATCCGCGTCAGAACCGCCTTCCAGGTGAACAACCTCTCGTAGAGTCGCCAATATTCACGCTGCAGCTCTGCGGGGGAGCACCAGCGGGGCTGGAAGACGGCCTGTCCCCCGCTGTAGCGGCCGAAATCTGTATGGACGAGCCTCTGCTCGCGCTGCATTCGCGCGAAGAGCGGCGTCCCCGGCACTGGTGTCACAATGTGCACGCGCGGGACGGAGATGTGATTGTCCTGGATGAATCGAAACGTCCGGTCAAACACTGACCAGTCATCGTAATCAAGGCCGATCATCATCTCTGTGGACACATCGATGCCGTGCGAGCGGAGCAGTGAGAAGGCGGTTCGGTATCTCCCCGGTTCATTCCACTCCTTGTCAACGTCGGTCAGGTTGTCCTTGCTCGTGCTTTCAATTCCAAACGACAGCATACGGCAGCCGCTTCGAGAGGCAAGCTTTACGAGGTCCGGCCGATCGGTAATGTGGAGCCCACACTGACTCATCCAGGTGATTTTCTCCGCGATCAATGCCCGGCAGAGCTCCCGGAAGTACTCTGCCTCGATCCCGATATTGTCATCCACGAATGCAATATGACGGGAACCGTGTTTCTTCGCAGCGCGCACGTCGCGCACAACATCGCCAACGGGACGCTTCCGATAGGTATGGGCAAAGAACGCCGTGGTAGAACAGAACGTGCACGTGAACCGGCAGCCACGCGTTGCCTGGACGGGCCGCCAGAGCCCGATCCTTGATCTGTTCATCAGGTCATAGCGGGGTGTGGGGAGCTGATCGATGGGCGGTTGCCGATCTGGGCGGTAGATGCGCCTGAGTCTCCGAGCCGCCGCGTCCCTTACCACATCTGGCCAGATCTCGTCCGCCTCGCCCACGACTAGCGCATCTGCATGGGCCAGCGTCAGCTCCGGATCTCCCAGGCTGGCAGCGATTCCGCCGATCACCACGGGGACACCCCGCGTCCTGAACCGATCGGCGATCTGCCAGGCGCGAACTATCCCGGATCCCATTCCGGTTAACCCTACCAGATCCCACGGGTCGTCGTAGGGAATCTCCTCCACGGTCTCGTACAAGAGCCGCACGTTGACCCCAACCGGCGTCGCGGCACCGAGCTGTGGAAGCGTGAGGGCGGGGAGATGGAGACGGCGCTGCTTGATCGGAGCCCCGTGGTAGTCGATTGCGGTTGGAGCGATCAGGAGGACTTCCATGGTCGCCTCCTCTCCCCGGCCGGCGACCCCGAAGGTTCCGGATCGATCGGTCCCTGGAAGACTCGGTGGAGTTTTGTCTGTGCAAACCCGAGCCCCTCCAGAAGTCGCCGCATCGGGACATTGTCCTCCAGCACAAAGGAGAATTCTGCTCTCCGATACCCTTGCAGGAGCATTCTCCTACGCACATGGTCAATCAGGATGACCTCAATACCACGGGACCTGAACTCGGGAAGGACACCAAGTACCATGACCCGCACACCCGTATCGGTCTGCCGAATCCGGAGTATCTTCAGCGCGCCAACGAGCGAGAGCCGACCATTGAGTCCTCTGAGGATCTCATTGAGATCCAGAGCTGCAAGAATGCAGCCGGCCGGCCGGCCATCACATTCCACAATCGCAATGAGCTGATCATCAGAGTAGCGCAGCATGCGTCCCATCTCCTGTGCCTCGGCCACGGTCACCGGAACGAACCCCCAGACGTCCGTAAAGCTCTCATTGTAGAGTGTCCGGATGAGCTCAACCTCGCTCCTCCATCGCGCGCGATCGTACGTCCGGATACGGATCTTCCCCCGTCTCTGCACGAATTCGAGAACATCAAAGAACTTCTTCGGGAAGCTGTGCCCGAGCTCCGCGGCGTAGGTCAGGAGATCCATTGCCCGGGAGAGCCCGCATCTGGAGAGCAGGTCACCGTAGTATTGTGGTGCGTAGTTGGTGAGGATGGCCGGTGGAGTGCCGCATCCCTCGATCAGCAGCCCTACCTCCTCGTTGGGCGTCATTGTCACGGGCCCGAGCAGCGAGGTGCATCCCTTCCTTCGGAGCCGATCGCGTACGGCTTCCAGCAGGAGTCGAGCGACCTCCAGATCGTTCACGGTCTCAAACATGCCAAAGAAGCCTGCCGTCGGATCCTGGTATCTTTGGAAACGGGGGTTATGGATCGCCATCGCTCTTGCCACAAGATCCCCGGATGGACCATAAACCCCCAGGAGTTCGGCTGATCCGTATTCGAAGAATGGGTTGTTTCGCCGATTGATCTTGCGTCTCTCTTCCCGACGGAGCGGCGGGACCCAGCATGGATCCCCGGCGTAGATGCGCCAGGGGAGACGGAGGAACTCCTTCCTCCCGATCCGCGAATCGATCAGCGCGGCCCTCATGCCGTTTTCCCCCTGCCATTCAGCCGTTCCGCTTCTGTGCATGGTACTCTCTCCGAATGGTCTCCGGTTGTTCTCCGTAGGGGCTCAGGTGGTGGAGGACGATTCCTCCCAGGCAGTAGAACACGAGAATCGGCAACAGCAGCAATGAGCAGAGACCAAGCAGTGTGGCGCGGACCGGTTGCTCTCGAAACCATTCCTTCATCACTGCGCTCCATCTGGTCCTGAATCCCTGCCCATGGAACATCAGCCTGCTCATGAAGGCGAGAAGGAAGAGTCGGGAGATCATCTTCCTGTAGACTGCGGCCCGAGCCCGATACTCCGGCCCATCCAGGTCCCGCAGTGTCCTGATTCCATGGGCGAGGTTTTCAAACATTTTGAAAACGCTTGGCCCTCCATTGCGCACAAGCAGTCGGTGCGTCGCATCGATGCAATCCAGCACTTCCTCGTGCGTGAAGTTCTTGTAGCGGATTGTTGGGCTGGTGACCCCTACCCCGGCATACAGGCCTCCTTCGAGAAGACGCCCTTCGTCTTTCATGGCTGCCCAGAGCGGTGAACCTGGAGGAGCCTGAAGGGGCATCACCTGGTAGAGTGTCGGGTTCAGCGCAACAAAGCTGTCTATTTCATCCTGAATGTTCTCCAGTGTCTGGTTGTCCCATCCGATGATCATTGAACCCAGTGTGTGGATACCGACGCTGTGTAGCTGATGGAACAGCTCGGCGATGTCTTTCCCGGTCCGCTTGCGAGCTGTCTCCCGTTCCAGGATTTCCCGTCGAAACGATTCGACGCCAATGAAAAGGACGCCGATGCGCAAGCGGATCAGCTCTGAAAGGGAATACTGGGAGATGGATCTGACTGAAGAGAATACGGTCAGGAGGAACGGATGGTCTTTGAGTTCCTCGTCGCCTTCCAGGTATGAGATGAATTGCAGGATTCGGCGCCGGTCGCTTAAGAAGTCCTCGTCATAAATGATCGCGTTATCAATGCGGGGATGCTTCAGCGCCGCTTCCTTGATGAGTGTATAGAGTTGCCGGGGCGAGACGATATAGACTTTCCGGTGGCCAAACTGACTTGAGGTCGAACAGAAGACGCATTTGTAGTAGCATCCAAGGGAGTGCACGAAGCAGAGCTGCCGGGCGAGAGGAATGCGAGTGCGAAACAGGCTCACTCTGGTCGGGAGCAGATCCTGCCTCAAGGGACCGGCCCCATTCATCCCGTAGCGCTGGCTCAGGTACGACCGCATGAAGGAGAGACCCTCTCCGCGACAGATACCGTCTGCAGCGCTTCTCAACTGTGTGGCAATGGGAGAGAAATCGTCTAACGCAGCTATGCCATACCCTCCCAGAATGGCTTCGATGGACGGGAAATGCTCCTTGATCCAAGACACCATGCGCAGAATGCGCGTTGCCGCGAGGACGGTAAACGAGAAGGCAACAATGTCGTATCCACCACGCTCAACTTCCCTCTGGAACATCTGCATCGTGGGATTTTCCAGGACTACGGAGTCGACCGGTAGATTCTGGGCGAGAAAATGAAGCGGATGCCAGCTCTGCATCTGTCGCAGCTGGAATACCCCCTGACCGATGGTGTTCCGGTAGTAAAAGAAATCGATTCCGTCGGCCTCAACGGTCGCCTTGGGGTTTGGGATATAGGGCGACACAAAGAGTATTCTAGGTGTGTGGCTCATGACGCAACTCCATGACAAGGGTGCCCAAGCTCTGAGTCACCGCCGGAGGCTTGTTCAGTACTGTGCGCTCGTCTGCTCCCAGTTTACTTCATCAGCACCATTTTCCTCGTCTGGACATAGTCCCCAGCAGTCAGGCGGCAAAAGTAGACGCCACTTGGCACGCCTGAGGCATCCCAAACGATCTTGGATCTCCCGGCAGCATGGTCACCCGCAATGAGACTAGCTGTCTCTTCTCCCAGAACGTTGTACACCTTGAGTGTCACAACGCCTGGGTGCGGAAGAGTCAACTCGATATGCGTGCTTAGGTTGAACGGGTTGGGATAGTTCTGGGAAAGCTCGTATCTGGCAGTGTGGATGCTGCTGCTCAAGCTCCCCACGTCTGTGAGCGTTCCTGGAAAAGAGCGCCGCCAAAGGCTGCCATTGCTGCCAGCGGCATAGAGATTCTCCCCGCCAATCTCCAAGACCCGAACACTTGAATTAGCGAGTTCATCACTCACGTCTGCCCAGCTACCTCCACCGTCACTCGAGAGAAAGACTCCGGAGGTCGTCCCGGCAAACACACCGCGGTCGAAGGCTTCCAGTGCCCAGACAATGCCGTGCACCATCCCGGCACCTGCCGTGGCCCAGTTATCTCCATCGTTGGACGATTTGAAGACCCCCCAACGTCGTGTCCCAGCAAAGACTTGGCTTTCGTTGCCTGCAAGCGAAGTGACATCAAGCTCTAGGAGACCGCTATTCTTAGGCACCCAGCTCACTCCGTTGTCGATTGACCGGTAGACGCCTCTTGAACACCCGGCGAAGAGTGAACGAGGTGTTGAAGCAAAGGTTTTGATGTAACTCGTTGCAAGGCCCGAATCCGATCGCATCCAAGTATCGCCGTTGTCAGTGGAACGATACACACCCCCACAGGAAACAACGAGACAGCCCGGACCCACACAGATTGCGCTTACACTACTTTGACCAAGGCCTGAGCGCGCGGGCACCCAGGTGCCTCCATCGTTGCCCGAGCGAAAGACTCCTTCACTCGTGCCGGCAAAGAGGAAGGTATCACTCACTGCCAGTGCCCAGACAGTCGAGTCGGTCAGGCCCTGATTGACAGTGTTCCAGGTCGCACCGCTATCTGACGAGCGGAAGATGCCTCTGCGTATTGTAGCCGCATACAGATGGCCTCTCACCTCAGCAACTGCACAAATGTAGTGCGCCATCAGGCCCTTGTTTGCTTCTTCCCAGGTCGCCCCATCGTTGCTCGACCGGACACAGCCGACAGAGGTTCCTACAACGAACGTGGTCGCGAGGGCATGGAGAGCTCGCACTGCATTGCCTGCGATACCTGTTTCTACTTCCGTCCAGTGTGTCCCGTGATCATCCGACTGAAACAGCCTGGTCTCAGTTCCTGCAAACGTTCTGTTCTTGCTCACGTACAGAGCATACGCGACCGTGTCCGGCAACCCCGTATTGGCAGGCTGCCAGCTTGCACCGCCATCTTCTGAGCGGAATACACCCCCACCGCGAGTTCCTGCCAGGATGGTATCACCCATCGCAGCCAGAGCGAGGACAGCGGTCGACTTTAGTCCGTTGTTCATTTCCGTCCAGCTGGCACCGTTGTTCGTGGAACGGAAGGCGCCTTTGCTCGTTCCGGCGAAAAGATAGGAGCCACACGCAAGGAGTGCATTGACAGTCAGCGGAAGGGGGAGTCCGCTATTGGCTGCGTTCCAGCTCCATCCGCCGTTGCTCGAGCGGAATACCCCGCCATCGAATCTGCCCGGGAAGATTCCTGCTCCTGCAAACATGTAGTTGGCATTTGAAGCAAGCGAGTAGATGCTGTTCGGCATCGGATAGGCTGAAGTATCAATCAATCCAACATTTGATTCAATCCAGGTGATGCCACCGTCAGAGGAACGAAATACTCCACGGTATGTTCCGGCATAGACAAAGGGTCCTAGGGATGCGAGGGCATAGACAGCCCCATCAGGTAGACCCTCGCTCACACGCTGCCATGTTGTGCCAGTGGTGCTGGAACGAAACACTCCCCCGTACAAGGTCCCTGCAAACAGATTTGAGTCGTTCGCAGCAAGACAGTAGACAGAGCCACCACAGGGTCCGCCACACTCGATCCACTGCGCCGCTACCCATCGAGCGGAAGGAAGAAGCAGCATGACAAGAACGTAACATGCGATTCGCATAACGGGCCTCCTGAACAAGATAGCGCCGAATTCAATCTGCGTAATCAACGACACGATCTCGCTCACATCGCATATCCACTGCATGAGCTGTCTGAGGTGTCATTCGTCGTCCCAGAGTTGGATCTGCACCCTCGAATCCACTTCCCACGGAGACCGGGGGTTGGCCGTGATACCAGGCGGCGTCGGTCTTAAAGGGCAGAGTGCCGTGATCGAGGCCGGCGATACGACCTCCGTGTTCGAGATACTCAACAGTCGACGTTAAGGCTTGTGTGTCCATCGGCAGGTGAGCCGCATCTTCCGATGACGTGGCGCATGGCTCCCTACCCACATGATCTGCTGTGGCAGACCCAATCGAGAATAGGGCCAACAGGCGTAGATGTACGGACGAGCGATTCATCACGAGCCCCACACTGGGATCTTGTAAGCAGCTCTCTTGGCTCTGCCTCATTGTATTGACAACCTGTCGAGCGTTTGTCATAGGGAGGTCAAAGGTTTGTCAGAGTTCTCTGGTCGTGCCGGACTCCCTCCCGAACAGCTCTGTGGGGGGGATGTCCCTGGGGGGTTGGCAGCTGGGAGGGCGGATGATCTACACCACCAATGCGATCGAGAGTCTCCATAGCCAGGTCCGCAAGGCAGTCCGCGGCCGGGGACACTTCCCCAGCGATGAAGCGGCCACCAAGCTCATCTGGCTCGTGCTGAGAAACATCCAGGACAAATGGCTCAAGCTACCGATCGCCTGGCATGCAGCAATGAACCAGTTTGCCATCCACGTCGAAGACGAATTTATCGTCAGCACATGAAACTGAATCAACGCTCACACACAAAATACCTGACACCCCTCGTCTTGGGGCGGGCAGCATAACCTGGCTGAAAGATCAAGAGGGATGAGAGGACGACGCGTCTGGGCCGGTGTCTCCTGCCATTGGCGGGAAGCACGCTAAAAAAGGGTGTCGCCTCTTGAGAGTACTGAACACCTCGAATCGATTACCTGTGGTCTCGCCGGAGGCGGGAACCACGAATAGCAGAATGGTCTGGGTTCGTTACTCGCAACCATTCACACTTGACTTTGAACATAGCAGCCCGGACATCACTGCCCGGGCTTCGCAAATGGAGGTACACCAGCGACTACTTGATGAGCATGAGCTTCTTCGATGCCGAGAACGTGCCGGCAGTGAGGCGATAGACATAGGCACCTGAAGCCAGTCCAGGGCTGTCAAAGATGGCCTTGTGGTACCCGGCTGTCCGAACCTCGTCGACGAGAGTTGCCACCCGCTCCCCCAGAAGGTTGTATACGGCGAGTGTGACCGGGCCATCACACGGAACACCGTAGCTAATCACCGTAGCTGGGTTGAACGGATTCGGGTAGTTTTGCTCGAGAACGTACGCATCGGGAATGCCATCTTGCTGGCTGCCATCCCCGGTTTTGGCAAGCGGTG
>Ga0209536_100006744_pt1 | contig 17491 bp, 18 predicted proteins | sample DeeMarSeWOR28_12_FD_187461 | JGI IMG/M metagenome (GOLD analysis project Ga0209536, IMG submission 187461) | Marine sediment microbial communities from White Oak River estuary, North Carolina - WOR-2-8_12 (SPAdes) (version 2) | ecosystem: Environmental > Aquatic > Marine > Intertidal zone >... | reverse complement strand
ATTAGAAGGTGGGTCCTGCGGAAAAGACGGTCAGAATGTTCCTACCACAACTGGAGGACCTCATGCGAGAATCAGACAGGTTCCTGTAGGAGGAATGTGAATTGAAAGAACAACTCCTGGAAATTGCTGATTCTGCTGTTAAACTCGCTGAGAAACTCGGGGCAACTCAAGCAGAGGCATATGTTGGTCAATCTCGTGCCTTCTCAATCGATGCTGAGAACTCAGCGATACGAAATGCTGAGGAGAAGCGCGACGCAGGAATTGGCATTCGGACAGTCATAGACAAGAAGATTGGTTTTGCATTTGTCACAACACTGTCTGATGACGATGTGCGTGAGGCAGTAACAAGGTCGGTCAAGCTAGCCAAGGTATCAATACCTGATCCGGACTTTATCAGTCTACCTTCTAATGAAAACTCATACCCGACAGTGAAGGGCCTCTTCGACAAGAAAATCGCAGAGCTTCCTTCCGAAGAGACTGCAGACATGATAATCCGTGTCATTGAGTCTTCAAAACAAAAACTCGAAGGTCGCAAATATGCAATCACTGCAGGAGTTCAAACAGCCTCTGGGATGAATGCAGTTGTCAATTCGTTAGGTATAGCCTTCTCTGAACCACGTGCCTATATCTTGGTTTACTCCTCTCCCATCATCAAGGAAGCGGAAGACCAGACTGCGAGTTATGATTACCAATTGACTCGTGACTTGCGAGAGATTGACCCAGAACACGTTGGAGAGAGTGGAGCTGACCTCACACTTGACCTTCTGGGTCCAAAAACCATTGAAGGTGGAGAGATGCCTGTAGTTTTTGCACCACTTGGTGCGGGGACAATTATCGGACATGGGTTTGCTGGAGCCGTTTACGCAGAAGAAGTGCAGAAGGGTCGCTCTTACATCTCTGATGCATTTGGTGAGTCAATAGCTTCTGAAAACTTGGAGATAGTTGATGATGCTCTTCTTACTTCCGGACTCGGTTCCCGTACATTCGATGCAGAAGGCTATCCCTCTCAGCAAACACCTCTTGTAGAACAGGGAATTCTGAAGGGACTATTACATAATTCATACACAGCGAATAAAGATGGGGTGAAAAATACTGGAAATGCGAGTCGCCCCTCATATTCTGGCTTACCATCAATCTCTACTACCAATCTTATTCTTGCTCCTGGGAAAGGGACACTAGAGGACATTGTATCGGAGATTAATAGAGGAGTGCTCTGCAGAAGGACTGCGGATACACCCAATATGACCACAGGGGACTTGAGTGCTATGCTATACGAGGGTTTCTACATAGAGGGCGGAGAGATTAAACATCCACTCAAGAACACTCTTGTTGGAATCAACATGAGAGAACTACTTCAAAGCGTTACCCGCGTAGGTGCTGATACAAGGGCAACTCTCTCAATGATTACTCCCTCATTTGTTATAGATAATGCAACAATTACCTCGGGGTAGATTACATTCGGTCTACGACCGGGATGCCTAAAACTGTCAGGCAATTCGCCATTGTTGTCTTGAATGCTCTTACAAGAGCAAGACGAGCTTCCTTTACCGATGACTCTGCTTTTAGAACAGGGCAGGAATCATAGAATCTACTGAAGAGATTTGCCAGACTGTAAGTGAAAGCTGTGACTCTGTTTGACGTGAAACTTGTACCCCAAACATTCTTCTTCAAAGACCTGGCCACTTCCAGGAGTTCTTCCGGCATTTGTGCAATAGCCTTTACCAGCTCGAATTCCACGTCACTTGAGAGAAGGGTCAGGTCAATCTTAACTTTGGCATCATCTGATTTCTCCAGAATCCTCTGGGCTCTGGCGTGTGAGTACTGTAGGTACGGAGCAGCATCACCATTGAAATCCAGTGCTTCGTCCCATCTGAAAGTAATCTGTCTGTCAGGAGAGGCATTCAGCATGAAATAACGTACAGCACCAACTGCTACCTGATTGGAAACTGTGGATTTGAACTCATCATCCTCGTCTGGATTCCTCTTCTCCACTTCAATCCTTGCCAACTCAGTTGCCTTATCTAGTACATCGTCAGTTGTATATCCTATCCATGTGCCATGTCTTCCTGAGAAGTCAACACCTTCAAGTCCCACAAACTCATAGGCAATATGATGAGAGTTCTCACTCTCTTTTGAATAACCAAGAATCTCCAACATTGTATAGACCATTCTCTGCGGGTGTGCCTGACGTGAACCTATGACATTCATCACAATGTCGAATTTTCCAAGGCCCATCTTCTTACCCTTTAGGTCGGTTCTAAAGACTTTACGACCATTTGGTTGCTTCTCGAAGACGGAGTATTTGAACGGGTCCTCAATAATCCCAAACTTCCAGAGTTGAAGTGCCACATCCGCTCCAGTGTAGGTCCTCGTTCCATCAGACCTGAACAGTATCTTGTAAGGATCCTTCATGTCCTTGAACTCGTCAATCACTGATAAGTCTGCAACAATACATCCTGCTTTCTCGCCGTCCTCAATTCTCAGGATGTTATCAGACTTCAACATCATCATCTTAGCCAATTCAAGAATACCACTATGAGCAATTGCACTCTCCCATACCTGATAGTCATGATATATGCCAAGTCGATACGAGGTTTCATTCTGAGCATCAAGACATTCAGTCACCATCTTGGCACTAAGCTTTGCCTCATCACTCTCAAGGTCTTCTAGCTTTCTGGAAACCTCTCTGACTTCCACCTGTACTGACTCGTTCTCGTCGAATGTTTTCTGAACATCTACGTAGAGGTGCCCAAGATAATGGTCATACTTCATATCACCTCTTTCATCCTTGACTTGCTTGAGTTTCCAGATCAGCTGCGCAATCTGGAGGCCTAGGTCATTGATGTAGTCTAATCGCACCACGTCATAACCAACCCAGTCCAGAATATTGCACAGGGTGTCACCAAGGATTGCATTCCGGGCATGACCAATATGCCATGGCTTTGAGGGGTTGACAGCCGGGGACTCTATCAGAGCCCTCTTGCCTGTAAATTCGTTTCCGCGTCCATATTCGTGGTTTTGCTTAAGCACACTTCCCACGGTCAACTCAGCCATCTTTCCCTTGTCGAAGAAGATATTGATGTATGGGCCCTTCGTCTTTACTTCCCTGATCAAAGGCTCTGCTTCAGCAAGCTCCTCAAGTTTCGGCAAGAATTCGTTGACCACAGCTACTGGATTCTTCTTCAGTTCTTTAGATAGTGAGAACGCAATTGTAGAAGCAAGGTCTCCTAGAGCAGAGTCTGGGGGTTTCTCAATCGAACCTAGCACAATTTCCTCACTAACCGAGAAGACATCAGACAGCATCTTCACTACTATTTGCCTGACTGTGTCCCAGGGGCTGGAGGAAGTCTTCGTCACTAGAATCTCACCCTTTAGTGTGAGAGTTTCTACGCGTTACTTCATAAATGAAGCGCTTAGACTGAGGAATTAGATCTTGTTTCAATCGAACATCGCTATTGTGTGCCCACTTTCAGAATATCCGGTGTAAAAAGAATAGCAATTACGACGTACAATCAAACAAATCTTTGTTCAAATCATCATCTAAAAATTCGACAAAGGGTTTATTTACGTTTATTGTCTGCGCAAAGGTATTCGTTCGCCCGTTGAACGAAAAACCTGCGCTACATCCGACAAGGATTCTCTCCACGCCAGGGGGAATCGATGCATTCGATCTTACGACAGCTCTGACCGCAGTGCTACCAACACGGTAAGCCTGCATGGAGATGATTGGACTGGCCAGCAGACACTCAAAGACCCAAAGAAAGAGAGACGCAAAAGGTTCGGCCAGCTATGTTTGTTCTGCTTGTAGTTGTGTTGATGTCTATATCGACCACACTCGTGGTGAAGTCATTTGTTCTAGTTGTGGACTAGTTCTATCAGACCGCTCTATAGATATGGGTCCAGAATGGAGAGCCTTTACAGCCGATGAGCAAAATGCCCGTCAGCGTGTAGGAGGTCCTACTGACTGGAGTAAGTTTGACCAAGGTCTTACTACAACCATCGGTCGCCAGAATGTTGACGCATCAGGAAGAAAGCTCACTTCTACACGAAGAGCAGAGATACACAGACTTAGGAAGTGGCAAATACGAACCAAGGTGCACTCCTCTGACAAACGCAACCTCGCAGTTGCTATGACAGAGCTTCATAGAATAAGCTCTCAGTTGAGTATCCCGTACTCAATTCGAGAGACCTCGGCCGTGATCTACAGGAAAGCCTTGCGAAAGAGGCTGACCCGTGGTCGTACCATTCTCGGGATGATTGCAGCCTCACTCTATCTAGCGTGTCGCGTTCATCAGGTTCCACGACCTCTTGAGGAAATCGTAGAACAGATTCACATCACACGCAAGGAGCTCAGCCTTTGTGTTCGCCTCATTCTCAGGTATCTTAACCTCAAGATACCTCACAGCAACCCTGTAGAGTTTGTTCATCGCTTCGGCACTGAACTAGAACTTCCAGGAGAGGCGAAGAAGAAGGCCATTGATATCCTAGAGTTGGCAAGGGAGCAACGACTCACTATTGGCAAAGATCCGAAAGGAATGGCGGCTGCTGCAATCTATGTTGCTAGCATCCTCACCGGTGCTAGACGGACTCAACTTGAGATTGCACGAACCGCACGTGTGACTGAGGTTACCGTGAGGAACCGCTACAAGGAAATGGTTGAGAAGTTAGGCATCTCAACAACTTGAGCTACAGAGGGGGGTTTCCCCCTCTCTCTTCCCTTTTTCTGATATATTTCACCCGTCGTATATAGGCTTATCATCTTTGGTTGCAAACTAATGACGGCGAGTAGTACCATGTCCATCAAACAGTCCATACTGGGTGTCTGGCTTATTGAGCGAGGCAGTGGTAGGAATCTTGTTTCGAGGTGTTACTCTGAAGCAGTCAAACTAGACATGGATCTGATCGCACCTTTTCTTTCCGCCACACACACATTCATTGACAAGGCGTCAAATGAAACACTCAAGACAGTGGACACTGAAACAAACAGGTATGTATGGGAGGCCAATGAGCATCTGCTCTTTGTCATGGTTGTGTCCAAAGCCGCCCGTCTTGGACATATGCGGTTCATGCTTGAGTATGCTCTCAATGAGTTCATGAACAGAGAAGTTCCCAAGAACTCTAACGTTGAAACTGTGTTGAGGGATTGGTTAGGTTCTCCAAATACCTTCAAGAAGTTTGGCAAGTTCATAGATGAACTAGTGACTCAGTATGAGGTCACAGACGAGAGTCTTCTTGCAGGCAAGTCCATGGATTGCCTAGAGGTCTATAGCCACCTTTTCCGTGGAATCATGAGGGTAAAGGGTGGAAAACAGAAGAAGACTGCAATAGTAAACAAGATGAAGCGTTGGACGGAACCGTTGTTAAATCGTTATCCGTTTCTCACTCAGATTCCCATCGATGTTGCTGGAATAGAGGTATTGGACATTGATGTGAATACTGTTGCTTACCACCATCTCAGAGACGCGTTAGAGGAACTATTGCGGCTTTTAGGAAAAGCTGTGCGTGAGATAGCATCTCCAAAGGCATATCGCGACATGATATTCGATCACGTCATGCCCTATGTGAAACACGACATTCAGAGACTACAGACCTATGCTATTCTCGATGATGTGATCAGATACCTGTTCTAATCACTTCTCAAGAACAATGAGTGCTCTTTGAACAACTTGCCCTCTCTTTCTTTCAGGAATTAGTTCTCTACCTGGTCGGATCTTGAGTTTTGGGTTCTTGTCGCTCTTGCTTTTAACCGCATGTGCAGGTAGCATTCTGTAGAGTGCTAACCCTGTACCCCGTGTCAAATCTCGAAAACTAATCGATATGGGCTCCCCAACAGTATTGATTACTGGGATGGTCATGGCAACTCTCCCATCTGGTCTGAGGATACTAGCGATTTCTGTTAGAACCTGGCGATAGAGTGATGTGAGTTCCTTGATGGTTTTCTCAGCTTCATCACGAAGTGGAGGACTTTTGTATATTGGCCCAAGAAGAGGTTCAAAAGCCACAGCATCAACCTGTCCTTTGACAATGGATGACAACTCTCGGGAGTCGCCTTTGACAATATTGTAGTCCAGCTTTTCACCCATGTCCTTTGATAGCCATTTCAGATTAGATCTAGCTCCTTGAACTTGGTCTCCATCTATGTCAACACCAATACACTTCATTCCAAGCATTGCAGCTTCCATGAGGAGGGTCCCAGTTCCACAGAACGGGTCAAGTATCGTGTCACCTGGTCTGGCTCCTGCAAGATTGAGAAGCGTCCTACATATCTTCGGACTAGTACTGATTTCTGCTGAAACAAAGGGTCTTGACTCATCTCTGTACTGCTGTAGCATTGAATCATAAACGACTCTGGTTCTTGCAATGTACAGCATGTCTTCGGTGAATATCGCTAGAATCTCTGCATTGGGTGGGGCTAGCAACGAATTCTTAGCAATAGTCTTGGGCCAGAGTGCTATGTTCAGTCGTCCCTCAACTCGTCTATCAGGCTCATCATATGCAAAGTAGTCAGCTCGTTTTGCACCATTCTCCAAAAGGAGTTTCTTCACCTGGTCATTCATTCCCCGTGTAAATCGTCTGAAGTTAATTGGGAATCTCCCATCAAACATTGGGTATGTACTGACGCCAAACTTGATTTTCTTGCCCTTTACTCTGGGCCATACAATCTTGAGCCATGGAATCTTTCGTATCTCTGTCAGAGACTCTTTGTTTGCTGCTTTCTTTGCAGGATATGCACTCAGTGGTAGTTCGATATCACTTTCCCAGATGACTTTACCAATCTTGAAGCAACCACCCAGAGCTGATTGCATATCAACAATCTCTTCACTACTGAGTCTTTGCTTGATGTCAACGATTGCAGCATTTCTAGAATGGTCCATAAGTGTTCCATCATAACCTCTGTCTTGGATGTAGACTAGCAGCTCAGCTATGCTAAGCAACCAATTGGACCCGAGTATAAATGCTAACTTCGTCATTTACTTCCTTTCTCCAACTCTTCATAGAGAAACTTGGCGTAGAGTGCACCCTCAAGCGGATTTGTAGATTCGCTTATGAAAGTGGGCTTGTATCCACACTCTTGAACGACCTCCATTAGTGGTAAGATGTCTGGACCCCACTCTTGTCCAAGTGGCCGATGAGATGCCTCTCCCTTTTCAGTGAACGTAATCCCACTGATGTGGAAATGCATGTTGTCTACAAACAGCTCTCCTAGCTCGTTTTCAAACTGATTCAATACTTTGAGGTAGCTTTGCTTGTCATTGACTTCTCCCTGGCTTCTTGCATAGAGATGTGCCCAATCGATGGTAGGAATACATCCATCAACATCTTGACATAGTCTAATGATTTGCTCAATTGATCCGTATGCGGAGATTTTTCCTGCAATCTCTGGGGCGAGAACTGCACCCCCAGCTTGGTCGCCCACTTTATCCCAGACTGCTCTCAAAGCGTCCCTGATGACCGTATGTGCTTCCTCTTTGCTGAGACCTCCAAGGTAGCCTGGGTGAAAGACGACACGTTTCACATTCATCCATGGTGCAAACTTGAGTGCCTTAATTAGTCGCTCTTTAGAGATTACTCGTGTTCGTGGAGTCTTTGAAGCAAGGCTGATGTAGTAGGCTGCATGTAGACTCATTGAGATGCCATGTTCTTTTGCTAGTGAGCCAATCACCTTTGCCTTGTCTGCACTGGCCCTCAGCCCATGCACAGCTGCATACTCCAATGCATCAATTCCTGCTTCTGTGAGGATATGAAAGACCCGTTTCACACTCCCCCGTGCTTCACTGGGATAACCTGCGGGACCGAAGAGAACCTTGTTCAGTGCTATCACTCCTCTATCGTGAACTCCCATCTGCAGTATGCATCTTCAGGATGTTCCTCCGGAGGACAGAATACACAGTTCGTCTTGATCCGGGGGTCGACTGTTTCAGCAAAATAGCTATACTCAATTTCACCAACTTGTCTACATGGGAAGTCAGGAAGGCCCTTTCTATTTCGTGCTACTTGGACTCGACATTCATTCATTGTGAATTGCAGCGTATTTTCATCCGCCCTGTCGAATGACTGTTTATTCAATCGAGCATATACTCTGTACTGCAATGCCTGTTCAAGAGAATCCAATCCCCCATTTTCTTCTATTCCGAATTCCTTCATTATTCGACGAGCTTCAATGGGCGAGAAAATCTTCCAAGCTTCTTTGTCCATCTCGATGGCTACATCCATCCCATACTTTTTCTCTAGAGCAAGAAAGTATGCACCATCCATGGCTTGCCAAGCTTTCGCATATGTATCCAACAATTTCAGGAGTTGTTCCTTAGGAAGATTATCAATCATCACTCTTCCTCCATTTCCCTGCCAATACTGGCTCAATATGAACGATTGGGTCTGGCGACTGTTGTCCACAAGTCTTTAATTGAGGCACACTCTCGTGAGCTTGGTTGGATAGAGAATGACAGAAGCATCAACTGGGACTACAACCAAGAGATTCTACCCGCAGGCCTGGCTCTCAATCATCAGACCCCAGAATTGTATTATTGGTGGACTGACAGTTCTTGCAGGTGTTCTTATGGCATTCACCCGCGGTATGGTTGGTGTTCTATCCACTCATTATTTGTTGTTGATCTATGGATATGTCACCTATTTCTTTGTAGCTGCAGGAGGCAATGTTGTAAACGACATTTTTGACATAGAAGTTGACAAGATCAATCGCCCACATCGAGCTCTACCAAGTGGACGCATGACAATCAAACAAGCTTGGGCATATGTAGCATTTCTGAGTGCTGCTGGTCTTTTGTTTGCTATTCTGACAGGACCTTTTAGTGCACTAATTGTCCTCGTCTTCCTGATTGTTGGATATGTCTATGCCGCTAAGGTGAAAACTCTCGGACTTGCTGGAAATTTCATGGTGGCCTTCTCATTTGCGTTCGGAATTCTCTATGGGGCTTTTGCGTATGCTGAAACTGTTGGTTTCCCCTTAACATCCTCCATTCCTGTTGTACATTGGCTCTTCTTCTTCACAGCTTTCCTTATTCTACAAGCACGTGAAACCATAAAGGGTGCTGAGGATGTTGAAGGTGATGAAGCCAGGGATGTTCGAACTATAGCTAGGATTTATGGTTACAAGGCGGCGGCTGGAGTAGCGGCAGGGCTGAACTTCATTGGAGTTTTTAGCTATGTATTGATCTGGATTCTGGGATTTGCTAGCTGGGACCTCTGGCTAATTCTTCTATTAGGTGCAGGTATAGTCATTGGAGCTGGAATTGCGCCACTGACCGGTCCAGACAATAAGAGGGCTCTACTCATTGGAAGTACACTGGACAAGGTTGGAGCACTGGTTGGTTTGATTGCATTCATAATCATTCCATTATACGAAATCTTTTTCGTACTCTAATGCGCCGTCCAAAATGTCCACGTTAACACAATCACACATGCAATTGCTATCATGGCTGCCCATATCGTAGATGTGTCATGTGCTTCCCTTATTCCAAAGATTAGTAGATAACCAGTCCACAGGAATGACCCTGTGGTCATGATATCTATGATGTACCAAATTCCTGAATTATACGCCCAATTGATTACTTCAGGAGTTAGGACTGCTAGAGACCCCGGGTCGAAATTGACAATGTCGGGGAATGGTGGTATTGCAACAAGTGCTATTATGATTCCAACTAATCGCACTAGAATCACTGGCATCATGCTATAACCTACAACAGACAGTGTCTTCATTTTTCCCCCTGTGCCGCCGGTGATTTTGAAAGCAAAATGAGCAAACATTGTACCAACTATGAGGTAGATGAGTCCTACCATTATACTTGGCATTATTCCAACTAAGGCCACGACCCAAGATGAAACTCCTTGAGGGCTGGTTAACAAACTAGTTGTTCCAATCTCTCCAGATGTTGCATTTACAATAACGTTGGTTGACACTTTTGAGGTCAGAGAAAGAAATAGTCCGGCGATAATTAGGGCATTGATCACAACAATCACGAATGGGCCTGCTGCGTCTGGGCGTTGCCCGATATCTCGATACGTGGCTGATGGTCTTCTGATGACTCCCCACATCCTCTCCTTTGTCCCCATGAACTTGACTTCAGGAGCATCAGGTCTCTTCAACATTGGAAGAATCCGCTCAAGTGTTTCTTCTGCAATTGTTTCTTTGCAGACTGGACAGGTGGTTGCATCAGCTGGGACTGGGCTGTCACAGAACTCACATCGGCGCATACTCAATCATCCTGCGTGGCTCGTATATACTACCATGAGGTTTGAAGCATATAGGCATTGTTAGGGTCCCCCCTTCCCACACCAAGCAGTTTCCTGCTTACCACATGCCGAATCTTCTGAATATCTGAGTCTTGTGAACAATTAGATACGGTATCAACGCATCCCAAAGACTTTGGGACATATTCAGGACTAGTGTGTATACAATGATGAAGTCTGCTGGCCAGATATCACCATACAATAGAGGTACCATGAAGAGGTTTGTAGGCACCATTATGCAGAGTCTAACTAACATTGCAATGAACATGAACATTGCATAGAATTTCAATGATGCAAGTCGAGAGCCGCCCTCCTGCCGTGCAGAGTATCGAACAGCGAGCCATGGAATAACAATCATTGGAAATGTTGCAAAGATTTTGAATATGGGTCCAATCCCTGATGGGTCGAAGAAGAACAGACCTACAGTTCCTGCAAAGGCTGTGGTCATTCCAACGAAATACCCTCCAATCAAGAATGCGATTATCCAGAAGAAGGAAACTGGATCAAAGAGTGCGATCTCCCAACCTGGTATCCTTGGTATGAAAGATGCTATAGGGGCTGATGCGAGAGAGAGGGCAGCCATTAATGCGGCGAAAGCCACCTTCTTCACTGTTTCACTCTGTTCTGAAACCTCAACTGGTTCTAGCTCTTGTGACAGTACTTCATCATCATTGTCTGAAGCCAATTCGGAATACCCCTGAGTGGTGTCATCAGTCATGAAGAAGCAGCCGCGAGTGTTCACTTATTAATTTACCCATTAATCTTAAGCTACTCAAAGATGAGTAATTGACTATGTTGAGTCTTCTAGAAGACGTTCGTTCCTACCTGGAAAATCCTCCGAGGACGCGGGTCTGAACTTCGGGCGTCTCATCATATGAAGCAACTTCCTTGTTGGTTCCAACCAGTCAGGGTTGATCCTCCACTCCGCCCAGTCTATTCCGGATGTCAAAGATGTTCTGCTTAGAATCAGTCGGGATGATACCAATTCGTTCATTCCATTCAGCATAGTACCTATGGTGACAGCTCCTACAATTGGTCTTTCCTGACGTGCCGCTCTCAAAAGGTCGGCAGTTGTCACCCAGTTGCCATCCTCAATCAGGACCTTAAGTACTCTTGATCTGACAGGGTCTGATTCTAGTGCTCCTTTCAACGGGGCGAGATTGATAGGCTGTAGCCTACGAGCTACAACCTCTGGTTTCGACCAAGCATCTTGTTCGTGGTCATTATGGAATGAACTGAAGTCCATACTAGTGCACCACATTGAACTCGAGTTCAATCCTTTTGAAACACAGTATTATCAAAAAAGTCGGTTGTGCAGATACATTACACAACCCTTTAAAGCAACTATTCTCAGTTTCCACTGATTGCGATGAGTCTAAGGGAGCCACTAGTTGGAATATTCAATAAGGAGTTCGAAGAACCTACCGATCTGCTATGTTGTGCGTTTGGGTTTCGAGAAACTGAAACAAAGACATACTTCGCACTGATAGAAGGTCCAAAGACTATCGAAGAATTAGGTGAACTCCCTCATTTCGTTGGCAAAGATAGAAGCACAATCCAACGTGTTCTAAACAAGCTTCACAAGAACAACCTGGTTGAACGAAGAAAGCACTTCATTGAACGCGGTGGATATTATTACGAATATCATGCCATTTCATCCGAAAAGGTACGAAAAGAGCTCCTAGCTCAACTTGACAGATGGTACGAGACGACCAGAAGCTTCTTGAAGCAGAGCTGGGCGGAAACACCTCAATGATTTGGTAAATTGAGGAACGTTCTGATGGATATCATACCAATACGGAAGAATACCGTTGCATTGACGCCACTTGCAATGATTGCAGCTCTCGGTATCGTTGTACGTGTCTTTGTGCACATACCTCTGATTTTCGGTGTTGTTGACCTCACACCAGGCTTTCTCTTCTCTCTTCTTGGAGGAGTCATTGGAGGAGTACCCGGTGGAATTCTAGTTGGTGCAATAACTGGATTGGGTGGAGCAATGGCACTTACTGAACCTCCACTATTACCAATGATTGGAAACATCTGTTTAGGGATTGGGGCTGGGTATGCTCTACACCTTGTCAGAAACCGTGACAATCTCAAGTACTACATCTTGGTGATTATTGGAGCTCCAATTATTGGTGGCTTCATTCCGACTTTCGTGATTTCACTTCTATACTTTGATCCGATTGGTATTATTCTAGCCGCTGCAGTTGCTGATACGATTCAAACACTGATATGGGTGTTTCCAGCTGTTCTCATTGAGAAATACATAATCCGACCACTGATAGGAAATTACATCTATCCTGAAACTGTATCGCTTGAGCTTGATGAGTCAGAGGGTGAATATGCATGACCAATAATAGCAACAAGACTATCGAGATAGATATTCGAAAGGATCTATTTGGTGCTAATGAGAATGCAGCAGCTATCAATGCTGAGATTTTCAAGAACCATGGTATTGTTGCAGTTGACATCATGGGGTCTGTTGGTACTGGAAAGACCCAGTTGATAGAGAGTCTGTGCGAGCGTCTTCGTGATAAATATCGTATACTGATGTTTGCAGGAGACCTTGCGACTACCATTGATGCTGACCGTGTTGCATCTCACGGTGTAGATACTGTCCAGATTAACACAGGAACAGCATGCCATCTTGATGCACGAATGATCAAGGTTGCCATTCAGAAGGTCGACCTGTCTGGCTATCAAGTGGTCTTCATAGAAAATGTGGGGAATCTTATCTGTCCTGCAGGATATTCTCTAGGTGTTGACAAGAAGATTGTAGTTGTGAGTGTAACAGAGGGACCATATATGGTTCGTAAACACCCTCTCACAATCAAGCATGCAGACATGATTGTCATAAACAAAATCGATCTTGCAGATGCCCTTGAATTCGATATTGACGCACTAGAATCTGATATTCGTGAAGTTGATGCTGACATGCCAGTCTATCGAGTCAGTTCAAAGACTGGTGAAGGAATTGACAAATTGATTGCAGGCCTTAGTCTTTGAGAAGTCCATCAAGTGCAGTTTTCACACCCTGAATGTGACCAGCTCCAAGGACTGCAACTATCGTGCCTTCAACATCATTCAAGATGAAGTGCAACGCTTTTGCTACATATTGGTCGCGTTGTTCGATTAGAACATTCGATAGACCAGGGAATTCTGACCTAAATTGCTCCATGAGATCATCAACTGCACCATCCTCCTTTAACATAGCAAGAAGGTCTCCTGCACCACCTTCTTCTATGTCCTTTGTTGCATCGGGCAACATACTAGTGAGTCTATACATCTCATCAACAGGTACCTGCAGCATTGCCTGGACGGTTGCACTCATTGGCCTATCAACCAGAGCAATCTTTGCACCGATAGCACGACCTTCCTCTATGGCTGCAAGCATCTCATCACCAACATCAGATCCGGTGATTTCGCCTAGACTCTTCTCGAGAATGGCAAGTTGTTGCATGAGGTCCTGTGCCATATCTCCTGATTCTACCCCTGCTATTTCACCCTCCTCAGGTGGACTCATCAATTGATGATATCTATCATGGTCAAGCTCTACCGCGACAACTACAGGTCTAATCTCTCTGACTACTCTTCTTGCTTCTTTAACACTCTCTAGATCTGTGTGAATCACCGATACGAATACTATCCGTTCAGAGTCACCAACCACTCAAAGACACGCTCAACCTATGGAGTACATACCGAGATATCACCTTTTTGTAACATAGAATTCAATGGTAAACGTTTATTGGTGAATACTATTTCTTAAGCCTCTGTTGACAACGAGTAGTATTAAGAGAAGGTTTTTCAGAAACCTAACGTGTACTATTAGTAATCAGTCTAGGGAGTAGGAAGAGAAGCATGACATCTGAATTGGAATTAGCTTTTGCCAAATTGATGAATCCGCGTATGAGTGCGGGGTTACTGGTTCTCTACAGTCTCTTAGGGGACCTGAAAGGAAGTCCAGTCGAACCCCGTGAGGTTAGGAAAGTTGTGGACACGCAAGTTGATAAACGACGTGTGTCAAAGCAGTCAATTACGAATGCGGCTCGCAGGCTCGAAGAAGCGAATATCATTGATCGAACGGAAAACAAGTATAGGGTAAATTACGGATACTTAATCTCGGTTCTACTCAACACCATTCTCGAGATGACTCATCGTATAGACGACCTTGAGGATGAGATTATTGCACTAAAGTCTCCTGAACGATAAATTGCCATATTCCTGCTTCTAACAGAAGAATGAGTTCTAAATCTCCGTTTGCGCATTTGTTGTAATACGCACGTTTAGCTTATATCTAGCGATGTATCATAAAGGTTGACCCACAACGCTCGTTGTGGTTCGGAGGAAAGACATATGTCTGGTAAACCAACCGGAGTTATTATACTAGCACTCCTACAGCTCATTAATGCATTACTTGCAATCTTGGGTGGTGTCCTGATACTCGCATTAATCTTCATGATGCCATTACTAGGAATGCTATTGGCTCTGATACCATTGATAATTGGTATCATTGGATTAATCCTCTTCTGGGGATTGTGGACGTTGAAGGGATGGGCCTGGTTCTGGACCCTGTTCTTCAACTTTGTTGCTCTGTTGTTAGGTATCTTAAGTTTTGATCTTGCTAATCTAACTGGCCTAATCAACTTAGCACTGAATCTGATAATCGTGATCTATCTGTTGCTACCCGCTACTAGGGCAGCTTTCAGGTAATCTCGATAGCCAGAAGAACAATATCAGAAGTTCTAGCTAGTTCTCTAGTTAGAGCTTCCTTTCCTCTTTTTTCATACTTACTTTGGATGAACTCAATCTTCTAGCTAAATAGATCAATTCGCTTTCCAAGTCCTTTCTCTTTCGCTGCATCGAACACTATCTTTGCAGCTGCAACATCTTGAGCTGAGAGACCTGTTGAATCAAACAGGGTAATTTCAGCATCGGACTCTCTTCCGATTTTTTTCCCAATGACTATCTCACCAATCTCGCCGTGGACTGTCTTTTCATCAATCAAGCCCTGTTTCAAAGCGTGTTGAATCTCTCCTATCTTTCGACATTGGTCAAGGCTATCAACAACAATCTTTGAAACTCTGGGCATTATGTTTGGGTCAAGCTCCTGTTTCCCAGGTCCATCTGCTCCAATGGCATTGATGTGAATCCCCTCGTGAATTGAGTCTACTCCTATGAGCGGTTTCCTAGATGGTGTGACAGTAACAAGAATGTCTGAGTTTGGAACGACATCATCAGGCGTCTCCATCACATTGATATCGATATTGAGTTTCTTTGTCATCTCCTCTTTGTACTTCTTGGCAAGACCTTTGTCTATGTCCCAGACTTTTACTTCTTGAATATCAAACAGCTCCTTGAGTGCGATAAGCTGCATTCTTCCTTGAGTGCCAGTTCCTACTATTCCAACTCTTTGAGAATCCTTTCGTGCAAGAAACTCCGCAGCAACCGCCCCAGCAGCTCCCGTTCTATAGGCAGTTATGTGTGTTCCATCCATGATGGCAAGTGGCATACTTGTTTCTAAATCCAGAAGGACAATCACTGCAATCCCAGGAGGTAAACCCTTCTTTTGATTATCATAGAATCCTGACGCAATCTTAGTCCCCATTAATCCAAAGTCTTCAACAAAACCCGACTTGATGTCGACCTCTCCATTGTGTTGATGCACATCAAGATGTTGAACACCTGGCATCTGAACACGCCCACTTGCAAACGCTGAGTATGCAACCTTCACAGCGTTGATGGCCTCCTTCATGGATAGACAGGATCGAACCTCCGATTGTGTAAGAAGAATTATGTCTTCCATCAGATTAACCTCGCAGTCTTCCTATATGTGAAGACTTTCTTCAGCTATATAGATTGTGGGTCTCTTAATGTCAAATCAATGGTATAGATTGATGGCGTTGAATAGTATCTTAATAACTAGATTTTCCAGTTTTAGAGTCACTCAGAATTAGGATAGAGTTTGATGAAATTCAGGGTCTCTCAGGGAATAATTGGATTATCAATATCATTACTCTTGCTTCTTTCAATGATACAGCGTGTTTCTATTCCTAATGACTATCCTTCCTCCCAAACACCTGATGCCATACAGAGAAACATATACGCAGACTTGATTGAGATTGACTATCTTGGTATCAATGGGAATGAGGAACTTCTTCAGTTAGCTGAAGAACATGACTGGCCTGGCACAGGTAAAGAATGGGACCCGATAATCATCGAGGGATACTATTTCCGAAATGATGTTCACAATTTTGTAGTTGATAACACTGACCTTTACTGGGTGTTCAAGAACAATGTCGTAGATGGTGTTGATGGCAGATATTGTAGCATTGTGCTTGGAAATCTTAGGAACGCGAGAATTTCTGATAATGTGTTCGTCCGCGGCGCAGTTGGCATTCATACCATTCGTGTGACAGACTGTGAATTTATTCGCAATACGATGTACAACCTCACATGGGATGGTGTCTTGATGGAAACGAGTCATAGAAACATCATCATGTACAACACATTTTATGACATGGGTGAAGGGGGTGTACTTGCGTGGACCAATTGCAACGATAACAACATCATCAGCAATGTTGTGTACAACTCTACCTACGGCATCATGTTGTATTCTGGATCTGATAGCAACACAATACAGGCAAACAAGATCTATGACATCACTAGTATAGGAATCGAAGTCCAGACCTCAGACAATGTCATCCTGGCCAACCAGATTCACGATGCAGGGGATGATGGTATTTGCATCAGTGGGTTCGGATGTGAAGTTAAAAGAAACCTTGTCTACAACACCTCTGGATATGGAGTCCATCTGTTCTCATTAGGTGGTGAAGCTCTGATTCAGAACAATGTATTAATCAATAATGAGATGGGCGGAATCCAACTTCATTACTCAAGTGGTAGTAGAATAATAGACAATGACATCATTGACAATGGGAAACCTCAAGCATGGGATTTTGGAAATGATAATGTCTTCAGGCACAACTACTGGCATGAGTGGATTGGTAATGATACTGACAACAATACGATAATCGATACTCCCAAGGTAATTGAAGGTGGTGCAGAAAATACAGATTCTCATCCGTCATTGAACCCAATAAACACACTTCCATCTTGGTACGACTTTGTACCAATCACAGGACCTCCATCACCTGAGCCGGAACCTGAGCCAACAACAACTACACCGGAAACTACAACCACTCACCCCGTTGAATCAACTACTGTAACTAGTACAGAACCA
>Ga0209536_100006743_pt1 | contig 17492 bp, 17 predicted proteins | sample DeeMarSeWOR28_12_FD_187461 | JGI IMG/M metagenome (GOLD analysis project Ga0209536, IMG submission 187461) | Marine sediment microbial communities from White Oak River estuary, North Carolina - WOR-2-8_12 (SPAdes) (version 2) | ecosystem: Environmental > Aquatic > Marine > Intertidal zone >... | reverse complement strand
TACGTAGTTCGTGGGCGATGTCAGCCATCATGTGACGGCGCAGGAGTTCATCCTGCTCCAGCGTCTCGGCCATCTGGTTGAAGGCGCGCCCCAGGTCACCCACTTCGTCGCCCGAAGTGACTCTCACCCGTTGCGACAGGTCGCCAGCGGCGATGGCATTGGCCGCTGATTGCAGGTTCCGCAGCGGGGCGATGATCTGTCGCACCAGGAGTGCACCCAGCAGGATGGCCACCAGCCCGGCGATGACAATGGCCAGCAAGACGCCCCGGTTGAGGGCAGCCAAGAAATTGTTGGCCAGCGCCGCCGATGGGCCAGTCTCGGGGGTGACCACCAGCAGGGTACCGACGCGCTTGCCGTCGGTCGTCACCGGTGCTCCCAGCACCAGGCCGTCCGACGGGACTGTTTGCCCCACCAACTCGCCCTCGGAATCGAGCACGACTCGCCCGCTGGCATCAGCCAGCAAGATGTGATCCTCCGGGCCCATCACGGCTTGACCGCGCCGTGCCCCTCTGCCTTGCCCCTGGCCCATCATACTTGGCGATGTGTTGGGTGAGCTTAGTTCGTTCAACAGCGCCTCGACGCCGGTCCAGTCGCCGGTCTGGGCATAATAGTTGGCGAAGATAGGTGCCCACGTCTCGGCACGCAGCTGCCCGCGCTGGTTCACATAGAGCGTGAACTGTCTGGCGACCGTCCGCGCGACCACGACATAGGTAATGACTGCTCCCACTAAAATGATCAGGGCAAAGGCGCCAATGAGCTTGAGGCTGAGGCTACGCATCGCCCGGCTCCGCAAACTTGTAGCCCAACCCGTATACGGTGAGGATGTAGTGTGGGTGTCTGGGGTCTTCCTCGATCTTCTGGCGCAGGTTTTTCACGTGGGCGTCGATGGTGCGCTCATAGCCCTCGAAAGCGTAGCCCTGGATCTTGTCGAGCAACTGGATGCGGCTGAATACGCGACCGGGGCTTTCGACCAGTGTGGCGAGCAGGTCAAACTCGGTGGGTGTCAATTCCACCGGTTGGCCGCCCACCGTGGCCTGGCGTTTGTCCAGGTCCAGCGCCACGTCTCCGGCCGAAAGGACCCGGCTGGCCGGCTCCGAGCCACCAACGCGGCGCAAAACCGCCCGCACCCGCGCAACGACCTCACGCGGGCTGAAGGGCTTGGTCACGTAGTCATCGGCACCCAGCTCAAGACCGATGAGCCGGTCGGCCTCATCCACGCGGGCGGTGAGCATGATGATGGGCACATCGCTCTCGCGGCGGATGGCGCGCGCCACGTCCAGGCCGTCTATCTCGGGCAACATCAGGTCGAGCACGATGAGGTCGGGCGCCTCGTTACGAAAAGCGGCCAAGGCTTCCGTTCCATCGTAAGCGGCGACTACCTGGAAGCCGGCCGCTTCCAGGTAACCCCTGAGGACGCGTACAATTTTTGGTTCGTCGTCAACAATCAGAATTCGTTTGCTCATTGCTCATCAGTCACGGAATCAGGGATCAGGAGCTCGGTAATTAGAACGTTTGGATATAGAGTATACGATGTGCTGTGCCTTGTCAACTGAAAGCTGAGAAGCCAAGGATTGGAAGCCCTTGGCTAACCTAAAAAGGCCTACTGACGCCCACCGCCTCGCCCGCGGCCTGCCCACAGGGGCCGACCATCATCGTCGCGCAGCTGCAGTAGAGTGCCGTCGCTCTCGAGGCGGATCTGACCTATCTTGATTTCTCCGTCTTTGTCGAATACCTGGACCGTCACACGCTCGCCGGCGGCCAGAGTCAGACCCTGGTCGCTCCAGAACCATTCGGGGCCGAGATCAATGCTCAGGGTCTGGCCATCATCCGTTCGGAGGGTCAAGCCGGTCGTATCGACGCTGGTCACCTGCCCGGCGAGAGTAAACCATTCTTCCACGTGGGTTGCGGCTCCGGCTCGTGGAGGCTGTAGGCCTCGCCGCCTTGGGCAAGGTCACCAGCCTGGACTCTTCCATAACTCTGGCCCTGCTCCGCAGAGCCCGGCGTTACTTCGTTTCCGCTGCGGCCGCCCCGGTAGTCCTGTCCCTCGCCGTTAGCGTAGGCAGTCCCCTGACCGGCACGAGCCGTGCCGTTGTTCTGAGTCCAATTGTAGATGCCCAGGCTCAACGCGCCAACCAGAACTACGATCAAACCGCTGATAATCAGTTTCTTAGCCATTCTATTCACCTCGTGTTTTAAGTATTGTGGTTACCGTTTCGCCCCTAAACTGATACCAAGGTGAAATCTACATGCCTTCGTGCCTGAAGTCTGCGGGTTTCATCTTGGACTCAGTATAGTATAGCGTCCCATTTTGAAGAAGTTGTGAAGGAATTACATGCATAATTTGAAGCTGAGAAGTTGGAATAGAACGACTTTTCAGGGAATGATTTGGTTGCCAATAGGGGGGGAGATGGGTATACTTCGCAGAGCAGTTCGAAGCCGCCTGGTCCAGAGGGAGACTACCGATCCAATTCCTATTCTGAAGGAGAATGTATCATGCAAGTTGCCGAAGTCATCGTCAGGATCCTGGAGAATGAGGGGATTGAGGCCGCTTTTGGCATTCCCGGCGCAGCCATCAACCCGGTCTACGAACACCTGGGCACGTCCAGGCAGATCAAGCATTATTTGGCCCGCCACGAGGAGGGGGCGGTCCACGCCGCCGACGGCTATTACCGGGCGTGCGGGCGTATGGCGTTGGCCATCTGTACCTCCGGCCCGGGCGCGACCAATTTCGTCACCGGGTTATACACGGCCCAGATTGACTCGATTCCGCTGATCGCCATCACCGGTCAGAACGTGCGCGCCCAGTTGGGCAAGGAGGCCTTCCAGTGCGTGGATATTGTCGAGATCGCCAGACCGGTCTGTAAGGCATCCTGGATTATCACGGAACCCAACCAAGTCCCGTCTATCGTGCGCGAGGCGTTCCGGGTGGCCCGGATGGGCCGGCCTGGCCCGGTGCTGATCGACTTGCCGCTGGACGTCCAATTGACCAACATCCCCTACGATCCGGGGGCCGACACGCCTTTGCCGATTACCAAGCCTGGGCCGGACCCGAGGCAAATTGCCGGCGCGGTTGACATGCTGCTTGCGGCCGAGAACCCGGTGCTGATCATGGGTGGTGGCGTGCTGCTGGCCGGGGCGTGCGAGCAATTCATTGAGTTCGCCGAGTACCTCTCCCTGCCGGTGATCACCACCTACATGGCCACCGGCGGCATCGCCGCCGACCACCCGCTGCACGTGGGTCACATCGGCATCCAGGTGGGCTCTCCGTTCGGCAACCGTTTCTTCCTGGGGTCCGACCTGGTGATGGGCATCGGCAATCGATTCGGCGACCGGCACACGGGCAAGCTTGACGTCTACACCCAGGGGCGCCGCTTTATCCACGTCAACATTGAGCCCTCCCACATTGGGCGCATCGTGCCTACCGAGTTGGGCATCGTAGCCGACGCCGGGCTGGCGCTGGCTGCCTTGCTTGAGGAAGTCAAGGCCAGGACGCAACCGCGCTCTCCTGGGGGCCGCGTGGCGAATATCCCCGAGGATCGGGCCCAGTTAGCGCGCAAGATGGACTACGACCAGGTGCCCATTAAGCCGCAACGGGTGTACCAGGAGATGAACGAGTACTTCGGTCCAGACACGATCTTCACTACCGGCTGTGGGCTGACTCAGATTTGGTCGGGCCAGTTCCAGAGCATCGCCAAGCCGCATACCTACCTGGCTTCTGGCGGCGCGGGCACCTTGGGCTTTGACCTGCCGGCCGCCATCGGGGCCAAGATTGCCAAGCCGGAGGCCACCACGGTGGCCGTGATGGGGGACGGTGGCTTTGGTTTCATGGTGGAGGAGTTGGCTATGGCCTGCCAGCATCAAGTGCCGGTCATTGTGGTCATCATCAACAACGGCTACCTGAGCCTGATCCGCCAGAACCAGCGCTATGCCTACGAATACGAGTACGCGGTGGACCTGACCTACGATGGCCTGGGTGTGGACTTCCTTAAACTGGCCGAGTCTTTCGGTGCCTACGGCGAGCGGGTGACCAAACCGGAGGAGATTCGCCCTGCCTTTGAGCGGGCAGTGGCTAGTGGAAAGCCGGCCGTGGTGGACGTGATCGTCGAGCGCGAGACCGACGCCTCGATGGGCGGCAGCCTGGACGCGGTGCGGGAATTCGCTTGAGCCGCCTCGGCTGGCTGGTGGTGGAAGCTGACACTTTCAGGCTCCCATGATATAATTGGGCGGGAAGCCACCAAGACGCCCTCTCGTTTTGAACACGTCTGCAGGAGAAACCCAACGCATGTCTTCTCTTACCTCGCTTCAATTTCAGGAACTGGTCACCAAGTGCATCCACTGCGGGCTGTGCTTGCCAGCCTGTCCCACCTACGATGTCTTCGGAACCGAGATGGATGCCCCGCGCGGGCGCATCGCCCTGATGCGAGCCGCGGCCGACGGGCGCATCCCTCTGCGACAAGACGGTCATCTAAACGAGAGCTTTGTACACCACATCGACCTGTGTCTGGCCTGCCGGGCTTGTGAGACCGCCTGCCCTTCAGGCGTGAAGTACGGCCAGTTGGTAGAGACGACGCGCATTGCCATTGAGTACGAGCGCCAGCCGGGCAGCCTTGAGCGCTTTGTGCGCTGGTTGGCTCTGCGCCAATTGCTACCTCATCGGGGCCGGCTGCGCACTCTGGCAAGCTTGTTGTGGGTCTACCAGGCCATCGGTTTGCAGAAGCTGGTGCGCGCCCTGGATTTCTTGCCCCAACCCTTCAAGACGATGGAAGAGATGCTGCCGCAGCTTTCGCCCCGTCACCCCGACTATCGCCAACCTGCCCGAGCCATAGATCAGGAACGTGGGCAAGTCGCACTGTTTTTGGGCTGCGTGCAAGATGCGTTTCTCTCAGACACCAACCAGGCGACGGCCCGCGTGCTGCAGCACAACGGCTACCAGGTGCACTTCCCCCTGGATCAAACCTGCTGCGGAGCAGCCCAACTCCACCTGGGCGAGGAGAACTTAGCCCGCGAGCTGGCCCGCCGCAACATTGATGCTTTCCTGTCAGGCGACTATGAGGCGGTTGTCGTCAACGCTGGCGGCTGCGGAGCCACCCTCAAGGAGTATAGTCACCTGTTGGTCGACGATCCGGACTATGCGGACAAGGCGCGTCGCTTTGTGGCGCTGGTGCAGGACGCTAATGAGTTCCTCGCGGTTCACCTGCACAACCACCCTCGGGGGCGCGTCGCAGCGCGTGTTACCTATTCGGATTCCTGCCATCTCCGCCACGCACAGAAGGTGATCGGGCAGCCCCGCGAGTTGTTGCGCCTCATCTCTGGCCTGGAATTGGCCGAGCTTAAAGCGCCGGATCGCTGTTGCGGCAGCGCGGGCGTGTACAACATCTTGCAGAACGACACAGCTGAGCAGGTGCTTAAGGCCAAGATGGCCGACATAGCCGGAGCGCTGGGGCTTGACAACGGGACTATGCCGGACGATGGTCTACCCCGGGTGATCGTCACCAGCAACTCTGGTTGTCACATGCAACTCATCCACGGTGCCCGTGCCGCTGGACTCGACGTCTCGGTAAGGCATGTGATGGATTTGCTTGATGAGGCCTACTCGGCTGGGGACGCAGGGGATGAAGCGTAAAGCGTATGGAGAATGACACATGACGACATCGACAAAAGCAGAATGGGGGACATTCAAGACCAGGCTACCTAAAGACGGTCTGGTGACAGACCCGGTGGCGCTGATTACCTACGAAGTCGACGGCGGTCTGGACCGGGGCACGCCCCAGGCGGTCGCCTTTCCCCAGGACGTAGAAGATGTGGTGGAGCTGGTACGCTTGGCTGCCGAGCGTGGCTTGCCGTTGGTGGCGCGCGGCGCGGGCACCGGGCTCAGCGGTGGGTCAGTGCCCAGCCATGGCGGGCTGGTGCTCTCCTTCGCGCGCATGAAGGAGGTGCTCGAGTTTGACGAGCCGGGCCGTGCTATCATCGTCCAGCCGGGCTTGGTCAACTTAGTTCTCGACGAGTTGGTCAAGCGCCAGGGCCTTTATTATCCGCCCGACCCGGCCAGCGGTCGGTCGGCGACGCTAGGCGGCAACATCGCCGAAAACGCTGGGGGACCGCACTGTTTCAAGTACGGCGTTACCACCAACTACGTCACCGGTCTGCAAGTGGTGCTTGCCGATGGACAGGTGATACGCACCGGAGGACGGGCTTTCGACTACCCAGAGTACGACTTCACCGGGCTGCTGGTCGGCTCGGAGGGCACGCTGGCGGTGGTCACTGAGGCCAGCCTGCGCCTGATGCGGTGCCCGCCGGGCGTCAAGACCCTGACGGCCAGCTTCGATTCCGTCGAAGCGGCTGGCGAGGCGGTGTCGGCCTTCATCGCCCAAGGGCTGGTTCCGGCCACTATGGAGATGATGGATCGCAATATGATCGGCATCATTGAGGATTACATCCAGGCTGGTCTACCCACCCAAGCGGCGGCAATGCTAATCGTCGAGGCTGACGGCTACCCGGAGAGCCTGGACCCGCAGATGGAGGAAATCGTCGACATCCTGCGCCAACAAGGAGCGGGTGACTTGCGTGTCGCCACCAGCTCGGCCGAACGGGAGCAGATCTGGTACGGGCGCAAAAGTGCATTTGGCGCTATTTCCCGCATCAGCCCGGCCTACTACGTTGCCGATGGCACGGTTCCCCGCTCGAAGCTGGCGGAGGCGCTGGCGGATATCAACCGGATTTGCGCGCGTTACGACCTGCGCGTTGGTTATGTCTTTCACGCCGGTGACGGCAACCTGCATCCCCTGGTGTTGTTCGATCCGAACGATGAGGAGATGGTGGAGCGGGTGCATCAGGCGGGCCAGGAGATCATGGAGCTGTGCGTGGCCCAGGAGGGGTCTATCAGCGGCGAGCATGGCATCGGCGTGAGTAAACGGGGTTATATGCCGCTGATGTACAGCGCTGACGAACTGGCCGCCATGTGCGAGATCAAGGAACTGTTTGACCCGAACGAGCTACTCAACCCAGGGAAGATCCTTCCGCCTGAGGTGACCTCCGGTGTCGAGACTCAACCTGCGGCTGAGAGTTCGCCACTTAGTTCGCCCTTTGTCCCCGCGAGCGAGGAGGAAGCTGCCGAGGGGTTGTGGGCGGCCCAGGCATCTCGCCAAAGGGTGTTCATCCGCGGTAGGGGCAGCCAGAACGTCTTGGTGCCGCCGGATGGCGACGGTGCCGTATGGCTTTCCACCGAAAAGCTGAGCGGCGTGGTAGCCTACGCGCCGGAGGATCTGTACGTCACGGCCCGGGCCGGCACAACGCTGGTCGAGCTGCAGGAGATCTTACGCGCCGACGGGCTGTGGGCGCCGCTGGTCTCGCCCTGGCGCGAGAGCACGTTGGGGGGGCTGCTGGCGAGCAACCTCAACAGCCCACAGCGCACGCGCTATGGTGCCATGCGCGACATGGTGCTGGGCGTGCGGGTGGTGCTGCCCGACGGACGGCGGCTGCGCTACGGCCGGCCGGTGGTCAAGAACGTAGCTGGCTATGACATGGTCAAGCTGTTCATCGGAGCGTATGGCACGCTGGGGCTGATCACCGAAGTAACATTGCGGCTGATGCCTTTGCCCCGCGCGCGGCGCAGCCTGCTGGCACCGGTGAGTGACCTGGCGTCCGGGTTGGCACTGGGGGGGGCACTGCTGGATCTAAGCCTGGTGGCGTCGGCGAACCTGCTGTGTGCGGGCCTCTCGCGCCCGGCAGAGATGGGGGCCAGCCCGTATCTGCTCGCCTTCACGGCCGAGGGCCATCCCCAGGACGTGGTGGCTGAGTTGGCCGCTGCTCGGGAGGCGGTGGCCGGGGCTGGCGTCGAAGAGATACTGGAAACCGAGACCTTGACCGGCGTTGATCTGTGGGCCGAGTTGCTGCGCGGTGGGGACGTCTATATGCGGGTCGGCCTGCTGCCAAAGGACCTGGCGGCCTATCTGGAGGGAACCTCCCCGGCGTTGGACGGCGGTGTGCCGCAGGTGATCGATTTCGCCAGCGGGCAGATCTACGCGCGCCTGGCTGAGCCAGAGCGACTGCTGGCGCTGCGCGATTCGGCCCTGGCGCGAGGTGGCTATGCAGTCGTGGCGTCGTCTCAGAGGGGAAGCCATGGCGATTTTGATCGCTGGGGCTACGCGCCTGAGACGCTACCGCTGATGCGGCGACTGAAAGCGCGCTGGGACCCGGGCGGCTGCCTCAATCCGGGGGTATTCCTGGCGTAATGGGATGACTGAGCTGGCTGAACACTGGGGGCTGCGGTGTCGGCTGTGTTCTGAAGAGAAAGAGGCCTGAAGGCCTGTCCTCATAACTTACATAAACGCTAGTCGAACCAGGTTGACATAATTTCTGCTTCAGGTGTAAGGACTGTGATGTGCTGGATTGAATCGTGTGGGAGGAGTTGGTGGCTATGGATGCTTATGACACTCAACTGAGGATGGTCGCCATTCTGTGGTCTCTGGCAGCACTGTTTGCCCTGGTCTTAGCAGGCTGTGGGCCGAGCCCAGCGCCCACAACCCTCATGGAGGAAGGAGGTCTAGCCATGACATTCGAAGTGACGAGCAGCGCTTTTGCTCAAGGGGAGCCGATTCCGGTTAAGTATACCTGCGATGGGGATGACATCTCACCGCCTCTGGCCTGGGGTGATCCACAGGAAGGGGTGAGGAGTTTCGCTCTCATCAACGATGATCCCGACGCGCCAGTAGGTACCTGGGTGCATTGGGTGCTATTCAACCTGCCTGCGGACGCCCGGTCTCTCCCGGAGCGAGTCCCCCCGGACGCCGAGTTGCCGGACGGGAGCCGGCACGGCCAGAACAGCTGGCGACGGCTGGGCTATGGGGGACCATGCCCGCCCAGCGGCACACATCGCTACTTCTTCAGGCTTTACGCCCTGGATGCGGCCCTTGAATTGGACCCTGGCGCGGACAAAAAGCAAGTGATTGAGGCGATGGAGGGACACATTCTGGCCGAGGCCGAGCTGATGGGCGTGTACAGCAGGCAATAGGGGGCATAGCGAGTCCGCAGCCTCTGGTTTGGATCTGGATCAGCTGGGCGACCAAGTAGGTGGACCTTCTTTCACGCCAGGGCATAGGGAGAATTGAATGCATACCTATCTGAAGGATATGCTGGAATGCCCTGCCTGTCATGGTGAGTTGGCTTGGCAAATCACCGAGCGGGGCGAGAAGCGCATCGAGGTAGGGGACGCCCGGTGCACGGAATGTGCGGCCAGCTACCCTGTTTGGGATGGCATCGGTGTTTTCCTCCTGCCGGACCTCCCGCGCAACGATTTGTGGGAACGGGCCGACAATGAATTGGCTGAATACCTTCAAGAGCACCCGGATGTCGAACGTCAGTTGATGGAGCCGCCACTGGAAGTGCTGTCGCCGGCTGATCGATTCTACCGCGCCACGGTACTGGAGGCGCGTGGGGACTATGCTGCGGCAAAAGCCGCCGAGGATTCGGCTAACCGGGAATTGTACACCCCGGATTATCTGGCGTGCTGGGATAGCCAGGTGAATTACTTGATCGAGCAGGTTTCCAGGTCGCAGGGTCCCATCGTTGATCTGGCTTCCGGGCGATGCTACCTGGTCGAAAGTCTGGCTCGACGCCTTGACCACCCGATTGTAGCCACCGACTTCAGCCCGGTTGTGCTGCGCAGGGATAAGCGATGGTTGGAGTTCTTAGGGCTGTACGACCGAATCAGCCTGCTGGCATTTGACGCGCGGCGTGTGCCGTTTAAAGATGGTGTGGTGCCGACGCTGACGACGAATCTGGGGCTACCGAACATCGAAGAGCCGGGCAGCCTTTTAGAGGAATTGCGGCGGATTGTGGCGGGGCGGTTCCTGGCCATCTCCCATTTTTACCCCGAGGATGACGAGGCGAACAGATCTGTGATTCGAAAGGCGGGACTGGAGGAGCTTTTATATCGCCACACGGCGTTGGAATGGTTCGGTGCAGCGGGGTGGGTGGTAGCCGTGGAGAATGCTTGCAGCGGGACTGCGGAGCCAACCCCCGCTGGCGTGGTGCTGGAGGGCGCCAGGCTAGATGGCCTGCCGGTGACTGAGACTGAGCTAGAGTGGTGTGTGCTTGTGGCAACCAATCGGATACACTAACACACTGGCGTAGCGCAAATAGACAGGCCAGCGCCGCGGTCAAGAAGGAGAGAGAAGGTCGCGCTGGCCTGATTTGAAGGGGCAAGCTCATAATAAAGGATGATCAGCTTGCCGCTAACGACATGATACAACAACATAGCTCAGAATCTTGTAAGGGAAACATATGAAAAAGCTTAGAGAGACTTCCGATGTGAAACCATTTGTGAATCGGCCGAAGTTACGGAAAGATGCTAACCATTTGGGGAATACTGAGTTTAAGGTCCCCCAACGTGACCGGGAAGCTCGGGGGTATGCTCAGTTGTGAAGCGGATCCTGGGTTGGGTACTTGTCTCGCTCCTCATCGTGCTGGTCTTGGTGGTGGTAGGGTTTGTCGTCTATGCTGAGTCCAGCACCGCCAGCCCACAGACAGAGGCCTTGACTGCTATGCAATCCACGTCTGAAGTGGAAGTCATCACAGATGGGTGGTTGGCCTTTGTGCCTCGAGAGACCTTGCCTACAACCGGCTTTATCTTTTATCCGGGGGGTCTGGTTGACCCCCGAGCCTATGCGCCGATGGCGCAGGACATTGCCGCTGAGGGCTTCTTGGTCGTCATCCCACGTATGCCGCTCAACTTGGCTGTGTTCGGTCCCGGGAAAGCGACCGCTGTGATCCAGGCTTTTCCCGAGATCGAGCTGTGGGCTATCGGCGGCCATTCGCTTGGCGGCGCGATGGCGAGCCAGTACGCCCGTCGAAACCCAACAAGTGTTTCAGGGCTGGCATTGTGGGCTGCCTTTCCTCCAGAAGGCAGCGATCTATCAGCGCGCGACCTGGCGGCTACTTCGATCTACGGCACGCGCGATGGGCTGGTCAGCATCGAAGAGATAGAGGCCTCACGCCAGCTGTTGCCAGCCGAAACCAAGTTTGTGGCCGTTGAAGGCGGCAACCACGCGCAAGTTGGCTGGTATGGGCTGCAAAAAGGGGACCTCCCGGCCACTCACAGCCACGCTGAGCAACAGGCGAAGACGGTAGCGGGGACTGTTGCTCTCCTGGAGCGCGTGAAGTAGTTCCTGGTGCAGAACATTGTACCCCATCCCAAGGGTCTGTGATATGAAGAGGATTGTGTCCATGAGGGCCGAATGCAGCTTATCGAAAGCACTGTGACGGGACACTAGAATGGGGAGGATACGTTGATGGAGCCTAGAGGTGTTTGGCCCGGAGATTATCCCGGCGGTAAAGGAGTCGTGAACAGTGAGTGACGATCAGGTCGTACGTGAGCAACTGGTTTTTCTTCTGCGTGGTGGAAATGCCCACATAACTTTTGAAGGGGCCGTGGCTGACTTCCCGTTGGAGCAGATCAACAGCCGCCCGCCCAATGTCGCCTACACGCCCTGGCATTTACTGGAACATATCCGGATTGCCCAATGGGACATTCTTGAGTTCATCCGAAATCCAGATCACGTTTCTCCTCAGTGGCCTCAGGGGTATTGGCCTTCCCCAGACCAACAAGCCGACGAAGCCAAATGGGAAAAGACCATCAGCGGTTTGCGCGCTGATCTTAGAGCACTCCAGGATATGGTGGAGGACTCCAGGACGGATCTATACGCTCCTATTCCTCACGCCGAGGATTACACGGTACTGCGGGAAATGCTGTTGGTTGCCGATCACAACGCATATCATATCGGTGAGTTTTCGATCCTAAGACAGGTAATGTCCACCTGGCGTGCCCGTGACGAGGGCTGAGCTCGGGTACAAGGACGCCCGCCGGCGAGAGCAGCCCATAATTCCTATTTGAGGGAATTGAAGCGAACTCCAAAGTATGGTAGAATGAAAACAGGCTGCGACCGCGCGAGGAAGCCCTATCTCGGCCCAGTGTGTCGCGCTTTTGATTGCCTTCCAGAGGCGATGTATGTCCATCTTCTTTGACCAGCATCAAGGCTCTGCGGATCACGAGCCAGACAGTTCCGGGGCGGCGGATTGGCTTATTTTTTACCTGCGTTGGCTCTGGCTTGCCTCTATGATTCTGCTCGCCTGGCTCAATCCGATCAGAAGTCAAAACTTCAGCTATGTGCTTCTCGTAGTGGCTGTGGCTGCCATTCTGAACGTGGTCCAGGGCGGCGCGCTCTATGCGCGGTGGTATCCTGACTGGATGCGTATTGCCGGCATCGCTGTCGATACGCTGGTGTCCATCTTGCTGCTGGCATTGACTGGTGGATGGAATAGCCCGTTGTTTCCGGTCACCCTCTTTCCAGTGCTAGTTGCCTCTGTGTGTGTCACCATTGAGGCGGGGTTGGCGGCGGCGGTAGCGATCATCTTTGCCTACGGAGCTTTCGCCATAAGCGACTCGACCTTCAATAACTTCGGAGGGCTTTATCGAGTCGGAGTGAACTCGATACTGCTTCTGGGCGTTGCGTGCGTGGGCGGATTGTTGAACCGGCAACAAAGGGCGACTCAGGAGCGCGCCGAGGCGATCGAGCTCAAATCGCTGCGCCGCGCTAATGAACGAGCTAAGGCGATCTATGAGATGGCCAGTACCCTGAGCGCCACACTCAATTACGAGCGCGTGCTGACGACTATGCTCAACATGAGTCTGATGGGGCTGACCGATGTGACTGGTCCAGACGATTCATTGGTAGGCTTGATTCTGTTGTTTGAAGAAGAGGGCAACCCTGAGCGGCTGAAAGTCCAGGCCGGACACAACATTCCGCGCTCCGATGAGAAGCGGGTGGTATCCGGGCAGAGTGGGATTATCGCACGGTCGATCTACACGGCTGAACCGGTCATCACCGAGCAGGTCGCCAGGGATCCCGTGCTCTCACAATTTGTGAGTATCCAGCATTCGCGATCGGCAATTTGCGCACCGTTGCGGGCCAGGTTTGACTCTTTTGGCGTGGTCATCTTTGCCAGTTCGAAACAGAACTACTTCACAGAGGAGCATGGCGACACCATGACCACGTTCTGTAATCAGGCTGTGATTGCGCTCAAGAATGCCCAATTGTACCAAGACTTGCAGGCGGAGCAGCGCAAAATCCTTGAAAAAGAGTCGGAGGCCCGTCAGAAGCTGGCGCGCGATCTGCACGATGGCCCTACTCAGACTATCTCAGCCATAGCCATGCGTCTCAACTTCATTAGGATGATGCTGAAGAAACGCCAGGATCACGCGAAGATTGAGGAGGAATTGGCAAAGGTCGAGACCTTGGCCAAGCAGACTACGCACGAAGTCCGTACTATGCTCTTCACCTTGCGACCGGTAGTTTTGGAGACTCAAGGCCTGGCCGCAGCATTGGAGCAATACGCCGAGCGACTGCGTCAGACAGAGGATCTCAACGTGGAGGTCGACTCAGGTGGCTATGATGGCCAACTCGACATGCAGACTGAGAGCGTGGTGTTCGCCGTGGTAGAAGAAGCGGTAGGCAACTCGAGGAAACATGCCCACGCCAGCCAGATTATGATACGCTTGCGGGTGGATGACCACCTGTTCTCAGCCGAGATTCAGGACGATGGTGTCGGCTTTGATGTGGAGGACGCCGTACGTCGACGTGCGGGAGGCCACATGGGTCTGGTAAATATCGAGGAACGTGCTGAACTGGTAGGAGGTCGCTGCTCTGTGCAATCACAGCCAGGGGCCGGAACGATTGTGCGCCTCGACGTTCCGATAGCACGCTGGAGCAGTCCTGAGTGACGGATACGCGCTGGCAACTGGTTGCCTACGTTTTTGTGTCGATCATTCTACGCATGGTCGCAGCTCAACTTTTCCGAAGGCGAATGAATATCGCCTGGGTACGCTTCTTAAGCGAAGGTTGGGCTGCTTCTGTTTTGCGTTTTGTATATTACATCGGCCTGCCTTACATCGCCCTGGTACTGGGAGTTGTTCCGACGCGTTACCTGGGATTGGTTGGGTTTGACTGGCTGCAAGTAGGAGACTTCCCGGGGGGACTGGAATCCGGGGTAGTTGCGGGGCTTCGGGATTACCTGTCGCTGGTCTTGTTGAACTGGCTACCCGGCGTGGGCACAATCGCTGGCCTGGGCGTGGTGATGCTCCTCTTCCTGAGCCTTATGTGGTGGGGCTACGCTCACTTCAGGGGGAGGGTCGTAGCTGACCTCGGAATCGGTACACTGTCTCCTCGGGAGGAGACAAGTCTCGGTGTAATGCAGGTGATCTACCAAGCGGTTCACTGGAGCTTTTATCGAGGCGCCATCTGGCTGCTGACCGATGATCTATATTTGGGTGTGACCGGAGGGATTATCCTGGTCGGCGTTGAATGGATGCTGGACCCCGGGTGGGTGGAAAGGCTGCGGCGCCCACTCGCCGGGGAGATGTTACTGATTGACGCCAGTGTGCTGATTGCCAGCGCGGTGATATTCTTCTTTGTGCCTAACTTGTGGCTGCTAATCCCGATTCATTGGCTATTGGCTGCGGTCAGTCGGCGGATAGTGGGAACAGGGCAGTTGCGGGTGGCAGGTAGTGGATAGGGCGCTTTGCTCCCGTCGCATGGTAGGTCTGGCGGGAGGAGGGTGACATTGTGCGTTCAGGGGATGTGATGCACCAGATCCTCTAATACGCGTCGTGGCCTGCGATGAGGGGACTCGGCGGGGTAGCCGATGGGTAGTATGGCGACCGGATGCTGGCCTCGCGGCAGACCAACTGCCCGGGCCACTCCTTTATCGTCGAAAGCACCCACCCAGCAGGTGGCCAGCCCCAGGGCGGTGGCGGCGAGTTGCGCGTACGCAAGCGCAATAGCCGCATCCTGCAGACAGAAAAATCGTTGGCCCCTCTTTCCGTAGCGCGTCGCTGACCGGGCCGGGTGGGTGCACATGATGAGCACGACCGGCGCCTGGGCCAAGAAATCCTGGTTCCAGGCGGCCTTTGCCAGGGCACGCTTGGTGGCCTGGTCGCGGGTGACGTAGATCTCATACGCCTGCAGGTTGCCTGCTGACGGTGCCTGGTTTGCGGCGGATAGGATTGCCACCAGCTTTTCCTCTGGAATCTCCGTGGACTGGTACGCCCGCACTGACTGGCGCTTCCGGATTGCCTCAAACAGATCCATCAGTCTCCTTCTTCCCGGCTCGCAACCCCTATCCAGCAAACCAGATGGCGTAATAGTAGGTGGTCGTGATGATGAACAGGAGACTGTCAGTTCGATCTAACACTCCGCCGTGACCGGGGATGATGTGGCTGGAGTCCTTGGCGTTCACCTGGCGCTTCATCATCGAGATAGCCAGGTCGCCAAAGGGACCGATGATGCCTCCCAAAAGACCTATGACCAGCCCGTGGACGGGACCGATGGCACCCGTCCAAAGCATCATTACGTAGCCGACCAAAGCACCTGTCAACAGACTGCCTGCAATGCCGCCCAACAGACCTTCCCAAGTTTTGCGAGGGCTCAGGCGAGGCCACAATTTCCGGCGACCAAAGGCTTTGCCAACGAAATAGGCTGTACTGTCGCCTATCCAGGTGATGAGCACTGCCGCGATCATCCAGGCAAAGCCCTGAGGGAGGCCCCTTAGCAGGATAGCATGGGCCGAGAGCAGGCCTACGTAGAGTCCTCCAGCCACGCTCAGCGCCCAGTTGGTGGTGGGTATCTTATCTCTAGCCTGGAAGAGTTGCCATGAGATGGATACGATGAGGATCCAGGTCAAGCCGGGCAGGGCAATGTTGAGCGAAGGGAATTGGGCGTCGAGCAAAAAGACGCCGACGATGGTCAGGGTGAAGACCGTCACCGGCGCATAGTTGCCTTGACGCATGAGCTGGCCGAATTCGTAGCCAGCCAGCCCGGCGACCAGTGCAACGGCGGCGAAGAACCACCAGCCACCAGCCCAGATTACCCAGGCAGCGATAGGGACAAAAACCAGCGCAGAGAGAACGCGAGTACGAAGCAAAGGGCAGCGTTTCCTTTGAGGGTTTACCTTTGCTGCACCTGACCAAAGCGGCGATTGCGTTGGCCATAGGTGAGTAAGGCTTTGTAGAGTTCTTCTTTGTCAAAATCTGGCCAGTAGGTGGGCGTCACAAAATACTCGGCATACGCCGCCTGCCAAAGGAGGAAGTTGCTGGTGCGGAATTCGCCGCTGGTGCGAATGATGAGGTCCGGATCGGGACAATCGGTCGTGTAGAGGTAGCAACCGATGAGTTCCTCGGTTACCTCCTCAGCCGGGATTCCATCGTGGATGATGCGCCGTACCGCGTCAACAATTTCAGCGCGTCCACCGTAGTTGAAGGCCACGTTGAGGATGATGCGATCGTTGTTCTTGGTCAGGTCGATGGCGTGATGAACTTTGGCTGCAAGGCTATCGGAGATACCCTCCAGGCGGCCCACGTGACGTAGCTGCACACCCTCTCGGTGCAGCTCCTCCAATTCGCGGTCGATAACCCGGGCAAAAATCGACATCAGCCCCTTGACCTCTTGTTCAGGGCGTTTCCAATTCTCAGTGGAAAAGGCATAAATGGTAAGCACCTGGATGCCATATTCCACACAAGCGGTCAATACGCGCCGGATATTCTCGGTGCCGGCACGGTGACCGGCCAGCCGGGGGAGGCCCCGTTGTCGGGCCCATCGGCCGTTGCCATCCATAATGATACCGAGATGGTAGGGTATCGGATCGAGTGGGAGTTTCTCGTCCACTACTAGACTATATCTCCATAATTTCCTGCTCTTTGGCTTGGCCTATTTCGTCAACACTCTCAATATACTTGTCGGTCAACTTCTGAAGGTCGTCCTTGCCGACGTAGAATTCGTCTTCGGAGAAGAGCTTCTCTTTCTCCAGTTCTCGTAGATCGTTGAGTCCGTCGCGCCGACAGTTGCGTATTGCGACGCGTGCCTCCTCCAGTCGCTTGGCGACAACTTTGAGCAACTCCCGCCGTCGTTCTTCGGTGAGCGCTGGTATAGACAGGCGGATAAGTTTGCCGTCGTTGGTGGGGTTGAGGCCCAGATCGGACTGGCGAATCGCTCGTTCGATGTCCTTGATCGCATTTGGGTCGTAGGGGTTGATGGTGAGCAACTGCGGCTCTGGTGCCTTGATAGAAGCCAGCTCATTCAAGTTGGTTGGGGTCCCGTAATACTCAACCCGCAACCGCTCGATGAGGGCAGGTGACGCACGCCCGGTTCGGATTCCCACTAGATCCAACTGGAGCGCCTCGACCGATTTTTTCATCCGGTCTTCAGTTTCGGCCAGAACGTCCTTAATCATTGCGACACCTCCGTAAGCATGACTGATAAGGGGACTCAGGGACTGATGAGGGTGCCGACCTCCTCTCCCATAACGGCCTGCTGGATGCTCCCATCCTGCCACAGATTCAGCACAATGATGGGCATCTGGTTGTCCATACACAGGGAGATGGCAGTGCTGTCGAGGACTTTCACCCCCAGATTCAGGGCGTCGATGTAGTGTAAGTGATCGAA
>Ga0209536_100006742_pt1 | contig 17494 bp, 17 predicted proteins | sample DeeMarSeWOR28_12_FD_187461 | JGI IMG/M metagenome (GOLD analysis project Ga0209536, IMG submission 187461) | Marine sediment microbial communities from White Oak River estuary, North Carolina - WOR-2-8_12 (SPAdes) (version 2) | ecosystem: Environmental > Aquatic > Marine > Intertidal zone >... | reverse complement strand
CCCCGCCGTGGACTCGATAAGATCATCGTGTTCCAAACACTCCACGGGCAGCAATTCCGCAAGCCGGGACCGTCCCCATCCTCCCTTCCCCAGCTGTCCGCTGTAGCTGTACCATCCTCCGTTCATGTGAAAATGGCCTCCGCCACGGATCCATTCCCTCAGCATGTCGAACCGGTCCGGGAAGGTGATAGGCTGATCTCCCCACTTCGCACGCTGGAAGAAATCAGGGTGGAGGTTCAGGCATTTCGTCTCCACATCGCCGAAGGTGATGGCGGTCGCCCACTGGAGGCGCTCGTCAAAGGCCTCAGGAGAGAGATGATACAGCTCCCACGAGGGCTGCGAGAGAACGTCGGCACCCTCGATGGTGCGGAGCGCATCGACGAACGGGGCTGCGTAGTTCAGCATCTCGACATCCTTCATCTCACGCTCGAAGGGAGATTCAACGTAGGTCTGCCCCAGGTGAATACACCAGTTGCCAACGTGCCAGATGCGCAGCGGACTGTTCATTGTCGTGGACCGTACTGGTGATGAATCAAGTGGAGTGCCAAAGTAGGAATCATTGAATCCCAAAGCAACACCGGGAATTCCCCCAAGGCGGGGGACGTCTCCGAGGGCAGGGACCGCACCGACCGTCCCCCCCGGAGTTTCGCTGGCGTGGCAACCGGTCAGACAGCCACTTTCACAACAACCTTGCGGACCCGGAGGGGCTGATCGATCGCCATGCCGGGCATATGAGCATCCTGGGGCGAGAGGATCGCGACCATTCCCTGCCTGAGAGTGAGCCGATCGCCCTCCCCTTCCAGGGGGAGAAAATCCTTCTCGGAATCGTATGAGCCTGCCTTGAGGTGACCGATGTTCGCATAGTGCAGGATCTCCCTCCCGTGAACCATGTACTGGATGTCCCAGTAGCGTCGATGGGCTTCCCACTTCCCAGCGCCAGGCAGCTTCGTTTCGTACTCCTGGATGATGGCAAAGATGCGATCACCGTCGATGTCTCGGCGGCCGGGTTCGACCGTCATCAGATCCTGCTGCATAAGGTACGCCAGCCCCGCCGTCAGTTCCGCGGTCAGCTTGCCGTAGAGAGTCGTATTGGACAGCATGTCGACTATCATTGCCGGATTCCCTTCGAAGGTAGGCTTTGGCGAGGAAGATACGTGGAGTTCCTCTCAGAAGAAACACTCTCATGGAGACTGCTAAGCCCAGCCGGGTTGGGACCGATGGAGGGACGTCTGAACTCCCCGGGGTGTGGAGGCGTGTCTGACCGCCCTGCGGCACGGCATGGAGAGTCCGTCAGCGCATGGAGTTCGACTGGGGGCATGATTGCCGGGATCCGAGCCGTGCGACTCAGTCCGGCTCCACAGCAAAGTACTCCTGGAGCTCCCGGAGCGTCGTCTCGTCGGTGCGGAGATCCCGAACGATGTGCCCTTTGTCGAGTATGGCGACCCGATCGCAGACTTCCGTCACATGCGTCAAATCGTGGCTTGAGATGAGCATCGTGACACCTGGATCGGCACGGAGCGCGGAGAGTATTCGCTTCAAGCGCATGACCGACGTTGGGTCCAGATGCGGGAACGGCTCGTCCAGGACCACGACCGCAGGGTGCGCCAAGAGTGCCGCGGCAATGCCCACCTTCTTCTGATTTCCTTTCGAGAGCTCCCGAATCAGCTTCGTGCTCTCAAGAAGTTCATCACCAAGGAAGACACCGAACCGATCGCTAAATTCGTTCTCCCGATTCCAGTCAACTCGGTAGAGCCCCCCCACAAAGTCGAAGTACTCAGATGGGGTCAGGAATTCTATCAGGAACTTCTCGTCGAGGTATGCACCGGTGTACGCCTTCCAGTGTTCGCTCCTGAAAACCTCGCTCCCCCGCGAGCGTATGCTTCCTGCCGTCGGAGCGATGAGGTCAAGCACCAAGCTGAAGAGCGTCGTCTTTCCAGCCCCATTATTGCCCACGAGCCCGAAGCTCTCTCCGGAAGGAATCTCCAGGTGCTGGATCTCGAGGGCGGTCAGATCCCCGTAGCTTTTAACCAGGCTGTCCATTTCAATCATCATCGGTTCTCCTCGGTTCTCACGCCAGCCGATATGCTGCAACGATCATGTGCTTTCTGTGAATGAGTAACCGTACGATGTGCCTCATGAGCAGGGGGTACAACGCCAGGCCAAGTACCCCCAGGCCCCCGAGGAACCAGAAGGTCCACGCGGCAACCCCGAGCAGCGCACAGCAGCCGTAGACCAGCAACGGCCCCAGCATGACCGGAGCAAGGACCAGCACCTGCACCGACCCTTTCCCTTGCATACTGAACAGTGAGGCATTCAGGTCCACCGGCTTTTTGCTGAACTGCGCGACCATCAGTAGGATGATGGTGTTCACCCCCATATTGTAGAGCGCGAGCGCCCCATTGATCGGGATGAACCACGGCTTCAACAATCCGAGCGGGAGGGTGAGGACAAAGGAACAGACGATACTCCCGACCAGGATGGCGTACTTGGACCCGAGATAACGGGGCAGGCTGACCTTTCTGGCAAGCAGCCCCTCGAGATAGCCCCCCTCCCACCCGATCAACAGCTGACCGTAGCTAAGGAGGAACATGCCGGAGAGCAAGATGCCGATATAGATCATGTTCACATGAACGAGGACAAAGATTTCAGGGGATCTCCACCGCTCAGCGCTCATGGTCACGGTGGTGTCCCGCTCCACATGCAGCGTACTGTTGGCTGGACGGGAGCCGTCGGCCGGCAGACGCTGAGCGTCCCATGAACCGAGCGTGAATCTGAATTCGATCAGGGTATCGGCTGGCACCATCACCGTCCGCCGCCAGCTCCCATCCCGCTGTGGTAGCAGCGGGATGGCAGCGGGATTCCACATCCCCAACCGAGGGAGATTGCCTGTTACATAGACCCATGTGTCCTCTGGAACGGTACGGGGCTGGAGGACGAATCTCACCCGCTTCAGCTGCGGAGCCGAAGCCGGATCCGATTCCCCCGCACGCGCCTGTTGGAGCACAAGAGAATCGGGCGCCGGGTAGATATCGCTTCTGTCAGGAACCGATGCAAGCCAGTACGCCTCGAATGCCATCAAGAACGGGATCATCGATGCGCCAAAGATGATCACCGATCGTGGGCGCCTGTTTCTCAGGAGCATCTTGAGTTCCAGGGCAATGAGGCGCCCCGCGGGGCCCAGCTCTTCCACCCTCCGGAACGAGAATCGGCCACCGGAGGCCGCTCCCGGGTCTTGGAGGCTCTCGACTGTGAGATGCCCGGTGAGCAACCCACTCGTGGCCCGATACAGGACGACCAGAAGCAGGAGCGGAATCACGACAAGCCACGGTTCGGCAAGGACCTGTCCGAAGAGGTACGCTGAACCCAGCCGCAGGGGGAGCAGTTGCAGGTAGTCGAGGGCGGCTATCACCATCACCACTGCAAGAACCAGGGCGCCCATCCAGGGTGTCGTCAGTTCACGTTTCTTCACGTACAGCGTCGCCATCCCGTTGCACAGCAGCAGCAGCAGCAGGAAGAGCGTCCATGCCGCAGCCGGCTGGATACCGTAACGGGGTGCAACCACCCGGAGCGCGATGGGGACGAACAAAAGAAGCGGGAGGATGTTGAAGAGGGTAAGGAACGATTTGGTTAGCAGGAGACGGACCAGCGTGCTGCGCCGCACGGGGAGGAAGAGATACGGACGCACGATCTGTCCCGGAACACGCTGAAACCAGAGCCGCAGGAGCAGGTCCAGAACGAAGTAGTAGCCGAGAAAGCCGTTGACCACCGCAACGGCATCAATCTCCTGGCCACGCTCTGCAAGCAGTCGCTCAAGCAACAGTCCCAGCGAAAGGAGGTTGAGGGCCAGGATGACCAGCAGGATGGAGAGAATCACTGTTCCTGCGACGTTCTGCGGTCGAACGACGGACCGGAACGAGGAGAGCCACTGATGGCGGATGAGGCTGATCGGGATCCGAGGCACGGTGATGGGGGGGGCTGTGACAGCGACCTGTCTTGTCATTCATACGGACTCGGACCCTCCTTGTTGCGCATCGAATGCCTGCGGAACCGCACACACGGGGCCCGCAAGAGGGAAAACAGCAATGGAGTGTTGATTCTTTCAGAAAGACACAGTAGCCTTCAGTCGTACGCTTCAAATTCGCCTCACCGCGTTGCGTCCCAGCCCGCGGCCGCCTTCTGAATTCCCGGGCATCATGCATGGCAGCACTGCGCGTCGTACGCAAGCAGCCAAATTCACGGATGTGTCTGGTCTGCGGACTGAAGAATCCGTTTGGGCTCAAGACCGACTTCTTTGAACTCGAAAACGGTGAGCTCGTCGCGGTGTTCATCGGTAGGCTGGAACACCAAAGTTACCCGGGCCGCCTGCACGGGGGGATCGCCACCGCGCTGCTGGACGAGACCGTCGGGAGGGCGATCCTGATGCGCAGCAACGAGGAGATCTGGGGTGTCACGCTTGAGTTCTCCACCACCTTCCGAAAGCCCATTCCCCTCGGGGTCGAGCTCCGCGTAGTCGGACGCGTCACCGACGAAACCCCACGATCCTTCAGCGGCACGGGCGAACTCCTGCTCCCCGATGGTTCACTTGCCGCCACGGGAGCGGGGAGGTACCTCAAAATGCCCTTGAAGAAGATCGCCGAGTTCGACATCGAAGCTCAGGAATGGAAAGTCACACCCAGCTCCTCTGATCCCGAATCGTTCACCATCGCAGAACCACGCCCGGAGTCAGGTCGATCGGCGAAGGACATCGCTCCGTGATGCGCGAGATAACCCGAGCCGCCGAGCCGACAATGTACAACCAATGACCGGAGGTACCGATGCGAACATTGCTGATCCTCATGCTGTCGGGCGTTCTCTGTCTCATGCTCGCGGGCTGTTTTCCCGGAACCGGAACGGGCCAGCCAGACGATCGAGCCGGGTTCTTCACTGGCGTCTGGCACGGATGGATCGCGCCACTTTCTCTGATCGTTGGCATCTTCAAGTCCGATGTCCGCCTCTACGAGGTGAACAATACCGGATGGTGGTATGACCTGGGTTTCTACATCGCTGTCATTGCAGGATTTGGCGGCATCGCCCTCTCGCGACGACGGGAGCGCAAGAAGTAGGCACGATGCCATCCCGGGCTGCCACCGGTGTTGCGGAACACCGTCGGCTTCGAGACAAACTCCCTGCGCGTAGGCCAATCCCCCCGTCGCAGCCTGGTGGAACAACTACGTTAAGGGAAGTGCTCCCGTGCTCGGGGTGCCGAGGCCCGTAATCAGAGCTGGGCTCCACGATTGGTGCGGCCGTGAACAGCTTCGTGAGCGTCCCCTTGGCATTCAGAAAGATGTCGCTTATGGTCTCTCCTCCGGATCAAGCAGCGAGGAGAAGATCGCCGGCATTCTCTATCGCCAGGAGATTCTCCATACGGCCGGGGGGATCCGCTGCGGTGGGGACCTCAGGCGCATCAGGCAGCCCTTTATCGTTGACTGGAACCTCTGCGACTGGCTGTGCGTGCAGGTTCAGGGTCCGCTGATCGAGCAGCATGGAATGGCGCGTGCGAGGGCCGTTGCCTCGTGTTCGGCGGCGGAGAACCTCTGGTAGGCCAGGGCTTCGGTCGTGGCGTTTGTTCCCGTGGCAGCACGAAAGCGCTACCACCCGTTGCTGCTGCGCTCGTGCGGGCGTTTGATCAAACGAGAGGAACGGTTCGCCAAAACCGGTGTGGGTACTCCGAGAAGTCGCTCGCTCGGATCCTGATCGCGTGCTGGCATTTGTCGAAGGCAGGCTGCACTACTCTTCCCGAGAGAGCCTCCGCAACGCGATCAAACATGTTGCCGGAGCCCGGCTCAAGGACCTGCTGAAGGCCCAGTCCGCACACCACACTGGGGAGACGAACACGACCGCCCCTTCTCGAGCAAAACCGGCGCGGGCAGGACAACAACCCTCCGGCACATTCCATCAACGGGGACTCCCATGAAGAGAGGACACTTCAGACCAACTCCAAGCTCACTGGCGGTGCTCCTGGTCGCAACGGCGCTCGTCGTAGCATCGACGCTCCGGTCCTCAGGCCACGATCAAGGGCCATCGCCTATGCTCACCGTCCTGGTGAGTCTTCCATCCGCCCCATCTGACTACCAGGACGATGTCGCTCCCTGGGTGGAGCGTATTGTCACGCGCCACGGGAGCGCAGAATGGCAGTGCGTTGTCCTGACCCACGAGCTTCACGGGCATCTGGGGGTGCTGAACGTTCTCGGTGCCAAGATGGGCCTGCGAGCACGAGAACTCCTCAAGAGCCCGCGAGAGGGCCTGCATGTTGTCTCCTACGCCGGGCTGACGACGCCCTTGAGCTGCTTCAACGATGGACTTCAGGTCGCAACCGGTGCCACGCTGGGACGGGGAACGATAGAGGTCGACGTCTCCTCACCCAGGCCGGCAGCGCGCATCTCTTCTGCAACGGGAGTGTGCGACCTCGTGGTCAAGCCCGAAATCATGCGAAGGGTGAAGCAGGACATCGATTCACTCTCGGCGAGTCTCGGCTACGGATCCGCACCGTACTTCGCAGCGATCCGGCAGCTTTCGATGAAGTACTGGTTTGAGCTGGATCGGGGAGCGACGTTTCTGGAGGCGGTAACCCTTCGGGAGCAGGACGGCGGATAGTACGGGCCTTCGTCCCTGTCGAGGGTCTATCCCCCCCAGTGCGCCGCCCAACGGGATGATGATAGAGGCTGCATTAGCCCAGGCAAAGGCCCGACGGACAAGGTCCACATCGGTCGTCACCCCCTCGAGGAGAATTGCCCCTTCCTCGGTGAGCTCCCTCCCCTACTGCCTGCTCCTGCTCAGAGTGCGAACGGGATCTCCCTTCTCGAGGAGTCCGAGCGTAATGGGGTTTCCGGCATTCCCGGTTGCCCCCGTGATCACATAGGGTTTCATTGCATGTTCTCCGCTGAGCGGTTGTGAGAATCTTTCGGTTTGCTACTTCAGTATCTTGAAGGCATGGGTCCACCGGTTTTCCCGAAACCCCGGAATGCACCAGAGCATTGCCAGTGGCTCGATTGCCCTGGCCGCTTCGACGGCACCCATGTCGTCGGTTTCCCAGCCGAACTGATCTAGGATGGTCATGACGTCCTGTTTTGCCCCGCCGTCGTTTCCACAGATAAACATCGTCGGCCGCATCCCTCCAAAGTTGGGATTGACCATCAAAGCGTTCCCCACCGAGCTAAACGCCTTCACAAACCGGGCGTCTGGCACGAGTTTCTGAAGGTGCTCCATGAGCGATTCATTCGCGGAGGTGAAGTACTGGATGACCCCGTTGACCGGTGGAGCATCCGCAATCGGGTTGGTCGTGTCGATCACTGTCTTCCCCCTGAGGTTGGAGGCCCCCGCCGCCCGGATCACCTCCTCGGCAGCCGTGCCCTTCACGGCCAGCACCAGGATCTCGCCGAACTTCGCGGCATCCTCGAAGCTTCCCACAGAGGCCTTGCGCCCGGTCTTACCCTCAAGTTCTTTGGATTTGGCGCTGTTGCCCGTCCCGATCTTGACGGGATACCCGTGCTTGAGGAAGCCATTGGCCAGGGCAACCCCCACCATTCCGGACCCGAGAACACCGACGTTCTTACTCATGAACCCTCCCATTTGGTGACGTGTTCATAGGGAAGGAACACCAGAGGTGCCCCTCGAGTTTCTCCTGACGGGGTTACAATTGATAGGGTTCAGGTAGCTCCTGCCCCCCCTTGCACATTCGTTCGAGAGCCCGTACCATAGCAGGCCCAGCATCCTCTCCGGAGGCTGCCGGGGCCTGCGTTGATCCCGACCGGACACCCGTTCACCGCGCTGCGAAACGCTCATGAAATACGGTGCCCACTGCTATCTCTTCACCGATCGATGGTCAGACCGCGAACTTCATCTCCTCGACCTGGCGCGTGACCTCGGCCTTCAGATGTTCGAACTCTCGGTCGGTGACGACGTTATCTTCGATGCCCCGCGCACCGGGAAGCATGCTGCCGATCTGGGGATCGACCTCTTCATCGGTCCAGGTGGCCTTTGGCCCTTGGAATGCGATATTTCGGCCGATGAGCCCCACGACAGGCAGCGGGGCCTAGAATGGCACATGAAGCAAATCGACCTCGCCGCCGAGCTTGGCGCCGTTGCCTACGCCGGAGCGCTCTACGGCCATACCGGGGTGGTCAAGCGGCGTCGACCCCCAGCTGATGAGTACGCCAGAACTGCGGAGGGACTTCATCTACTCGGGGAGTATGCAGCCGAACGCGACATTGTCCTTGTCCTTGAGCCCATGAGCCATTTCCGGACCCATCTGGTAAACAAGCCGGAGCAGATCATGAAGCTCATCGCACTTGCAGAGCACGACAATCTCCGCGCACTGCTCGATACCTACCATGTCGTCACGGAAATTCGCGACTATGCCGGGGCGATTCGGCTGCTCGCCGAGCGCCTCTTTGCCGTCCACGCCTGCGAGAATGACCGGGGCGCCCCGGGGGCCGGGCTCGTCCCCTGGAGAAGCATCTTCTCAGCCCTGAAGGAGGTCGGCTTCAACGGCTATATGGCACTCGAGGGATACAACTCGGGGATCGGAGACTTTGCCTTCGAGCGTGGGATGTTCCACAATGTCTGCCCCGACGGCGCTGCCTTTGTCCGCAAGGGCATCGGCTTCCTTCGCATGATGGAAGAGCAAGCGGCTTCCATATGACACCTCCCCCGGTTATCAACTTCGCTTCCAAACTCGCTCTGGTCGATGACCACTGGGCTCCGAAGATTATTGCCCGCATGAACGCATACCACCTCAAGGTGGTGAAGTTCCGCGGAGCGTTCGTCTGGCACAGGCACACCGATACCGACGAGACGTTCATCATCCTGGAAGGTTCGATGAGGATCGAGTTCCGCGACGGCACCGTCGATCTCACCCGGGGGGAGATGATCGTCGTCCCCCGGGGGACTGAGCACAGGCCCATGGCAGATTCCGAATGCAGCGTCCTGCTGGTCGAGCCCGCCGGGACGGCGAATACCGGTGATGCCGGAGGTGCATTGACCGCACCGGACGATGTATGGATCTAGCTGCCCGATCCTCAGACGATGGGCGACCCCCCTTCCCTCAAGACCGTAGACGATCGAGTGCTCGCAGCAAGGGTTGATTGCGGCACGTAAACCCCCCATTTTTGTGCCTCCCGCCATCAGGAGCTTCCCACTTGACAAAGCGGCGTGCAATCCGTACCATGGCGCGTCAGTTCTGTCCTTTCCAAACCTATTCTCCATCAAATGCCAGGGCATTATTGTGGCAAACTCTCTGCCATCCGTCCTCGGACCTCCTCTGGCATCTTCCTGGCCCCCTGCCGACGCCGTCTTCGATGAAATGACAACCGACAGCCTGAACGTCCTGATGGAATCACCATTCACAACCAGGAGGCCGTGTGGAGAACGCAACCATTAACTACCTCGCTGTCATCGTCGCCGCGCTGTCGGACTTCGTTGTTGGAGCGCTCTGGTACTCACCCCTGCTATTCGCCAAGCCGTGGATGAAGGCAAACGGCTTCACACCGGAGGATTTGAAGAAAGGGAACCCTGCCGTCACGTACACGGTCGTGCTGGTGCTCTCACTCGTCATCTCGTACATTCTCGCGCTCTTTCTCGGGACCCCGGACACAGACGCCACACGGGGCCTCGCGGTGGGCGTTCATGCAGGTGTACTGGCGGTGTGCGCCATGACGGTCATCGCTCTCTTCGAGAAGCGCTCCCTTGGCTACATCCTCGTAAACAGCGGCTACATTTTTGTGGGCTTTGTTGTGAAAGGTCTGATTCTCGGCGCATGGCGCTAGCACCAGGCGCACGATCCCTTTTTTTCGACGTTCATCACATTCACTGGAGGTTCCTATGCGCATTCCCTTCGTTCTCATCGCGGTAGTGTTTCTCGCTTCTTGCGCACCGCCTGCTCCTGATGTCGATGCGATTCGCAAATCTATCGAATCCATGACAGAGGCCATGGAAGGCGAGATGGAAGCCGGCACATTTGACACCACAATGGCGCGCTACACCGACGACGCCATCTCAATGCCCAATTTTGGCCCAATGTTGAAGGGGAAAGAGGCCATCAAGGGGTACTACAATCAGATGCAGGGAATGGGCATGACCATGAAGGATGTTGACTTCACGGTCACCGACGTCCAGGTGGGCGGGCCCTATGCCTACGAAGTCGGAACTTACAAGATGACCATCGTGATGCCGGGGATGATTGAGATGCCTGATGAGGGGAAGTATCTCACCGTGTGGGAGCGGGGAGCCGATGGATCCTGGAAGATCAAGATCGAAACATGGAACACCGACACGCAGCCTCCGATGCCGGGTATGGAAGGATAGCTCGCGGCGCGAGCGGAGTTGTGCACACCTGTCCACTCAGCGGGGCGGCTGTTGGCCGCCCCGTTGCTCGTCTGCTACAGTACCGGCGCTCACGCACGGGGGTCATCTGGAGCACCGGTCAAGAACGCACCCCTCAGTTAGTCTTGATCGTCGAGTGATCCAGAGATCATCCCGTCGAACAGTCATCTTAAATAGCGAAAGGATTCCCCTATGACCGTGATGCAAAGACGTCTCATTGAAGCATGTGTGGTTGCCCTGTTCGTTCTCACGAACGCGCCGGACCTTCGGGCGCAGAGTGTGACTCCGCCCGAGCTCTCCATTCCCCGTGTCCCGCGCATCAGCCCGGGCGCAGAATCACGCCAGATCGTCGGGCTGAGCGATATCACGATTACCTATCACCGACCGGGTGTGAAGGGTCGCACGATCTGGGGTGGGCTTCTCCCCTACGACGAGGTCTGGCGAGCGGGAGCAAACGAACCGACGTTGATCACCTTCAGTAACGCAGTGACGATCGACGGGCAGAAACTCAATGCGGGAACGTACCGGCTTCTGGTCATTCCAACCCGGTCCACCTGGACCCTGATCTTTAACTCGGAGACGAGAAACTGGGGGAGCGTCTACGACTCCACCTATGACGTGCTGAAGCTTCCGGTCACCCCGGAGTCCGGCCCCCACCAGGAGTGGATGGCGTTTTCCTTCACCGATCTAACCTCATCCTCCGCACGCGTGGTGCTTGCCTGGGAGAAGATTCGTGTCGGCTTCACGGCCGAATTCGCCACAATGGAGAACCTGGCTTCCGCGCTGGGGGGATGGAGGATTCTCAACCAGGCGGCGCGCTTTGCGATGAGCGAAGAGGGAGCAGAGGGGAAGGCTCTCGCGTGGGTCGATCAGTCGCTTGCCTACGAGCGGAACGGCTCCAATACACGCACCAAGGCCGAGATTCTGGCCAAGCAGGGAAAGTTCACGGAGGCAATCCGGCTGGGCGAAGAGTCCATCGCACTCGCCCGAGCTCAGAATCCTGACGCGAACGTCAGCGCTATGGAAACGCTCATTTCGGAGTGGAAGGCCAAGAAGTAGGGGGTCTGTCCGAGGAGCTGTGGAGCGCCTGGCGAAAGACCTCCGGAGCGTCAGGCGCTACCCCGGCCCTGAGTGCGGGGCATGAGCGTCTGCATCGCGATGGCAAGAAGCACCACGGTCGTGCATCCGATGACGTTGTACCAGAGCCAGGAGATGTCCGTGAAGGCAAAGAAGTACAGCACCACCCCCTCCCCCACGAGCGCCGCTGTGAACGTTGCACGGCCTCCCACCCATTTGACATAGAAGGCAAGCAGGAAGATCCCCAGCATCGTGCCGTAGAAGAGCGATCCGAGTATGTTGACCGCCTCCACCAGTGAGCCCAGATTGCTCGCAAACTGTGCAAAGAAGACGCCGTAGGCTCCCCAGAGTGCCATCGACAGACGCGAGGCGACCATGACCTGCTTCTCCGAGGCCTGTGGTCGCAGATGGCGCTTGTAGACGTCCACAATCGTCGTCGTCGCCAGGGCGCTCAATTCACCTGCGCCGGAGGACATGGATGCCGCGAGGACGCAGGCCAGAAGCAATCCAACGACACCCACCGGGAGATGATCCAGGACGAAGGTAAGGAAAATGTAGTTCGTGTCATTCGTCTCCGCTGAGGGATTATTCTTGAGCATGAGCGCCACGACGTCGGATCGGATCTCGCTCGCCCGTGCATCCGCCGTGGCCAGCTCCGCCCGAGCCTGCTGGAGCTCTCCCCCGACATCCTCATTTCTTGCCTCGAGATACCGTCGCAGCGCCTCGGCTTTGACAGCGTGTGCCGCGCGGTGGTCAGCCTCCAATTGTCTGTAGGCCTCCGCATGGGGTCCCCCCAAGAGCTTGTCGCGCTCCACGGGGTTGAAAAACGGTGGCGGTGCGGTAAACTGGTAGAAGGCAAAGACCATGACACCGATCAGGAGAATGAAGAACTGCATCGGCACCTTCGCCAGACCGTTGAAGAGCAGGCCCATCCGGCTTTGTGTGATCGATTCCCCGGTAAGGTAGCGCTGGACCTGTGACTGGTCGGTCCCGAAGTAGGCGAGGGCGATGAACAGGCCGCCGATGATGCCGGACCAAAAGTTGTACCGGTTGTTCCAGTCAAAGGAAAAATCCACAATGTTGAGCCGATCCAGTCCTCCTGCCGCCGTCAGGGCATCGCCGACAGAGATGTCCCCCGGCAAGAGCAGGACGGCCATCATGAATGCCACCGCCATCCCCAGCATGATGATCGTGAGCTGCTGAAGATGAGTCCAGCTCACGGCCTTGACACCACCGCTGGTGGTATAAACGATGACCGCTCCGCCGATTGCCGCCGAGGTGATCCGCACATCCCAGCCCAGCATGACCGAAAGAATGATCGAGGGAGCGTAGATCGTCATCCCCGCACCAAGCCCCCGCTGGATCATGAAGATCACGCTTGTGAGTGTCCGAGTCCTCAGGTCGAACCGGTGTTCGAGATACTCGTAAGCCGTGTAGACGTTCAGGCGTCTGTACAGTGGAACGGCAGTTACAGAGAGGATGACCATCGCAATGGGCAGCCCGAAGTAGTACTGCACGAAGCGCATACCGTCAGCGTAGGCCTGCCCCGGGGTGGAGGTGAAGGTGATGGCGCTAGCCTGTGTGGCCATGATGGAGAAGGCTACCGCATACCAGCGCATGGAACGCCCGGCCAGAAGATAGCCCTGCAGTGTTCTCGTGCCACGGCTCCGGTACAGCCCGTAGAGGACGATCGCGAGCAACGTGAAGACGAGAACGCCCCAGTCGGCCCAGGTCATGAATAGAGTCGCCCGAAAAGTGTGAAGGCGAGAATGAGCAGCGCCAGAAAGGCGAGAACGAGTCCGTACCACGTGCCCCAGGAGCGAAAGAAGGGCGGCGCCTCGGATGCGTCGAGCGATGGTGTGCGAGCAAACTGTTCTTTGGAAGTCATTTTCACGGCGACTGGACATCCTGTGAGAGCATATTCACAAACAACCGGAATGCTCCGGGAACCCCGGCCGGGAGCTGCCGAAACCAGGAGTATCCGGTATAGACAAAATACCCCTTGCCGTACCGGGCAAAGAGCAGGCCCCCGGCCAGTGGCTCCTCCCCGGGATCGTGGGAGGCAAGGGCAGTATCATAGCGATCGTCCCATTGACCGGCGAAATAGAGCCCGCGTTCCTGCACCCACCCCTTGAAATCGTCCTCGGTGATCCTGTTGGGCACGCTCATCAGGGGATGCTCCGGTTGCAGGATGGTGACCGGGGCATCTTCGACGGAGACTCGATCTCTGGAGATGGTGAACGGATAGGGACCGAGGGCCTCGATGTCGAGTTCTTGCCGAGTGACATACTGGACGATGTAGCGACCCCCCTCCCGTACGTATTCCATCAGCCGGTGATTGGTCGAGCGGAGGGTGGGCCGCACATTGTAGGCGCGCACACCTGCCACGATCACATCGAACCGCTTCAGATCACCGGTTTCGAGGTCTTCATCGGAAAGGGGCTCGACCGTATACCCGATCTGCGCGAGGAGACGGGGAATCTCATCCCCGCTGCCGACAATATACCCGAGGCGGCTGGCTCCTCTCTGCAGATCCATGTTCAGGAGCCGGGCCAGAGCAGGCTCGAACATGATCTGTGGCTCAAAGTGGTCGTAGGAGACCGACCGGATCACGTGATCATAGGTCTCTCCCGAGGTGCGAAGCGTTGCCCGGATCCAGCCATCTGAAGCCCCGGCAGCGGGCGTGAGGCGAAAGAGGACGGTCCGCTCGCGGAGGCTTGAATCGAATTTCACTTCATGGGCGGCAGGCACCGCTGTCCAGCCCGGAGGAACGTCGAGCGCAATCACTCCGACGCGATTGGCAACCGTATTGCCGGCGACAACCGTGACTTCCACCGGTCTTCCCCCCACGCTCAGCACTACCCCGTCCTTGATCGACACCGAGACCGGTGGTACGATGTTGAGGGGCCTGTGGAGCTCTCCCCGGGCGGGGTCCACCCATCGATGCCGCACTGGAACCTCCAGAGCAAGCCGGCGACCCAGCAGCACGATGTCGACGAAGGCACGAAGAACTGGCGGGTTCTGGGGCTGACCGATCTGCCACCACTGATCGACCGCGTATCGACCGTGCGACGCTGGCCGACGGAGCCAGAACGGCTGCGAGGGTGAAAGCGTATCGGGGAGAGTCGCCTGAAGATGGACACTCAGTGGAACGTTCGGTTCGGCAGGACAGTCGAGGATCGAGTCTCTTGAGGAAAAGGTCAGCCTGATCCTTCCCACGTGGACATCAAGCACAGATCGATTAAGGACGGTGGTGGTCACGGCGATCTCGGCTCCCGCCACGGCACGGTCAGAGGCCGAGAGGGCTTCGACCCAAAGGCCGCTGGAAGCGAGAATGGCATTGATGAGTTCTCTTCGCTTGACGCTGACCCACGGATCATCAGGCAGATGGTCCATGAGGTGCAGCGCTTCCAGAAGCAACGGGAGGACCGACGATGGCCGGTGATGGTCAAACGACTCCGAGGCCTGCCGTAGCAGATCACCCACCTGCTTCCCGCCTTCGACACGGTTCCAGGAGACATCAATGCCATCCATCAGAGCTTCCCGCGCCGTGTCTCCATCGACGAACTCAAAGCTGTTGGTCCACGTCCCGCGCAACTCCATGGCGCCGAAGCCCTGGCTCTTATGCATGCTCCGGCTCCTGCCGGCAACCTCTCCCATCGAGAGGCCCAGCAACGGGTTGTAGCTCCCCAGCTCCTCGGTCAGGGCGAGTCCCGTTGGTTGATCGCCCGATATCCTCGAGAAACGAAACACATTCCAGAGAATCCGACGCGCCTGCCACGGCCTGACCCTACGAAGCTGCTCCGGGAAGCGCTCCGGGTCGACGGCTGCCCGAAAGGCTTCATACGCAAGGAGGGCGGAGGCGGTATGATGGCCGTGCCCTCCGCGCTCAGGAGTGAAGCGGGTCACGATCACATCAGGGCGAAATGACCGTATCACCCAGACGATATCCGAGAGGATCTCTTCCCTGCCCCAGAAGGCGAGCGTCTCGTCGGTCGACTTCGAATACCCGAAGTCGATGGCCCGCGTGAAGAACTGCTCGGCCCCGTCGATCCGGCGCGCCCCCAGGAGCTCCTGCGTCCGAATGACACCGAGTGCCGCACCCTGTTCCGGGCCGATCAGGTTCTGTCCACCTTCACCGCGGGTGATGGCAAGATAGCCGGTCCGCAGGTGCCGGTCTTTCGCCATCGTCGCGAGGAATGCGGTATTCTCGTCGTCAGGATGGGCCGAGATGTAGAGGACCGAACCGAGGACCGTCAGTTTCTGGAGTGCCAGCTGAAGTTCACCCGACTCGTAAGGAACCTGACTCCTCAGGGAAGAGGAGCACAGGAGCACCAGGAGCAGGTGAAGGCAAAGAACTCGGGGGGGCATGGCAAAAGATTCCGCACTGTTTATCCTAGAGAACGGAGGTGATCTGGGCCGGGTTCCCGCGGAGCGGCAGCAACTCCGACGATGAGGGAGCGTGCCAGGCCTATCAGCTGTGACGGATCGCGACGATGTCCCCGTCCTTCACAACGTACTCCTTTCCCTCCAGGCGCCAGAGGCCCGCCTCCTTTGCCCTGGAAAACGAGCCTCCGGAGGCAAGGAAGTCATCGTAACCCACGACCTCCGCACGAATGAACTTTGCCGAGAAGTCGGAGTGTATGACCCCGGCCGCCTCCTGTGCAGTCATCCCTTTGCGAATGGTCCACGCGCGGCACTCGTCCTCCCCCACCGTGAAGAAGGGCTGCAAACCGAGGAGCGAATAGGACTCCCGGATGAGGAGATGCAACGCGAGCTCGGTCATCCCGAATTCTGCCATGAAGGCTTCCACCTCCTCATCGGACAGCTGGGCAATCTCCATGTCCACCCGGCCGCAGAAGGAGAGAACGGTTGTCTGCTTGCCCTGCTTGGCCCGGGCAACCTGCCGGACAAGCGCCTCTGCCGATGGTTGCTGGGTTTCATCGAGATTCAGAGCGATGAGCATCGACTTCAGAGTGAGGAACTGGTAGTTCTTGAGAACCGCCTGGTCTTCGGTGGAGAATTCAGCTTCTCGCAGCGGCATCTCCTGCTCAAGGAGTTGATGGCACCGCTCCAGAACAGGCAGTTCTTTCTTTCCTTGCTCGTCGCTCCCCTTCTGCAGCTGCTTCTTGATCCGCTCGATCCGCCCTTCCAGGACGGCGAGATCCGAGAGGATGAACTCTGTCTCGAAACTGCTGATGTCCCGCAGCGGATCAATCGATCCGTCGGGATGCGGGACGGTTGCGTCGGCAAAGAGCCGGACCACCTGGACGAGAGCGTCGTTTGTCCGGACTTTTGAAAGGAAGTTGGTCGAGAATTGTACAGAGCCCGACTCTCCTCGCTTCAGCCCGACGACGTCGACGAATTCGATCACGGCGTGCACGACGGTCTTGGGAAGGAAGATGGCAGCGAGCTTGCCTAGGCGTCGGTCGGGAACTTTGACCACTCCGACATGAGCTTCCTGGCGGGCCAGTGCCGCCTGATCAAGAAGGGTGCGGGTAATCGCCTGGAAGAGTGTGGTCTTGCCGGAGAAAGGGAGCCCGACGATTCCGATTTGCATTGGACAACCAGATCAATGAAACGGAGAAGGCCGTAGAGGATACGAAGAAACGGTGAAAAATGCCGGGTTCAATCGGCGGGAGCCCCACCGGAGGTGAGGGTGCACCGGCGGAGGGTCAGCAGTGGTGCGCACGTGCTGGAGGGCATGGGTACTTGGTCGGGGGAAGCGAGTCCCGGTCTCAGAGCGCGCCACGAAGCGCTGGCAGCAGGACCGGGACCAGGACGACGATCAGTGAGTGGCGCCAGCGGAGTCCTTCTGCGCCCGCTCCTGATCGATGAGGACCTCACGCATCAGCTCCGCCCATGCGACCAGAGAATCACGATCCTGCTCCGCCAGGTTTGCCTCGGCGTGCATTGTGACATAGATCGGAAGAGGCATTGCCCCCTCGCCGACCTCATCGGCCACTGCTCCGAGCCTGCTGATCTGTTTTCTCCGGTCGTAGGACCCCCATGATGAGAAATTGAGATTCTCACGCCCAGTGCTGACATCGCGGCTGAC
>Ga0209536_100006741_pt1 | contig 17496 bp, 15 predicted proteins | sample DeeMarSeWOR28_12_FD_187461 | JGI IMG/M metagenome (GOLD analysis project Ga0209536, IMG submission 187461) | Marine sediment microbial communities from White Oak River estuary, North Carolina - WOR-2-8_12 (SPAdes) (version 2) | ecosystem: Environmental > Aquatic > Marine > Intertidal zone >... | reverse complement strand
GAGGTTTAAAAATGAATATGAAAGAAATAAAACATAAAAGTTTATCCTTAAATGAATCACTAGATATTAGGAATGCGCTTGGAAAAAAAGTATTAACAAAAGATGGAAAAAACATAGGAAAAATAAGAACTATAAGAATTGATCCAAATGATTTAACAATCGAAGGAATTGAGGTTGATACAGGATTGTTTAAAATAGATCAATATTTTGGAAAGAATTATATCAAAACAATAACAGAACAGGGTGCAATTCTAAAAATCACACCAGTTGATGATATTGTAGGTCATACAGTATATGATTCAACAGGAAAACTTGTTGGGGAAATAAAAAGTATTAAACGATCAAAGAAAACAAATAAACTTATGTCAATTACAATGTACTCTAATGTGTATAAGGAAGACGTAACAATTGATGCCGATTATATAGCAAGTTGTGGAGTAAGTTGTATTTTAAAAGAACCGATTAAGGATATAGTAGACTAGAGCTAAAAACACATAGATTCAATAAACAATTTTCATCGTCAAATAAGATACAATCATACATTGTTTACAACTATTATTTCTTACTTTTAAATAGATTATAAAAGAAAACCTCAGTAAATTTTAATTTAGATATAAATTCTCCAAACAATTATAAAAGATGTTTGTATTTCATTTTGCCGGGGAAATTTTATGGATTACTTATTCAACCCTAAAATAGAAAAGATGCCAAATACTAAAATTAATGAACTGCAACTCAAACAATTGAAAAAAATTGTTCATTTAGTTTATGAAAATGTTCCCTTTTATAATAAAAAATTTAAAGAGCTGAAAATAAAACCAGATGATATTAAAACCTTAAAAGATGTTAGTAAACTGCCAATAACAACAAAGGAGGATCTGAGAACTAATGCACCATTTGGTTTGTTAGCAACGTCACTAGATAATTGTATAGAACTTCATGCCTCATCTGGCACAACTGGTATTCCTGTTACATTTTGTTACACAAAAGGTGATATTCAAGTCTGGAGTGAGGTTATGGCTCGTTGTTTATCTATGTCTGGTTTAACAAAAAAAGATGTTTTTCAAAACCCTATTCCATATGGTACCTTTACTGGAGCTTTTGGTTTTCATTATGGTGCTCAAAAAGTTGGTGCACTTGTTATCCCTTCAGGTATGGGTCAATCTGAAAGACAAATAAAATTGATGGAGTATTATGGTACCACTTTTATTTCAGGGGTTGCTTCTTATGTTTTACGTCTTGGCAATGTTGCCCAAGAATTAGGTATTGACCCCAAGAATCTTAAGGTCCGTAACGGATTGTTTGGAGCTGAAATGTTTACAAAGGGTTTGAAAAAGCGTATAATGGATATCTGGGAAATAGACGTGCATGATATTTATGGCTTAACTGAGATGTGTGGACCTGGTGTTTCAAGCGATTGTGATCAACATGATGGTCTTCATTTATGGGAGGATCATTTTTTACTTGAATGTCTTGATCCTGTAACATTAGAACAAGTCGGACCTGAAGAAGAAGGTGAAATTGTTTTAACAACATTAAGCAAAGAGGGTATGCCACTTCTTAGATATAGAACTAGAGATATTGCAAAAATCTATGATCAGAAAAAATGTGATTGTGGTAGAACGCATATTAAACATTCTCCAATAAAAGGTCGTAGTGATGACATGGTTATTATTCGAGGAACAAATATTTATCCTGGACAAATTGAGTCTGTTTTGATGAAATATAATGATGTTGGTAATAACTGGAGAATGGTTTTAACCACAGAAAATGACAATGATATGCTCACTGTGGAGGTAGAAAGTAAAATACATTTAAGTCAAGTTGAATCAATGGATTTGGAAGAGAAATTGAAAAATGAAATTCGTTCAGTTATTGTGTTTAACCCAAAAATAGCAGTTGTACCTCCTAACACTATTTTACAGCAAGGTTTAAAGGCAAAACGTGTAGTTGATGAAAGAAAAAAGGTTTAATTTATGGAAGATGAAATAAAAAAAATTTTAAATGTTAAAGGAGCACTTGCTGAAAACGAGGTTAAGGATTTATTAAAAGCATTTAGTATAAAAACAACTAATTACCAGGTGATTAGAGAAATTCAGGACCTACAAAATCTAAAGATTAAGTATCCAATTGCTTTAAAAGTTTGCTCAAGGGAAATTTTACATAAAACAGATGTTGGTGGTGTTAAATTAGGACTAAAGAATTTTGATGAACTTGAAAAAACATTTATTGATTTTAAGAAAAAATTCTCAAAGGAAGATTTTTTGATTGAGCAGATGGCTGATAAAGGTGTTGAAATCATAATTGGTCTTGTTCATGATCCAACCTTTGGTTTATCTATTATGTGTGGTATTGGTGGTATTTTAACTGAGTTGTATAAAGATGTTGTATTTCGTGTTGTTCCGATTGATATATATGATGCAAAACATATGGTTGAAGAAATAAAAGGAAAAAAATTATTGGAAGGTTTTAGGGGAATTAAATCAAATAAGAACCTAGTTGTTGATTTACTTCTTAAAGTTTCAAAAATTGGCAATGAGTTAATTGATAAAATTGATCAGATGGATTTAAATCCAGTTTTTATATACGAAAATAACTATTGTGTCGTTGATGCTAAACTTATTTTAAAATAATTGGAGAAGATGGCTATGACAGAAAAAACAAAAAATTATGCTGTTAAAAATATGAGTCTTGTTCCTGACGGAAAGAATCTGATTCATTGGGCTGAGGATCATATGCCTGTTTTGATGAAAATTAAAGCAGATTTTGAAAAAAGAAAGCCTTTAAAGGGTTTAATTCTCGGTTGTTGTCTTCATGTGACAAAAGAAACCGCTGTTTTGGTAAAAACCTTAATAGCAGGTGGTGCGCGCGTTGCTTTGTGTGGTTCAAATCCTCTTAGTACTAATGATGCTGTGGCAGCAGCACTTGCTAAAGAAGGCATTTTTGTTTATGCTTGGCGTGGTGTTTCCAATGATGAATATTATTGGTGTGTTAATCAGGTTTTGAATCACAAACCTAATATCACTATGGATGATGGAAGTGATTTAGTCACGCAGTTACATACTAAAAGAAAGGAGGGTCTTGAATACATTATTGCTGGAACCGAGGAAACAACAACAGGGGTTAATCGCCAGCGTATTATGGCCGAAAAAAAAGAGTTAAGATATCCTATTATCGCCGTTAATGATGCAATGACTAAACATTTTTTTGATAACCGTTATGGTACAGGTCAGTCTACAATTGATGGTATTCTTAGAGCAACTTCTGTCTTGATTTCTGGTAAAACTTTTGTTGTTTGTGGTTATGGTTGGTGTGGTAAGGGTGTCGCCATGCGTGCTAAAGGAATGGGTGCTAGTGTTATTGTTACTGAGGTAAGTCCTGTTAATGCATTGGAAGCTGTAATGGATGGATTTGTTGTTATGCCTATTAAAAAAGCAGCAGCACTTGGTGATATTTTTGTTACAACAACAGGTAATAAACATGTTATTGATGCACAAGTTATTAATTTACTTAAAAATGGTGCAATTATTGCAAATTCTGGTCATTTTGATAATGAAATTGATGTTAAGCATCTTAATAAATCCGCTAAAAATTATCTTGAAATTAGACCGAATGTGCGTGAATATTGTACAAAAGATGGTCGTATAATTTACCTACTTGCCGAAGGACGATTGGTTAATCTTTCTGCTGCTGAAGGTCATCCTAGTGAGGTTATGGATATGAGTTTTGCAAATCAAGCTTTATCTGCACTTTGGTTATCAAAAAAAGAGAATGTAAAAAAATTAGAGAAGAAGGTCTATCCAGTTCCTAAGGAAATTGATGAGCAAATCGCACTTTTAAAGCTCAAAACTATGAGCGTTGATATTGATAAACTATCAAAGACTCAGATTGAGTATATGGATAACTGGAAGGAAGGAACTTAACTATTTTTTTATTTTTTTACCTACTTCTCTTTCTATTTTTAACCATGCATCGGATAGTTCACTTATTTGATAATCATCTATTACATTACTCATGATTATTATTATAAAATTAATATATATATTAATTTGACGATTTAATTTACGACTATTAACGATAAAAGATGAAAAACAATAAAATAGATGAAAAGAATGCCATTTAAAAAAACTGGATAAAAAGAATATGATTACACTAATAGGTACAGGACATGTTTTTAATCTCTCACAACAACTACTTGATATATTTGATGAAGTCAATCCTGAGATTATATGTGTAGAGCTGGATAAACAAAGATATAATGCGTTAATGCTTAAACATACAAATCCTAATGAATATAAAAACCAAGAAAAAAATATACCTATTATTTATAAAATTTTATCAAGATTTCAAGAAGGAATGGCAAAGCAATACGGTGTTACAGCAGGTTCAGAAATGATAACAGCAATAAATTATGCACAAACAAACCAACTACCATTAGCATTTATTGACATGAACGCACAAAATATGTTTACAAACATGCTAAAAAAAATGACTTTAAGGGAAAAATTCAAGTTAATGTTTTCAGGTTTTGGAGGTTTTTTTGTAAGTAAAAAACGTGTTGAGGAAGAACTTGAAAAATTTGAGGAAAACTTTGATAAATACATAGAACAGATAGGTAAAAAATTGCCAACTATAAAAAAGGTCTTGATTGATGAAAGAAATGATTATATGGTTCAAGAATTAATAAAAGCAAGTGAGCAATATCAAAAAATCATCGGGGTTGTGGGTGATGGACATATACCTGGTTTATCTAAGTTGCTGGCTGAGAAAAAAATTGAGTTTAAAACAATTAGATTAAGTCAGATAAGAGATAAAAAACCTTATGATCGGGATTTTTCAACAGCTTCATTTAGTATACAATACAAAGAGCCTTAGGTAATACCTAAATTTTTAAAAAATGGAAAAAAATTTAAAATCCATTTTAAGAAAAGAAACAGAAAGTTATTTTCAATTATTTTATATCTAGGCATTGTAACTTCAAACTCTCCCAAATAGCTGACACCGTTATTTATATCCTTTGACTTTGCTTTGATCTGATATGTTCCTTTTTTTATCCATGAATGACTAAATGTTGCAGACTCACCTGAGTTAAAAGGACCCGCCCATTCTTCTTTGTTTCCATCTCCCCAATCAACATAATAAAACAAATCTTCAGCTTCAGGATCAGTTGATGAAAAAGTGTATGTGTATTGTGTACCTTTGTTTCCATTTGCAGGACCTGAGATAGTTGGAGCACTTGGAGGATTATTAGTTACTAAATAGGATAATGTATTTACTTTTCCACTCCATCCATGAACATAAATTTCGTTATTGTCTACAACCAAACCATATGGATGATGAATTGTTACAATATCAGGGTTTTGCCAACCTTGCAATAATTCACTGTAGTCAATTCCACATTGTACTCCTGGATAAAAACCAGCGGGTCTGCTTTTATGAGTAAAGGAAGTATTGTCGATTTCAAAATCTATTTTCCAAACTCCTTCAGGGTTTTTTACAACATAAATTGATTCATCATCTGAAAATCTTGCATCAGCTTGAAAACTTGTCCAGCCACCACTCCACCATGGAATATAGGTTTCATCAGGAATTCTTATCAGTTCCCAAGCATTTGCATCACTTAATTTATTCAGTTCAGAAATCCATGATATATGAAAAACAGCTAGTCCTTGAGAAGTTGATGCAGCTATAAGACCTGAAGGTGTAATATCTATGTGATTGACGGTTTTAAATTTTAAACATTTAAGACTTGTGTCTTTTGTAATTAAAATTTTTCTATCAGGATTATTTCTATCAGGAATTCCTTCTGGATATGATACATTATAAATAATTAATGTGGGATCATTTACAAGTAAATCTGGTTTACTACCAATTATTATTTTATTATTGTAATATACCATGCAATTTGCAACATTTGAAGTGCTAAAGCTGTCTTTTCCAAATCCTTCTGTCAAACAATCTGTATGTATCTCTATAGTTGGTGCATCTGGATTAACAACATATGCACGAAAACCATCTGTTCCAGTTACCATATAAACAATATCAGGTTCAGGCCAAATTACACTTATACCTGTACTATAAAGACCAGGTGGATCGATTTCATCAGAAATTGCTAGAAACTGTATATCTTCTGTTGTTTCTTTATACAAAATACCATAAATCTTTGAGCCCCATGCCATTGCTTTATCATGACATAAGGCAGCAATAAGTGTTCCATAAGTTGTATCTTCTCTTGTACAAAGAGCACTTACTGGATGAGGTTGAGGTTCACTTTCAGTCCATTGCCAATCAACCCATTTCCATTCAGATTCATCTGATAAATCATATCTATCTGCACTCCAAACTCCACCTCCTCTGTCTGCTAAAAAAGCTCTATTGTCATTTAGATATATTTCTTGTGTCATTGCACCACTAACAACCCAATCATAATCCTGTTCATGGGTAATCAAATAACTAGGTGCATCAGTAAAATCATATGTTATAAAACCGCCCCATTCATCCGCAACAATTATTTTTCCCTCATTTGCATCACCTGCAAGTGAATAACCAGTTACATCAAATGCCCAATCTATAGAGTTTGCTGTTGCTAATGGTTGTATACCGGAATTAAAAGTATCCAATAAATAAACATCTGGTCTTTCACCCGACCAAGAACAACCAACTGTAATTGACTCATCGATAATTTTTACTCGTGTGGCTCTTCCAAGTCTATATGGACCTGTAACGGTTTGAGCAAGATCTAGATGGGAATTTCCAGCATAAATATTATAGACCCGGAATCTTACAGTTCCAGTATGAACAACACCAGTCCATAAGATATCTTCCATTATATCCATATCAAAAGCAAGTATACCACCTGTTTCCAATCTATAATTTAGTTGAATATCTCCTAGATCTGAGATATCAAGCTCAAGAATGTATTTATCATTTCCTAAAAGGGTTTTTAACCCTGATACATATAGTTTTGGATTAAGTGGATCAAGTGCTATTGCATGATACCGCTCCGATGCATCAACTGTCCTTGTATAACAACCAAGATATTCAAGTTCTTCAGATTCAAAACTATAAAGAGGAACTCTTAGGATATTTGTACCCCTTACTGGAATGTATTCACAAAGAGCAAGTAATGTTCCAATAATAGGTAATCCATTTTTTTCTTTAATATCAACAGTCATAAAAGAGCCTCCTGCTATTGCCGCAACAACTTCAGAACTACCATTTTGTAGATCACTACATCTATAAACTATAAGTCCATGATCACCTGTTAAAAAAAGATAGTCATTATAAATTTTAATATCACCAACTCTTTGAGAAAGATAAATTCTGCTACATAAATTATGTGAACCATTAATTAGAATTTCATAAGTACAAAGTGTTTCAAAACCAGATATACCATAAAAAAAAGACCCATCTGTTTCAACTAAGAAAGCTGCTCCAAGAAAACCTATATCCTCCATTTGAAAACCAAAAGGCTCAAACTGACCTTCTGGTAAAATCCTACCAACAGTAAAAAATACACTATTTGATTTTACATCATTTGAATCACGAATATAGATATTACCTGATGCACCATTATCAGTAACAGTAAATACTATTTCAGTATCAGACCAAGAATCTGCCTGTATTTTTAAACCTGATAAAACTACATAACCTACATTAATTCCAAAACCAGTACCATAAATTGTAACAGTATCTCCAGGATAAGCTGAATCAGGAGATAAATAATCAAGTTTTAATATTGGATTTATTAAATTTGTTTGTTTGAAATTGATATTACCACTTATCATTGGAGTAATATTTACTGTTAAAAAAGATGCTAAAATTATAAATATTAAGCATATTTTAAATTTATTTAAGACCATATTATTTCCTCCCTTTTGTTGAAAAAGTATTAATTTTATAGTATTTAAAGTATATATAAACAAATTACAAAATGTTAATCATATTTTAATATCTTAAAATGGAAAGCATAATATTTTAACTTATTATAACAAAGATGTTTTGGGCCTGTAGCCGAGCCTGGATACGGCGACAGCCTCCTAAGCTGTAAATCGCGGGTTCGAATCCCGCCAGGTCCGTGGCAGTTATTAACATGATTATTTAGAAAAATATCTATAAAATTTAAAGATTATAGTTCTGAACAAGATATTATGAAAATTGATTTATCTATTAATAAAAATTTTAGATATCTATTGTTTTGTAGTTTATATCTATGTGAAGGTCTATATATTGCTTTAATAATAATAATAATTCCATTATTTCTTCTTGAAAATGATATATCTATACCAATAATAACATTAGTTATAGGTATAAGTTGGTCACCTTGGGCACTAAAATTTATATCAGGTGGAATAAGTGATTATTTCATTAAAATCGGGAGAAAAAAATTCGTAATAATTGGAGGAATAATAGGAGCTATTTGTCTATTAATTATTTCATTTATTAATCCAACATCCTATATTATTCTCTTTACTTTATTTCTTTTCATTGGACATTTCGGAATCGTCTTTTTAGATGTTTCAATAGATGCTTGGGCTATAGAAACAATATTAAAAGAGGAATTAGGACGAGTTAATGCAGCGATGAATATTGGTCAAATTGTTGGTATTTCACTGGGTGCTCCTTTACTAGCGTTAGTTTCTCAAAATATTTCATTTGACTTTGCTTTTCTAATAACCGGTTTAATCATATTTCTAATTTCTTTATTTCCATTTGCTTTTCAGGAAATTGAGCATGAGAAAAAAATAACTAGAATACCTGGAATGTTATTAGATGAAATAAAGAGAAGAAAAACACAATTAGTTACAATATTTGGTTTTTTTGTTTTTATTAGTCCGGGTATTTTAACAAGTATATCAGCTATTTTTGGTAGTACAATTCTTGATTTATCAACTATGGAAATTGGATTAATTGGTGCTGCTTTATTGATTTTCATCATTCCAGGTTCATGGGTTGGGGGTTATCTTGCTGATAAATATGGTAGGAAAAAAACATTATATATTTTAATTGTTCCTGCCTTGTTTTTAACAATTTTATTAATTTTTATTGATAGTGTACTAGATTTTTTTATATTAGCAGGTTTAATTAATTTTCTTTGGAATGGTATTAGAGCTGCTAATGATTCAATGCTAATGGAAATAACAAATGAAAAAATTGCAGCAACTGAGTTTTCAGTTATTAATTCATTTGTTAATGCAGGTCAAGTTGGTGCTGGTGCAATTGCTGGTTCAATGGTTGCATTTATGGGATTTGATAACGTTTTTATTTTATCAGGCGTAATTTTTATTTTACCGCTTTTTATTTTACATTTCATTAAAATAAAATAATGAATTTAATTTCTAATATAAATTTTATACTATAGAGTAATAAATTTACGAGGATATTCCTTTATAATTCTATGATATTTATAACTTTTAATAGTATCAGGAATTTTGATTGAAAGATTCTCTAATATCTCATGTAATTGATTTACATTTTTTAAATAAAATTGTAGTGAAATATCAGAAATACCAATATTGTTTTCAATACACCATAAATTAGGATTTTTCTTAATATATTCAATAACCTGATCAATTTTTTTGTATCTTTTTAAAGCTATATCTACATGAAAAAAATAATATCCAAATTTAGAAAAATTAATATCCAAAGTGAATCCTTTAATAACACCGATTTCCCTTAATTTTTTAATTTTACTAATAACAATAAAAGGTGTCGTATGAAGATGTTTAGCTAATTCTGTTGTTTGTATTCTAGCATTATTGTTAATTATTTTTAATAATTTGATTTCTAATGAATCTAGTTTTACAATTCCTAACTCTCCTTTGAAATCCATTGATTTTCTATTCTTTATCTCTTTTTTTTCGAGTAGGAAAATATAATCAAATAATGTAGCATTTAACTGTGTAGAAAAAAATTCGTTTAAGATATAATCTCCGTATTTCATTTTGAATTGTCTAACATTGGATTGAAGTTCTAGTACACTTGTAACATAATATTGTACTTCTAAATCATATCTTGTGTCAATTAGTTTTGTAATTGTTGTTTTTTTATGATTTATAAAGTAATTGATAATTTCTTTTTTAATTTCAGGAGTTGTATTTTGAAAATTATAATAGTATCTGATAAAAATTGCTCCGAATGCTGATGAATCAGTTATTGTAATAAAATTTTTTATAATACCTTTTTCTTGTAATCTTTTTATTCTATAACTAACAAATTCTCTAGAAAGACCTACGTTTTTTCCAAGTTTGGTTAATGATTGCCTTGAATCTAAACTTAGATAATATAATATTTTTTTGTCTTTTACATCTATTTCTTCCATAGATTTTACGATATTCAAATATTTTATATGATAATTTAATGTTTCGGTAAAAAATTCATCAGACGTTTAATATTAATAACATATATTTTCAAATTGAGGTTTGGATATGTATATTTTAGGGAGGAAAAAAGTAAGTAAAATCATTTTATCAATTTTAGTAGCATCAATAATGATGATGCCACTATTTTTGGATAATGATGTAAAAGCAAGTGTAAAAAATGAAGAAATGTTTGAAACAAATATTAAATTAGATTCTAGATGGATAAAACATTTTCCGGGAACTAGTTGGGCTCATGTTGTTAGGGAGACTGATGATGGTTATGTTGTAGTAGGTGCAACAAATATTGATATTTCTGGAGACGGTTTAGTAATGAAGGTAGATAAGAATGGTACTGAACTGTGGAATCGGACTTTTTCTAATGCCGCATTTGAAGGATTATGGGTTACCTCAGACAGTGGTTATATTGTTAGTGGGTGGAGAATAGAACTGCCAGAACAAATGGGTATTCTAGTAAAATTAGATAAAAATGGTACAGTAGAATGGGAAAACACCTACGGAGGCCCAGTATGTGGGTTTATCCAATGTCAGCAGACAATAGATGGAGGATACGTAGCATCTGGAGGTTATGGTGTTCCAGAAGGAAATGGAAATGGTTGGTTATTAAAGACCGATGAAAATGGAAATGTATTATTGAATAAAACATATGGATTTGAAAATAGTACGGAATTATTTCATTCAATCCATGAAACAAGCGATGGTGGATTTATTTTACCAGGTTGGACTTCAATCCCACCGGAACAGGGTTTAAAAGATATGGGCGCTGATGGTTGGGTGGTAAAAACTGATGCTGATGGAAATGAGGAATGGCAGCAATTTTATGATACTGGGACAAGCATAATAGGATTAGATAAAGTTGATAATATCAATATGGGTAGACAAGATCTTGATGGCGGCTATATCTTCACAGGATGGAGTTCTGCAACATTTTTTACCGATAAAGGGGCATTCTGGATTTTTAAAACAGATAAAAATGGAAACGTATCATGGAATAAAACCTATGGGAAACTTTGGTTTCATGATTTAGGTTTATGGGTTGAACCTACAACAGATGGAGGATATATTGCAGCTGGAAAAAGATATGGAATTGGAACATTACCTAACATAATTCTTAAAGCATTGTATATGCCTATTTGGAATAACTTATGGGTTATAAAAACCGATTTAGATGGAGAAATCTTATGGGATGTTACTTACATAGATGCTACAGCTCGCTGTGTACAAGAAACAACAGATGGAGGATATATTATTGCTGGTCACAAAGGTCCATATTATGGTACAAAAGGGATTTTATTAATTAAAACTGATGAAAATGGAAATACTTAATAGAAATTCAAAAGTTCCCAATTAAATTATAGTTAAAATTAAAGATGAATAAATTAAATATAAGTAGTAAAAAAATCTTTAAAAATGCTATAATAACCTATGTTAATGAAGAAAAGAAAATATTTGATGCAATTGCAGTTACTGATAAAGGAATCTATACAGGAATAATTAGAGTAAATGAAGATAATTCTGAAGAATTTATTGATGACGGTTTAATTTCAAAAGAAGAAATAAAAAAAATTATTATCTTGGATAATAGTGGTGACTCGCAAAAAATTGATTTAAAATTTTGAAATGGAGGAGGACAAAAAAATACCCCCTTAATGTTATTTTCTTCCTCCGTGTTTTTTTATAAAAGATTTATAACACCTAAATTAAAAAAGAAAAGAAAAAAGTTTTAATTAGAAGAACTTGCCTGAAATCAAACTCCTAGTTTTTTGTAAAAGTTCACATGGAACTCCCCCTGTTAGATTGTTCACAACCCACCGGACCTGGTTAAAATCTGAGATATTACTTCTAATATCTGAAAATTGAATCAGGATTAAATTAAAGAAATAAAGATGAGGGCTATCTTTGTAGTTCAATTATTATCTGCAATAAAGGTAAGATGTTTGGATTACTTTGCAAAAATATTAGGAAGGGTGAATTAAAAACCCTATTTCTAGGCATAGTAACAATTAGTGTCCCCCAATCGCTTTCAGCATCATTTGTATCTTTTGCTTTTGCTTTTACAACATATGTTCCCTTACTACTCCATATATGATTGACAGTTACCTCTTCACCAGAATTATAAGGGCCAATCCAACCACTATTTGTATCATCTCCCCAATCGACATAATAATGGACATCACCAGTACCATCAGGGTCCTCCGATGATAATGTATAGGTATATTCATTTCCAGGGGTTCCTTCATTAGGACCATCAATAGTTGGTATAGTCGGGGGAAAATTATTGCTTTCTGGGTCATAATCAACAGTTGAGATATAAAATCCAGTGAACAATGCACCATATTCTATATTGAAAAAACCTTGATAGCCCCACTGCGTACCCCAACTATTCTTACAAATCCAGTATCCACCATTATTAATCAATGAATCATTCTTCCAACCCAAGATTACGATTATGTGATTCAACCTATTACCCCAAGGTTCCTGAGGATCTGGAAAATAATCATTTGGATCATGGTGAGTATTCCAAAAATTAATGAAATCCTGGCTTACATTCATTGCTGCTGCAATTGGACCGTTTTCATAGATTAAGGATTTTATGATTAACCGATTCTCAGAGCTGTCAAAACCTAGGTAGCTTTCACTGCAATCAAGTATAGGGACCAGTAAATCCTCCCAATTCTCACATTTTTCTGAGCATGGGACATTATGGCTGGCCTGATATGGAAAACATGTTTCAGGAATTGCACCATTGGCGTTATTACCTTCAGGTGAGGTATCCATCATGTAATAAAACGCACCATACGGAGTTCCTCCCAAACAGCCTTGTCCATAGTAATTAGCTGCAGCAGGAAGACATGATAGAACATATTGTTCAGATAGATCAATTGATAAATCAGGATTTTCTTCTCTTATTTTTACAATACTTTCCAAAGTGCCTATAGCTGCAAAATCCCAACAACTGCCGCAGTTTTCTTGGCTTTTAGCAGGTGTCGTCCAATCTTTACCTTCAAAATCTTTCCAGCTGAATTCATCAGGCGTGCTTACAATTTTGTGTTTCGGTGAATCCAAAACAAAAGAATCATCAATATACAAAGGTTCATCCATTACAAAACATCCATTAGAATTAGGATTGCCAGTTTTTATAAGGGCTTCACAGTCGCAGGTTCTGTCAGATAAATTGCTTTTTGATATAATTATATTATTTTGTTCTGATTTAACTATTCCAAATATTCCGCTTCCACTAATAATCAAAATTTCAATAAGAACTATAGCTAAAATCTTTTTCATTTTCTTACTTCCTCCACATATTAATAATATTTCTTTAAAATAGTTTTTTATTAATTAAAGTTATATATAATTTTTTTGAACAAAACAAAGTAAAGTTATGAAATATTTATACAACAGATAGCTATAGACAAAGAAAAAATAAACGCTTTAAATGCAGTTTACCCCCTGCAAAATACTTTTAATCCCCCTAATTTGCTGAATTTTTTATAAAAGAAAAATGAAAGATTTTAGTGATTTTAACTTGCTTAAAAAACCAAACTCCTAGTTTTTTGTAAAACTTCACTTGGAACTTCTCCTGTTGACTTGTTCACAACCTTCCAGGCTCATGGGTTATAAATCACAATTTTTACAGTCTAAACGTTCACAAACTTTGTTATTAATTTTCCATCGTAATGCCCAGTTCTTAATATCTTTTATGATACTAATGAAATCAATACCAATTTTTGTTAACTCATATTCTGATTTAACAGGAAAACTTGAGGCATCAATATTTTTTGTAATTAATCCTTCTTTTTCCAATTCTTTTAGTCTTGCAGATAATACCTTTGGAGTAATATCTATAAGATTATTTTTTATCTCGGAATATCTCTTTTTTCCTTCAGAACTTTTATAAATCTCAAGAAGAATTAACAAAGACCATTTCTTAGAAATAAAATCTATAGTTTTATAAACTGTGCAGCTCTCATCCATACTATACATTTAGAAACTATTTGGTATAAATACATTTGTATACATAACATACTTTGTATAAAAAAGATACTAAAAGGAGAAATAAAAAATGTTTTGTTATCAATGTGAAGAAACAGCAAAAGGAAAAGGTTGCACAGTAGTAGGTATTTGCGGAAAGAAAGCAGAAGTAGCAGATTTACAAGATATGCTACGTTATTTGTTAAAAGGAATATCAATATGCAATACCAAATCAAGAGAAGCAGGAGAGTATAATGAAGAAGTCGATGAGTTAATCATGGATGGATTATTTTCAACTATAACAAACGCAAACTTTGACAAGAAATTTTTTATAAATAAAATTCATCAAGCAATAAAATTAAGGGATAAATTAAGAGCAAAATACTCTGTTGAAAATACACATGATTCTGTTACATGGTCACCAAAAAACGATAATGATATTATTAAAAAATCACAAGAAGTTGGAATACTTACCACAAAAGATGAAGACATTCGTTCACTAAGAGAAATGCTTACTTTTGGTGTAAAAGGAATGTCTGCTTATTATCATCATGCATATGTTCTTGGATATAAGGATAAAGATATTTCTAATTTTATTCAGGAAGCATTAGTTGCAACAACAAGGAACTTATCTGCTGATGAATTAGTCACTCTTAACATGAAATGTGGTGAGATGGGTATTAAAACAATGGCTTTGCTTGATAAAGCAAATACCTCAGCATATGGCAATCCTGAACCAACCAATGTAAATATAGGTGTAAGAAACAACCCTGGAATACTGATTAGCGGCCATGATCTAAAGGATTTGGAAGAATTGCTTGAACAAACTCAGGGAAAGGGTATTGATGTTTATACACATGGTGAAATGCTTCCTGCAAATGCTTATCCAAAATTTAAGAAATATAAGAATTTTGTTGGAAATTATGGTAACTCTTGGTGGCTACAAAAAGAGGAATTTGAAAAATTCAATGGACCTATACTACTAACCACGAATTGTTTAGTTCCTCCAAAAGATTCCTACAAGGATAGAGTTTATACTACTGGTGTTGTTGGTTTTGAAGGATTGAAACATATTCCTAATAGAAAAAATGGAAAATCAAAGGATTTTTCAGAAATTATAAAACATGCAAAAAAGACTTCCCCCCCTGAAAAACTTGAGGATGGAAAAATCACTATTGGTTTTGCTCATAACTCGGTTTTAGGTGTTGCAGATAAAATTATTAATGCAGTTAAATCAGGAAAAATCAAACGGTTTATAGTTATGGCTGGTTGTGATGGTAGACATAAACAACGAGAATATTATACAGAATTTGCCAGAGCACTACCCAGAGATACTGTGATTCTTACAGCAGGTTGTGCTAAATACCGATATAACAAACTTGGTCTTGGTGAAATTGATGGCATTCCTCGAGTAATTGATGCTGGTCAATGTAATGACTCTTATTCACTTGTTGTAATTGCTCAGAAACTTGCAGAAGTATTTGGAGTGAGTGTTAATGAGTTGCCGATTTCTTTTAACATTGCCTGGTATGAACAAAAAGCAGTATTGGTTCTTCTTTCACTACTTTCTCTTGGTGTAAAAAACATTATGCTTGGACCAGTTCTACCTGCTTTTGTCTCACCTAATATTCTAAATGTTTTGGTAGAGAAATTCAATATTATGCCAAATACCAATATTGAAGATGATATAAAAAAAATGGTTGCAGAAGTTCCTGCATCCTAATTTTTTATTTATTTTTGGTTGATAATATGAAGGAAGAGGTTCTTAATACAAAGGAAATAGTAGAATATCAAAAAGATTCTATTGTTAGTAAAATGCTGATAAATAAAGTATTAGGTTCTGTAACTTTATTTGCATTTGACGAAAAACAAAAACTAAGTGAGCATACCGCACCTTTTGATGCTTTAGTTCAAGTTTTAGACGGAGAAGCGGAAATTAGCATATCTGGTAAAAAGTATTTATTAAAACAAGGGGATTTTATCATTATACCTGCAAATAAACCACATGCTGTAAAATCAGTTAAAAAGTTTAAAATGATTTTGACTATGATAAAATCATAAAAAATTTAGTCCAACAGATAGCTGCATTCAAACAATATATTGGAGTTCTAAATGCAGTGTTTCTCCTGTAAAATCCTTCTAAACCGCAAGGTCCGTGTTAACATTTAACTTATTTATGTTTTATATTTTAATTTTTTAAATTATTAATAAAATCATTAATAATCATTAAATAGGATATTTTTACTAATGTGGTTTAATGATATATCAGAAAAACAAGAGAAAAAAAGAATCAATAACTTTATTCAATAGAAAAAATAAACTTAAAAAAAATGCAGGTATTAGTATATTACTAAAGGATGCGATAAAAAAATATCAATATGATGTTGTCGGTTGGACTGAATTTTGTAATGATAATAAAAACATGAAACAAAATGTACTTCCAAAATATCGAGAAAAACCTCTTGAAAATCTACGATTACAAGAAAGAAATCTATCATCTATAAGCATTCCTTCACTAAAAACGGTTTTTGCATCTAAAGACACATATATTTCCTATCTAGAGAAAGAATATGTCAAAGATCAGGCTTTTTATGAAGCGATTCTAAAAAATCCTGTAAAATACAGAAAAGATATTAATGATAAATTATTAAATGAAGAAATTGATAAATCTGCAAAAAAATATTTAAAAAATATAAAGAAAAGAAAAATTGGTGAGGAAAGAATAATAAATTCCTTAAAACCTGAAGATTGGGCTGAGATAGGTAAATCAAAATATCCAAAAGTCCAATTGGGTTTAATGTTGGGAGTACCCAAAGAAGCGATAGTCAATAACTTTGGAATTTATTTCATCAATCAACTCAAAGCTGAATTTTTAGGTTCAAGAACAGCTTATTTATCATCATCAGGTCCTTATTCATGGCATGAAATAGATAGAATCCAAAAGGAACTTGCATATTTTCTAAAAGAAGTTGTAAATCCGATGATTAAGAAGATAAATAAAGTTTAAAATAAAAAATAAATAAATAAATAATGGTTTAATGAGTTGAACTTGCTAAAATCCAACTCTAAATTTTTTGTAAAAATTTACATGGAAACTATCCTATAAGGTGTTCACAACTTGCCAGTTTTGATTATTAAAACGATA
>Ga0209536_100006740_pt1 | contig 17499 bp, 18 predicted proteins | sample DeeMarSeWOR28_12_FD_187461 | JGI IMG/M metagenome (GOLD analysis project Ga0209536, IMG submission 187461) | Marine sediment microbial communities from White Oak River estuary, North Carolina - WOR-2-8_12 (SPAdes) (version 2) | ecosystem: Environmental > Aquatic > Marine > Intertidal zone >... | reverse complement strand
AGAAAACCAAGTTGTCGTTCTTCAGTTCGATCATTTTGCACCTACCATTCTCCGTCCCGAACCTCCCTCACCAACCTCAACACCGCACGATCGGGCATGTCCTTCAATTCTCTTATCAGATCCGCGAACAATCGCGGCCGCTTCCTGATCGCTTCCAACAGATCGCTGGATACCTTCCCCGCCAGCGCCAGCATCACGTCCGGGTCCTCGCCCAGCTCGTCGGCCAGCCGGACGATGGTACTCTCGCTGGGGGGTCCGACGTCGCCCCGCTCCACCTTGCTGAGATACGACGGCTGCACCCCGATCCGTGCTGCCACCTGCCTGACCGAGAAGCTGGGGTCCTTTGCCCTGAGGGCCTCTCGGGTCTCGCGCACAAAGCCGCCGAATGCGGACATGGCCACCTCCTGAGTGTATACTATATAGTACTCAGTCTACAGTCAAGGGGCGGTTGGGTCTACTGAGTGATTGCTCGGTCTACCTGACGAGCGGGCTCATTCCTCCCGTAGAACTTCCACTGGTTGATAGCGAGCCGCGCGCAAAGCTGGGATTCCGCAGGCCGCAACGGCTACGGCGACCAAGACAACCGCGACGGCCAGATACGTCAGTGGGTCCGCGGGTTTGACCTCGAACAGCAGGTTCGCCATCAGTCGGGTGAGCGCCAAGGCCGCTAGCGCGCCGAGTACGACGCCGATGACGGCCTGACGCAGTCCCTGCTTCAGTACCAGGCCCAGTACCCTGCCCCGGTCCGCGCCCAGGGCCATGCGGATGCCGAACTCGTGGCTGCGCTGGGTGACGGTGTACGAGATGACGCCGTAGATGCCCACCGCCGCCATCAGCAGCGCCAGGCCGGCGAAGCCTCCCAGGAGGAGCAGGTTGAAGCGGTCCCCCGAAAGAGACGCGGCCACGCGATCGGTCATCGTCGCCACGTCGTCCACCGGCTGGTTGGGGTCCAGCGCCCAAACCTCCCGGCGCACCGCGGCGGTGAGCGCCGCCGGGTCGCTGGTCGAGGTACGAATCGCCAGGAACATCTGCTGCGCGGGTCGCTGAGCGTAGGGGAAGTAGACCTGCTCGCGACCCTCGCTGCTCAGGTTGTAGTGCTTCGGGTGAGCGATGACGCCCACGACCTCGCGCCACATCGGTCCCGAGTCGCCGAAGTTGATGCTGACGCGGCGACCGATGGGATCCTGGTCCGGCCAGAAGCGTTGGACGAATCGCTCATCCACGATCGCCACCAGCGGCGCATCGGCGCGGTCGGCTGTGGTGAAGGCACGGCCCTGAACCACCTGGACGCCCATGGCCCGGAAGTAGTCGGGGCTCACCGAGCGGCGGTCCGCTTCCACGAACCACTGGTCTTCGGGTAGCACTTCGCTGACGTCCACCCGCGTCGTGCCCGACGAATACGTACCGCTGAGAGGCAGTTGCGAGATGGCGCCAACGGCGTTGACCCCCGGCAGTCCCTCGGTACGCTCGAGCAAGCGATCGTAGAGATCCACGACGCGCTCGTCGGGCATCGAGGCCGGCAGCGGTACCGCCAAAGTGAGCACGCCCTCGGGATTGTAGCCGGGGTTCGATTCCAGCAGCCGAGCGAAGCTCCGTAGCATGAGACCGGCGCCCACGAGCAACACCAAGGCGAGTGCCATCTCGGCGATCACGAGTCCCGAGCGCAGTCGGCGACCGCGCCGGCCCATCGAGGCGCCTCGTCCACCTTCCTTCAACGAGTCCACCAGATCCTGCCGACCCGCTCCCAGCGCCGGGGCGAGTCCGAAGAGGATGCCGGTGACCACGGCGATCAGCATCGTGAAGCCCAGAATCCCGGGATTCACATCGATCGCACCGGCCCGGGGCAGATCGGCGGGGAGCACCGCCGACAGCGAGCGAACCAGAACAAACGCCGTTGCGAACCCGGCGAGTCCGCCTACAAGAGCCAGCGTGACGCTCTCGGTAAGCAACTGTCGAACGAGTCGGCCGCGCCCGGCGCCCAACGCCGAACGCACCGCGATCTCCCGCTCGCGTGCCGCCGCCCGTGCCAGCATTAGGTTGGCGACGTTCACGCAGGCGATGAGCAGCACGAAGGCGACGGCGCCCAACAAGACCAGCAACGCCGGCCTCACGTCTTCCACCAGGTCATCGTGCAACGACAGCGCGGTCAGGCCCCAGCCCTCGAAGTCGTAATAGTCGGGACTGATCTCCTGCATCTGAACCGCCACACCATCCAGGTCGGCCTGGGCCTGCTCGAGGCTGATCCCCGGGTTCATGCGTCCGAAGGCGCGCATGAAGTGCGAGCCCCGCGTCAACTGGTCGTAACTCTCCACGCCGAAGATCGCCCGGGCCGCCGGCATGAACGCGAACCAGATGTCGACGTCGGGCGGGAACTGGGCGTCGGGATGCATGATCTCGAAGTCGGCCGGCAACACACCGAGGATCGTGAATACGGCGCCGTCCAGGTTCAATGTGCGCCCCACAACACCGGGGTCGCCGCCGAAGCGGCGCTGCCAGTACCCGTGCCCCAGCATGGCCGTCAGCTCGGCCGTCGCCCGGTCATCATCCTCGGTGAACGAGCGACCCAGAGCGGCATCCACCCGGAGCACATCGAAGAAGTTGCCCGATACCGCAGCTGTACTGACCTGCTCCGGCTCGCCAACTCCGGTCACGCTGTTCGTGAGCGGGACGACGACCCCGACTTCCTCGAAGCTGCGGTTCAACTCCTGGATCTCACGGAACTCGGGCCCCGACACCCAATTCTGCGGTAGATCCGCCCCAAAGTTCGTCCAGATCAACGCCAGCCGATCCGGGTCCTCGTACGGCAGGTCCCGCAAGAGGACCGCGTCCACCACGCTGAACACGGCGGAGTTGGCTCCGATCCCAAGAGCGAGCGTGACCACGGCGACGACGGTGAACGCGGGGCTCTTGATCAGAGCGCGCAAGCTGTAACGAAGATCTTGCAGAACGGACTCGAGCATGATGCTGACCTCATGTTGGGGTGGTCTTTGCTCGACTGGTTTCAGAACCTTACGGGATTAGCACGTACAGAGTTTTGGATGTCCGGCGTGACCGAGAAGTTGGAACGGCACGACTAGTGGGCCGAATTGGCTGCTGAGGCTACCACTGTGCCCGACAGATCCGCCCTTGACAGTCCTCCAAACACGGCTTACTGTATATAGACAATATATACACTAAGAACGCCCCGGAGCGCCCAAGTCGCCCATGAGAATCATCATCTCCAACGCTTCGCGCGACCCGATCTACGAGCAAATCGCCCGGCAGATCCGCGCCCAGATCCTCAGCGGCGACCTGTCCGAGGGCGAGCTGCTGCCGTCGATCCGCAAGCTGGCTCGGGAGCTCCAGATCAGCGTGATCACGACCAAGCGGTCCTACGAGGAGCTGGAGCGGGAGGGCTATATCAACACGGTGAGCGGCAAGGGGACCTTCGTGGCCGCTCAGAATACCGAGTTCCTGCGAGAGAAACGCATGAAGGCGGTGGAGGAGAAGCTGGCTGAGGCGGTGGACCAGGCCCGACTGCTGAACGTCGAGCCCGAACAGTTGGCGGAGATGCTCCGCCTGCTTTACACAGAGGAAGAATGATGGAGCACGTACTCGATATAGAGCGCGCCACCAAGCGCTACAAAGGATTCACGCTCGACCAGGTCAGCCTCCAGCTTCCCCGCGGCTACATCATGGGGCTCATCGGCCCCAACGGCGCCGGCAAGACGACGCTGATCAAGCTGATCCTGAACCTGATCCACCGCGACGGCGGCACCATCCGTGTATTCGGACTGGACAACCTGGCCAGCGAGGCGGAGATCAAGTCGCGGATCGGGTTCGTCCCCGACGAGCCGCGCTTCCACGACGACGCAACGCTCCAGAGCGTAGCCTCGGCGGTGGCACCCTACTACACCCATTGGGACTCGAAACGGTTCGCGACGCTGGCGGGCGAGTTCGAGCTGCCGTTGAAGAAGAACTTCAAGAAGCTGTCCCACGGTACGAAGACCAAGTTCGCCCTGGCGCTGGCGCTCTCGCACGGCGCCGAGCTGGTGTTGCTGGACGAGCCCACCACCGGTCTCGATCCCGTCTTCCGGCGCCGGCTGCTGGACAAACTGGCGGGGCTGTTGGAGGGCGAGCGTACCTCGGTGCTCTTCTCGTCTCACATCACCGCCGACCTGGAGCGCACCGCGGACTTCGTCACGTTCGTGAAGAACGGGCGAGTGGTTTTTTCCAATACGATGGATCAGGTGGCCCAGAGCTGGGTGGTGGTGAAGGGTGGACGCGAGACTCTGGATGCCGATGCCCGCGCCTTTCTCGAGGGCGTGCGTGTTCGAGCTCACGGGTTCGAGGGGCTCACATCGCAGGCCGATGAAGCGCGCCGCCGTTTCGGCAATGGGTATGTCATCGAGCGAGCTTCGCTGGACGACATCATGGTGTTGTTTGGAAAGGAGGGCTCGAACGATGACTGAGGCAATCCTTCGCAACTGGATCCCACTGCGGCGCGATCTGATCCTGCACCGGCGAACCCTGGTGCTTGTGGCAGTCATGTACACGGCCTTCCAAGCCTGGTTCGTCACCAGCTTCAACAACCCAATGGTGTGGCTGGTCTTCAACTGCATCTATTTCTCTTTCCTGACGGTGACGCCACTGACCGCCGACGAGAAGACTCAGACGCTGCCCTGGCTGTGCACGTTGCCCGTGACGCGCGCCGATCTGGTGCGGGGCCGCTACGTGACGTCCTGGGCGCTGGTCCTGGCTCTGTACGCGGTATCGGTGGCGCTGGCCGCGTTGATGCCCGGCAGCGACATCTCGCCCGTCTGGATGTTGGGGCCCGATCGCCTGTTGTTGGTCGCCGGGGTCGTCACCTTCATCATCGCCTTGCTGCTGCCGTTCACCATCCGCTTCGGGTTCACCGGTATGCTGCTGACCTTGGTCGCGGCGCAGGTCCTTGGCGGCGTCATGCTGGTGGTGGCGAAGATCACAGGCGGCGATTTGGGCAGCGGGATTTCCGCCGCGGTGGGAATCCTGCGCGAGGGCATCTTTGCGCTGCGCGGATCGCTCGGCGTCCTCGGGTTCCAGCTGGCGCTGCTCGTCGTCCTGTTTCTGGCAAACTGGGCCAGTTACCGTGCGTCCGTGTGGCTGTTCCGTCGTCGGGAGTTCTAGGATGGAGACGAGCGGGATCCTCGAGGTGCGGGGCCTGTGCAAGCAGTATCCCGATTTCCAGCTGGCCGATGTGTCGTTCACCCTGCCCCGCGGCTACATCATGGGGCTCATCGGCCCCAACGGCGCCGGGAAGACCACAACGCTGAAGTTGATACTGGGAGCATTGCGTCGTGACGCCGGGTCGATTCGGGCGTTCGGGCTCGACCCCGTCGAAGCCGGTGTCGAAGTCCGCTCGCGCATCGGCTTCGTTCACGACGAGCCTCGCTTCTACCGGTCGCTGACGCTGACGCAGAATGCCGCGCTGGTGGCCCGGTTATACCCCAGCTGGAACGACGACACGTTTCGAAGGCTCAGCACCGCCTTCGAGCTGTCGTTGGACAAGCGGTTCGGCCAACTGTCCCACGGCAACAAGACCAAGTTCGCGTTGGCCCTCGCGCTGTCACATCGAGCCGAGCTGGTGGTATTGGACGAGCCAACCTCGGGGCTGGACCCCGTCTTTCGACGCGACCTGTTGGACACTCTAACCGAGCTGTTACAGGACGAGCGAACCTCGATCCTCTTCTCTACCCACATCACCTCGGACCTGGAACGGATCGCCGACTACATCACACTCATCCAGAACGGCCGCATCGTGTTCTCGGAAGCCAAAGACCGGATCCTGGAGAACTGGGCGCTGGTCAAAGGCGGCCTGGACCAGCTCGAGTCGCTGCCGCCGCATTACTTTCGCGGCTTGCATCGCGGCGCCCACGGATTCGAGGCGCTCACCGACGACGCCCGCGAGGCGCGCCGACGCCTGGGCGATTCGGTGGTGATCGAGGGGGCCACCCTCGACGACGTCGTCCTCTACACCACCGGGAGCGGGTCGAATGTTTAGCCTGGTGTGGAAGGATGTCGCCGCCGCAGGTCGGCTCCTTTGGATCGTCCTCGCCGTGGGCGCTGCCCAGCTTGCGGGAATGGCGTTTCTCCCGTCCACCTACGTGCTCGGCGTTCTGATCTTCTCTGCCTTGCTGGCGTTCGGCTCCCTCGCCATCGAGGAATATCAGCGGACCGAGCTTCTATGGATCAGCGTACCCGTATCGCGCGCCCAGATCGTGACGGCACGCTACCTCACGACAATTCTCGGGGCGGTGGTTGGGCTGGCCATCGGTTGGGCCATCGCGAACTGGGTGGCACGCCTGGCGCCTGCCGCCGCGGAAGGCCCGGCCGCCCTTCTCAGCCTGGAAGCCCACGTGGTGCTGCTCGCCGTGCTGACCCTGGCTGCTGCCGTCCACCTTCCGCTGCACTTTCGGCTCGGGGCCGGTCGTGGATTGATGTCATTCGTCGCGATCAGTTTGGCCGGGCTGATCGTGGTTTCGTTGGCGACGCGGTTGATACTTTCGGCTAAGGGCTTGCCCAGCCCGACGACCGATCCCGCAGCCTGGCGCGAGCTGGCAGTCGGTTGGATTCAGTGGGCCGAGCCGCGCCTGGCGCTATTGCTCACACTTCTGGTCGCTTTCTCGGCAGCCATGCTGGCAATCTCGCTGGTCCTTTCGACGCGGGCGTACGAGACCCGCGACATATAGAAAGCCTGCGAATTTCCTCGACGCCAAGCCGTGGACGTCGTCACCCGGTCCGAACCCGCGATACCGTATAGTCTCAAGCGCACCTTTCCTTCCGCCCGCGCCTTTGCAACGTTAAGCACCGGCCAAATGTCCAAGAGGTCATACGAAACCGGGCCCGGACTCCGGCCCCGGCTTCCAACCAACGAGGACCATGACGGATTCGGAAAAGCCCACTTCGCTCTTGGGTGAACTCAAGCGACGCAAGGTCGTTCGGGTGGGGATCGCGTACGGCGCCGCGGTCTTCGTCGTGCTGCAGATCGCGGACCTGGTCTTCCCCGCCCTGGGCGTTCCTGACTGGGGCTTCCGCTTCCTGGTCATCGCCTCGCTGGCTGGTTTCCCGGTCGCCCTCATCCTCGCCTGGTTGTACGACCTGACGCCGGAGGGCGTGCGGCGCACGGGCCGGTACGGCGACGCGGGCCCGGTGGTGGCGCGCCTGGGACAGGTGGCCCTTTACGCCGCCGCCGCTATCGGTGTGTTCGCCGTCCTGTTCGTTGCGTTCGTCTGGGTGCAGCCGAGGAGTGCCATGGGCGACGTGGCGCCGGGAGCTTCGGTCATCGCCGTGCTGCCGTTCACCACCGAGGGCTCGAAGGTGGAGGTGTTGGGCGAGGGGATGGTGGATTTGCTGTCCAGGAATCTCAACCAGCTGGGCGTGATCCGAACGGTGGATCCGCGCACCGTGCTCATCCGTTGGAACGAACGGGCGCAGGACGGCCGGCTGCCGCCGGAAGCGGCCTACCAACTGGGTCGTGAGGTCGGAGCGGGCTCCATCCTCTGGGGCAACGTCTTGGAAGTCGGCAACAGCGTCCGCATGGACGCTGAACTGGTGGACGTCGACGGTCTCGAGTTGGCCCGTGCCGATGTGGCGGGACCGGCGGACGACGTTTTGAACCTGGTGGACAGCCTCAGCGTCGGCCTGGTCCGCGACATCTGGCGAGCGACGCGACCCATCCCCAGCGTCGACCTGAGCACCATCACCAGCGGCGACCTCACCGCACTCCGATACTTCCTGGACGGCGAGCGCTTCTACCGAGCCTCGCAGTGGGATTCGGCCGTCGCCTATTTCAGTGCCGCCGTCGAGGCCGACTCGAATTTCGCCCTCGCCTACGTGCGCCTGTCGTACACGGCGGGCTGGGCCGCCGGTACGCCGGAGATACGGGCGCTGGAGCAACGGGCCGCGGTCAAGGCTGTAGAGTTGGTGGACCGACTGCCCGGTCGCACCCAGAGCCTGGTGCGCGCCCTGGGTCTGTGGGTCAGCGGTGGGCGTGAGGCGGCGGTGGACACGCTGCGCACCATGGTGAGCCGCTACCCCGACGACCTGGAGGCCAATTATTTCCTGACCGACGCGGGCTATCACATCACGTACGAAGGGCTGGGCCCCGTGCGGCCCACAGTGGAAGACGCGATGGAGCCGTTCGAGCGCATCCATGCCCTGGACCCCAGCTTCTCGCCGGCGTTCATCCACCCGTTCGAGGTCGCCTTCCAGCTGGCCGACACCGCTCTCATCGATCGGTACTATCGCTCGTTGGAAAGTCGGGCCGACTCGCTGGCGCTGGCGGTGTACAAGGGCGGATTGGAGGCTCTGCGAAGCCCCGGCGATCTCGAGGCGCTGGCTGCCGGCCTCGGCATAGCCTTCGTGGGGGCGGACGCCGGGCTGGGCGGCCTGGGCGCGCAGGCGGCCCGGGCGGTGACCGTTCCGCTTCTGCGCTCTGCTGCCATACTCGACGCCGAGTCGCAGGCCAGACTGCTGGTGCTGCTGCAAACCGACGAGAAGTCTGCCGGCCGCGCATCGGATGCCCAGCAGTTCGCGCGTCGCGCCTCCGAGGTGCGCCTGCTGCAGAGCGGCGGCCGACTCGAGGCGGCGAGGCAATTGCTCGAGGCATCGGCCGCAAGTGGGGAGATCTCGCTGGGTGCCGTGGAGTATTACGCGCGCGCGGCTGTATACGCAGGCTTCGCCGACGCGAGCTACCTGGCCATCGGTGACGCCAATCCGCCGGGCACGCCGGTGTGGGCCATCGCCGAGTTGCTCTCGGCACTGGATGCGAGAGACGCCGGGCGAACCGACGCGGCGTTGGAACGACTGCGAGCGATCGAGATGTCAGACGCCGGGTCGAAGACGCGCCTGGTGCGTCAAGCCCAGCTGTTCCAGGAGTTCGATCGGGCGCCTGACGTCGCCACGCTCCGCGAGCTGGAGAACGCGCTGAACGAAGATGAATTCGTCTGGGGTGGCCAACTCGAGGCTTTGTGGTTCCGCTGGTTGGAGCGAAAGGCCGAACTCGAAGCGACCCGCGCCGAGGCTATCGCGCTCTTGGAGCATCCGTGGGTCGGCGAGCCGGTCTACGAAGCGCCACGCCTCTACCAGCTGGCCCGGTCTCTGGAGGCCAACGGCGCGGTCCAACGCGCCGGCGACATCTACACCCGCTTTCTGTCCGCCATGGCGGGTGCCGACGACGGCCTGCCTATCGATGCGAAGCGCGCGGATGCGCGCCAGGCGCTGGAGCGCTTGGGGCGCTGACCCGGGCAGGAGCAGACAAGTGCTGACAACAATGAGGCTTGGAGACACCTGATGGCGACAGCCGTGAGATTGTTGGTTTCGGTTGCGATACCGCTCGCGGTAGGCGGTCTGTCCGGGATTACGACCGCCAGCGGCGTGCAAGATTGGTATCCCAGTCTCGTCAAACCCGCGTTCAACCCCCCAGCGTGGGTCTTTGGACCCGTCTGGACATTGCTTTACGTCATGATGGGTGTCGCAGCCTTTTTGGTGTGGCAGCGGGGCCTGAAGGACGGGGCGGTCAGGCCGGCGTTGATCGTGTTCTCGGTACAGTTGCTGTTGAACGGCCTGTGGTCGCTCTTCTTCTTCGGGCTGAAGTCGCCCGGCTTGGCGTTTGCCGAGATACTGTTGCTGTGGCTGTTGATCGGCACAACGGTGTACCTGTTCTGGCGAGTGCGTCCCGCCGCGGGAGTGATTCTGTTGCCTTACGCCGCGTGGGTAAGCTTCGCCGCGATCCTGAACGGGTTCATTTGGGTACTGAATCGATAGAGCTGGTGAATTATGACTGTTGGTCAATTATGCGTATGATCTCACCAACCTGGCCGTGCTGAGAGACCTTCCACTGTTGGTTGCGATCGAGGACCTGGCCTGGGGTTCGGTGCGCCAGCGTCAGCGCGATCACGTATCACATGGGACGCGGCCTGATCTAGCGTCTGCCTTCTAAACTCGCGAGGAGCGCTCATCGCCAGGCGAAGTGCGTGTATGCGCTGTTCGCTATTGTCCGGAGTGCGCAAAGTTGGACCAGGACCTGACCAGGATCCGCGATGTGCTTCGTAAATTACTTACGGACAATCACTTAGACAGTAATCCAGTACCCGACCGCGCCGTGACTGGACGAAGGGACGCCTGATGAGAACCGGCGGGAAACTGACAACTGAAGCGGTAAGCGGTCGAGTGGATCGCCTGGCGGTGGTGTTGGGTGATCAACTCGACGCGAGGTCGCCGGTGCTGCGCGGTTTGGACGCCCGGCGGGACGCAGTGCTGATGATGGAGGTGAAGCAGGAATCCACGCATGTGGTCAGCCACCGGCAGCGAACCGCGCTGTTCCTTTCGGCCATGCGTGGGTTTGCCAGGTCGTTGCAGCAAAGGGAGATCCGCGTGCGCTACGTGCGTATGGACGATCCTGCCAACACTCAATCGTTTACCGGCGAGGTGAAGCGGGCGATCATCGAGCATGAGCCGAAGCTAGTCCAGATCGTCAGGCCGGGAGAGCGACGTGTTTTGCAGGAGGTGCAGTCCTGGCCGAAGCTATTCAAGACGGATGTGGATGTGCGCGAGGACACCCACTTCCTGACCGACCTCGCTGAATTCGCCGACTGGTTGGCTGGGCGCAAGCGCCCGATCATGGACCACTTCTACCGTGCGCAGCGTCGTCGTCTAGACGTACTGCTACGGGCCGGCAAGCCAATCGGGGGCGCATGGAGTTTCGACGCTGAGAATCGGGACACGTTCCGCGAGGCTCCCGATCCACCGGCGCCATCCCCGTTCAGGCCGAGTCACGATACACGGGAGGTACTCGATCTGGTACGGCGTTCTTTTCCATCGGCCCCGGGAAACTTGGAGTCGTTGCCTTGGCCCGTGACGAGACGCCAGGCGTTGCGCGCGTTGCGCGAATTCGTGGATAACCGCCTGCCCCTGTTCGGACGGTTCCAGGACGCGATGTGGAGTGGGCAGCCATTTCTGTATCACTCGCTATTGTCGCCCGCATTGAACCTGAAGCTGCTGGGCCCGCGTGAGGTAGTGGACGCCGCCTTGGGTGCGTACCAGACCGGTAAAGCACCGCTCAACTCGGTGGAGGGGTTCGTGCGGCAAATCATTGGCTGGCGCGAGTTCATCCGCGGCGTGTATTGGGCCGAGGGGCCGGACTACGGCGAACGCAACGCTCTCGATCAGCACGGCCGGTTGCCCCAGTTCTACTGGAGCGGGGAGACCGAGATGGCGTGCATGCGTGATGCCATTGGGCAGGTGTTGCGCTACGGTTACGGACATCACATCCAGCGCCTCATGGTCACCGGCAACTTCGCGCTCATTGCCGGTGTGGCCCCTAGGGCTATCTCCGATTGGTATCTCGGCATGTACGTGGACGCGGTGGATTGGGTAACGCTGCCTAACACGCTGGGCATGGTCATGCACGCCGACGGTGGAATCGTGGGGACAAAGCCCTACGCGGCATCGGGGCGCTACATCAACCGTATGAGCAACTATTGCAACGGCTGCCGCTATGACCCTGCCAAGCGGACCGGGCCTGACGCGTGTCCGTTCACGACGTTCTACTGGGATTTCCTCGAGCGTAACAAACGGCGTCTTGTTGGGAATCCGCGGATGGCGATGGCGCTGCGCAATGTAGATCGTCTTGAACGAGCAGAGCGGCAACAAATTCGCAGGCGTGCCGGGCAACTTCGCACCGAGTTTGAGGTGGAAGCATGACGGCCCCCAGAACGACGGCCGCGGTCGTGGGGGCAGGCATGAGCGGAAGTATGTGCGCTCACAGGCTGGCGGCGCACGGTTTCGAGGTGACTGTGTTCGACAAGGCCAGGGGGCCGGGTGGTCGCACTACGACGCGACGGATCGGTTCGGTCTCGGTGGATCATGGGGCCCAGTACTTCACTGCGCGTGATCCGCGGTTCCGGCAGACGGTCGATCGCTGGTTGGACTCGGGAGTGATCGCCAGGTGGTCGCAGCCACTGGCAGAACTCCGATCCGGATCGGCAACGTTGATGCCGCAGGGCGAGCGCTACGTCGGCGTGCCGGGAATGAGCGCGATGGCGAGAGACCTCCTGGGCAGCTCGGTGAGCCGGTTCGGGGCGGCGGTGCAGAGCGCTCAATTCGTAGAAGGTTACTGGCGAGTGGTTCTTACGGACGGTTCGAATGCCGGACCGTTCGACGTGCTCGTCGTGGCTACACCACCGGCGCAGGCTCTGGCTCTGGTAGAGGCGGACACCGCGCTGCCGGAGCAGAGCAGGTCCATGGCCATGCTGCCGTGTTGGGCGACGGTCCTGACTTTCCCGCACAAACTGGATGTTGCGTTCGCCGCCGCGTTTGTAGAGGGAAGTGAGCTCAGTTGGATCGCGCGCGACAGCAGCAAGCCGGGCAGAGAGAGCACCTCAGACGTCTGGGTGCTGCACGCGTCGGCGGCATGGTCGCAACGACAGTTGGAAAGTCCGGAGCTGCACGTACAGCGGATGTTGAGTCAGGCTTTCGAGACTGCAATCGGTGCCGAGGGCCTCTCCCCGCAACATCTCCTGACCCATCGATGGCGTTACGCCCGGCCGGAGAGTTCAGACGCTCCAGGTTCTCTCTACGATCCGTCGAAAAGAATTGGGTTCTGTGGTGATTGGCTTACTGACGGTCGAGTGGAAGCCGCCGCGCTGAGCGGAATGGACCTGGCGAACCGAATCATCGGAGGGGTGACATCATGAAGGGGAAAAGGCATCCGGTGGGACCGGGCCAAGAATCGGTATGGGACTATCCCCGCCCTCCTCGACTGGAGGAATTCGGCGGGCGAATTCGGATCGTGTTCAACGGCAAGACGATAGCCGACAGCACGAATACCAAACGCGTGTTGGAGACGAGTCATCCGCCGATCTACTACGTACCGCCGGACGATATCGACCCGGAGTGCCTGAAGCCTGCGGCCGGAGAGTCCTGGTGCGAATGGAAGGGCGTCGCCCGCTATTTCGACGTAGAGGTCGGAGGCGAACGTGCTTCGAAGGCGGCTTGGTACTATCCGCAGCCCACCCCTGACTTCGAGTCCATTGCGGGGCACGTGGCGTTCTACGCAGGTCCGATGGACGCCTGCTACGTCGGCGACGAGCTGGTGCAACCGCAAGAAGGCGGGTTCTATGGAGGCTGGATAACCCGTAGCATCATCGGTCCGTTCAAGGGCGGGCCCGGAACGAGAGGATGGTAAGAGCAGATGCCGGCATCATATCTGGTATTTGGCGCAAGCGGCGGGATCGGCAGCGCGCTGAGCAGGAGAATAGTGCGTGGCGGCAACCGCGTCGCGGTAGCCGCACGTTCGGAGGAGCGACTCGCCCCGCTGGCGCAAGAACTCGATAGCCCCTTGTTCACCGTCGATGCCACAGATACAGACGCCGTTGACGCGGTGACTTCCGAAGTCCAATCACAGTTCGGGCAACTCGATGGAATCGTCAACTGCGTGGGATCTGTATTCCTGAAGCCGGCCCACCTGACGTCTCCCGCAGAGTGGGACAAGACGATTGCGACCAACCTCACCAGTGCGTTTGCCGTGGTGCGTGCTGCCGGAAAGGTGTTGCGCGATTCCGGTGGCTCCGTGGTCTTACTCGCATCAGCTGCCGCACGTACCGGATTGGCAAATCACGAGGCCATAGCTGCTGCCAAAGGCGGAGTGATGGGTTTGGCACGGTCCGCGGCGGCGACTTACTCGAGGGCCGACATTCGCTTCAACGTGGTTGCACCCGGACTGGTGAAGACGAGTGCCACTTCCAGAATCACGGAGAGCCCGGCAGGCTCCAAGACATCGCTCGGTATGCACCCGCTGGGTAGGTTCGGTGAGCCCGAAGACATTGCGGCTGCCATCGAATGGTTGCTGGATCCGCAGCAGACCTGGATAACCGGGCAGGTCATTGGAGTGGATGGCGGGTTGGCGGACCTCAAGTTGCATTGAAGCTCGCTCCACCTCTAACCTCGTTGGGTCGCTCGATGACGGGCGGTGCAGGACGGCCTGCCGCTCGAGGCGAAACGCGCAGATGCGCGCCGGACGCTGGAGCGCTTCGGGCGCCGACCCAGGCTTCCTACACCGGGGGACGCCAGCTCAAACCGTCAAAGCGAGCAAAGTCGCGATCGGTACTCACCAGCTCGCTGCCCGACTCGATGGCGAGGGCCGCCAGGTACGCGTCCGGGATGAGGTTCCCACGCGCATCCCCTTCCCTGCACAGCCGGACGAAGATGGACCAATGACGCTCGCCGGGCGCCAACAAGATGCAGTTGGGCTGCGAGCGCAAAGCGACCGCAAACTCGAGGGCTTGCTCCAATGGCGTCGGCGGTGAGAAGACGCGCGGGTGGGTGACGACGCGCAGGAAGCCACTCAACACCAGGTCGGTTATCGCAAATGCGCGATCCGACAACACCAGGTCTTCCAGCCAGGCCCGCATCGGCCCGTGACGCGGCGAGTCTTCGCGGAAGGCGTGAACCAGGACGTTCACGTCAGGCAGAATCATCGCCCCGCTCCATCAGCTCGAGCAGAGCCGCACTGTCGTCAAGATCCACCCCGGGCTGTAGCCCCTGTCCGCCGAAGCTGGGCAGCGGCGCCCGCTCTTGCTCGGCCAATCGTCTGCGTCGGGCCAATAGCCCGCGGAGCGCTTGATGCACAACGGCGGTGAAGGTCATCCCCTCCTCCGCCGCATACTGCCTGACGTCTCTCAACAACTCGTCATCAACGATCACCGTAGTCCTCATGCATGGAAGCATATAGCTGATATGTATATATGTCAACATGGGACGCGAGCCTACGGGAGGGCATCGACGTCCTCGCCGCGCCCGCGCCCCGCGCCCGCGACTCCCTATTGTCCGCGGACGTCGTGGCGCTGCAGTAAGAGTAAGAGAGAGAAGGGTTACGCGTTCAAGAACACAGATCGCAGAGGGCGGGAGAAACCCGGCACCACGTCACCACCATCCAACGAAGCGTCCTCCCCGATGACCGAGACGTCGCCGTCGGCCGTGAAGATCCGCGCCTCGCGCTTTCGAGGATCGATCAGCCAGGCCAGACGGGTGCCCGCGGCCAGCCAACCACCGATCTTCGCCAGCACCTCGCTTTCAGACGAACGCGGTGAGCTCGAACGCCACATTCCCGGAAACCGCTCCGTGATGCGTGCTCGGCGGCTCGCGCACGATCGGCCGTCATGCCTTTCAATATACCGCCCCTCCCATCTTCGGCGAGCGCGCCGGCCCGGTCGGTTCCACCCCAGACCCCCCCGGATTCCCTTGCCATTCCAGCGTTGTCCGTGCGGATCAACGGATCGTCAAACCCGGTTGAACGATTGGCGAAACTAGCGCGAGGCTCGTCTCCTCCTATCTTTAGCGCTTCCATATCACCGATCCACACGTGGCACCGTGTCAGTCGGTCCTAGCCCAACCCGACACAGGCTGAGTGAAAACAGCCTGGAGGAGGTCCTATGAGAAGGTTCAATCTCGCTGCCTTGTTAATGGTCGTAGCCGTCGCCGCCTGCTACCCGAGCGGCTCGCAGGAGAGCCCCGAGCTGGCTGCTATGTCAGCCACGTTCGCGGACGCCCTCAACGCCGGCGACATCGAAGCGATAGCGCAGATGTACACCGAGGACGCCCGGCTCATGCCGCCCAACTTCGAGACGGGAGTGGGCCGGGATTATGTGCGAGCGATGTTCGGCGGGATGTACGAAGCCGGCCTCAGGGTCGAGCTGAAGACCACGGAGGCGATGGTCTCCGGCGACATGGGTTACAGAGTGGGAACGTACCGCCTGACGGCGGCGGACGGCTCGCTCGTCGACAAGGGCAAGTTCACGGAGATTCGCAAGAACGTCGGCGGCGAGTGGCTGATGACCAACGACATCTGGAACAGCGACATGCCCGTGCCCAACATGCTGATCACGCACCAGGTAGATGACGCCGATCGCTGGCTGGCGGCCTGGCGGGGTCCCGACAGTCGGAAAGGGATGTTCGCCGAGGCGGGAGCACCGGCCGTGCGGGTGTTTCAGAGTCTCGATAACCCGAACCTGGTGGCGTTGATGGTCGGCATCACGGACATGGACGCGTTCCAGGCCATGTTGGAGTCCCCAGAGGGGACCGCCGCCAAGGCCGCGGACGGCGTGCAAGATCCCACGATGCAGGTGTTCGCCGAGGTACAGTAACGAGAGAGGGGCGAGCTCCAGGGCTCGCCCCGAACTCACCATCGACACTAGCGTAGCGAACCTCACAATCGAGCGGAGGCAGCAGTCATGAGAGCCAGACTCGCGTCTTCTACAATTCTGACCGCGTTGGTCGCCCTCGCGTTTGGCGCGCCTGCCGTCGCCCAAGACGCGAAGCAGGTGCTGCAAGAGGCGCTGGACCGCTATGAAGCGCGCATGGCCGGCATCGAAGACTTCACCGTCGTGCACGACGTGATGGGCTTCGAGGTCACCAACCACTTCGAGAAGCGCATGGTCGACGGCCACCCGGTCTATTTCATGAAGGACATGGACGGCGGCGAGGAAGAAGACCTGGGCATGCTGTACACCGAGTTCATGGAGATCGCCGATCACGCGACGATCCAAGGCACCGAGACCATCGACGGAAAGGCCTGCCACGTCGTGCACGTGGCCGATATGAGCGTGGTCGACTGGGACCCGCAGATGGGCGAGGAGGACGCCGAGTTCCGGCCGAAGACCGGGACCTTCTACATCGATCGCGACGAGTATCTGCTGCGCAAGATGATCATCGACGCCGAAATCGAGCGCGAAGGCCAGGCGACCCCCGTGACGATGCAGATGATGCTGGGCGACTACCGAGAGGTCGAAGGTCTCGTTCACCCCTGGGTCACCCAGATGAAGATCTCCGGGCTGGCCGGCGCCATGTCCGAGGAAGAGATGGCTCAGGCCAAGGAGTCGCTGGCGGAGATCAAGAAGCGCATGGCCGAGATGGACGAGGCCCAGCGCAAGATGATGGAAGACATGATGAGCGGTCAGATCGAGAAGCTGGAAGAGATGGTGGAGTCGGGCGAGATGGAGGTCACCATCACCGTCAAGGAGCTGCGAGTGAACACGGGGTCTACGGAATGAATCGTACTGGTACTCGCACTCGTACTCGTAGTCCTAATCGTACTCCTACTCGTAATCCTGCTCGATATCACCGAGCAGTGGAGTCGAGCAAGAGTACGAGTACGAGTAGGATTACGATTACGAGTACGAGTGGGAGTGGGAGTAGGAGTGGGAGGGGTATGCGGATAGCGGCGCTTGCCGTCGCCCTCGCCGTTACCGCCTGCGGCGGAGGCGGCGCGACGGAGACCGAGCCGACTCCCGAACCCGGCTCGACCGCCGAGCTCGAGGCGCTCTACCACGCCCGGACCGACAGCGCCCGCATGCGCTTCACCGCGGCCGACGTCCGCTTCATGACCGGCATGATCAGCCACCACGGCCAGGCCCTCGTGATGTCGGAGATGGCGCCCAGAAACGGCGCCAGCCCACAGGTCCAAACCCTGGCCGCCCGCATCAT
>Ga0209536_100006739_pt1 | contig 17499 bp, 12 predicted proteins | sample DeeMarSeWOR28_12_FD_187461 | JGI IMG/M metagenome (GOLD analysis project Ga0209536, IMG submission 187461) | Marine sediment microbial communities from White Oak River estuary, North Carolina - WOR-2-8_12 (SPAdes) (version 2) | ecosystem: Environmental > Aquatic > Marine > Intertidal zone >... | reverse complement strand
ATAAGGTATATGCACATATATACCACCGGCCTGTTCAGGTACTTCAATCATGGTGATCTCTTTAGGGCATAAATAAGGTGGACAATTTAGTTTAAGAGGCTTATTGGCAGGTTGTTTTATGGTAAATTAAACTGGTTGATAGACCGTTAGATTTTGGTCGAGGGCAAGGCGCAATTCGATTCAAAAGCGGAGCGTACACGTCAGTACGTGAGCATTTTGAATCGGATTGCAACGCCGCCCTCGGCCAAAAGATGACGGTTTATCAACCAGTTTTGTGCCAGCCTGCGATGAGATGTAGGTGCAGATGAAAAATAACCTGCCCGCCCCCTCTTTCGACATTGATAAAAATCCGATAGCCGGATTTTTCAACTCCCTGCGCCACTGCCATTTCTTTGGCGACCATGATCATTTCCGACAATATGGGCTGATCGGCATCGGTCAGATCGTTGACACTGCGGATGTGTTTCTTGGGAACGATTAGCAGATGAATCGGAGCGGCGGGATGAATATCTCTGAACACCACCAACGTGTCGTTTTCGTAGAGCATCTCGGTATCGGTTTGACCCTGCGATATTTTGCAGAACAGGCAGTCGCTTTGCATCGTGAACGATTCCTCCGTCTGGTATCTGATATTTTTCGAATTGATTTAATAATTGCCGACGGTAAAGAATTTTATACTATTCATTATGTTAGACCGATGTCAAGGCGGTAATACAATCGGATAATTCAAATGACAACTAACTGATAACGATAAAGGTATAAAGAGGCTAAACCGGAAAAACCGGCGCTGAAGAATCAAGCACCCATTTCCCTCTCAGGGTAGGCGCTTTTAGGCCCTCCTCGAGTTCCCTCAGATAACGGGTACGGGATATTTCTCTGGCACCGAAGCGGATCAGGTGGTCGGTGCTGATCTGGCAATCAATCAGGGTGAAATTTAAAGACTGCAGGTATTGGACCAGGGCCACGAGTGCGACCTTGGAGGCATTGGAAACGAGGGTAAACATGGATTCGCCGAAAAAACAGCGGCCCAGGGAGACACCGTAAAGTCCGCCGGCCAGACGGTTGTCGGCCCAGGCTTCGACCGAGTGTGCAAAGCCGGATGCGTGCAATCGGCAGTAGGCTTCCACCATCTCAGCCACAATCCAGGTGCCCCTTTGCTTCTCGCGCGGTACCCGGGCGCATTCGTTGATGACCCGGTCAAAAGCCCTGTCAATCGTAAGTGTAAATGCACCCTTTTTAATGACTTTATTAAGCGACCGGGTAATTTTCAGCTCGTCCGGATAGAGAACAAGGCGGGGATCCGGCGACCACCACAGAATCGGCTCGCCGTCCGAGTACCAGGGGAATATGCCCAGGCTATAAGCCAGCAGCAAACGGGAGCACGACAGATCACCGCCGACGGCCAGCAGGCCTTCTTTGGATGCAAGGTGCGGGGATGGGAATGCGAGATCCTCAGATAGCTGATAAACAGGCATGGGGAAAATAGTTGATTGGTTGAATAGTTGGCGGAACGAATCTTCTGCAACACTCGGATACTATTTAACGAATCGACTAATTTTCTAATCAACGCATATGATAAATGCGTTGATCATACTCTAAACGGTCTCGGCCACGGGCTTTTTCAACGCCTTGCTGGTCTTTTGATCGTAATCGAAAACCAGCTCATCGTCCTTCAGATTAATGTGCACCCCGCCGCCTTTTTGCATGGTTCCGAATAGGATCTGATCCGAGAGGGCATCCTTGATCTCGGTCTGAATGACCCGGGCCAGCGGCCGGGCGCCATATTTGGGATCGTGCCCCTTTTTCGCCAGGTAGGTACGCACCGAATCGGATATGGTCAAAACGACCCGCTTGGCAGCCAGTTGTTCGTTCAATTCCCCCATGAACTTGTCGACCACCTTTTCCATGATCTCAAGGTCAAGGGCATTGAAGTTGATAACCTCATCCAGGCGGTTGCGGAATTCAGGGCTGAACATTTTTTCAATGGCGGCTTTGCCCTTGGAGGCCGTATCCTTGTTTACATCCCCGAAACCGATGGTCTGCTGACTCATCTCCCGGGTGCCGGCGTTGGAGGTCATCATAATTATGACGTTTCTAAAATCCGCCTTTTTGCCGTTGTTGTCCGTAAGGGTGGCATGGTCCATGACCTGCAGCAGGATGTTAAACAGGTCGGGATGGGCTTTTTCGATCTCATCCAGCAACAAAACGGAATGCGGATGCTTGCGGATGCCGTCGGTCAGCAACCCGCCCTGATCAAAACCGATGTAGCCGGGTGGGGCGCCGATCAAGCGGGCCACCGCATGTTTTTCCATGTATTCACTCATATCGAAGCGAATGAATTCAACCCCCAGAATCCGGGCCACCTGTCGGGTAACCTCGGTTTTTCCGACCCCGGTGGGTCCGGTGAATAAAAAGCAGCCCACCGGGCGTCCGGGCGTACTCAATCCGGCCCGGGAGCGTTTGATGGAGGTAACCAGGGCCTGGATGGCATCATCCTGGCCGAAGACGACGCTCTTGAGCCCGTCTTGCAGGCTTTCCAGCTTGACACGGTCCGAGGTTGAGACGCTCTGGGTGGGGATGCGCGCCATTTTGGCAATAATTTTTTCGATGTCCGCCGGATTGATTTTCCTGCGCGCCGAGCCGCCCGACAGCCGGATGAAAGCACCGGCTTCGTCGATGACGTCGATGGCTTTGTCCGGCAAATAGCGGTCATTTAAAAACTTGGCCGACAGCTCGGCCGCCGCCTTGAGGGAGGGATCAGTATAGACAATGCCGTGGTGCTCCTCGTAGCGCGATCGCAGCCCTTTTAATATTTTGACCGTTTCGTTGATGGGCGGTTCGAAAATCTCCACCTTTTCAAACCGGCGCGACAATGCCCGGTCTTTTTCGAAATGGTTTTTGTATTCTTCATAGGTGGAGGAGCCGATGCAGCGGATCTCACCGCTGGTCAGAACGGGCTTTAAGATGTTGGAAGCGTCCATGGACCCGCTGCTGGTCGCGCCGGCGCCCACAATGGTGTGGATCTCATCGATGAACAAAATCGCCTTGGGTCTTTTTTTCAGCTCGGTGATAACCCCTTTCAAGCGCTGTTCAAAGTCGCCGCGAAATTTGGTGCCGGCCAGCATGCCGCCAAGATCAAGGGCATAGATTTCAACATCCTTGAGCAGGTCCGGAACGTCGCCTCTCTGGATTTGCTGGGCCAGACCTTCAGCCATGGCGGTTTTACCGACTCCCGGATCACCGACATAAACCGGGTTGTTCTTGCGCCGGCGGCACAGGACCTGCATGGTGCGTTCCATTTCGACTTTGCGTCCGATGAGCGGATCCAGCTTGCCCTCCGCAGCCAGATGGATCAAATCGGTGGTGTAAAGCTCCAGGGGATTGGCCTTTTTCTTCCGTCTTTCCTTGGCCGGCTGGGTCAGCTCGGCCGGTTCTTCGTCTTCAGGGGCTCTGGAGATATTATGGGAAATGAAATTGAGCACATCCAGACGGGAAATACCCTCGGCACTGAGAAAATACTCCGCATGGGAATCTTTTTCCAGAAAAATGGAAGCCAATATGTCACTGACGGTCACCTCCGCCTTTTCAGCCGAGCGGGCATGATTGACTGCCCGCTGGATGACACGCTGGAAGCCGATGGTTTGCTGAAGCACATATTCGTTGCCGTCGGGGATCTGCTCGATCTTTTCCTCAAAGAAGTCCTCAAGCGCGGCGATCAGATTTTCAACATTGCCGCCACAGTTTTCGATGATGTCAATCCCGGTGGGATCGTATAAGATGGCAAAGAGAATATGCTCGATGCTGACATATTCATGGCGCCGTTTTTTGGCTTCTCTGACCGCAAATCCTAACGTTGCGCTGAGTTCTTTGCTAATCATTTTCTACTCTCTTTCCATGATGCATTTTAATGGAAAACCGTTTTCACGGGCTAGGTTCTGAACAGTGTCCACCTTGGTTTCGGCGATCTCGAAAGGATAGACACCGCAAACCCCGACACCCCTTCGGTGCACATTGAGCATAATTTGGGTGGCCTCCTCCGATGACTTCTGAAATACGTAAACCAGAACCTCAACCACGAACTCCATCGTGGTATAATCGTCGTTGAGAAGCATCACCTTGTACAGCGGTGGTTCGTCGACCTCCTGGTCGGTCTCGGAACTGACACTTTCCTCTACGTTCGGATCATACTGGCCCATTGAATGTTACCCAATGATACCACGGGACCCTTGCAAGCGTATAGTTAACAGGGGCCCGCAAAGATAAGGTTATCAGAAGCCAAGGCTTTTGTGAACAACCTCATCGGTTGTATGAATAATTTATTATAAGCACTTGGTTTGTCGCTTGTAAAGGGGACAGTTTGAAATTTTATCACTGCCCCGGAACTATCGGCCGCAGCACTTTTTATATTTTTTCCCGCTGCCGCAGGGACAGGGGGCATTACGCCCGATTTTTTTGGCGGATCGCTTTTGGGGCTTCTTTTTTTCGGGCTCGCCTCCGCCGGAAAAGACCATGGGCTGCTCCCTGGGCTGCCGGTACTCGTCTATTTTTTGCGGTTCGGCAATCTGAATTCGATACAGGATTCCCAGGGTTTCTTCTTTGACCCGTTCGATCATGTCCTGAAACAATTCATAGCCTTCTTTTTTATAGACGATCAGCGGATTTTGCTGGGCATAGCCCCGCAGCCCGATGCCTTCTTTTAAATGGTCCATGGACAGCAGATGATCCTTCCACAGACTGTCAACGGTCTGGAGCATGACGACCCGCTCCAGTTGTCTGAATTCGTCAAATCCAATGGCGGTTTCGCGTTCTTCATAGCGCTCGGCGGCCGCTTCATAAATCATTTCAGCCAGCCCGTCACGATTGAGGCCGTCTAAGGTTTGCTCATCAAAGGATTCCAGACGAAAATTAAACTGTTTGTAAACCGATTCCTGAATTTCTCCAAGATCCCAGTCCTCGGCATGGGTGCTATCGCCGGCATGCATATCGGCCATCTGCTCGGCTTTGTCGCGGATCATCTCCATCACCGAGTCTCTCAAATCTTTGCCCTCCAGCGCCTCTCTGCGCTGACGGTAGATGACCTCCCGCTGCTGGTTCATGACATCATCGTATTCAAGGAGCTGCTTGCGAATCTCGAAGTTGTGCCCTTCCACTTTGGCCTGGGCGTTTTCAATGGCGCGGCTGATCATATTGTGCTCGATGGGCTCCCCCTCCTGCATTCCGAGCTTTTCCATTATGCCCGTGATGCGTTCCCCGCCGAATATCCGCAGCAGGTCATCTTCCAGGGCCAGGTAAAAGCGTGAGGATCCCGGATCGCCCTGTCGTCCGGATCGACCGCGCAACTGGTTGTCGATCCGCCGGCTCTCGTGGCGTTCGGTTCCGAGAATATGCAAGCCGCCCAATTCCGTAACGCCTTCCCCGAGAACGATGTCCGTACCGCGTCCGGCCATATTGGTGGAAATCGTCACCGCACCCATCTGCCCGGCCTGGGCAATGATCTCGGCTTCGCCCTCGTGGTTTTTGGCATTGAGCACCGAATGCTTGACGCCCCTCTTTTTCAATTTCTTGCTGAGACTTTCGGAGACATCAATGGAGATCGTGCCCACCAGAACCGGCTGTCCGGTTTTGTTAAGCTCGATGATTTCATCGATGGCAGCCTCAAATTTCTCTTTGCGGGTTTTATAGATAACATCCGGATAATCCGCACGGATCATGGGCATGTTGGTCGGTATCACCGCGACGTCGAGATCGTAAATCTTTTTGAATTCGGTGGCCTCGGTATCGGCCGTACCGGTCATTCCGGCCAGCTTGGTATACATTCTAAAATAATTCTGAAAGGTTACCGTGGCCAGGGTCTGGTTTTCGTTTTCGATTTTAACGCCCTCTTTCGCTTCCAGCGCTTGATGAAGACCTTCGCTGTAACGTCGCCCGGGCATCAACCGACCGGTGAACTCATCGACGATGATGACTTCCCCGTTTTTAACGATATAGTCGACATCCCGCTTAAAGAGGGTGTGAGCCTTCAGGGCCTGATTAATATGGTGCAGCAGTTCAATGTGCTTGGGATCAAAAAGGTTGTCGACCTGCAGCAGCTTCTCGGCCCTGGCAACCCCTTCCTCGCTTAACGTCGCGTTACGGGCCTTTTCATCGATGGTGTAGTGGGCGTCCTTGCTGAGACGCGGAATTAGATTGTTTATCTGGTAATACAGGTCGGTGGATTTTTCCGCCGGCCCCGAAATAATCAGGGGGGTCCGGGCCTCATCGATCAATATGCTGTCGACTTCGTCCACAATGGCAAAATTGAGATCACCCTGAACCAACGCGTCATAATCGAACTTCATGTTGTCTCTGAGATAATCGAAGCCGAATTCATTGTTGGTACCATAGGTTATGTCGGCACCATAGGCCGCCTGTCTTTCGGCATCATCCAGACCGTGCAGGATAGTGCCCACTGACAACCCGAGGAACTGGTAAATGGTGCCCATCCATTCGGTGTCGCGGCGGGCCAGATAGTCGTTGACCGTAATGATATGCACGCCTTTGCCCGACAAGGCATTAAGGTAGGCCGGCAGAGTTGCGGCCAGGGTCTTGCCTTCGCCGGTTTTCATCTCGGCGATTTTGCCCTGGTGCAGTACAATTCCGCCGATAAGCTGGACATCAAAGTGCCGCATTTTCAGGGTGCGCAGGGAAGCTTCTCGGACAGTGGCAAAAGCCTCCGGCAAAATGTCGTCCAGGGTCTCGCCCTGCTCGATGCGCTGCTTAAAGATTCCCGTCTGAGCCTTGAGCTCCTCGTCACTCAAAGCCTGAATGGCGGGCTCCAATGCGTTGATCTGATCAACGACCGGCTGCAGACGCCTGAGTTCCCGCTCATTTTGACTGCCAAATACTTTTGTTAATAAATTCAATACCATTCAAAGATGTCCCCAGCGAAATAAATTTCATTAAACCGATGCGACGGTTGAGTTTATTATAACAGATTTATGGCCTGCCTCAACTACAAAATGATGTCTCCAATTTTCTACAAGTGATCAAAGCCGGAACCATTATTCCAACATTCCGGCAAGGGCGACGTCCTCGCTTGCGATCAACCTGTAAAAATAATACCGATTTAAATAAAAAAAAGGCGGGCACAATCGATGACGCAGGATTTACCGACCGGGCAGTAAGGGATCCCACTTCTCATGGGGGTGAACAGCTCGGCTGTCTGCCATGGTCGAAACGGGCCGGATAGGTTGGGAGTTTAGTTGAGGATATACTTTTCAGGATTGACCGGAATCCCGTTTAAGCGAACCTCGTAGTGGACGTGGGGACCGGTGCTGCGGCCGGTATTGCCCAGCAATGCAATGGTTTCCCAGCGTTTGACTTTTTCACCGCGCTTTTTTAGCAGCTTGACGCAATGCCCGTAGCGGGTAACCATGCCGTGGCCGTGATCAATAACAATGGTTTGGCCGAGCAGACCTTTTTTACCGGCGAAAGTCACCACACCGTCGGCGGTGGCCAGGACCTGAGTTCCCTGGCGAGCTGCAATGTCATAAGCTTTATGAAATTCGCGCCGACCGGTAAACGGCGATTTGCGATAACCGAATCTGGAGGTCACCCAGGACTTCACACCTCGGGAAATCGGGCGGATCGCGGGAGTGGATGCCAGAAGGTTTTGCTGATCCTGCAGGGATCTGAGCAGGGATTCGAGCTCCTCCTGCTGGGTGCCGGATGCGCGGCTGAGCTGCTCGATCTGCTCATGCATATCACGCATTAAACTGTTGTGCTTTTCCTTGAGGGGAATTTGGGCATCCAGATCCTCGGGGATGGACCCTCCCACACCGAATATATTTTCGGATTCGTTGGATTTTTCGATATTGGCAATGATCCGGATCTTCTTTTCAAAATTGTTTAAGGCCAGCAATTGGGCTTTCAGGGCGTTGATCTCAGCGGCGAAATCTTGAATTTGCTTGCGTTGAAGTTGGATCTCCTTCATTTGGCTGGAAAGGTAAACTTCCCGAGTCTGCAGCTGCGAGGTCGTTTCTCTCAGGTGATAGTAGTCATATACGATGTAGCCAACCACAACGAAAAACCCGATAAGAAGCGCCCCAAACAGGTGAATTGCAGTTTTGGATGTGCAGACCTGTTTTGCAGGTGCCCCGCTGCTGCCAAGTATAACAAACGAGATTTTCTTTCGCATGATCAATACACCTTTTATCCAACTTGCAGATTAATGCCCGAAACTTTGGATCGGATTTGCCCTGTATACATGCAAATTCCGTGCAAGGCCATAAAAAAACGCCTCTGGGCGCACTCACCCAAGGCGTCACGCAAGCAACCATACAGCAGCCCGGCTTTCTTCACCCCAACGGCACTAGCCCAATGGTTTTACGTCGCCATTTTACGGTGACTTTGCCCATTTGCTGGACGAATCCTCCCAAATTTTAACTATATTTGGAAGCTAAAATTTTGTCAAGAGCTAAATCCATAGCCCGTAACAGTCTGCCCGCTCCACTGTTTCTAAACCGCTGATCGTCCGCTTATCTTGAATGATACGATATCAAAGAGAAACTGATTTCAATACTTTGTATCGGCAGATCGGAAAAAAAACATTAGCTTTTTTTGCCGCTGCCTGCCAGCGAATCCAGATCTACAGGCCGTGACGCAAAACGGCAACCGGTTGGGGTATGCCAGGGCTGAAATTATTTTCATAAATAATTCCAGACCGTTATTTCAGATCTGCCCTCCTTGGGTGCCGGTCGCAGGCAATTGACGCCGGCGACCGAACGCATTCCGCAGGCACACCCGCTGCTGAAACTAAAAGAACATCATTTCAGCAGGTTGTATGGCCATAAATCTGCCGATTTACATCAAGCCCAGTTTGAACTTTAATGATTTCAGGGTGTTGACCATCAACATCGTAACGGTCATGGGGCCGACACCACCGGGTACCGGTGTAATGGAGCCGGCTATCTCCTTGGCTTCGTCGAAATCGACATCCCCTTTCAATATCGCAATTTTTTTGCCGGTTTTTTCGCTGATCTTTTCACCAACCCGATTCACCCCCACATCGATGACACAGGCACCCGGTTTAATCCACTGGGGTTTGACCAGTCCGGGGACACCGGCGGCCACGATTAAAATATCGGCCCGTTTACAGTGGCCTTCGAGATCCTTGGTACGGGTATGAACCACGGTTACAGTCGAGTTGGCGCCATCACCTTTTTGAAGCATCATATTGGCGATGGGTTTTCCGACGATATTGGAGCGGCCGACAACGACCACCTCGGCACCACTGGTTTCAACTCCGGATCGGACGATCATTTCCTGAATACCTGCCGGTGTGCAGGGAGGAAATTTCACCTCGTCTCCGCCGATCATCAGGCGCCCGACATTTACGGGATGAAATCCATCCACGTCTTTGTCGGGATCGATGGCATTCAGCACCTTTTTATCATTGATATGTTTGGGGAGGGGAAGCTGGACCAAAATTCCGTGGATACCGTCGTCCTTATTATATTTCTCAACCAGGGCCAGAAGATCTGCTTCCGAAATATCTTCAGGCTGGCTGTCCTGAATTTCTTTGAAGCCGAGTCGATTGGCGGTTTTAATCTTCAACGTGACATAGGAAATGGATGCGGGATTTTCCCCAACCAGAATGGTGACCAGTCCAGGCACAACCCCGTGCTTCTCTTTGATATCCGCCACTTCTTTTTGAATTTCATCAAGAATTACTTCACGAATTTCAGTCCCCTTGATTAAAGTTGCTGTCATCATCGACCTCCTTTTAAAAAAAAATTGATATTTACGCTCACCCCATCAATGCTACTTTCAAAATTAAGTATGTCGATCTTTCTAATGCAATAAAATTGCGATGTCAAGACGCGCGTTGCGGGTTGCGCGTTGCGCGCTGCGCGGTAATACACAGACGATCGGAACTCCTCTGTCTTCTGACCTCTGTCCTCTGTCTTCTGTTTTTATAGAGGGTACGGCACGTTGAGCAACCCGGCTGTTTCATCACATCCTATCATTATGTTCATATTTTGAACTGCCTGCCCGGCGGCCCCTTTGACCAGGTTATCAATGGCTGCGACCAGAATCAGCCGATTGTTGCGTTGATCAAATTTAAAGCCGATGTCACAATAGTTGGTACCGCGCACATGCAAGGTGTCCGGCAGCCTGCCATTGGCGCACAATCGAACAAAGGGCCGCTGTGAATAGGCCGCGGTATAACAATCGCTCACATCCTTGTCAGCTAAATCAACCCCAGGGGTTGCATAGATAGTGGTCAACATCCCGCGGGTCATGGGAACCAGGTGCGGCACGAAGGTGATGGATACGGCTTTTTGGGCTTCACGGCTCAAGATCGCATCCATCTCCGGGTTATGGCGATGGACCGCCACTTTATAGGGTTTGAAAGATTCGTTGACCTCGCAGTAATGGGACGCCAGGGCAAGCGACCGCCCGGCACCGCTTACACCTGATTTTGAGTCCGCAACCAGGCTGGCCGGGTCCAACAATCCTTTTTGGAGCAGCGGTACCAGGGGCAGGAGCACACTGGTGGGATAGCACCCCGGATTGCCGATCAATGTCGCATTCTTGATCTGGTCGGTATAGACTTCACTGAGGCCGTAGACGGCCTCTGCAAGCAGCTCTTTGGCAGTGTGCGCCTGATAGGTCGACTCATAGATGGCGGCGTCATTAAACCGAAAATCCGCAGACAAATCGATCACTTTTTTCTCACGTGCCAAAATATCAGGGACGAAGCCCATCGGAAGCTGATGTGGAAGGGCCAGAAAGACAACATCGCACCGGTCGCAGACCCGCTCAGCGGAATAGGCTTCGCAAGCAAGATCAACCTGTCCGGCAAAGGCCGGATAGACCTCAGCAAATCGCACGCCGGCAAACTGGCGGGAGGTTAATACCGTTATTTCCGCTTCCGGATGGCCTGAGAGAATTCGAACCAGCTCCGCTCCGGCATATCCGGTAGCCCCTACGATGGCAACACGGACCATGGCATGATCTCCTTTCAGAAAACGGTGACCCTGGCAGGCGTCACCTCAAAATTTGCATTCCTTATCAGAGACGGCCCGCAACTTCAAGAAGATTTGGAAAGGTTAACTTGATATGGGATTTGTACAAGTACTTATCTGAATATAACATCCGGTCTGCTTCAAAAACTCCCATGAAAATTCCAAGCACCGATAATCAAATCCCCAACAAATCCCAATGACCCAAATTCGAAATTCCAAACAAACGATCCGCCATTCTTTTGACGAATGGCACATTTATCGTCGGGCAATGGTTTGTGAAGAGCTAGCATACACCCATGGTGAACGTTTTGGCCATTGGATATAGGTATTTGAGATTTATTTGAGATTTGGTGCTTGGAATTTGGAACTTAAGAGGTTTGCGAAACTATCCTCAAGTCAAGCGATCAGATTTTGCCGTCTTAAAGCGCAGGCTGCAGGACAACCACCCATCCGACGGGATTTGAATTTAATTCGATAGGGGAAATAAGAACCGAAATGACCTGGGAATTAAAGCTGGCATAAAAAGAATATTTATGAACATCCGCCTGGCGCTGGACCAGTTTGAGACCTTCTACCAGCTCGGCGCGCTCCCCGTTGACGAACAATTCCGCCACCGGGCAGTTCAGGGTCTCAGCCGAATGCTTGCCGATGATTTCAAGGGCGGCCCGGTTGGCGTTGATAATCCGGGTATCGCTATCGACGACAATAATGCCTGCTGCGGCACAATCAAGGACGGCCTGATGAAACTGCAAAGACTTGAGCAATTCCATGGCATCGCGCCGGGGATAAACGTTGCCGGCGGCCAGAACTTTTTTATCCACTGGGGGAGAAAAAGGCTGGGTCTCGATTTCTGCCATAAACTCATTCAGTTTGATGGTCAGCTGATCAATCGGGCCTTTGGCGATAAAATAGTCGGCCCCGATCTCATTGAGCGAACCGAGCTGCTCGATCATGGTTCCCGAAAGCGCAATAATGGGAATGGGATTGCCATTGAACTTATGGCGAATGAATTTGAAGAACTGGAAGCCGTCCACTTTAGGCAGCACCAGATCGGCAAAAACGATGTCCACCGCAGTATCTTCCAGCACAGCGATGCCCTCTTTGCCGTTGTAGGCTTTCAGGACTTCATAACCTCGCCTGATCAGCAATTCGGTCAAGAATTCGACAAAAAAATAATCGCTATCGACTACCAGCACTTTTTTTTGCATTTTTATCCCCTATTCTACCGAGACGCGCCGCACTTCGCGGATGTCCGTTATTCCTTCAAATACCTTGTGGATCCCGTCCTGCTTAAGGGTCTCCATACCCTGCTTGGCCGCCATTTTGCCAAGCTCCTGGGAGGTGGCGTTCTTTTTGATCAGGATCTTAATTTCCGGCGTGCCTTCCATCAATTCATGGATGCCCAGGCGGCCCTTGTATCCGGAACCATTGCAGCGTTCGCAGCCAAGGGACCGGTAGAATTCCAGACGGGAATTGAAGGTGTAGCCGGCCGCCGCCAGCGCCTTTTTCCCAAAATCAGCCTCAATATCCTCGAACTCTTCCCTGGAGGGGTTGTAAGATTCCTGGCACTTGGTGCATAACCTGCGGACCAGCCGCTGGGCTAAAACGCCGAGAAACGAATCGGAAATATTCAAGGCGTTCATCCCCATATCCAGAAGACGTGTCAACGTTTCCGGGGCATTGTTGGTGTGCAGGGTCGACAAAACCAGATGGCCGGTCAGGGATGCTTCAATGGCCGCTGCAGCGGTCTCGCGATCCCGCATTTCGCCGATCATAATGATATCCGGATCCAGCCTCAGAAAGCCGCGCATAATTCTTGCAAAATCAAGACCGATTTTGGGTCTCACCTGTACCTGCCGCAATCCTGACTGGGTGATTTCGATCGGATCTTCAGCCGTCCAGATTTTAACCCCGGGCTTGTTGATATGGCCCAGGGCAGCATGCAGGGTCGTCGTCTTTCCTGAACCGGTGGGGCCGACGCACAAAATCAAACCATAGGGTCGTTGAATAATTCTTTTCAAAACCTTCAAGTTGCGGTCCCGAACTCCGATTTCATCCAGCTTATAATTGTTGGCCCGGGTCAAAATTCGCAGGACAACATCCTCGAACTTACCGGCCGTGGGCATGGTGGAAACACGCAGTTCAAATTCAGGAATGCCTTTGCGTCGCAACTTAATTTTACCATCCTGGGGAAGACGTTTTTCGGCGATATCCAGCTCCGACATAATTTTGAGCCGGGAGACGATCGCCGGGGCCATGCTGTTGGGCACCTGGATATATTCATGACAGACGCCGTCGGTACGGAATCGGATAGTGGTCTTGCGGGTCGTCGGTGACGGTTCGATATGGATATCAGAGGCGTCCTGACGAAAGGCGGTAATTAAAACCTGATCCACGAATTTGACCACCTGGCTCGACGACTCATCCAGGCTGGCGATATCGTCTTCTAGCTCTTCCTCCTCTTCAAAGGTAACGTCGGGAATGATATCATCCAATTCATCGAAATTGGCCGTGCTGGCGGACTCAGCGCGTGGATCGAAGAAATGGTTGATATACCTGTCGACATCCTCCTTGAACCCAACGCTGAAAATTATCTTCTGGTTGGGCATCAGGGCCTTAATGTGGTCTGTTTTACGCAAATCCTTGGGATCATCGACCAGGATTTCAACGCCGTCTTTACTCCAGCTCAACGGCACCCAGACATAGTAGAGCAAAAAGGACTTTTTGAGTTTACCTATCAACTCAAATGGAATGGGCATTTCTTCGTCAAAATCCCTGAAGGGGCACCCGAAATACTGTGACAGCGACTTGCCCACGTCATCTTTTTTAACTCCGAAACGGTCAACCAGCACAAACTCGACGCTTTTGTTCATATTCTTGGCGATCGTCAGTGCTTCTTGCAGCTGGTTGGTGTTGACGACTTTATTGCGGATCAGGTAATCGTACCGGGAACTGCTTGAAATTCTGGACTTCAAGGAATTAAGTCTTTCAAGGACTTCGGCGTTGGTGTTGTCAATTCCGGCCGCAGCTTCGTAAAGGTCGTAAGCAAGATCAAAGTGATTCTTTTTTTCCAGCTGAAGACCAAGCCAGAATTTGACCTGGGCGGTTTCTTTTTCTTTGATATTCTGTTTGTAAATAACCCTGTAAGCATCTTTGACGACATCCTCGGGTGGTTTGATATCCAGCAGGCACGTCAGATAGTCACAAACGATTTTGATGGGTGAGTAATCCGCTTCAGAATAATCAAATTTGCTGTAATCAATTTTGAGGAGTTTTTCATATTCAGCGATGGCTTCTTCCATCAGTCCCAGCTCTTTTAAAGCTGCCGCACCATCTAGAAGGGTCGGCACATCATCGTGGCCGGAGAGGGTTTTTTTAAAAATGGAAATGTCTTCCTGGCTAACCCCCTGACTCTCCGTTTCTTCCAGATTTTCAATATCCTTTTTCAGCAGTTTAATTCTGGCAACTATCGTTTCGCGGGTCTGGCCGTCTTTGCCGGGCAACCTGGAAAGAACCTGCTCGTAAACCTGGAGCGCCTCTGTCATCATTCCCATGGAATGACAGGTCTCGGCCTCCTTAATTTTCATTTCTATTTCAGGCTGCCCCATCGCCTTGATATCATTCATAAAATTAAATCCGATTCAGCTGTTCTTGAATTTGCTATTCATGACACCCCCATGCTGCCGCTTACCAGTGTCTGGTTCAGCCAGGTCTTGCGCTCTGCAAGAATGATTGGATTTCAGGTATCGGCCTATGGCAGGACGATCCTGTCCTGAAAAGCTATCTCAAAAGGCCCACCGACAGAGTAAGATCAGACGGGTCATCCAGCTACGCTGGAAGGCCCGACGTCAGGATAAGAACAGCTGGGTCATCCAGCAACGCTGGAAAGCCCGTCCCCGCCGCGCGCGTCTCGGCCTAGCCTTTAGGCGAAAACGGAATCTTGAACCAAAATCCTTTTTCGAGATGGCATCTACATAGCACATATCTGCTATCGGCTGTTTTAAGGCAAACTTTAGGTCACTTAGATTGATTATTTCGGGGGTTTACCGGATAAAGGAGGGGATGCAGACGGGTGATTTTGAATTCGGCGCTTCAGTCTTGACAAGAATTATTTTTAAATTATTTTTTTCTCTGCTATAATTTCATTGGGTATGGAAAAAAAGCTCGGTCGCATCCGGCAGATTGATGCCGGCCGCCATTGCGATTCTATTTAGATTCCCAAAGGAAGATTTATGCCAGTTTATGAATACGAACATCGAGAAAAACCATGCGCGATGGGAAAGGTGTTTGATATTAACCAGTCCATCAATGACAAACAACTGACCCGGTGCCCGGCCTGCTCCGGGCCGGTGCAAAAACTGATTTCCCGCACCAATATCAGTTGCCCTAGATCCAACAGCGAACTGCGGGATCTTGGGTTTACCAAACTGGTAAAGCGTGATGATGGCGTTTATGAAAACGTTACCGCCCGCAACGGCGATAGCCGCTATATGCTCAAGGGCAAGCCCGAGACCATACCGGATATAAGTAAGACGATCAGCGACTAAAAGCGGCGCCAGGGGCTTGGATTAGATCCAATGGCCGCGCTGCCCAGCATAGCTCGATAACCCGTCAATTTTAAAATTTAAAGGTGGGCCCGATTCGGTTTAAAATGGACTGCTCATCCCGCGACAGCGGGGCCCTTGAATCCAATCCGAGCCCCTGGCGCCGCTTTTAGTTGTGTTAAATTGGCTATGCGCTATTTGTTAAATTTTATAACCAGGAACCCCGCGTTTTTTCTCCAGATAAACAAGTTGACGGATTCTCCGGCTTCGATCTTTTGAACGGCTTCCTTGTAGTCCTTGACGGTTTCGACTACCTCGTGATTGATCTCCTTGATAATATCGCCCACTCGAACGCCAGCTTCAGATCCTTTGCTGTCGGTTTCAACCTCGACGACAACGACACCGGCGGCCTCGCCCAGGTTGAATCTCTGGGCCATTTCGGGCGTCAAATCCGTTACGCGGATGCCCAGCTCTTCTTCTTCCCGTTTGGGCGGCATGCCCTGAGCGCTGATCTTTTCATCACTGCGTTTGGCCAGCACGACCTCATAGGTTTTACTCTCGCCATCACGGAAGACCTTTATCTTGGCGGTTGTGCCAACCTTGAGGCCCGCAATCATGGACGTCAGCTGCCGGCTGGTTTCAATTTTCATGTCATTGACTTCTAAAATGATGTCTTTGGCCTGAATACCGGCCTTTTGTGCCGGATCCCCTTCAAACACATCGGCAACCAGTACCCCTTTGCGGTCCTTTAACCCGTAATATTCAGCCATTTCAGTGGTCAAATCCTGAATGGCAACTCCCAGCCACCCCCGGGTAACTTCGCCCTTGGATTTTAGCTGGGCGATGATGCCTTCGGCCAGGTTGACGGGAATCGCAAATCCGATGCCGCTTCCGCTGGCAATAATGGCGGTGTTGATGCCCACCACCTCGCCTTTCATATTGAGCAGGGGGCCCCCGCTGTTGCCGGGGTTGATCGACGCATCGGTCTGGATGAAATCGTCGTAGGGTCCTGATCCGATCACCCGTCCCTTGGCGCTGACAATGCCGGCCGTAACGGTGCGTTCCAAACCAAAGGGACTGCCGATGGCAACAACCCATTGACCGATTTTCAGCGCGTCGGAATCACCCATGGCAAGAAACGGCAGCTCCTTTTCCGATTTGATTTTAAGCAATGCCAGGTCGGTGTTGGGATCACGCCCAACGACTTCGGCATCGAACTCGTTATCGTCATCCAGTTTTACCTTTATCTGGTCGGCATCTTCGATCACGTGGTTATTGGTGACGACATAGCCGTGTTTATCGATGATGAAGCCGGAGCCGAGACTGGGCTGTTTGAAGTCCCTGGGAACGTCATCTCCAAAAAATCTCTCAAAAAAATCATTGAATGGATTTTCCCGGCCGCGGGGACCCCGCTGGAATTGCCTGAAAACAGGACCGCCCCCTTTGATGGTCTTCACGGTCCGGATATTGACCACGGCAGGACCCGCCGTTTCAGCCAATTTGCTAAAATTACCGGGCGCAGACAAAATATCGGAGTTTTTGGCATGCAGGGACGGCGTTAGATTGAAGCCCGAGGCCAATAAAAAACCACCGGTGAGCATCAACGTAATAATAATTATTTTCAGTTTCAGGGTTTCTCGTATGGTTACCTTCGCGCCCATGTCGGTTTTTCTCCTTTCGTTACTGGTTGGCCATTCAATTCCTGTTTCAATCTAAAAACAGACCATTCTGGCTGTAATAATTTAAAATTACTAATAAAATGATGTCTTGACAAGGTCTAATTCATAATTAGTATCTATGCAAAAATGCATCCGGTCCGGCTAGAGGGAAGCAATGACATCTATATAATAATTATGTTTTTAAACATTTCTACATGAAATTCAATTTGAATCCATTTATTTTGAAAAATTAGAGTCTTGACACCCTGGGGTATTTTTTTTATAGCC
>Ga0209536_100006738_pt1 | contig 17500 bp, 13 predicted proteins | sample DeeMarSeWOR28_12_FD_187461 | JGI IMG/M metagenome (GOLD analysis project Ga0209536, IMG submission 187461) | Marine sediment microbial communities from White Oak River estuary, North Carolina - WOR-2-8_12 (SPAdes) (version 2) | ecosystem: Environmental > Aquatic > Marine > Intertidal zone >... | reverse complement strand
CGACGATGAAGTTCCAGTCCATCTCCGCCCTCATCCAGGCGACGAGGTGGGGATCCATCCTCTCCGGGTCCTGAACAGAGGTGTGCCTGTCGATCATCTTGTAGTGGCTCACGTCGATGCGCGAACCGTAGCCGGGGCAGAGCCTGATGTCCACCTCCGGGTCCTGGGCCTTCACGATGCGGGCGTACTGCTCGTGCCCCCACTCGTTAGCCCTCATCACCCCCGGGTCGCTCGTGTTGGCCCTCGGGTAGTGGACCGCGATGACGAGGTGCTTCTCGTCGAGCCAGCCTATGGGCCCGCCCTCGGCCATGCCGTTCCCCGTGACCATGCCGACGACGGGGCAGCCCGCCTCGGCCAGGGTCTGGTATGTGGGCACCTCCTCCCCCTTCCTGATGTAGTCGTACATGCGGAGGATGATGCTGCCGTAGACTGCGGCATGGCAGACGTCGTCCGTGTAGATGGCCTTCACCTGGTAGGGCGGGTCGTAGGGGTCTGGCTTCCTGATGAGGACCTCCACCCCCTCGTCCCTGTATGCCTTCGCCATGTTCTCGTGATGCTCTATGAGCTCGTCCAGGTCCGGCTTGAAGGTCATCCTCCAGGCCGCCAGGGAGTCGCCGTGGGGTGGCCAGGGCGTCTTCTTCCCAACGGAGAGGAACTCGGGGCCGGGGCGGTGGAGGAGCACCGTCCTCAGCTTCCCGATGGTGGTGTTGGCCTTCCACCTCCGCCCCCAGTACTTGGGCATCTCGTCCTCGAAGTCGGAGAGGACCTGGGGATGCCACTTGGTGTACATCTCCTTGAGCGTTTGATCCGGTCTCTTCTTTGAGCCGTCAGAACTCATTACAATCGAGTCTGAGTTCTCGGACATCGTATAAAAAAGGTGGGAGCCGGCGCCGCTAGAACCGCCTGCGCCTCTTCGGGTAGGGCTGGAACGGGGTCCGGGGCTCCATGCTCACCCACTCCGTCGAGGCGTCCAGCCTAGAGAGGGACCTGAGGAGGTCGAACGTGACCCACCTGGAGGCCTGGGGGTTGGGCTGATACTCCCAGAGGCCGTAGCCCCCCTGCTGCTCCACGACCCAGCCCACGAAGTCGGCCACCCTGGGATCGTCGGTCGAGGCCCCCACCCTCCAGCAGAGGTCCAGGATCTGGGCCACGTCGAAGCGGGCGAAGTAGGTGAGGAAGCCCCTCGCCCTCTCCGCCCCAAGGAGGCGGGCGACCTCGTAGCCCAGGGCTTGCCTCTCCTTGGTCTCGCGGCCTAGGAGGAGGTCCAGGGCGCGCCTCGCCTCCTCGCCACCGCGGCGTCCAGGGTGGTACGCGAGGCAGCTGAGGGCCCCCGTGGTGTTGGACCTGCACCCCCAGCGGGAGTGGGGCAGCCGCCTGTAGCCCGCGACGTAGCCGTAGTTCCCCGAGGCGACCCCTGTGGGCCAGGCCCCGTCGTCCAGGCGCTGCTCACTCAGCCATCCGTATGCCCTCTCGGCCCGCGGATCCGTGGAGTAGCCGCAGGAGGCGAGGGCCTTCAGGGGGATGGCTGTCTGGAGGGGCATCATCGAGTAGCCCTCCGCCTCGTCGAGGCCGTCGACCCCACCGGGTAGAGTCCAGGACCCGTCGTCGAGCTGCACCGAGAAGAGGTACTCCGCGCCGGCCTTGACTGTAGGGTGGTCGGGGCTGAGGCCGAGATATCCTAGCCTCATGAGGGCCTGGGATGTTGACTGGATGGTGCCCAGGGAGAGGGTGGCTGCGAGGCCGGTGCTCCTCCAGGAGCCGTCGGGTGACTGGAGCTCCACCAGGGAGGTCACCAGGGGGTCCTCCCCCCTTATCTCCGTGAGCTCCCGGACCTCGGGGTCGCCCTCATCCCTCCCCAGGAGCTCCCTGAGCACGAGGAGGCGGAGGGACGGCGACCGGTCGCCCAGAAGGAGTGGGGCCCAGGTCATCCCATCGCCTCCAGCGCCTCCCTCAGGTAATGGGCCGTCGGCGTCTCCCCTGACGCCAGCTCCTCCGGGGTGCCCGACGCTATGATGTGCCCACCGTCTGGTCCCCCGACCGGCCCCAGCTCGATGAGGCGGTCGCAGGCGGCGAGGAGGTGGGGGTGGTGCTCCACAACGATGACGCTGTGCCCCTCCCCGACGAGGCGGCGGAGCACCCCGATGAGCCGGGAGACATCCTCCATGTGCTGCCCCACGGTGGGCTCGTCCAGGATGTACAGGATCTCACCGGCGTTCCGCCGGCAAAGCTCCCGTGCGATCTTGAGGCGCTGAGCCTCCCCCCCTGACAGCGAGTACCCGGGCTGCCTCATCACCAGGTATCCAAGGCCGACCTCCCTCACCGTCCCCAGGACCCTGCGGAGGGTCTCGTCCTCCGGGAGGAGCGCGTGGACCTCATCAACGGTGAGGGAGTAGAGCTCGGGGAGGGAGACGCCTTTGAGGCGTACGTCCTGGGCCTCGGGGGAGAGGCCGGTCCCGCCGCAGACCTCGCAGGGGGTGACCACGTCGGGGAGGAAGCCCATCTCCAGCCTCTCGACCCCCCGCCCCCTGCAGGAGGTGCACCTCCGACCCAGGGTCGCCTCGTCGACCCCCCGGGCCTGCGCGTCCTCGGAGGCGGCGTAGACCCGTATCAGGTGGTCCCTGAGGCCCAAGTAGCTGAGGGGGCTGCCGATCCCCGCCCTGCTCTGGTCGACGACCACGGTCCTCCCCGGCGCGCCCTCGATGGAGCCGTGCTCCCCCGGGTCGAGGGGCTCCCTCGCGACGGAGGTCGTGTGCTTGATGGGGGCGAGGGCCCTCCCCAGGGTGTCTATCAGGAGGGTGCTCTTACCCGAGCCCGAGACGCCGCAGACGCCCAGCAGGACCCCGAGGGGGAGGCGTACCTCCCCTCCCTTCAGGTTGTTCTCCACTGCGCCGTTCAGGGTCATCCAGGACCCGGGCTCCACGTGGGGCTCTCCCCTCCTGAAGCTCCTGTCGCCCCTCATCCACTGCGAAGTTAGGGAGTCGGCTGAGTCTACCTCAGACGGTGCCCCCTGAGCCACGATCTTGCCCCCCTGGGAGCCGGCCCCCGGGCCCATGTCGATGATGTGGTCGGCCGACCCGATGACGAGGGGATCATGCTCCACCACGATCACTGTGTTCCCGGCGTCCCTCATCTCGGCCAGAGCCTTAAGCATGGCGTCCACCTCCGAGGGGTGGAGCCCCCTGGTCGGCTCGTCCAGGAGCACCGTGAGGCTCGTGAGACCGCTCCCCAGAAGCCCAGCGAGGCGGACCCTCTGGGCCTCACCAGCTGAGAGGGTGCCCGAGACCCTGTCGAGGTGGACGTATCCCAAACCAACCTGGATGAGGAAACGGAGGCGCCTCCTGATGACGTTGAGGCTGTCCTCGGCGTAGGGGTCGCCCTCCGGAGGGCGGACCCCGCTCAACACCTCCGCCAGCCCGGTGAGGGGCGTCGTGTTCAGCTCGTGGACGTTGAAGCCTCCGACCCTGACGGCGAGGTACTCGGGCCTCAGCCTGGCCCCGCCGCACCCGGGGCAGACCTCGGAGTCGGTGTACGTGCCTCCGATGTCCCAGTCCCTGACCCATCCGTAGAAGCCGCGGAAGACCCTCGTCTCGGTCCTGACCCTCCCGGTGGGGCTGTGGTATGTGACCGTCAGGGGCTCACTGTCCCCGAAGAGGAAAGCCTCACGGGCCTCTTGAGTCATCTCGTCCCAGGGGGTCTCCGCCGGGTCGAATCCGTAGCGCTCTGCGAGGGCCTGGACGACGTAGTAGCCGCCGTTCCCGGGCTTGCAGAGGTAGCCCTTGGGGAAGAAGCCGGGGGAGTGCATGGCTCCGCCGCAGAGGGGGAGGTCGGGGTGCACTATGAGCTTCTCCGGGTTGGGCCTCTGGAGGGTGCCGACGCCGCTGCAGGTGGTGCAGGCCGCGGCGTAGTTAGCTGGGGAGAAGTGACGTGGGCGTGCGATGGGCGCCGAAGCTCCGCAGCTGGGGCAGGTCCATGATTCGCCTCGGTCCATCTTGGATCCGCACTCCGTGCACCCCCTCTCTCCGATGGAGGAGAATAGGACGGCGAGGTGGTGCCAGATCTCGGTGGCGGTGCCCACCGTGGAGCGCCTGTTGTAGAGCCTGTCGCTCCTCGACCTCCCGGTGAGGCGCCCCTCGGGGGTGACGGCCACCGTTACGCCGAGGCCCGTGACGGACTCGACGTCTGCCGCGGCGCCCTCTTTCGTCCCCTGCCGCTCGTAGAGGGAGAGGGTCTCCAGGAACCTGCGCCTAGCCTCGGCCTCCAGGACGTCCCCCACGAGGCTCGACTTGCCGGAGCCCGAGACGCCTGTGACCACGGTCAGCTTCCCCTTGGGGATGTCGACGTCGATGCCCCTCAGGTTGTGGACCGAGGCCCCCCTCACAGAGATGCTGTCCGAGGGCTCGTAGCCCTCAACGTCTCCGAAGGAGCTTGGGCGGATTTCCTCCTCCTCTCCGAGGGCACGACCTGTGATGGAGCCAGAGACCTCCGTAAGCCCGCTGGGCGTCCCCTCGTAGATGAGGTGCCCTCCCTCCGGACCCGCTCCCGGCCCCAGGTCGACGACCCAGTCCGCCGCCCTTATCACGTCGGTGTTGTGCTCCACGACGACGATGGTCGCCCCCGCCCTGACCAGCCTGTCAAGCACCTTCAGGAGGCCGTCCAGGTCCCTGGCGTGGAGGCCCGTCGAGGGCTCGTCCAGCACCAGGAGGCTCCTCTCCAGCCTCCGCCTCCCCAGGTACTTGGCCAGCTTGACCCGCTGAGCCTCACCCCCGGAGAGGGTCGGGGAGGGCTGGCCCAGGGCTATGTAGCCGAGGCCGATGTCCGCCAGGGCCCGTAGGATCCTCTCCGCGGACCTCCTCTTGGCGTCGGGGAGCCTCCCACCCTCCAGGATGAGGGGCATCACCTCCGAGATGGGGAGGCCGTAGAAGTCGGCGATGCTGAGGCTCCGGCCGTTGAAGTCCACCTTTGCGGCGAGGACCTCCTCGGAGAACCTTCGCCCGTCGCAGTCCGAGCACGGGATCCACGTGGAGGGGAGGTAGCGCATCTTCACCTCGACGGCCCCGATGCCCTTGCAGGTGGGGCAGGCCCCCTCGGGCCTGTTGAATGAGAAGTGGGAGGCGGAGAGCCCCGTCTCCGAGGCGTAGTGGTCCCGGATGATGTCCGAGAGCTTCGTGTAGGTGGCGGGGTTCGATCGGGGGTTCCTGCCGATGGGGCTCTGGTCCACGAGGACGGGCTTGGGCCCTGGGCCCTCCACCGCGTCGCAGCCCCTGGGCTCCCCCTCACTGAGGGAGGCGACGAGGACGTCCTCCACGAGGGTGCTCTTCCCCGAGCCCGAGACCCCCGTCACCACGGTGAAGCGTCCAATTGGGATCCGTACGTCCTCTCCCTTCAGGTTGTGCTCCCGGACCCCGTGGAGGGTGATGAACCTGATGGGCTTCGGCCTGGGTGAGGGTATGTGCACCCTTTCGCGGAGGCTGAAGTATCGCCCCGTGTGGGTCTCGGCCTCCCAGAGCTCGGCGGCTGTGCCCCTGAAGACCACCTCGCCCCCTCCCACGCCCGCCTCGGGCCCCAGGTCGACCACCCTGTCGGCAGCAGCAGCCGCTATCCTGTCGTGCTCCACGTAGACTACCGGCCCGGAGAGCGCCCGGAACGCCGGGATGAGCCTACGGACGTCCGCCGGGTGCTGGCCGATGGTGGGTTCGTCCAGGACGTGGAGGATGCCCTCGAGGCGGCTGGTGAGGGCGACCGCGAGCCTCACCCTTTGGGACTCCCCCCGGGAGAGGGTGGGCGAGGGCCGGTCAAGGGAGACGTATCCCAGGCCGACGGTCCGGAGGGCTTCCAGGCGCTTCCCTATCTCATGGACCAGCCTGTCCGCCGTGGAGGGCGTATCGGCCTCCGTGAACACAGTGCTGACCTCGTCCACGGACTTAGAGAGGAGTTCCGGGAGGCTGAGGCCCTGCCAGCTGACGGAGGCGGCCTGTGGATGGAGGCCTGTCCCCGCGCACCTCTCGCATCCCTCCCCGTCGCAGTGGGGGCACTTCACGTGGAAGTGGACGGGCTCAAGCTTGCCGAACCAGGACCCGCACCTCGCGCAGGTCTCGGAGAATGAACGTGTGTACTCTGAATCCCCGTGGCGGAGCCTCAGAGAGTTGGCTCCCAGCGACGAGGCGACGTTCACCGCCTCCCTGATCTCACCCGGTGAGGATGACGTCGAGACCTTGGCTACCTCGACGGCTATGTCGTGAGGCGTCGTCGGTTCCAGTTTATCCCCCTTGTGCTCTCGACCGTCCACAATGATGGAGCCCGGGAACTGGGTCGTGAGCAGGTCCAGGAGGGTTGCGTGGCTCCCCTTTGACTCGAGGACCACGGGCGCGATCACCGTCACCGGCTCAGCCTCAGAGAGACGAGATATTCTCTCAACCAACTCGTCCTCCGTCGTGGTGGAAAGAACCTCACCGCACGAGGGGCAGCTCCTCTCGCCGAACCTGGCATAGAGCAGCCTGAGGAAGGGGTGCAGTCCCGAGGCCGTCGCTAGGGTGGAGTTGGGGTTCCTGTTGAGGAGGTTCTGACCCACAGCGACGGCGGGGCCGAGGCCCGTAATCGAGCGTACCTGGGCCGGCCTGAGCCGGGATCCGGGGTCACCCACGGAGAAGGCGTCGAGGAACCTGCGCCTCGCCTCGTGGTAGAGGGTGTCGAACACCAGTGAGGTCTTCCCGGAGCCGGAGACGCCCGTGACCACGGTGAGGCCGTCCCCGAACTCGGCCTCGACGTCCTTGAGGTTGTGCTCCCTCGCACCCCGGATCCGTATCTTCATGGGCCGACCACCCGCGACCATCAAACATGGGAGGACCGGAACAGGATTCACGGCTCCCGACACCTGTATCTCTTGAACGACGTATTAAACCCGATGCTGGGTAAAGGCCCCGCAGTGGTGTAGCAGACTGCTACACACAAACGGCTTTGATGGGCTGAGAGGCTGAGAGACTAGGCGAGACACGCATATCCACGTGGATAGCAGGGACCATGTCGGGAGGGTTAGATGAGATGTCCTCGGAGACGGTCGAGATCGACGAGACCCAGGCCCAGCAGGGCGCTCTAGTTGACTACATGCCCTCTGTGGCGGAGGCCGTCTCCCACATCAAGGGGGCCAAGGAGGACGTCGAGCTAATCTTGTCCCTCCTAGCGGACGAGGGCACAGTGGTCGAGGGCCTGATGGAGGCCCTCACGACATCCGGCCTACCCGTCAACAGGATCCCGTTAGAGCCGTCGGCGATGCCCGAGGAGCTGGGGGAGGTCGAGGAGGCCCATCTCACCTCGGAGGGCAGCCTCGTAGTGAGCCTCCTGGACGGGCAGGTGAGCTCGTTCGACCTGTCGGTCGAGGAGAACAGGGGACTTTTGGTGAGCTCGATGGAGGATATGATCCCAAAGCTCCAAGACGTTCTGGGCGGCTCGTATGTACTCCCGGAGCTGATAATAGAGGAGGAGCCCGTCGAGGCTGAGCCGGTTGAGGCGCCCGAGGAGGTGGCTGAGGAGGTGCCTCCTCCCGTCCCTGAGGTGGAGGAGCCGCCCACGGAGGGGCTGCCCGAAGAAGAGCTGGTTGTGCCGGAGGCTGAGGAGCCTCTGGAGGAAGAGCCTGAGATTACGGAGCAAGCCATGGATGAGGACGTAGCTGCGGTTCCTGTGGTCGAGGAGGCCGAACCCGATGAGCAGGTGACCGAGGGGCCCACCGCTGAAGAGCTCGTCCTACCAGAGTTCGATCCAGACGCTCAGGCGGTTGAGGCCCCAGAGCCGACAATGGAGAAGACTGCTCTCCCCGAGAAACCGGTGAAGCCTCCGATGGCGAGGGACGCCCAGGTTAAGAGGTTGAGGAGGGTGGTCAAGCGGCAGAGGAGCTCCGCCCATATAGAGATGGACGAAGTTCGGAGGCAGAGGGAGGCCCAGATAAGGAAGCTCAGGATGACAAACGGCATGAGCGATCCATATGAACTGCAGGGGGAGGGGCTGCTCGACAAGGTGAAGGGGCTGTTCTCCAAGCGACGAAGGCGCAGGTAGAGGCAGTGTCGCCTATCGTCGCAACTGGAAACTGTGCATGCGAGGACCGTCTCTCGTTCGCTGGGGAAGACAGATAAAAGACGTAGCCCCCTACAATACCGGTGTTATAATTGAAGCTGAAATGGCTGGGACACGCCAGCTGGAAGCTCAAGGCAGGCGGGAAGACCATCTACATCGACCCCTACCAGGGGGACTACGACGAGAAGGCGGACGTCATCCTCGCGAGCCACTCCCACTCCGACCACTGCGAGCCCTCCAAGGTCAAGGCGGCATCCGGGGCCGGCACGGTCGTCGTCGCGCCGGCCGACTGCGCGGACAAGATCGGGGCCCCGGTCAGGAGCCTGAAGCCAGGGGAGAAGGCCGAGTTCGGCGAGGTCACTGTGAAGGCTGTGGAGGCGTACAACGTGAAGCGGTTCAGGTCGCCTGGGGTGCCCTTCCACCCCAGGGGGCTGGGTGTGGGCTACGTTGTGAAGGCTGAGGGGAAGAAGGTCTACCACGTGGGGGACTCGGACTACATCCCAGAGATGGACGAGATGAAGGACGTCGACGTCCTGCTAATCCCCAGCGGGGGCACATACACCATGGACAACGAGGACGCCGCGGAGGCGACAGTCGCCATAAACCCCAAGACAGCCATACCGGTGCACATCTGGGACACGGACCCCAGGGAGTACAAGAAGAAGGTGGAGGCCGCTTCGGACGTCAAGGTAGTGATCCTGAAGCCGGGCGACACGTTCGACCTCTAAATCCCTTTTTTATTGGAAGCTAGGTTTTCTCCGTCCACTGATCCAGGGGTGGTTTCGCATCCTGTGGGACGGGGGTCACGTATTTTCTTCCTCCTAGTCTCTCCTTGAGTTCGCTCTGTGCCGCTTTCAGGGCCTCGGGCTGCGTGAGCAGGTCCAGCGCGGACGCGGCTATGACCTTGGCCGCGAACATGAGGGACTTGTGCCCTATGCTCATCCCTGAGAAGGCGACGTTCTGCCACGAGTGCCCGGGGGTCCCGATGGCGAATGCTGACGTATTGAACTCCATGGTGGGGGCGTGCCAGCTGACGTCGGAGACGTCCGTGGAGCCCGCTCCCACCTCCCCTTCGTTCCAAGCGTCAGGTATTGTCCCGTCGAGGTCCACGTCCACCAGATCCTTCCAGTCGGGGCGCTTCGACTTACGGAGGGAGTTGATCTTCGCGTCATCGGAGTAGGAGCTCGCGATCTCCCGGGCGAACTCCAGCTCCTCCGCCGTGTACTCGGGGGTGCCGATCTCCCTCATGTTCGCTGTGACGAGCTCGCTGAGGGTCCTGCTGGGGACCTTGTTGTAGATCCCCTTGACGAACTCCACCTCGAGGCGGGTCTCGGTCATCATCTCCGCCCCCTTCGCGATCTTGATTATGCGGTCGTAGATTCGGTCTAGCTGGTCCCTCTCGGGGGCCCGTATCAGGTACCAGCTCCGGGCGTATCCGGGCACCACGTTGGGCTGCCCCCCTCCCTCCTCAGTGACGTAGTGGATGCGGGCCTTGTCGATGACATGCTCCCTGAGATAGTTCACCCCCACGTTCATCAGCTCCACGGCGTCCAGGGCGCTCCTCCCCTGCTCCGGGGAGCCCGCCGCGTGGCTCTCCTTCCCGTAGAAGTGGAACTTGGCGGCATTGTTGGCGTTGCTGCTCGAGAGGCTGGCGTAGTTGAAGTGACTGGGGTGGTGGCTCAGGACGGCGTCCACGCCCTCGAACACCCCCTCCCGGACCATCCAGACCTTGCCGCTGAGCATCTCCTCAGCCGGGCAGCCGTAGAACCTGATGGTCCCAGGTATCCCGGCCTCCTCCATGGCCACCTTCGCCGCCAGGGCGCCTCCCATCCCCGACGTGCCATGGATGTTGTGGCCGCAGCCGTGGCCCGGAGCCCCATCCACGACGGGTTCCTTGTGGGACACCGCCTTCTGGGAGATGCCCGGGAGGGCATCATACTCCCCCATCACGCCTATGACGGGCTTGCCTTCTCCCCAGGTCGCTACGAAGGCCGTTGGGATCCCGGCGACCTCGCGCTCCACTCTGAAGCCATGGGCCTCCAGCTCGGACGCTAGAAGCTCCGACGACTTGAACTCCACGAAGCCGAGCTCAGCGAAGCCCCAGATGGCATCGCTGATCTCGATTAGGCGTCTCCGGTGACCCTCCACCCACTCCACGGCTGAAATCTTAGCTTCCCGATACATCCCCCGCTCATCTAGACTGGTGGCTCCTCCTACTTATTTTTCTCCCATCGAGGCGAAGGGTTCACGTCGGTGACACTGACAAGTTATTTTAGGAGATGCTGACACTCTTCGCTGAGGTGTTGTGTTGAGCGATTATCGTTCAAAGGTGGATATCCGTCTCTCAGGGGGAGACCCCGACTTCGAAGCCCCCACCCACGTCAAGGAGGCCGCTATAGCCGCCATCCAGGAGGGGGGGCCGTGGACCCACTACAGCTTCACCGGCGTAACCGAGTTCAAGGAGGCTGTGGTGGAGTACTACTCAAAGTACGGAGTCAAGTATGACCCCTCCAACGTCTACCCGACAGCCGGGAGCTCCCCGGCGCTCATGACGGTCATAGCCAACCTCCTAGGACCTGGTGACGAATGCGTCGTCTTCGACCCCACATTCGGCACCCACTTCAGGACCCCTCCCCTGTTCGGGGCGACAGTCTCCCACGTACCACTGGACGTCGAGGGCTTCCACATGGACCCCGACACGTTGAGGAAGAAGGTCTCTGACAAATCCAAGCTGATGATACTGTGCAACCCCAACAACCCGGCAGGGACGGTCTATACCCGGAAGGAGCTTCAGGCCATAGCCGACGTCGCTGCGGAGCACGACATCGTGGTCCTGGCCGACGAGATCTACAACGAGTTCGTCTACGACGACAGGAAGCACATCGCGTTCCCGTCCCTCTCCGACATGAAGGAGAGGACGGTGGTGGTGATGAGCTTCTCCAAGAACTTCGCCATGACGGGATGGCGGCTGGGCTACTACATTGCCCCAGACGCCCTGGCCGAGAAGCTCAGGAGGCTACCAGTAGCGGCCGCACCGACGACCTTCGTCCAGAAGGCGGGAGCAGCGGCCCTCACGGGACCCTACGAGCCCGTCAAGATGATGAGGGAGGAGTACGACAAGCGCAGGAGATACTTCGTCAAGAGGCTGAATGAGATAGACGGCATCTCGTGCCACATGTTCGAGGGGGCCTTCTACGCCTACCCCGACATCAAGGAGCTTGGGATACCCTCGGCGAAGTTCGTCGAGGAGTTCGCGAAGAAGGAGAAGGTGCTCCTCAGCGACGGGAGCAGGTTCGGGCCGGAGATCGCCCCGGGCCACCTCAGGATACCCCTAGTCCAGCCCGTGGAAGTACTTGAGACAGTGGCCACTAGGATGGAGCGCTACCTGAAGACGGTGTAGCCATCCCCCCTTTTTTAAAACAAAGCGAAACTGCATACGGCATCATGCAAGCCTCAGGGTCTCACACCTGATGACCCTGTAGGCCGGTGAATACGCTTCCCTGTACTCGGCCGAGTGATGATGAGGGGAGACACCCTCCCCCATCAACTCCTCTACCAGGTCCGCGAGCTCCACCGGGTCTACCTCTATTAGGCCTTCCTCGACGAGCCCTAAGAAGATGTCCCAGGCCTCTATGAAATTCTCAGGCGTCCCCTCGACCAGGGCGGTTGCCTTCATCGCCTCAAAGAGAACATCAAGGGGTCGGCCCTCCCTCACGTAGGGTCTGAGGTTCACCCTCACCATGGAGCCGTCAGCGGAGACCCCCTCAATCAGGGGCTCATCCGGATGAGCATCCAGGTCGAGGCTCTCTGCCTCCCTAGTCAGCCAGCCCCAAGCATTACCCCCCATGATATGCCCCACGCCGAAGACCCCTTGGTAGAGTAGCTTGTAGTAGTCGGTCCCCCTCATCAGAGGCCTCCTCTCACGGTGCTCCAGAAGCAGAGCCTTGACCTTCTCCCTGACCGCCATCCCCGAGGATAGTCAGATGGGGGAATTATAAGGGCGTCGAGCCACGGGAAACCCTTTAGGGCTCAGAAAGGGGAGATGTTTAATTGGTGTCTACTTGGAGCGTTTCGGTAAGACCCTGGGGCGAGGCGACAAGGCGGGTTTCAGGTTTGGCGTGGCTTCGTTCCCCGACGGTTCCCCAATCTCCTTGAACGTCAGGGCGGTCGTCGGTGTGAACGAGGGGCCCACGGTCACCCTGCTTGGGGTCCAGCACGGGGACGAGTACAACGGCTTGGAGGTGGTCAACAGGCTGATGGAAGGCCTTGAGCCGAGCGACCTCTCGGGTACCGTCATAGGGATACCCGTCTCCAACCCTCTCGCATTCAATACCGGGATGAGGGTCACCCCTCCCTCGGTGGGCTACGAGAACCTCAACCTGAACCGCGTCTGGCCCGGGAACCCCGAGGGGCTCCTCATGGAGCGCATCGCCGCCTCCATCTGGGAGAACGCCATCGTCGGAGCCGACTACGTAGTTGACCTCCACGAGGGCGGCAGGGCCTTCATGGCCCGCTACATCCATGCCAGGGGGACCCAGGAGACCGATAAACTCGTGGGCGACGAGATCCGGAGGCTCTGCAAGCTCTTCGGCCAGGGGGTCCCCGTCCTCGGCGGCGTCCGGACCCGCAGCCACATGATGGGCAGCCTCTCAGTCCAGGCGGGACTCAGGGGGATCCCGTGCATCGGACCGGAGCTGGGAGGGGGCAGCCGCATCTGGCCGGAGTTCGTGGAGACCGGAGTCCAGGGGGTCAGGAACATCATGATCGGGCTTGACATGATCCAGGGGGAAGCCGTGGGCTCGGATCTTGAGCAGATCACCGCCCCAGAGAGCAGCTGGCCCAAGACCGAGAGGGGCGGGGTCATGTACAATAGGTGCGAGCTGGGGGACATCGTCGAGGAGGGGGAGCTGCTGGGCGTGCTGAAGGACACGACGGGCAGCCTGGTGGAGGAGGTCAGAGCTCCCTACAGGTCCGTTATCTTGGACACCCGATACATCCCAACGGTGTATCCAGGGGACTGGACCTTCCACTGCGGGAAGATCGTCTAGATCTCATTATTTATCCACGAGGCTTATCGCATCAGTAGGACAGCTGGAGACACAAAGACCGCAACCGAAGCACTGCCCCGCATCATATGAGAGGTCTCCTTCCACCATCTCCCTGGCTCCGAAGACGCACCGGTCGACACAGACCCCGCAGTCAGTACACCTAACCTTGTCATCAACGGCTATTAGGTCGGATTTCAGGACGTGCCTAGCGATCCCGAACCTGAGATACCCAGCGAGGCTGTGGCAGCAGCAGGGGCAGCAGCTGCAGATGATCTTCGGGTACTCGTCGCCCTTCATGGTGTAGGCCATGTGGACGAGACCAGCCTCGTGGGAGCGCCTCAGGACGTCGAGGGCCTCGTCGACGGTGACCTCCCTCGCTTTCTGTCTCTCTCCATCCAACTCGAGGTCCGCACACTCGTCGAGGTCGATGTGGACGTCGACGGGGGCGTCGCAGTTCCCGTACTCGACCCGGCAGCCGCAGTCCTGGAGCGCGATCCTCCTTGCACCCCTTATTATCTCCTCCATCCTGCTGAGGTCGAGGACCCGGTGCTCTGCCTCGAGGTCCACGTTCACCGGGACGGAGACGGCCGCAGTGATGTCATCGTAGATCCTCTCAAGGGTCTCCTCGTCGTAGTCCTTCTCGTAGCGCTTCCCCAGAAGTCGATCGTCCATACACATCCCAAATTTCCCGTTCCATATATCCCTTTATCCTAGTATTGTTCCAAGAGCTGAGAGAACGGATGGGTGAAAAGGGATAAAACGACCCCGATCATTGTAATGGTGATTGACATGAAAGTCGAGGAACGGATGAAGGAGCTCGGGATCGAGCTGCCGGAGGCCCCGGGCCCCAAGGGGAACTACATAGGAGCCAAGTGGGCAGGGAACATCGCGTTCTCGTGTGGGCAGGGTCCCTTCGAGACCACCAAGCGGGGGGTTGTGGGGGCTGACCTGACCCTAGAGGAGGGCTACCAGGCGGCGAGGGAGACCGCCATGAACTGCCTTGCCCAGCTGAAGAAGCATCTGGGGACCCTAAACGGGATCAAGCAGGTGCTCCAGGTCGTGGGGTTCATCAACAGCACCCACGAGTTCATGGACCAGCCCGCGGTCCTCAACGGCTTCACGGACCTCCTCATCGAGATCTGGGGCGACCCCGAGGGCAAGCCGGCGAGGGCGGCCCTGCCCGTCTACAAGCCGGGCTGGATCCCCATCGAGGCCTGGATGGTCGTGGAGCTCGAGGAATAAATCCCTCTTTCTTTTGTCTTTTCGCCCTGCACGTGTTAAAAACACCCTGAGACAATAGGAAATAGGAGGGGAGTTCCATAACGGGTAGGCTTGAGGGCAGGATTGCCCTGATCACGGGGGGCGCGAGCGGTATCGGGGAGGCCACGGTGAGGCTCTTCATCGAGGAGGGAGCCGAGGTGCTGGTCACCGACGTACAGGACGAGAGGGGTCAGGCGTTTGCGGACTCTCTGGGACCCAACGCCGTCTACCTCCACGCTGACGTGAGCCTGGAGGACGACGTTGAGCGGGCCGTGAAGCACGCAACAGAGACGTTCGGTCGTCTGGATGTCATGTTCAACAACGCCGGCATCGCGGGAGCGGTGGGACCCATCGAGGAGGTCTCGGTGGAGGCCTTCGACGAGACAGTCGCCGTTCTGCTGAGGGGGGTCTTCCTGGGTATCAAGCACGCCGCCGCTGTCATGAAGGCCCAGGGAGGTGGGAGCATCATCAACACCGCAAGCGTCGCCGGCCTTAGGACGGGGTACGGGAACCACATCTACAGCGCGGCGAAGGCTGGGGTCATCCAGCTCACCCGGTCGACGGCCATGGAGCTGGGGGAGAGCGGCGTCCGAGTCAACTGCATCTGCCCAGGGTTCATAGCGACCCCCATGATCGGCAAGGCCAGAGGGCTCTCTGTCGAGGAGGCGGACGAGAAGCTCGAAGTCGTGAAGGAATCGTTCAAGAGAGCCCAGCCCATAAGGCGCACAGGACTCCCCGAGGACATCGCAAAGGCCGCGCTCTGGCTGGCCAGTGACGACTCGGGCTTCGTCAACGGCCAGGCCCTGGTCGTGGACGGCGGCGTAACTGGGGGTCGGATGTGGTCTGACTACCAGGAAGCCATCGACGGACTGAAGAGGGCGCTGGGGCGAGAGGGGTAGGCTCGGTCACCCGCTCAGCCTCGACCTTGACGGATGAGGGGTTTCAGGTTCTCCCTGAGGCTCTCGAGTTCCAGATCTGCGTCTTCCCTCAGACGCCCCAGGAGTTCGATCCTTTCACATATAATCCGTTCGACGACCTCATCGAGTTCCACGACACTCGAAGCCTCCAAGTCGTCGAATAGTTCACCGATGGTTCCGAGGTCACACTCCCCATCCCCTGATATTCGCCCCTTGATGGCCTCAAGGCAGGCTTCGCATCCGAGGACGTGGTGAAGAAGACCTAGCTCCACTTCCACGTCCAGGAGGAATGAGAGATACTCCCCCTCGAGCCCCAGCAGCCTCATGGTCTCACAGTCGCCACCCCATCTGGGCTCCGACACCCTTCCCTTGCTGGCCTTCAAGATACGGTCATGAATGAGTAGAACGCACTGTCTTGAAAAGGTCGCGAAAGAGTTAAAAAAGGGAAAAAATGGTAGTCTGGTCACCAGGCTGAATGACGGTTGAGGTAGTCCACGGTGTCGGGGTGGTGCTCGTCCCATCCCCTGACGTACTCCTTCACCTTCTCGTTGAGGGCGACGGTCTCGTCGTAGCCCATCTTCTCGATGAAGGCCCTGATATCCTCCTGGCTCTTCCGCCTGGGGGCCCAGTCGTCCGCGTTGGCGACCCTCAGGAGGAACCTGGAGTAGTTGGCCGCAGCGAGCCTCAGGTAGGTCCGGTCGACCTTGTCAAGGGTATCGTACCTGGTGTGGCCGTACCCCCGTCCCGTGCTGGTGGCCCTGGCCTCGGCGTCCCCTCCCCCTCCCGACGGAACTCCTTTCAGGAAGAAGGGCCAGTGGTCGCTGTAGGGCCCCGCCCTCTGCCCCGTGGGCATCTCGGCGTTCATCTCATCCCGCCACTTCTTCAGGAAGGGGTCGAGCTCGGGGTAGTCGTGGAACGTGACCCCCTTCCGCCCCTTCCCCCCGGCGGCGTCAAGGTTGAGCATGAACCTGCAATCCTCCAGCTCGTCCTCGTGCATCGCAGTGTAGGCGTATGAGCCGAAGAGCCCTATCTCCTCGGCGCCGAAGCACATGAACCTGATGCGCCTCTTCAGCTTGTCCTTCACCATGTTGATGACCCGGGCCATCTCCATGACGACCACGGCCCCCGAGGCGGGGTCCACCGCCCCCTGGCTGATGTCGTGGCCGTCGTAGTGGCTCCCCGTGACGACGTGCTCCTTATCACCGGATGTCCCGTCGACGTCGCCGATGACGTTGTGGGTGGTGACCTCCATGTTCCTGTCGGTGGTGGTGATCTTGATGGTGACCTCCCCCTCCCTCTTCAGGAGCCTCTGGATGAACGTCCCGTCCTCGTAGGCCAGGCCGACCGAGGGGATGATGGGGCTGATCCCACCGGTTGGGGGACCGTACGCCGGGTAGTGGTTCATGAAGATCCAACCCTTGGCCCCCGCCAGAACGCTCCTGTTGAACTTCTCGGACCTGTGTAGGCTCCGGGTCATCCCCAGGGGCCTCGCGCTGGAGCACATGACGACGTTCCCGTCTATCTCCTCCTTCCTCTTCTCGTAGATGTCCAGGGGCCCCGGCCCCAGGTCCACGAGCTTCGCCTCGATCTCCCCTCCGATGCTGAAGGGGAGGGAGATGACTTCGAACTCCATCTGGATGGGCGCGGTCACCTCGAGCTTCGCCGGCCCCCGCTCCCAGCCAGGGATCTTGAACGACTCGTAGTAGGCGTCCTCGAGGCCGTACTCCTTGAGCTTGTCCACCATGAATTTGACGGAGCCGATGTCCTCCGGGGTCCCGGGCCACCTGGCTCCGAACTTGTCACAGAGGACCTCGAGGTTCTCCATGGGCTCGTTGCCGCTGTAGATCTCGCCTAGAATCTTCTTGTCAACCTCTGAGTATGGGTTCAATCTGATCGGAAGATACTCCCCAGATTAGGATATAAGCGTAATCAGAAAAAGATGGTTTAGGACTGGCGGTCAAGCCACTCCTTCGTGTCGGGGTGGAGCTCGTCCCAGCCGGCGACGTAGTCCCGTAGCATCTTTGCGGTGTCCTCTCCGCCCCCCGGGCGCATCGCCCTGATGAGCTCGTCGATCTCCTCAGAGGTCTTCCCCTCCACCGGCCAGTCCTCGCAGTTGGCCATCCTCAGCAGGAGCCTAGAGTAGTTTGCCGAGGCCAGCCTCAGGTACTGGAGCTCGATCTTGTCGATGGTGTCGTACTTAGTGTGGCCGAA